>Ga0190275_10000216_pt1 | contig 60457 bp, 55 predicted proteins | sample Popmic550T_FD_133745 | JGI IMG/M metagenome (GOLD analysis project Ga0190275, IMG submission 133745) | Populus adjacent soil microbial communities from riparian zone of Yellowstone River, Montana, USA - 550 T | ecosystem: Environmental > Terrestrial > Soil > Riparian zone > Trees stand | place...
GGCGTCACCCTGAACTTGTTTCAGGGTCCAGCTGGTCGCTCGCCCGGGAAGCGGAAAGCTGGATGCTGAAACAAGTTCAGCATGACGGGATGAGACAGCGCTTCAGTCTAAAATGATCATGCTTCTAGTGCAGCGGACGTCCTTCCGAATCGACCTGCACCTCACGGCGGCCGACATGGTCGGGAGCGCTGACGATGCCGTCTTTTTCCATTCGCTCGATCAGCCGGGCGGCGTTGTTGTAGCCTACCCGGAGCTGGCGCTGGAGGTAGGAGGTCGAGGCTTTCTGGCTCTCCGCCACCGTCTGGATCGCTTTTCGATAGAGTTGCGCCTCCGGATCGTCCTCTCCGGTCGGCTGGCCCTCGAACATGTAGCCGCCGTCCTCGGGCTCCTCGGTGACCGCCTGAACGTAGCTGGGATGGCCCTGCGCCCGCCAATGGTCGGCGACCGCGCGCACCTCCTCGTCGGAGACGAAGGGGCCGTGGACCCGGGCGATCTGCTTGCCGCCGGGCATGTAGAGCATGTCGCCCTTGCCGAGCAGCTGCTCGGCGCCCTGCTCGCCGAGGATCGTCCGGGAATCGATCTTGGAGGTGACGGCGAAGGAAATGCGCGTCGGAAGGTTCGCCTTGATGACTCCGGTGATGACGTCGACCGAGGGGCGCTGGGTCGCCATGATCAGGTGGATCCCGGCGGCGCGCGCCTTCTGGGCGAGGCGCTGGATAAGAAACTCGACCTCCTTGCCCGCGGTCATCATCAGGTCGGCGAGCTCGTCGACGATGACGACGATCTGGGGCAGGACCTCGTAGTCCAGCTCCTCCATCTCATATTTGGGCTGCCCGGTCTCAGCGTCGTAGCCGGTCTGCACCCGCCGGCCCATCGACTGGCCCTTGGCCTTCGATTCGCGCACTTTGGCGTTGAAGCTGGAAAGCTGCCGGACCCCGACCGAGGCCATCATCCGGTAGCGCTCCTCCATCTGCTCGACGGTCCATTTCAGGGCGCGGATCGCCTTGGCCGGCTCGGTCACCACCGGCGCGAGCAGATGCGGGATGTCGTCGTAGCTGCTCAGCTCGAGCATCTTCGGATCGATCATGATCATTTTGCACTGCTCCGGAGTGAGCCGGTAGAGCAGGGACAGGATCATGCAGTTCAAACCGACCGACTTGCCCGAGCCGGTGGTTCCGGCGACGAGCAGGTGGGGCATCGGCGCGAGATCGGCGACGACCGGATCGCCGGAGATGTTCTTGCCCAATACGATCGGAAGCTGGGCGACCTGGTCCTCGAAGGCGTGGCTGGCGATCAGCTCGGAAAGGACCACCATCTCCCGCTTGGGATTGGGAAGCTCGATCCCGATGACGCTTCGCCCGGGAATGGTGGCGACCCGGGCGGACAGAGCGGACATGTTGCGGGCGATGTCGTCGGCGAGCTGGATGACCCGGCTCGCCTTGATCCCGCTCGCCGGCTCGAGCTCGTACATGGTCACGACCGGGCCCGGCCGAACCTCGACGATCTCGCCTTTCACGGAGAAGTCCTCGAGGACCGATTCGAGCAAGCGGGCGTTTCGCTCGAGGCTGGCCTTGTCGAGCGCTCCGCCGACCGGCGGCGGCGCCGGGGAGAGCAATTCGATCCCGGGAAGCTGATAGCTGTCGCCGAGCGCCAGCGACGCCTGGCGCTCGCGCAGCGGTCGCTTCGCCTGGGCCGGGGTACGGACGCGGTCGTTGATGACGGTACGGGGCGGTTCGGCCGGAGCGACGAACGGAGTGCGCGCCGGCCGGTCTTCCGGCTCCGGAAGCTCGTCGCCGTCGGATGCGAAGGCGCGCTCGCGCGGCGGCAGCCGGCGCGAGGCGATCCAGGCCCGCTCGTCGGGCCGGAGCCCGAGCCCGAGCCAGCACAAGGCGAAGCCGAGCGCTCCGAAGAGCCCGACGGTGACGATCCGGAAAGGCTCGACGATCCCCGGCTCGCCAATCGCTCCGAGCCCGAGCTCCACGAACTTGGCGAGCGAGAGGCCGGCGGCTCCGCCCCAGCTCGCCGGCAGTCCGTTGACCGCCTCGCCGACGAGCAGGGAGGCGCCGCCGCCCACCAGGGTCAGCCCGGCCATCGTGAAAGCGAGCGAGCGCAGCCAGCGGGTGGACGGAGCGCCGGTCGCGATCCGGATCCCGATCAGGACCACGACCGGCAGGAGCAACGCCGCCGGCGGCCCGAACAGGCTAAGCAGAAGATCCGCGCTCCAGGCGCCCGGCGCCCCTACCCAGTTCCTGACCGGGCCGGCCGCGGCGGTATTGAGCGAGGGGTCGGTCGAATTGTAGCTGACCAGGGCCAGCAGCAGGAGCAGGGCCGCGGCGCCGAGCGCTCCGCCGATCAGCAGCGCCCAGCTTCGGCGCATGCCGTTCTTCATTCCGGTCCGCCACTGCGCCAGCCGCAGCTGACGGGCGTTCTGCGCTGCTGAAGCCGCCATTCTCCGTGCCCCAAATGTTCCGAGCGCGACAATGCGCCCCTCGGGAGTCCGCGGTCAAGCGCTTGGCGTTGCCGCTTTGCATCGGTAGGGCGGTAAAATCATCCAAGGGTCCGGACCCATCACCGGCAATGGCCATGATCGCCCGAAGAAGGGCTCCGGCAAGGAGGCGTGCGAAGGGCGGGCTGGTTGCCCGCACAAGCGCTCCGACGTAGCCGGAGCCCTTCTCCGGGCGACCGCGCAGCGGCGGGGCGGAGAGGCGGCCATGGCGTCGTCGCTCGTCGGTCACGATGCACCAGCATCGCTCCCTCGCTCGCTCCTAGCCCTGACCGCCTCTCCGCCCCGTCATGGCCGTTGCCGGTGATGGGTCCGGACCCTAAGAGGCTGACCATGGATCGCGCGGACGTCATCATCCTGGGCGGCGGGCTTATCGGCCTGACCCTCGCCATCGCGCTGGACCGTCACGGCCTCTCGTCCATCGTCGTCGATCCGGCCGACCCGGAACGGAACCTCGCCCCCGCATTCGACGGCCGGGCGACCGCGATCGCCAGCGCCTCCTGGCGGATGCTGGAGGCGCTAGGCGTGGCGGAGCGGCTGGAAGGCGAAGGCTGCCCGATCCGTTCCATCCGGGTCAGCGAGGGGCTCCAGCCCGGCGGAATCGTCTTCGACGCGCCCGAGGCGGGCGACCCGCTCGGGATCATGGTCGAGAACCGCCGGCTTCGGCAGGTGCTCCGGGAGACGGCGCTCGATTCCGGCCGGGTGACTTTGATGATGCCGGCGAAAGCGGCGCAGGTCGTTCGCGATTCGGCCGGGGTCCGGGTCGCGCTCGAGGACGGCCGAGCCGCCGCCGCCGCCCTGCTGGTGGGCGCCGAGGGCCGCAACTCGCCGACCCGCGAGTCGGCCAACATCCCGTTCGCCCGCTGGAGCTACGACCATAAGGCGGTGGTTCTGACCGTCGCGCACGAACGCCATCACGAAAATGCCGCCTACGAAATCTTTTATCCCACGGGCCCGTTCGCCGTCCTCCCACTCCTGCCCGGCACGAGGTCGGCGATCGTCTGGTCGGTGCCAGCGGCCGACGCCGCGGCAATGATCGACTTGCCCGACCGGGCCATGGCGCATGAGATCGCCAAAAGGATGGGCGGCTTCCTGGGCGAGGTTCGGCTTGCCGGCCCGCGCTGGAACTATCCGCTCGGTTTCCACCACGCGGCGACGATCACGGGCGAGCGCCTGGCCCTGGCCGGCGACGCCGCCCACGGCATTCATCCGATCGCCGGTCAGGGCCTCAATCTCGGCTTCCGGGACGTCGCCGCCCTCGCCCAGGTCCTGGTCGAAGGCGCTCGGATCGGGCTCGATCCCGGGGACGCCCAGCTCCTGTCCAGATACGAGCGCTGGCGCAGCCTCGATACCCTGACCGTCGCCGCCGCCACCGACGGGCTGACCCGGATCTACGCGGTGCCCGGCCGGACCGCCTCGGCGATCCGCCGCTTCGGAATGGGAATCGTCCAGCGCGTCGGGCCGCTGAAGAGCCAGTTCATGGCCGAGGCGAGGGGCGAGACCGGGGAATTGCCGCTGTTGCTCCGGGGGCTGACGATCTGAGAAGAACGTCGCCCCAGCGAAGGCTGGGGCCCCAGGGAGTGAAGAACTCGGCGCCTTTCACCCCCCGGGCTCCCAGCCTTCGCTGGGATGACGGATACGCGCTTCCTCGACCAGCATCACCGGCACTCCGTCGCGCACCGGAAAGGCGAGTCCCGCCGCCTTCGACACCAATTCCCGCCGCGCCTCATCCCATTGCAGCGGAGTCCGAGTGACCGGGCACACCAGCAGAGCCAGCAGTTCCTCCGTCATTGCAGCGTCTCCGGGCCTTCCGCGCCGCCGGGCACCATCTGCTGGAATTGCATGAACTGGACGAGCAGGTCGCAGCGCTCGGCGATGTCGGGCGCCTCGAGCAGCGCCTGCTTCGAGCCGGTGTCGAACGGCGCCACCTGGGCGATGGCGTTGACCAGCATCTCGTCGTCGAGCCGGGTGACGGCCTCCCAGTCCACCGAATAGCCCAAAGCGTCGGCATAGCGGCGCGCCTCCCGCTCGAGCTCGGCGCGCTGGGCGAGGCCGAGCGGCTCGGGCTCGCTGTCGTCGTCGAAGCGGCTGCGGTCGGCGTCGACCTGTCGGTAGAGCGTCTCGACATCGGCCTCCCGGGCGACCCGGAAGCGTCCGAGGCCTTCGAGGACGATGTTGAACCGCCCGTCTTCCATTTCCTCGGCCCCGTCGATCCGGCCGAGGCAGCCGATTTCGAACAGAGGCGGCGGCTCCCCCGGTCCGCGGGGCTGGATCATCCCGATCAGCCGGTCGCCGGCGAGAGAATCGCGGATCATCGCCCGATAGCGCGGCTCGAAAATGTGGAGCGGCAGCTGGGTCCGGGGCAGGAGCAGTGCCCCGGCGAGCGGGAAAACCGGAATTCGAAGCGGCTTGCCGCCCGCGACCTTGCTATCCGCCATCAGGTGAACAGGATCGCGGAGAGACGGCGGCGCTGCGCCCCGGCCCAGGGATCTTCCAGCCCGACCACCTCCATAAGCTGAAGCAGCCGCTTCCTCGCCGCACCCTCGTTCCAGTCGCGGTCGCGCCCGATGCTTTCGAACAATTGGTCGGCGGCGGAGTCGCGGTCCCCGGCCGCCATCAGCGCCCCGGCAAGCTCGAAGCGCGCTTCATGATCGTCGGGGTCGGCGGCGATCCGGCGCTCGAACGCACCGGTATCGACGTCCGGCGCGGCCACTTCGGCCAGCGCGAGCGCCGAGCGGGCCCGGGCGATCGCCGGATCCTTGGCCGCGCTGTCCGGCGCGGCGTCGAGCAGCGCGCCCGCTTCGTCGGGCCGGCCGGCGGCGATCAGCGCCCGGGCGAGGCCGCCGATCACTCCGGCATGGTCCGGCGCCATCTCCAATATCTGGCGGAAGACATTCTCGGAGCGCTCGGCATCGCCGCCGGCGAGGACTTCCTCGGCCATCGCGATCAGGGGCTCGATCTCCGCCTCGATCTGCTGCGCCTCGCCCTCGACCGGCAATTGCTCGAGGATCTGGTCGAGGAATCGGGTGAGCTGCCCCTCGGTGCGCGCCGGCGACAGATCGGCGACCGGCTGGCCCTGGAAGATGGCGTAGACCGTAGGGATGGACTGCACCCGGAATTGATCGGCGATCAGCTTGTTCTCGTCGACGTTGATCTTGACCAGCCTGACGCCCTTGGCGGCGTAATCGGCCGCGACCTTCTCAAGAATGGGCGTCAGCTGCTTGCAGGGGCCGCACCATTCCGCCCAGAAGTCGACGATGACGAGCGAGGTCATCGACGGTTCGATGACGTCGCGCCGGAAACCCTCGAGCGCTTCCTTCTCAGCCGCGCTCATGCCCAATGTCGCCACAATGTAAGCCTTTCCAGCCAGAACGCCTTCGAGCCGCCTATGTGGGATGTCGGGCGTATCTGCCAAGCCATTCAAGGCAACTTAGCCCCTCTCCCGCTTTTCGCGGGAGAGGAGGGGCCCGCCGCGAAGCGGTGGGAGGTGAGGGTCTTTTCCGAATCCGGTGTACAGACCCTCACCTCCCAAGCTTCGCTTGGGCCCCTCCTCTCCCGTAAAAGGACGGGAGAGGGAATTCGTGCGGTTCCAGCGCCAAGCTTAACCTCGATGCGACTAGCCCCTTGCCGGGTGACGGACCCCATGCTAGCAGCCGCCGCCTTACCTCATCCGGGGGCGCGAAGGCGTTGCCGGTACGGCTCAGAGCGGGCGTAGCTCAGGGGTAGAGCACAACCTTGCCAAGGTTGGGGTCGAGGGTTCGAATCCCTTCGCCCGCTCCAGTTTTTCAGCCGCCATTCCGGGCGGCCCGGAGTCACGATGCTCAGCCTTGCCCTTTTGCTCGCCGCCGCCGCCCCGGCCCCGAAGCCGGTTCCGCCGCGCTCCTTCATCCCGCCGGTTTCCGTGCGCGCCGTCGTGACCACTCCGTCCGGGATTCGCTTCGAGACCCTGAAGCCCGGGACGGGCCCGAAGCCGACGGACGCCGACATGGTCCTGGTGACCTACGAAGGCCACCTCGCCGACGGCACATTGTTCGATGCCAGCCCGCAGCCGACCGCCTTTCCGGTCACCGGCGTCGTTCCCGGCTTCGCGGAGGGGCTGAAGCTGATGCAGAAGGGTGGCCGCTACCGCTTCTGGATCCCGTCCGCTTTGGCTTATGGGGCCGAGGGCAGCTCCGGCGCCATCCCGCCGAACGCCGAGCTCGAGTTCATCGTCGCCCTGATCGACATGCGGCCGGCGGCGCAGGCGGCTCCGCCTCAGGCCGAGCCCCAGCCTCAGCCCCAAACCCAGCCCCAGCCCCAACCCTAAGCGCTTCGCGGAACGCATCCGGGCCACCCCCGTTCTCCCGACGTCCGGCAGGCACGACGCTCCGTCGCCGCCGCCGGGTCGCCGTAGCGGGGACAATGAGCAAGCAACTCGACAATTTCGATTCGTCCGCTTTCGAGCCGCCCCCGGAGGCGGTCGGATTCTATTCGGAAAGCCTGAAGCTCCTCCAGGAATCGGGGATACCCTTCCTCCTGTCGGGAACCTACGCTCTGTCCTGCTTCACCGGGATCACCCGGCCGACCAAGGATCTGGACGTCTTCTGCAAGCCCAGCGACGCGCCCAAGATCCTCGCCTTCTTCAAGGGCCGCGGGTTCGAGATCGAGGTGGAGGACGAACGGTGGATCGGGAAGGTCTGGCTCGGCGACAATTTTTTCGACGTGATCTTCAACATTTCATCGGCCAGCATCCCGATCACCGACGAATGGTTCCAGGAGGTCTATGAAGCGGAGGTCTATGGGACCAACGTCAGGGTCACGCCTCCGACCCAGTTCATCCTCTCGAAGCTCTTCCTCCAGACCCGGTACCGCTACGACGGCGCCGACATCGTCCACACGATCCTGATCAAGCATGACGAGATCGACTGGCAGTGGCTGCTCTCGAACATGGAGCTCTACTGGGAGGTGCTTTTGATCAACATCCTCAATTTCCGCTTCGTCTACCCGACGGAGCGCGATCTCATACCGCGCTGGCTCTACGGGGAGCTGATCGAGCGACTCAAGGCCCAGGACCAGATGCCCGCCGCCAGCATCAAGATCTGCCGCGGCCGGCTGATCAGCCCGACCGACTACGTCATCGACGTGACCGAGTGGGGCTTCGCCGACGTCGTCGGAAAGGGAGTGGACGAGAAGCATGAGCGACCCCAGCATCACTGAGACGCTCATCGTCGCGGCGATCGGCGATCTCCACGTCACCGAGACCTGTCACAACCGTTACCGGGCCTTGTTCGAGGAGATCAGCGAGGCCGCCGGGGTTCTCGTCCTGGCCGGAGACCTGACCAATTTCGGCAAGGTCGCCGAGGCCGAGATCCTCGCCGAGGATCTTCGCGCCTGCACGATCCCGGTCGTCGCCGTGCTCGGCAATCACGATTACGAGGCCGGCGAGGCGGACTCGGTGGTCCGAATCCTCCAGTCGGCCGGGGTGACCATGCTCGGCGAGCAGGCGACGGTGATCGAAGGCGTCGGCTTCGCGGGCGCCAAGGGCTTCATCGGCGGCTTCGGCCGCGGCGAGCTCGGCGCCTTCGGCGAGGACGCGATCAAGGTCTTCGTCGACGAGGCGCGAAACGAAGCGAGGCTTCTCGAAAACGCGCTTCGCTCGCTGAGGACCGACCGGGTCGTCGCCGTCCTCCATTATGCGCCGATCCCCGAGACCGTGGAGGGCGAGCCGCTCGAAATCTACCCTTTCCTCGGCTCCTCGCGTCTCGCCCATGCGATCGACCGCTTCGACAACGTCAAGGCCGTGGTCCACGGCCACGCCCATCGCGGCGCCTATTCGGGCCACACGCCCGGCGGAGTGCCGGTGTTCAACGTCGCCCAGTTCGTGGTCGAGCCGGCGTTCGGCCGGCCTTATGCGCTTCTGGAGATCTAGGCCGTCATTCCGGCGAAGGCCGGAACCCACGAACACAGGCTTGGCCAAGATCTCGAAGTCCGATGTTCATGGATCCCGGATCAAGTCCGGGATGACGAAATTGGGATTCAGCGAACCCTCACCCCCGGCTGCGCCTGCACCACCGGCGCCCTCGGCTCCAGCAAAGCCGCGCTCTCCAGCCGGTCGAGGGCCCGGTGCGAGGCGACGTAGCGGCGGGCGTTGGCGATCCACGGATCGGCCCGTTCGTGGCCGGGCAGCCGAAGCACTTCGAGCAAGGCGACCTCGACCTGGCCGGCCTCGAGGCTCTGGCCGGCGCGGCGGAGGCGCTCCGCGGGCTGGGTCGAGGGCGTGTTCTCGCGCCGGATGGTGACGAGGCCGGCCATCTCGGTCTTGAAGGCCGCCCACCAGGTCTGGCCCTGGCCGCCGCCGGAAAGGTGGGGCGCGACCTCCTGGAATTGCTTCTGAAGGCTCTGGACGGTGACCGGCGCCCGGGCGACGGTGAGGATCGTCGCCACGGCCTGCGGCTCGGTCCCCGCGAAACGCTGCCGGAGCAGGGTCTCGATATAGCCGAGCGCCACGCCGCGATCGATCGCCCGTCGCGCCGCGAAGGCGACGAGCAGGCCTTCCGCCCGGTCCGCGTTGCCGACCGCGGCGCGCGACTGGAGATCGAGGAGAGCCAGCCTTTCCTCGAGCCGGTTGACCCGGCGGGTCGTCTCCGGGTCGATCACGAACCGCTCGCCCGCCTGGGGCTCGGTGGGCGGGCCCGGGACCGGCTCGCGCTCAAGGGACATCGGCTGAGGCGCGGGTTCGACCGCCACCGCCGGCGGCGCGGGGGCGACTCCCAGGAAAGCCGCGCCGGTGCTCCAATTGGCGAGCAGCCAGCCCATCGCCGCGAGTCCGGCCAGGAAGGCGACGAGCGGCAGCGCGAGCAGCGCCCAGAGCGGCCGCTTCGGCTTCGCCGTCACCACCCGTCCCGGCTCATAGTCCATTGCCGTCCCTCGCCAAGTCGATGTCATGATTGCACAGCTTCGCGGCAAGCTCCAGCAAGGCTTGGTCGCGCGGCGCGCTCGCTACCGCTTTCACCGCCCATCCCTCGCCCGTGGCCGCTGCGGCGGCGGGGCTGATCGCGGCGATGGCGATCGCCACGCGCTCGCCGGCGAGCTTGGCGAAAAGCGCCCCGGCGCGGGCCGAATGGATCATCGCCACCGCCGGTCCATCGATTGGCTGGAGGGGTATCGGCTCGGCCGCGTAGACGATGTGCCGCGCGATCGCGACTCCCGCCGCCTCGACGGGGAGATGGTCGCGCCCACATAGATGAAGCGCCGTCCCGACTCCCGCCGCCGCCATCATCGCGGCTGCCGCGGCGCCGTCGCACGGCCCGGTCCGGACGTCGGCGAACCCTGCCGCTCGAGCCGCCGCCGCCGTGCTCTCGCCGACGGCGAAGCAGGGCAAGGCGGTGAGGCCGGCCGGGGCGTGGCGGGCGGCGTTGGCGCTGGTCAGAAGGACCGCGTCGAAGCTCCCGGCCGCCACCGGCGGCCCGGCCACGGCGACTATCGCGAAGAGGGGGGCGACGACGGGATCGAGTCCGATCGCCCGGGCCCGCTCGGCGGTCTGGGAAGCGCCCGGTTCCGGCCGCAGGATGAGGAGCCTCACGGAGCGAACAGCGCCCGCAGCCTGGGCGACGCCCGGTCAAGCATTTCGCGGGCGAGCTCCAGTGGAGCGGCTTCGTCCCCGCTTTGGAATTGCCGGTCGCACCATTGCGCTTCGGTGCCGTCCTCGGTCAGTATTTCGGCGCGCAGTCGGATGTGGTCGCCCTCGAGGGTAGCCAGAGCCGCCACCGGCGAGTGGCAGCTCCCGCCCAGCCCCTCCAGCAGCCGGCGCTCCGCGGCGACGCAAAGGTGCGTGGCGCGATGGTCGATCGCCGCCAGCAAGGTCCGCACCCGGCGATCCGCGCTTCGGACCTCGACCCCGATCGCCCCTTGCGCGGGCGCGGGCAGGAAATCGTCGAGAAGGGCCCCGCAATCCGATCGGTTGAGCCGGTCGAGCCCGGCGGCGGCCAGTAGGGTCGCGTCCACTTCGCCCATCTGGATCTTGCGCAGGCGGGTTTCGACATTGCCGCGAAAGGGGACGACGACCAGGTCAGGCCGCCGCGCCAGCAATTGCGCCGCCCGCCGGGGCGACGACGTTCCCACCCGGGCGCCCTGCGGAAGCGCTGCAAGGCTCGGCGATCCGACGAGCCGGTCGCACACATCGGCCCGCTCCAGCATCGCGGCGAGGGCGAGCTCGGGCGGCCGGATCGTCTCGACGTCCTTCATCGAATGGACGGCGAGGTCGATCCGGCCCTCGATCAGGGCCGAGTCCAGCTCCTTCGTCCACAAGGCCTTGCCACCCATTTCCGAAAGCGGCCGGTCGCGAAGCTGGTCGCCGCTGGTCGCCATCGGCTCGATCTCGATCAGCTCGGGGCCCCAGCCATGGGCGTCGCGCAACGCCGTCGCCACCAGCCGCGCCTGGACGAGCGCGAGCGGCGATCCGCGGGTTCCGAGGCGAAGGATCGGCTGCATGCGCGGCTTGTGCTAGCGGGTGCGGCGGTGGCAGGGAAGCGCGTATGAGCGTCATTCTCGGCATCGAATCCTCCTGCGACGAGACCGCGGCCGCCCTGGTGACCTCCGACCGGCGAATCCTCGCCCATTGCCTGGCCGGGCAGGAGAGCGCCCACAGCCCCTTCGGCGGAGTGGTTCCGGAGATCGCGGCGAGGGCCCATGTCGAGATCCTGCCCAAGCTGATCGAGCAGGCCCTTGCGGAAAGCGGAGTCGCTCTCGCCGAGGTGGACGCGGTCGCCGCCACCGCCGGCCCCGGCCTGATCGGCGGAGTCATGGTCGGGCTCGTCGCCGCCAAGGGGCTGGCGCTCGCCGCCGGCAAGCCGCTCGTCGCAATCAACCACCTCGAGGGCCATGCGCTGTCGCCGATGCTGAGCGATCCCGGCCTCGATTTCCCTTACCTATTGCTGCTCGTCTCCGGCGGCCACTGCCAATTGCTCTTTGTGGAAGGCCTCGGCCGCTATCGCCGCCTCGCCACGACGATCGACGACGCCGTGGGCGAGGCGTTCGACAAAACGGCCAAGCTGCTCGGCCTGGGCTTCCCCGGCGGTCCGGCGGTCGAGCGGTCGGCGCTTGCGGGCGATCCCGCCGCGGTGCCGCTGCCGCGGCCCCTGCTGGGCTCGGCCGAGCCGCATTTCTCCTTCGCCGGATTGAAGAGCGCGGTGCTCCGCGCTCTGGAAAGCGGCCGGTACGCGACGCAGGACATCGCCGCCTCCTTCCAGCAGGCGGTGGTCGACAGCCTCGTCGACCGCACCCGCCGGGCGCTGCAACGCGTGCCCGGGGCGACGGCTTTGGTCGTCGCCGGCGGAGTCGCCGCCAATCAAAGCGTCCGGGCGGCGCTGACCCGGCTGGCGGAGGCGCACGGCCTGCCCTTCGCCGCTCCGCCGCTCTGGCTGTGCACCGACAATGCCGCGATGATCGCCTGGGCCGGGGCGCTCCGCTTCGACGCCGGCCTCACCGACCCGCTCGACGCCCCCGCCCGGGCCCGCTGGCCGCTCGATCCGGAGGCCGAGAAGGTCCGCGGCGCGGGGGTGAAGGCGTGAGCGGCCGGCCGATCGGAGTCCTGGGCGGGGGCGCGTGGGGCACGGCGCTCGCCCAGGTGCTGGCCTCCGACGGAACCCCGGTGCGGCTTTGGGCGCGAGAAGCCGAGGTCGTCGAGGCGATCAACCGGGATCGCGAGAACCCGCTTTTCCTACCCGGCCTGAAGCTCTCGACCGCGATCCGAGCCACGAGCGATCTCACCTGGGTGGCGGAGGTCAGCCCCATCCTCGTCGTCACTCCCGCCCAGCATATGCGAAGCGTGCTGAACGATCTCCCGACCCGTTCGGAAACCTTGATCCTCTGCTCGAAGGGCATGGAGGCCGAAAGCCTCCGGTTGATGCACGAGGTGGCCCGGGAGGAGCATCCGGGCTCCCCCATCGCCGTGCTGTCGGGGCCGACCTTCGCGCACGAAGTGGCGGCCGGGCTGCCGACGGCGGTCACGCTCGCCTGCGAGGATCTCGCGCTCGCGCAGGGCCTGGCCGCCCAGGTGGCGAGGCCGGCCTTTCGTCCCTATGCGGCCACCGACGTCGTCGGCGCGGAGATAGGCGGGGCGGTCAAGAACGTTCTCGCCATCGCCTGCGGCGTGGTCGAGGGCCGCCGGCTCGGCCAGAACGCCCGTTCCGCGCTCATCTCGCGCGGTTTCGCGGAGATGACCCGCTTCGGTCTCGCCAGGGGCGCCCGCGCCGAGACGCTGGCCGGGCTGTCGGGCCTCGGCGACCTCGTCCTCACCTGCTCCTCCGTCAGTTCCCGCAACTTCAGCCTGGGCAAGGGCCTTGGCGAAGGCCGCCGGGCGGAGGAGCTGCTCGCCGACCGGCGGACGGTCGCGGAGGGCGCCCATACCGCACCGGTACTGGCGCGGGCGGCTCGGGAGGCCGGGGTCGACATGCCGATCGTGTCGGCGGTCTGCGCTTTGCTCGCGGGCGAGGCGAGCGTGGACGAGGTGGTCGAGAGGCTTCTGTCGAGGCCGTTGCGCTCGGAAGGGGTCTAATCCCCTCTCCCTGTAGGGGAGAGGAGGGGCCCGCCGCGAAGCGGTGGGAGGTGAGGGCCTTTTTCTCACTTGTGTAAGCCCTCACCCTCCCGCTTCGCGGGCCCCTCCCTCTCCCCTACAGGGAGAGGGGAAGACGTCAGAAATCCCAGCAGATCCCCTTTTTCTCCCAATCGCCGTAGCGGGTCGGTTCCTCGCCCTTCGGCCCGCCATGCTCCTCCGCCTCGGCGGCGGCCCCCGGCTGAGGGACCGGCGGGCTCGGCGAAAGGTGAGTCGGCGCCATTACATGCCCGGGCCGCCGCCCGGCCCTGCCGATTGAAGATGGCTCGTCCATCCCCCACATTTCGGGTGACGGAGGCCTGTACGCAAGGATGAACCACTTTCGGACCCTGATGCTGCTCGCGGCGATGACCGCCTTGTTCATGGGCCTGGGCTTCTTCCTCGGCGGTCCGCGAGGCGCGTTCATCGCCCTGATCGCCGCCGCCGCGATGAACCTGGTGACCTACTGGAATGCCGACCGGATCGTCCTCGCCATGCACGATGCGAAGGAGGTGACGGCGAGGGATTGCCCGCAGCTGGTCGGCATCGTCCATGATCTCGCGGCCCGCGCCGGCCTTCCCAATCCGCGCGTCTATCTGGTCGATTCCCCCCATCCCAACGCCTTCGCCACCGGCCGCGACCCGGCCCATGCCGCGGTCGCCGCGACCACCGGCCTGCTCGGTCTCCTCACCAAGGCGGAAGTGGCCGCGGTGATGGCGCACGAGCTCGGCCACGTCCGCAACCGCGACACGCTCGTCATGACGATGACGGCGACGATCGCCGGCGCCATCTCGATGCTCGCCAATTTCGGCTTCTTCTTCCGAGGCGGCGATCGCGCCAACCCGGTGGCGATGATCGCGGCGGTGCTGCTCGCGCCGTTCGCGGCGATGCTCGTCCAGCTCGCGATCAGCCGGACCCGCGAATATGGCGCCGACCGCGCCGCCGCCGAGATTTGCGGCGATCCCCGCGCCCTCGCCTCGGCGCTGGCCAAGCTTCACCAGGGCGCGGCGCGGGTCCCCAGCCCCGTCGTGATGCGCAACCCGGCGGCGGCGGCGCTCTACATCGTGCCGTCGGGCACGGGCCGCGACGGCTTCTTCGCGACCCACCCCGACACCGGCAACCGGATCGCGGCGCTTCAGGCCATGGCCGGCGAATTCGTGCCGAAGCCTCGAACCCGCCGGACCGGAGCCAGCGCTCTCGACCCCCTCGGCCGGCGCCGCCGGTGAACCGCCCTACCGATCCGGCGGGCGTCCCCGCCCGCCGAGCCGCGCTCAGCCTGCTCGACGCGGTGCTCCGCAAGGGCCTTCCGCTCGAGGCCGCGCTCGACACCGCCGCCCGCGGGCTGGCGCCGAACGACCGCGGCCTGGCCCATGCCATCGCCGCCGAGACCCTTCGCCGGCTCGGCGATCTCGACGCCCTCATCGACGGCGCCACCCGAAACCGCCTTCCCGACGACGCCAAGGCCCGTTTCGCCCTTCGGATCGCGCTCGTCCAGGCGCTGGCGCTGGACACTCCGCCCCATGCGGCGATCTCGACCGTCCTGCCCTTGGTTGACGGCGGGCCGCGCAAGCTGGTCCACGGGGTCTTCGGCACCCTGGTTCGGCAGAATTCGGCGCTTCCGGCCCTGCCGTCGCTTCCGGCGGCGGTCGAGGCGCGGTGGATCCGCAATTGGGGCGAGGCGGTCGCGATCGAGGCCGCCCGGCTGCTCGCCGCGCCGCCGCCGCTCGACCTCGTCTTCGCCGACGGCACCGAGCCTCCGGCCGACATGGAAGGCGTCAGCCTGATGCCGGGCCATCTGCGCCTTCCCGCTCGCTCAGCGGTGGCCGGCCTCGCCGGCTATGGCGAAGGCGGCTGGTGGGTCCAGGATATCGCCGCCTCGCTTCCGGCGCGGCTGCTCGGCCCAGGGAAGGGGCGGACCGCGCTCGATCTGTGCGCGGCGCCCGGCGGCAAGACGATGCAGCTCGCCAGCGCCGGCTTCGAGGTCACCGCGGTCGATTCGTCGGAAAGTCGTCTCGCCCGACTTTCCGAAAATCTGGCCCGGACCAATTTGTCGGCGAAAGTGATCGCCGCCGACATCCTGCGCTGGTCGCCGCCCGAGAAGGTGGACGCCATCCTCCTCGACGCGCCCTGCTCGGCGACCGGGATCTACCGCCGCCATCCGGACGTCCTCCACCGGGTCCGCCCGCGGGCGATCGCCGAGCTCGCCGAGGGCCAGAAGGCGATGCTCGCCCGAGCCGCGGGCTGGCTGAAGCCCGGCGGAACCCTGGTCTATTCGGTCTGCTCGCTCGAGCCCGAGGAAGGCGAGGCGGTCGTCGAGGCCTTCCTCGCCGGACGCGGCGACTTCGAGGCGGCGCAGATCGAGGCCGGAGAGCTGCCGCCGGAAATTCCGGTCGAAGGCAACAGGATCCGGATCCTTCCCGGCCTGTTCGGCGAAGCCGGCGGCGCCGACGGCTTCTTCATCGCCCGCTTCCGGCGAGCCTGACCGCAACGGGTCGCAGGCTCCGGCCCCTTTCCCGGGATGGAGCCTGCGCGCCTGAAATCCGGTCTCGGATCTACTCCCAGCCGCCTTCCTGGGTCCAACGGCACCTCATGTACATTTCCCAGGTCACGCAAGCCTGATAGGCCATTGCATAATCGGCGCCATAAGCCATCGTGTGCGCCGCGCACCAGGCGTGGACGTCCAGCTCGCACTGGTTGATGGGCTTCATGTTGGCGTCGGCCGTCGCCGACAGGCCGGCCAGGCCGAGCGTCCCGGACACCAGAAGCATGCGGGCGGTCCTTGCGAGTCTCTTCACCATCGTCTCTCTCCTTGTCGATTTGGTCCGGAGCCCCGTTCCCGCACCAACGGCGGGCATCGCGTCCGAAACCGTTCAAGTCCGCCTACCAGGGCTTCACGGCCTTCGGCTCCGCCGCGTACATGCCGGGGTAGGGGCACAAATAGCCATAATTCGGCGGGCATTCGATGCACTGCTGGCCCCAGACGCAGGTTTGGTAGCTCGGCCAGCCCAGGGTCTGCCAGGTGCTGACGCATCCGTTCGCCGCCCGCTGATCGCACGCCGGATCCCTCGGTTGTCCGCCTCCGATCCCGGCGGCCGACGCCGCGCCCGCAAACGCCAGCGACACCGCCAGCGTGATGATCCTCTTGAGTTTCCCAGCCATCCTCATTCTCCCACGGTTTGGCCGGACGTCGCCCGTTCGATTCGCCCGAACGTTCGGCCCGGCCCCGCAACGATACTCCTGCGGAGGATTCGGCACGACGGGCATTGGGTCCGAAACCGTCCAATCCCGCTCGGAGCTCGGGCCGCCGAGTCGACGGCGTATCGGGTCCCTGAAGCCGGGACTCCGGGACGATCGGTCTGCCCGTCCCGAAATCCCCCGTTCCCGCAAACGCCGCGGGCCTCAGTAGGCGGTCAGCCTGTCGCCGAATCCGCGCGCGCGGCCTGGCCGCCTATGAAAAAGGATCGCAAGGCTCCATGTGCGTAACGTAGAACCTGTACCAATTCCCGCTCGATTCTTCATAGACGCAGGTGCCGAAATACTCCGACGGGGTCGGGGTGCAGGGTTCTCGATGGGTGACGTAGCTCCTGTACCAGCCGTACCAATAAGGCTCGTACTGGCACGCGCCATATCCTCCGGGCCCGGTCTGCGCCGCCGCCGGCGCCGCCGGCAGCCCGGCAGCCGCCAGCGACATCGCAGCGGCAAAGGCGGCCAATAGTGTCCTGCTTCCGTTCGGCATGTCTCATTCCTCGTCTATTTCAGTGCGGGCGGAGTTCGCCCCCGACAGGTCGCCAAGAATAAAGGCTGGATGGACGGCGGCCCGGCTCAGTCCGGCCGGGGCTTCCCGGGGTAGGGATAATAGTCGATCCAGCCGCAATGATACCAATTGGTGCAATAAGCGCACGGCTCGATCCGGACGCAATCGTCGTAATTCCGGTAGCCCCAGGCCTGCCATTCGGTGGTGCATTCGCTCGCGACCGTCGTCCAGCAATTCGGGGTAGTCTGGTAATAAGCCGAAGCCGAAGTGTTGAAGATCGCGGCGCCCGCGAGCACCAGCGACGCCGCCAGCGCTCTCGTCTTCCCAAGCATGCGTTTCCTGGACATGATCCTTCTCCCACGATTGCCGAAACCCCCCGCGCGACTCGCTCGAACGCTCGGCCCGGCCACGGAATGATAGGCTCCGGACCGGCCGGCGCGACGAACTTTGGGTCCGAAACAGTCCAATTTGGGGGCCGGAGACGGGGTCCCTGAGGGACAGGGACGAGGCGGTCCTAACCCGTCATCCCGGCGAAAGCCGGGACCTCGGGCAGACCCGCCGAGACTTCTCGATCTGGGGTCCCGGCTTCCGCCGGGATGACGGGTTCCCGTCGAAGCAGCCTCGATGGGGTTCCGCTCGCTACGGTTCTTCAGTCCGGGCGATTTGCCGACGGCGAAGCGGAGGAGTAATCCGGATAGATGACAGTGCCCCTGCACGCCGTCTCGGTGTAGAATGCGACGCAGGCCGAGTAGGACGCGAATCCCTGCGCCTGCCAGCTGGCCGCGCACTGGCCTTCGAAATAGGCTATGCATCCCGGGAGGTAGATCACTTGCGCATTCGCCGACGCGGGCGCCAGCAGCCCCGCGAACGTCAGCGCCGCCGCCAGCCCCATCGAATTTCTCAGGTTGAGTTTTCCAGCCATAGTCATTCTCCCACGATTGCCGAAACCCCCGCGCGACTCGCTCGAACGATCGGGCCGGCAATGAAACGATACGCCTGACGCCTGCGCCGGACGACGACGATTGGGTCCGAATGCGTTCAATAGAATGGGCCGGCCGGCCCGCCCTTACTCCTCTCCCCTGCAGGGAGAAGGGTCCGGAGGCTCGAGATCCGGCCCTCCTCGGGACCTCGGCTCAGGGGACCGGAGGCAGATAGGGCCAGTTGGGATCCCACGGCTGGTGTGGATATTGATTGCAGGCCACGTCGGTCCAATACCATGCACAATCGTCGGCGCTGTAGAAGCCGAGGGCCTGCCAATTGGCCGAGCAATATTGCCAGACCGCGAGATAGCAACGAGGGCCGAAATTCGCCTGCGCCGGAGCGGGCGCGAACAGGCCCGCGGCCGCGAGGGCCACGGACGCCAGCATCGTCGAGCTCATCCTCTTGAACCCTTTCATCATCGTCGCTCTCCTTTCAGGTTTTCGAATCCGAATTCCCCCGGCCGCGGCCGAGGCTCGCCGGGGCGAAGGCCCGGCGGGAAGCCGCTCGGCGGCCGGGAGGGTTTGGAGGCGGGCCCCAGCCCTCCCGCCCCGGCTTACCAGGGCTTGGCGGCCCGGGCGGGCTCGGTGGCGTAATTGGGGCCGACGCCGCACATATAGCCGTACCAGGGCGGGCACTCCGCGCACTGCCGGTGCGCGACGCAATGGTCGTAGCTCCAATAGCCCGCGGACTGCCACGTCGAGACGCAAGCAGTGACCTTCTGCTGGTCGCATGCCGGGTCCCTCGGGATAGGCGGCACCCCAATCGCCGAAGCCGCCGAGCTGAATATCATGGCGCCCGCGAACATCATCGACGCCGCCAGCGCCGTCTTCTTCCTCAGGTTGAGATTCCTGGACATCGTCCTTCTCCCACGGTTCGCCGGAAAACCGCCCGCGCGACTCGCTCGAACGATCGGCCCGGCCCCGCAACGATACGCCTGCGCCCGGGTTCGAACGACGACGATTGGGTCCGAATGCGTTCAAATTACCCGTCTCCCTGCAGGGGAGAGGGAGGGTGAGGGCCTGAGCCGGCGAGGCCATGCCCTCACCCTGGCGAACTTCGCCCGCCTGTCCCTCTCCCCTTCAGGGAGAGGGAGCCCCAGTCACCAGGGCATCTCGGGCTTGATGGCGCCGTCGACGGCCCGAGGGTCGTACCCGCACAGATAGCCGTAGCTCGGAGGGCATTTGTAGCACAGCTCCAGCCTGACGCAGTCAGCATAGGTCGGGTAGCCGAGGTCCTGCCAGAAGACGACGCATCCGTCCGTGACCCGCTGGTCGCACACCGGGTCCCTCTGGCCCCACCCCGGCGGCACCGCGAAGGCGGCCGTGCTGATCGTGGCGCACGCGAGCGCCAGCGCCATTTTCTTCTTCAAGCCGAGATTCCTGATCATCCTCATTCTCCCACGGTTCGCCGGAATTCGCCTCGACTCGTTTCAAGGTCCGCCCGGCCCCGGAACGATATGCCCGCGCCGGGTTCCAAACGACGATTATTGGGTCCGAAACCGTCCAATTGGGCGTAAGCCGAGGACGATGACGGAGCGGATCGGTCACGGGGGTTAACGCTCCGAACCGTCATCCCAGCGCAGGCTGGGATCCCAGCGGGTGAAAGGCGCCGAGGTCTTCACCCGCTGGGCCCCCAGCCTTCGCCGGGGCGACGGTTATCCGGCGTGGGCTCTGCAATTCGAACGAAAATGCGGGGCCGCTGCGGGTCCGGCACATGCGCCGGGGGCGACACCCCCAACAAAGCGGGGATAAGTCGTGCCCTTTCCTTGCCGCGCTCTTCGGGCAAGGTTAACGTTCCCGGGTGCAGCAGCCCGTCCGTATCGCCCCGTCCATCCTCTCGGCCGATTTCGCCAGGCTCGGCGAGGAGGTGCGCGCCGTCGACCGGGCCGGGGCGGACTGGATCCACGTCGACGTGATGGACGGCCATTTCGTGCCCAACCTCACCATCGGCCCGGCGGTAGTGAAGGCGCTCCGGCTGCACAGCGCCAAGCCGTTCGACGTCCATCTGATGATCTCGCCCGCCGATCCCTTCCTGGAGGCGTTCGCCGAAGCGGGGGCGGACATCCTGACCGTCCATCCCGAAGCGGGGCCGCATCTCCATCGCACGCTCCAGGCGATCCGGGCGCTCGGCAAGCGCGCCGGGATCGCGCTCAATCCGGCCACCCCCGCCAAGATGCTCGACTACGTCCTCGAAGAGGTCGATCTGGTGCTGGTAATGAGCGTCAATCCCGGCTTCGGCGGGCAGGGATTCATCGAGAGCCAGCTGCGCAAGATTGAGGCGGTCCGCAAGCAGATCGACAAGCAGGGCCTTGCCGTCGATCTCGAAGTCGATGGCGGCATCGACTCCGGCACCGCGCGCCGGGCGATCGACGCGGGCGCGGACGTCCTGGTCGCCGGGACGGCGACTTTCCGCGGCGGCGCCGAGCGCTATGCGGCGAACATCGAGGCTCTTCGGAGATGAGCCTGCTCGAGAAGATCGATCCGCCCGAAAGCGACGAGATCGGGCCGGGCAAAAGGCTGATCCGGGTCGGCGGCGGCCAGGGCGTCTCGCTCGGCGAGCAGCTTTCCTCTCTTCTGCATCGATTGTCCTGGCGAACGCCTTTCCACGCCTTGCGCCTGCGCGGCCGCCATCCGCTCAAGCTGATCGCGGTGCCCAAGGACCCGGTGGCCGGGGACAAAGCCGCGGGCGAGTCGATCCTTGGCGGCCGCTTCGTTCGCCGAGGCGAGGAATTCGCCGTCGAAAGCCTCGATTTCAACGACCCCGCGCTGCCGGCGGACCTTTCCGAATATCTGCAGAGCTTCGAATGGCTGCGCGACCTCGCCGCCGCCGCGACTCGGGAGCGCGGCGCCAAGCTCGGCGAGAAGCTGGTCCAGAAATGGCTGGCCGCGCATGCCGAGACGGTCGCCGAACCCGCCTGGCGCGCCGATCTGTGGGGGCGCCGGATCCTCTTCTGGACGGCCTACGCGCCCTACATCCTTTCGAGCCGCGACTCCGCCTATCGCGCGTTGCTCCTCAACACGCTCTCGAGGGGCGCCCGCCATCTCGACAAGGCCGCGGAGAAAGCGCGCCCCGGCCTTGCCCGGATCACCGCCTGGGCGGGCGTGATCGCCGCCGCCCTGATCGTCCAGGGCGGCTCCCCACGGCTCGGCCGCGGCGAGGCGGGCCTGCTCAGGGCGCTCGCCGCCTCGCTCCACGACGACGGCGGTCTCGTCAGCCGATCGCCCGACGAGCAGCTCAGGCTGGTCGAGCTGCTCGCCCAGCTTCGGGCGGTCTATTATGCCGGCGACCGTGAGATGCCCGAGGCCGTGGCCGACGCTTTGTCCGGAGCGGTGGGGGTCCTGCTCGGGGTCACGCATGGCGACGAGGCGCTGTCGAGCTGGCAAAGCGGGAACATGGCTTCAAAGCGGCGGATCGCCGCCGCCGTCGAAGGCAGCGGATTGAGGGTGCGCCCGCTCCGCCAGCCGCGCGGATGGGGCTATCAGAGGCTCGAAGCCAAGAGCGTGATCGCCTTGTTCGATGCCGCGCCCCCTCCGCCCAGCCGAGCGCTCGCCGGCGGCTGCGCCTCCACCCTCGCCTTCGAGCTTTCGGAAGGGGCCAACCGGCTCGTCGTCAATTGCGGCGGCCCGGGCTCGGCGGCGGGCGCCTTGCCCGCCGACCTCGTTCACGCGCTCAGGAGCAGCGCCGCCCATTCGACCCTGACCCTGGGCGACCGCAACTCGACCGCGGTCCATGACGACGGCAGCCTCGGCAAGGGCGTCGGCCAGGTCGAGCTGGTGCGCGACGAAACGGCGGGCGTGGTCATGGTCGAGGCCAGCCACGATGGCTACGTCCGCCGCTTCGGCCTCGTCCATCAGCGCCAGCTCGTCCTCGCCGCCGACGGGCGCGAGCTTCGCGGCCAGGATATGCTCATCGTCCAGGGCCGCCGCCGCCGCTCCGAGCCGATTCCCTACGCGGTCCGGTTCCATCTCCACCCGGACGTCGAGGCGGCGACCACGGCGGACGGCCAGGGCGCCCTGCTCAGGGTCCGCGGCCGGACCGTCTGGCAGTTCCGCTGCCGCGGCGGCCTGCTCGCCATCGAGGACAGCCTGTGGATCGACGGCGATGCCCGGCTTCGCGAGACGTCGCAGCTCGTGATCGGGGGGGAGAGCCCGCCGGATGGCGCCGCCATCGCCTGGATCTTCCGCCGCGCGGGGTAGGAGAGTACTTTGCAAAACAAAGTGAAGGTAGGCCGGGCCTTGCTCTCGGTGTCGGACAAGACCGGCCTCGTCGAGCTCGCGAGGGTGCTGGCCGGACGCGGAGTCGAGCTGGTCTCCACGGGCGGCACCGCCAGGGCGTTGCGCGAGGCCGGGCTCGAGGTGAAGGACGTCTCCGACCTCACCGGCTTTCCGGAGATGATGGACGGGCGGGTGAAGACTTTGCATCCCAAAATCCATGGCGGCCTCCTCGCCGTGCGCGACGATCCGGACCATGCGGCGGCGATGGCGGAGCACGATATCGGGGCGATCGACCTCGTCGTCGTCAACCTCTACCCCTTCGCCGAGACCGTGGCCCGAGGCGCGCCGCGTGACGAGATCATCGAGAATGTGGACATAGGGGGCCCCTCGATGGTGCGCTCGGCCGCAAAGAACCATCGATTCGTGGCGATTTGTGTCGATCCCGGCGACTATTCTCAACTTGTCTCCGCTCTGGAATCGGATGACGGCACGACGTCACTCGAATTCCGCAAGTATCTGGCGGCAAAGGCGTTTGCCGCGACGGCAGCTTATGATTCGGCGATCGCCCAATGGTTCGCCTTCGCCGACCAGGGCCTGAAATTCCCCGAAACCCTCCCACTCACCCTGAAGCGAGGTAACACCCTGCGCTACGGCGAGAATCCCCATCAGGAAGCGGCGCTCTACCTGCCGGCGGGACCCCATGGCCGAGGCATCGCCCAGGCCGAACAGGTCCAGGGCAAAGCGCTCAGCTACAACAATTTCAACGATTCCGACGCGGCGCTCGAGCTGGTCTCCGAATTCCGGGGGGGCGAGGCGGCCTGCGTCATCGTCAAGCATGCCAATCCGTGCGGGGTGGCGGTCGGCGCCGGCCTGGTGCAGGCTTATGAGGCCGCCTTCGCCGGCGACACCGTCTCCGCCTTCGGCGGGATCATCGCGGTCAACCGGACGATCGACGAAGCGGCGGCCGAGGCGATGACCCGGATCTTCACCGAGGTCGTGATCGCCCCCGACGCCGACGAGGCAGCCCGGGCGATCTTCGCGCGCAAGAAGAACCTCCGGCTCCTCCTCACCGGCGACCTTCCGGATCCGGCCCGGCCGGGGCTGGTCCTGAAGTCGATCACCGGAGGCTATCTGCTCCAGTCGCGCGACAACGGCCGGATCGGGCGCGAGCAGCTGGAGGTGGTCACGCGGCGGCACCCCACCCAGCGGGAGCTCGCCGACTGCCTGTTCGCCTGGACCGTGGCCAAGCACGTCAAGTCCAACGCCATCGTCTACGCCAGGGACGGCGCCACCGCCGGAATCGGTGCCGGCCAGATGAACCGGCTCGAATCCGCCCGGATCGCCGCCTGGAAGGCGCGCGACGCCGCTGAGAAGGCCGGCTGGACCGAGGCTAGGACGATCGGCTCGGCGGTCGCTTCGGACGCCTTCTTCCCCTTCGCCGACGGGCTTCTCGCCGCGGTCGAGGCGGGCGCGACGGCCGTGATCCAGCCCGGCGGCTCGATCCGCGACGACGAGGTCATCGCCGCCGCCGACGATGCGGGCCTGGCCATGGTCTTCACGGGAATGCGCCACTTCCGCCATTAAGCGGGCGGCGGAAGCTCCGGGCTCTCGTCCTTCTTCAGCCGGAACAGGACCCGGTCATCATGGGTGAAGCCCCTCAGCCAGACGACGATCCCGAACGTCGCCAGGATGGCGGGGATGCCGAGCGCAAGCTCGATCCATTCGAGGGACTGGGGAAGCATCGTGAACAGCTGTCCCACCAGCACCGCGGCCGCCGCGGCCCAGACCAGGGGCCAGCGCCAGCCCTGGACCGGAGCCTCGAGGAGCCGGCCCAGAAGGCGCGCCTTGAGGATCGATGCCAGTCCGAGCGCGAGCATGAGCGCCGCCGCGGCGCTGGCGGCCTGATAGGCCTGGACGCTTTCCGGCCGAAGCGGCAGCAGCTTCACGCCTTGGATGAAGAGCAGGGTCAGCGCCGCCTGGACGGCGATCATCAGGGTGGAGATCATCAAATTGCGGTGGCGTGCGACATAGACGAGCGCGCCTTCCGAGACGGCGGCGGTGGCCGCCACCACCTCCGCGGCGAGCAGGAAGGCGAGAGCGGCGGTACCGCCGACGAAGGCCGCCCCGACCATGCCCATCACCGCCTCGCCGGGGATTCCCAAAGCGAGCGCGATCCCGGCCTGGGCGGCGATCACCCAGAAGCCGACCTGCCGAACCTGCTTCGCCACCGCCCGCCGGTCCCCCTCGGCCAGCTTCTGGGTGATGACCGGTGCCAGGATCGGATCGAAGCTCGTCTTCAGTTTCTGGGGCAGCGACGCGACCTGCTGGCCGACGTAATACACCCCCACCCAATACGGCGCCACGAACAACCCGAGGATGGCGATGTCGAGCCGGCGCGAGCCCCATTCGATCGCGTCGGCGGCGGCGAGCGGGACGTTCAGGCGGGCGACGTAGAGGAGCTTGGCCGGGTTCGGTTTCCACTGCGGCGGCAGGCCGTAGCTTCGGTAGAGGGGCCAAAGCGACGCCACCATCCCGGCGGTCACCGAAATGACGTAAGCGATGATGAGGCCGTCGCGGGAGCGGGTGCCGTCCTCCGCGGCGGGGAAGATCAGGACGCACACGCCCGCGGCGATGCTGATCGTCCACGGCTCGACGATCGCCCGCGCCCGTACCGTCGCCCCTATGTCGTGGCGATAGGCCAAGGCGGCCAGGGCGACGTCGGCGCCGGCGATCCCGAAGATCACCATCGGCAGAAGCCAGTCGGCGCCATGGATTCCGCCCGCCGGAAACATCGCCTGGGGGAAGAGCATGAGGAGGGTGGTGAACAGGGCGGAGGCGATGAAGGCGGCGAGGATCGCGTCGGTGACGACGCAGCTGTGCGGCTGGTCCGTCGTCGAGAGCTGCTGGGCGAGACCGCGCTTGAGGCCGAGGGTGGCGAGCTGGGCCGCGAACTCCATGACGATGACCGCATAAGCGAAGGCGCCGAGCGCTTCCGGGCCGTAAAGCCGGCCGGCGATGAACAGGAACGGCAGCCGAGCGGCGAGCCGGATCAGGAAACCGAAGAAGTTGGTCCTCCCGCCCCGGGCGAGGACGGCGATATCCTCTCCGCCCCCGGGCGGGGCCGCGCTCAATGCGCGGCGCCCCAGTTCGGACCGGTGCCGATATCCACTCCGAGCGGGACGCTGAGCGTGACCGCAGGCTCCGCCGCCCGCTCCATGACCCCGCGGATGACCGCGCTCGCCGGCTGAACGTCGCCCTCGGGCACCTCGAAGACGAGCTCGTCATGGACCTGCATCAGCATCCGCACCGAGCCCAGTCCCGCTCGCTCCAGCGCCGGGCACATCCGGACCATCGCCCGCTTGATGATGTCGGCGCTGGTGCCCTGGATCGGCGCGTTGACCGCGGCCCGCTCGGCGCCCTGGCGCTCGTGCTGGGTCTTGCTTCGGATCATCGGGAAGTGGGTCTTGCGGCCGAACAGGGTGGTGGTGAAGCCCGTCTCCCGCACCCCTTCCAAGGTCGAATGGATATAATCCCGGATCCCGGGGAAGCGCTCGAAATAGCGGTCGATCATCGCCTGGGCCTCGTCCGCGGTGATCGAAAGGCGGCCGGCCAGGCCCCAGCGCGAGATTCCGTAGAGGATGGCGAAGTTGATCGTCTTGGCGCTCGCTCGGGTGTCGCGGGTGACCTCGCCGAACAATTCCTGGGCGGTCAGGCTGTGGATGTCGGCCCCTTCCGAAAAGGCCGCCTTGAGCTGCGGCACGTCGGCCATATGGGCGGCAAGCCGAAGCTCGATCTGGCTGTAATCCGCCGCGAGCATGACGAAGCCCGGTTCGGCGACGAAGGCGTCGCGGATCCTTCGGCCGATCTCGGTCCGGATCGGGATGTTCTGGAGATTCGGGTCGGTCGAGGAGAGCCGGCCGGTCTGGGCGCCGGACAGCGAATAGCTGGTGTGGACCCGCCCCGTTTCCTTGTTGATCTGCTGCTGAAGGGCGTCGGTATAGGTCGATTTGAGCTTCGAGAGCTGGCGCCACTCGAGCACGAGCGCCGCGATCGGGACCCCTTCTCGGGACAGTCGCTCGAGCTCGTTGACGTCGGTCGACCAGGTTCCGGACTTGCCCTTGCGGCCGCCCTTCAGACCCATCTTGCCGAACAATATTTCGCCCAGCTGCTGGGGACTGCCGATGGTGAACTGGCAGCCGGCCTCGCCGCAGACTTTCTCCTCCAAAGCGACGATCTGGGTCTGGAATTCCTGGCTGAGCTTGTTCAGCTCCTCGCGGTCGACCTTGACGCCTTCCCGCTCCATCCGGGCCACCACGGGGACAAGCGGCCGGTCGACCATCTCGTAGATGCGGGCCACGCGCTCGTGCGGCAGCCGGGTCTTGAAGCGGGTCCAGAGGCGAAGGGTCACGTCCGCGTCTTCGGCGGCATATTCGGTCGCCCGGTCGAGCGGAACCTGGTTGAACTTGATCTGCTTCTGGCCCGATCCGCAAACGTCCTTGAAGGCGATGCAATCGTGGTCGAGATGCTTCTTCGCCAGATCGTCCATCGAATGGCTGTTGAGGCCGCCCGCGTCGAGGTTGAAGCTCATCACCAGGCTGTCGTCGACCGGGGCGACCTTGATCCCTCGGCGGTCGAAGACGATCCAATCGAACTTGAAATTGTGGCCGACCTTGAGGATGGCGGGATCTTCGAGGAGCGGCTTCAGCTTCGCGAGCGCGACCTGCGCCGAAATCTGGTCCGGACGCTCCGACAGCAGGTCGTGGCCGCCATGCTCGAGCGGGATGTAGCAGGCCTTGCCGCATTCGGTGGCGAGGCTGATCCCGACCAGATTGGCGGTGACGCAGTCATAGCCGTCGGTCTCGGTGTCCACCGCGACCAGGCCGTTCCGGGCCGCTTCGGCGATCCACGCGTCGAGCACCGCCGGATCCGTCACCGTGACGTAGGCGGAGCGATCGATCTTCGGTTCCGGCCGAACCTCGCGCTGCACCGGCGCGGCGCTGTCGCTCGGCGCCCTGACCTGGGAAGTGCCGTTAAGTCGGGAGAGCAGGGACTTGAAGCCCTGCTCTTCCAGGAACTCGCGGAGCGGAACGTCCGGAATGCCCTTCATCTCGAGATCCTCGAGCGGCTCGGGCAGCGGCGAATCGCAGACCAGCCGGACGAGCTCGCGCGACATCCGGGCGGCGTCGGCATGGTCGATCAGATTCTGCCTGAGCTTGGGCTTCTTGATCTCGTCGGCATGGGCGAGGACGGTCTCGACGTCGCCATATTGCTGGATGAGCAAAGCCGCCGTCTTCGGCCCGACTCCGGGGACCCCGGGGATGTTGTCGACGCTGTCGCCCATCAGCGCCAGCACCTCGCCCAATTGCTCGGGCGGCACCCCGAACTTCTCGATCACATAGTCTCGGCCGATCCGGCGCTCGTTCATCGTGTCGTAGAGGTCGAGCCTGCCGTCCTCGACGAGCTGCATAAGATCCTTGTCCGACGACACGATGGTGACCCGCCAGCCCGCTGCCAGCGCCGCCTTGGAATAGCAGGCGATGATGTCGTCCGCCTCGAGCCCTTCCTCCTCGATGCAGGGCAAGGAGAAGGCCCGGGTGGCGTCGCGGATCAACGGGAATTGGGGGACGAGGTCGGGCGGCGGCGGCGGCCTTTGCGCCTTATAGCCTTCGTACATGTCGTTTCGGAACGTATGCGAGCCGGCGTCGAAGATGACGGCGAGGTGGGTCGGGCCCTCCTCCTTGTGAAGGCTCTCGGCGAGCTTCCAGAGCATCGTCGTATAGCCGTAGACGGCGCCGACATTGAGCCCGTGCCGGTTGGTCAGCGGCGGCAGCCGGTGATAGGCGCGGAAGATGTAGCTGGACCCGTCGACGAGATAGAGATGTGGCATGGCGAGCGGTCTAGCGCAGGCAAGCCTTCCCGTCATCCCGGCGAAAGCCGGGACCTCAGGACAAGGAGTCACGGTGGGCCTCCCCGAGGTCCCGGCTTTCGCCGGGATGACGGGTGACAGCGATTCTACGGTCTGGGATTCGTTAACCATGCTGCGCTAGCCTGGGCGCATGAGTCGCTGGCCCTTCCTCCCTGCCGCTGTGGCATTGCTCGCCGCGCCCGCCGGTGCGGCGCCGTTCAAGCCGACCCGGATATCGGTCGCGGTGCGCGGCAGCGGGCCCGACGTGATCCTGATCCCCGGCCTCGCTTCGTCGCGGGGGGTCTGGAACGGCACCGTCGCCGCCGTCCCGGGCTATCGCTACCACCTCGTCCAGGTCGCCGGCTTCGCGGGCACGCCCGCCGCCGGCAACGGAGCCGGACGGGTCGCGGCGCCGGTCGCCGACGAGATCGCCCGCTACATTGCCGCCAACCGCCTCGGCCGGCCGGCGATCGTCGGCCATTCGATGGGCGGCTCGATCGCGATGATGATCGGCGCCCGCCATCCCGAGATCGCCGGCCGGGTCATGGTGGTCGACATGCTTCCTTCACCGGTCCGCCCGTTGGGGGTTCCCCCCGCTGCCGTGAAACCGCTGGCGAAGCTGATCGGCGGCGAGATGGCCGGTGCCGGCCGCCTCCGGCGCGACCTCAAGTCGCTGGTCGGACGGTTCGGCAATTCCCACTGGCTGGAGAGCCGCAACGACACCGGAGTCGTCGGCCGCTCCATGGCGGAGCTGATCGCGACCGATCTGGCTCCCGAGCTGCGCCTGATCCGAGCCCCGCTGACCGTGGTCTATGCCTGCTCGGCGACGCTCCGCTACGCCTGCAATTCGGTAAGCCGGGCCTATGCCTCCGCTTATTCGAGGCGGCCCGGCACCCGGCTCGTCCGGATCGACCGAAGCGGCCATACGATCATGTGGGACCAGCCGGCCGCCTTCCAGGCCGCCTTCCGGACCTTCCTGGCCGATCGCTAGCGCCGGGCAGGGCAAGGCCACAATCCGGGGACACAATACCTATTTCCCCGCCATTAAGTATTGTGTCCCCGAATTAGCTCCCGGCGAGTAAGGCGAGGTTCAACCCGGCGTCCGTAGCGACTGCGCCATGAAATGGCCGATCCTCCTCGCCCCCGCTCTGGGCCTCGCCTGCGTCGGAGCCGCGCCGCCGCTGCCGCCGACCGCGCCCTCCGCCGCCAGGCCGTTCGCGCCGGCCCGCTTCTCGGTCGTGGTCCAGGGGACCGGCCCGGACGTCATCCTCATTCCCGGTCTGACCGGCTCTCGCGACGTCTGGAGGGGGAGCGCCGCGGCGGTTCCGGGCTATCGCTACCATCTCGTCCAGGTCGCGGGCTTCGCGAACACGCCGGTCCGAGGCAATGCTCGGGGCGAGGTCGTCGCTCCGCTGGCCGAGGAAGTCGCCCGCTACATAAGCTCGCGAGGGCTTCGCCGGCCGGCGATCGTCGGCCATTCGATGGGCGGAACGGTCGCGATGATGGTCGCCGCCCGCCACCCCGGCCTCGCCGGCAAGGTGATGGTCGTCGACATGCTGCCCCAGCCGGCCGGAATCCTCGGCGGCGACGCCGCCGGGATGCGCGGCCTCGCCGACAGCCTGCGCGACCTCGGCTCGACCCCGGGCGGCCGGCGCCTGGTCGAATCGGCGATCCGCCTGTTCGGCAATCCCGAGGGCGGCGCCGATCCCGACGTCACCGCCCGAGCGACCCACGAGCTCGCGCTGACCGACCTGACCCCGGAGCTGCCGCGGATCGCGGCGCCGCTGACCGTGGTCTACGCCAGCCCCGACCCGAGCCGCCGCGCCGCCGAGGACGCTCGTTACCGGGCGGCCTATGCGCTCAAGCGCGGGGTCAGGCTCGTTCGAGTCGACGATAGCGGCCACATGATCATGTACGACCAGCCGGCCCGGTTCGGGGCGGAGCTGAAGAGGTTTCTGGCTGATTAGCGTCATCCCCGCGAAAGCGGGACTGACGGCGGCCTTCCTAAGGCACCAGCACCGTATCGACCGCGTCGGGCAGCAGCTCCGGATAATCGAGCGTGTAGTGGAGCCCCCGGCTCTCCTTCCGGGCGAGGGCGGAGCGGACGATCAGCTCGGCGACCTCGACGAGGTTTCTCAATTCCACCAGGTCGGCCGTCACCCGGAAGTGGCGGTAATAATCGTGGGTTTCCTGGCGCAGCAGGTTTATCCGGTTCAGGGCCCGTTCCAGCCTCTTGGTGGTCCGGACGATCCCGACATAATCCCACATGAAGCGGCGGATCTCGCTCCAATTGTGGTGGACGACGACCTCCTCGTCGGAATCGGTGACCCGGCTTTCGTCCCACGGACGGATCGCCGCCGGCGGCGGCAGATCGGCCCAGCTCCCGTTGATATGCTCGGCGGCCGCGACCCCGAAGACGAGGCATTCGAGGACCGAGTTGGAGGCCAGGCGGTTGGCGCCGTGGAGGCCCGACATGGTCACTTCGCCGGCGGCGTACAATCCTTCCGCGTCGGTCCGGCCGTCGAGGTCGGTGATCACGCCGCCGCACGTATAATGGGCGGCCGGGACGACCGGGATCGGCTCCCGGGTGATGTCGATCCCGATGTCGGGCTGGGCGAGCCGGGCGGCGATGTTCGGGAAATGCTCGCGGATGTAATCCGGCTCGCGGTGGCTGATGTCGAGATGGACGTAATCGAGGCCGAGGCGCTTCAATTCATGGTCGATGGCGCGGGCGACGATATCGCGCGGCGCCAGCTCCTCGCGCGGGTCGAAGCGCTTCATGAAGCGGCGACCGCCGCCCTTCACGCCGGGGGGCAGCTTGAGCCTGCCGCCCTCGCCGCGCATCGCCTCGGTGATCAGGAAGTTCTTGACGTCATGGTGGTAGAGGCAGGTCGGGTGGAACTGGTTGAACTCCATGTTCGCCACCCGGCAGCCGGCCCGCCAGGCCATGGCGATGCCGTCTCCGGTCGAGCCGCGCGGATTGGTCGAATAGAGCCAGGCTCGGCTGGCGCCGCCGCTGGCGAGAATGGTGGCCCGGCCGGTGAACAGCTCGACCCGGCCGGTCTCCCGGTTGAGCGCATAGACCCCCCGGACCCGTCCGTCCTCCTTGCCGGCGACGGTGTGGCGGCCGGTGACGAGATCGATGGCGACCCGGTCCGGGATCAGCTCGATATTGGGATGCTCCGCCGCCGCGGCCTCGAGGGCCTGCTGAACCGCCCAGCCGGTGGCGTCGGCGACATGGACGATCCGGCGGTGGCTGTGGCCGCCCTCGCGGGTCAGGTGCCAGCCCGCTTCCTCGCCTTTGTTGAACGGCACGCCCAGCGCGGCCAGCCGCTCGATGGCGGCGGGAGCGCTCTCGACGACGAACTCGACCGTCTCGCGCCGGTTGAGGCCGGCGCCGGCCCCGATCGTGTCCTCGATATGGCTCTCGAACGTGTCGCCGGGCTCCAGCACCGCGGCGATCCCGCCCTGGGCGAGCGCGGTCGAGCCCGAGGAGAGACCGCCCTTGGCGAGGACCGCGACCTTGAGCGTCGGCGCGAGCGTGAGCGCCGCCGACAGGCCGGCGGCACCGGAGCCGATGATCACGACATCGAAGGCGTGGGTGGTATCGCTCACGGAGATATTCCAAACCGTTCGGGCTGGGCTTGTCGAAGCCGTCTCCTTCCCTTTTCCCGGGGAGAGAGAAAGAAGGAAGGCCCTTCGACAGGCTCAGGGGGAACGGCGTTGTTCATGGCCCCTTGCGCCTCATCCCGCCGCATCGGACGCTCGGGTCAGATTCAGGAAAACGTCCTCCAGATCCGCTTCGCGGGTCGAGACGTCGACGATCCCGAGACCGTCGCGCTGCAAGGCGGCGAGCACTTCGCCGGCATTCACCTTATCCTTGCGGTAGGTGATGGCGAGGGTACGCTCGCCGATCAGTTCGATCTTCTCGAAGCAGCCGGCGTCGGGAAGGGTGGCGATATCCCGGTCGACGGTGACCTCGACCGCTTTCTCCTGTGCCATCCCGACCAGCGTCCGGGTGGTCTCGTTGGCGATCAGGCGGCCGTGGTTGATGATCGCGATCCGGTCGCAAAGCTTCTCCGCTTCCTCCAGATAATGGGTGGTGAGGACGATCGTGACGCCTTCCGAATTGAGCTTCCGGACATAGGCCCAGAGCTGCTGGCGAAGCTCGATGTCGACCCCCGCGGTCGGCTCGTCGAGGACGAGGATCGGCGGGGAATGGACCATCGCCTTGGCGACCAGCAGGCGGCGCTTCATTCCGCCCGACAGGGTCCGCGCATAAGCGTCCGCCTTGTCCTCCAGCCGCACCGCCCGAAGCAGCTCGGCCGTCCGGCGGCGCTCCTTCGGGACGCCGTAGAGGCCGGCGGTGATCTCGAGCGTCTCCCGGGGGGTGAAGAAGGGGTCGAAGACCAGCTCCTGGGGAACGATTCCGATCGAGGCCTTGGCGTTGCGCGGGTGCTTCTCCACATCGAAGCCCCAAATGGTCACTCGGCCGCCGCTCTTGTTCACCAGCCCGGCGAGAATGTTGATCAGGGTCGACTTGCCCGCGCCATTCGGGCCGAGCAACCCGAATATCTCTCCCTGCGGTACCTCGAGGCTGACGCCGTCCAGCGCCCTCTTGCCGCCGGCATAGATTTTTTCGAGCGCGACGATGGAGATTGCGGCGGCGGTCATCGCCGCGCTTTAGCGAGGCGGAGCGGCAAAGCATAGGATTCAGCCGTCGCCCCGGCGCAGGCCGGGGCCCCGGGGGGTGAAGGGCGCAGCGCATTGTCTCGCTGGGGTCCCAGCCTTCGCTGCGACGACGGCAACTTGAATATTGACTCAGGTTTCAGCTTAGCGCATGATGGCGTCCAGGCCGTATCGAGACTCCGCGAAGGAGCGCGCGGCCGGGGGAGAGGGATTGAGGCACTTCACGGCATCGGACGGCGCGCGCATCGCTTACTCGGACGCAGGCGAGGGCCGCCCGCTATTGCTCCTCCATGGGCTGATGGCCGATTCCGGGTTCTTCGAGCGGCAGCAGCCGCTTGCCGAAGCGTTCAGAGTGATCGCCGTCGACCTCAGGGGCCACGGCCGATCGCCGGCCGGGCCCGTGCCGCCGACGATCGAGATACTCGCCGAAGATGTGACCGGCCTTGCCCGGGCGCTAGAGCTGGACGGAGCGGTGGGGGTGGGCTGGTCGCTCGGCGCGGCGGTGCTTTGGCGAGTGCTGGCCGGGCCGGCCTCGCGGCAATTCGCGGGCGCCGTGGTGGTCGACATGACCCCCCGGGTACTGAACGACCAGGATTGGGACCTCGGCCTGTCGCGGGAGACCTGCGAAGCGCGCAGCCAGGCGATCCGCGGCGATTTCCCCGCCTTCGCGGCCGCCGCGGGGCGGGCCATCTTCGCCTCGCCGGGCGCCGAGGCCGACCTTGCCGCCGCCGCTTTCGCCGCCAACGACCCCGCCGCCATCGGCGCCTTATGGAAATCCCTGGTGGAGGAAGATTTCAGGCCCTTGCTGCCCACGATCCGGCAGCCGACGCTCGTCGTCCACGGCGCCCACAGCCACCTCTACGGCGCCGACACCGCCGGTCACCTCGTCGCAGCCCTGCCCGAGGCTCGCGGAGTCGCCTTCGACCGCTCGGGCCATGCGCCGCATCTCGAGCAGCCCGATCTGTTCAACGCCACTCTTCGCGAATTCGCGGCCACTTTGCCGCCAGTCCGTCAATCCGAAACCATCGTCTAGATCGTCTAGAATGCCAGGAGACACCGCCATGACCCGTAGCCGCACCCTGACCGCCCTGAGGCTCGGCGCCGCCGTCGCCGCGCTCGCCGCCATCCCGGCCCCGCTCTGCGCGCAGACCGACGAGGAAGCCGCCGCCGCCGCCAACGCGGCGCTCGACGAGTCCGCGACCGCGGGACCGGTCGAGGATCCCGACATCGTCGTCACCGCCCGCCGCCGCGCGGAGAACCTCCAGGACGTCCCGATCGCCGTCACCGCTTATTCGGGCGAGGCGCTCGAGCGGGCCGGGGCGACCGACATCACCGACCTCTCCGACACCACTCCGAACGTCACCATCGAGACGTCGCGCGGCACCAACACCACGCTCACCGCCTTCATCCGCGGAGTCGGCCAGCAGGATCCGGTCGCCGGCTTCGAGGCCGGCGTCGGCCTCTATCTCGACGACGTCTATCTCAACCGTCCGCAGGCGGCGGTGCTGGACATTTACGACGTCGAGCGGATCGAGGTGCTGCGCGGACCGCAGGGCACGCTCTACGGCCGCAACACGATCGGCGGAGCGATCAAATATGTCACTCGCCGGCTTTCCGAGGTGCCGACCTTCCGAGCCCGCGCCAATCTCGGCACCTACCGGCAGGCGGACCTCATCCTGTCGGCGAGCACGCCCGTCGCGGACGGGGTCAAGATCGGCGGGTCGGTCGCCCGGCTGACCCGCCAGGGCTTCGGCGACAATCTCACCACCGGCCAGGAGAATTACAATCGCGACCTCTGGGCGGCGCGCGCCACGGTCGAGCTCGACCCGGCGGACGGGATCTCAATCCGCTTTTCCGGCGATTACACCAAGGACAACAGCAATCCGCGCGGCGGCCACCGGCTGATCCCCGGGCTGATCTCGGGGGCGCCCGTCCTCGACGACGTCTACGATTCCCGCGGCGCCCTCGTGTCCCCAAAGCAGGAGATCAAGGCCTATGGCGGAGCGGCCCATGTCGACATCGAAGTGTCCGACGCGGTCTCGCTTCGCAACATCATGGCCTATCGCCGCGACCGGTCGGCGACCCCGATCGACTTCGAGGGTCTGCCGGCGGCGGACGTCGACGTTCCCGCAATCTACCGCAACCGGCAATTCTCCAACGAATTCCAGATCCTGCTCGACAGCGGCCCGCTCAAGGGCGTCCTCGGCGTCTATTATCTGAACGCCAACGCCAACAACATCTTCGACGTGGTGCTGGCGACCACCGGCGCCGTGATCGGGGTCCCCGGCTTCACCGCCTCGACCATCGGCAACGTCGATACCCGGACCTGGGCCGCGTTCGCGGACTTCACCTACGACATCAGCGATGTGATCCATCTCTCGGTCGGCGGCCGCTACACGACCGACAAGCGGACCGCGACCGTGATTCGCAAGAACTTGGCCGGCGGCGCCTCGCCGGAGCTGGGCGGCGCCGGGGTCCAATTGGGCCCGCTCACCTCCAACTTCACCGGGTCGGAGACGTTCAATCAGTTCACTCCGCGCGCCTCGATCAGCTTCACTCCGGACGAGAACAACAATATCTACGCGAGCTATTCGAAAGGCTTCAAGGGCGGCGGCTTCGACCCTCGAGGACTTTCGACGGCGGCGCCCGACCTCAACGGAAACGGAATCCGCGAGGCGACCGAGATTTTCGATTACTTCCTGTTCGAGCCGGAGCAGGTCACCAGCTACGAGATCGGCTACAAGGCGTCGTTCCTCGACCGCCGCCTGAGGCTCGCCGTCGCCGGCTTCTATGCCGATTATAAGGACGTGCAGGTGCCGGGTTCGGTCGGCGCCATCGTCAACGGCATTCCGACCTTCGTGGGGGTCACCACCAACGCCGGCAAGGCGACCTTCAAGGGGGTCGAGGTCGAAGCCCTGGCGACCCTGTTCCGAGGCGGCGACGGATCGCGCCTGAACTTCGCGGGCACGCTCGGCTATCTCGACGCCCAATATGACGAGTTCATCACCAACGTCGCCAATTTCGACGCCAACGGCAATCCGGCGCCGGGGGCGGCCCGTCCGATCGACGTCGCCGATTTCCGCCGGATCCAGAATACGCCCAAATGGACGGTGTCGGGAACGCTCGATTATTCGACCAGGATGATGGGCGGCGAGATCAACGCGTCGACCACGGTTTCCTACCGGAGCAAGACCTTCCAGTTCGAGACACCGAGCCCCTTCCTCGATCAGGAGGGCTACGCTTTGTTCGACGCCAGCCTGGTCTGGACGAGCGCCGACGACCGCTTCACAATCGGCCTCCACGGCAAGAATTTGACGGACAAGCAATATATCACGTCCGGCTATCAGTTCCTCAACGTCAACCCGGTGACGGGCGCGCCGGTCCTGTCGGTCGCGCCGGCGTCCCCGGTCTTCGGGCAGCCCGGGGTATCGCCGTCGCTGGGCCGCGAGGGCGTGGTCAACACCTATTACGGAAATCCCAGGCAGGTCTTCCTCAGCCTCGGGGTGAAGTTCTAGGCGATGAAGCAAGAGCGGGGCCCGTTCATCCCTCTCCCGTAAGAACGGGAGAGGAAGTAGAAGGCAGCCGATGTCGACACGTCCCAATAGTCTGAGCGAGCCATCCGCCTCCCCCGGCGGCCGGGTCCTCGCGATCCTGCTCATCGCCTATATCTTCAACTTCATCGACCGGCAGATCATCGGCGTGCTCGCGGTGCCGATCAAGGCGGAGCTCGGGCTGTCGGATGGGCAGCTCGGGCTGATGGGCGGGATCGCCTTCGCGCTTTTCTATTCGGGGCTCGCCATCCCGATCGCCTGGCTCGCCGACCGCAAGAGCCGGGTCAACATCATCGCGGCTTCGGTGGCGCTGTGGAGCGCGTTCACCGCGCTTTGCGGGGTGGCGCAGAATTTCTGGCAATTGTTCCTGGCGCGGATGGGCGTCGGGATCGGCGAGGCCGGAGGCGTGGCGCCCTCCTACGCCCTGATCTCGGATTTCTACCCGAAGGAAAGGCGGGCCCGGGCGCTGGCCCTGTTCTCGCTCGGGATCCCGATCGGCTCGGCGCTCGGCGTTTTCTTCGGCGGCTGGATCGCGAGCCATCTCGACTGGCGCCACGCCTTCCTCATCGTCGGGCTCGCCGGCCTGCCCGCCGCCTTGCTGGTCAAGCTCGGAGTTCCCGAGCCGGTCCGCGGCGGCTTCGACACCGCCGACGGCCGGGCGAGCGAGCCGGCGCCGCCCTTCCTCCAGGTCGCCGCGACCCTGGCCGGCAAGCCCAGCTTCTGGCTGCTCTCGTTCGGCGCCGCCTCGGGCTCGATCCTCGGCTACGGCCTCATCTTCTGGCTTCCGAGCTTCTTCAGCCGGAGCTTCGGGCTCGATCTCGCCGAGGTCGGCGGGTTCTACGGGTCGATCGTCCTGATCGGAGGCGTGGCCGGCACCCTGCTCGGCGGCTGGATCGGCGACCGCGTCGGCGCGGCCAATCCCGGTGCCTATGCGCTCATCCCGGCGATCTGCTTCCTGATCGCCGCGCCCATCTTCGCCTTCGGCCTGTTCGCGCCGTCGCTCACGATCGGCTGGATCCTGTTCGCGATCGGACAGATGCTGGCGCTCGCCTGGCTCGGCCCGGTGATCGCCGCCGTCCAGCATATCGTCCCGCCCAACATGCGCGCGACCGCGTCGGCGAGCTTCCTGTTCATCAACAATCTGATCGGAATCGGCTTCGGAATCTTCTTCCTCGGCTTCATGTCGGACCGGATGGGGGCTGCGCACGGCGAGGATTCGCTTCGCTATTCGATCCTCTACGGCCTCGGCTTCTACGTCCTGAGCGCGCTCATCTACTTCCTCGCCTCGACCCGCCTGAAACGCGATTGGCACCGCGAATAAAAATTGGTGACAGTTACCAATTTCCCTCAACTTGAAGGTCGAGCCGAACGCCAATGGGAAATTGGTAACTGTCACCATTTTCTGCCGGCGTCCGTGCCTTTCCGCGTCCTCGAAGGGCGAGTCGCCTGTCGTCGATCTCACAATGTCGAGGAGACCGCGGAGTCCGCGTCCTCGGTCGTCCAAGGAGACAGTTGCAGAAATCCTGCATTTCACCCCGAAATTCGAGGCTTTATTGGCGCCGGGCGCTAAGCGCTTGGGATGGCACTCGGAGCTGGGGACCGGCGGTTGCGGGAGCGGGTTCCGGATTTTCCATCGGCGGTTTCGGCCGCCGCCTCGAGGAGGTTGGCCTGGAGGGCCTTGAGGCGGGCCGGGCCTTCGATCTTCTCGCCGGCGAGATCGGTCAGGTAGAAGACGTCGACGGCCCGCTCGCCATAGGTGGCGATGTGGGCGCTGTGGATCGCCGCCTTGGACTCGTAGAGGGCCCGGGCGAGGCCGCTGAGCAAGGCGGCGCGGTCGCGGGCGTTGATCTCGACGACGGTGTAGCGGCTCGACGCCTGGTTATCGACGAAGATGGCGGGCCGGATGGCGAAGGCCTCGGCGCGAAGCAGGGGCAGGGCCTTGGCCTCGAGCCGGTCCATCGCCGGCTCCTGCCCGTCGACCGCCCGAAGCACATTCTCCTCGAGCCGCTTCAGCTGGTGGCGGTCGGCGAACGGCTTGCCCTTGGCATCCTGAACGAGGAAATTGTCGACCGCCATGCCGTCGAGAGTGGTGTGGATCCGGGCGTCGATGATGTTGGCGCCGGCGAGGCTGATCGCGGCGCTGAGATGGTAGAAGAGGCCGGGCCGATCCTTGGCATAGACGCTCAGAAGGGTCGCTCCGCGCTCCTCCTCGACCGAGGCGGCGAGCGGCCGGGTCGTTGCCGGCGCCCGGTCCGAGCGATCCATCAGGGCGGCGTTCTTCTCGAGAACTCCGGCCGGCTCGGCCAGCCAGTAGCTGTCCGGCAGGCGCCAGGCGTGGCGGCCGAATCGGGCCTCGTCCCAGCCCAGCCGCTCCGCAAGCGCCGCCTGGGTGGCGGCGATCCGCTCGCTCCGGCCCTTCTGCTTGTGGCCGAGGCGAAGCGCTTCCTCGGCGGCGTCGAACAGTTCGCGAAGCAGCTGCCGCTTCCAGCCGTTCCAGACTCCGGGGCCCACCGCCTGGATGTCGACGACGGTGAGCATGAAGAGAAGGCGAAGCCGCTCGGGGCTCTTCACCCGGGCGGCGAAGTCCTGGATGGTCTGCGGGTCGGCGAGGTCGCGCTTGAAGGCGGTGGCCGACATGAAGAGATGCCAGCGCACCAGCCAGGCCACGGTCTCGGTCTCCGCCTCGTCGAGGCCGAGCCGCGGGCAGAGCGCCCGAGCCACGTCCGCGCCGAGCAGGCTGTGGTCGCCGCCGCGGCCCTTGGCGATGTCGTGGAGGAGGATTGCGGCGTAGAGGACCCGGCGCGAGGCGATGTGGCGGAACAAAGCGGTGGCGAGCGGGTGGTCCTCCTTGAGCTCGCCTTTCTCGATCCGGGAGAGCAGGCCGATCGCGCGGATGCTGTGCTCGTCGACGGTATAATGATGGTACATGTCGAACTGCATCTGGGCGACGACCCGTCCGAAATCGGGGACGAAGCGGCCGAACACGCCGGCTTCGTTCATCCATCTCAACACCGTCTCCGGATCTCGCGGGCTGGTCAGCACGTCGAGGAAGAGGGCATTGGCGCGCGGGTCGTCGCGCACTTCGTCGACCAGCTTGGAATCGCGGGCGGCGGCGCGCATCGCCTGGGGATGGATTTCGAGGCCGTAGAGGTCGGCGAGGGCGAAGAGCTGGAGGAGCCGGACCGGGTCCGCCCGGAAATAGTCGTCGTTCGGCAGGGCGAGCCGGCCGCGATCGAGAACGAAGCCTTCGAGGCGGCTCGGCCGGCGCCGGATCGTCGGAAGGCCGAAGCGCCCGCCTTTCCTGGCGAACTTCTCGTCGAGATGGGCGAGGAAGACCCCGGTCAGGTCGCCGACGGTTTTGGCGTGAAGGAAATAATGGCGCATGAAGCGCTCGACCGGCGGCTTGCCCGGCCGGTCGGCATAGCGCATCCGGCCGGCGATCTCCCGCTGATAGTCGAAGGTCAGGCGCTCTTCGGCGCGGCCGGCGACGCAGTGGAGGTGGCAGCGCACCGCCCACAGGAAGCGCTCGGAGCGCTGGAACTGGTGCAATTCGCTGGTTGAGAGGAGGCCGACCTCGACGAGATCGGCGACGCTTCGCACCTGATAGGCATATTTGCCGATCCAGAAGAGGGTGTGGAGGTCGCGAAGGCCGCCTTTGCCCTCCTTGACGTTGGGCTCGACGACATAGCGGCTGTCCCCCATCCGGCGGTGGCGGGCGTTGCGTTCCTCGAGCTTCTCGGTGACGAAGCTCTTCGCCTTGCCGGCGACCACCTCCTTCCAGAAGCGCCCCTGCACCTCGTCGAATAAGGGCTCGTCGCCCCACAGCCAGCGCGCCTCCAGCAAGGCGGTCCGGACGGTGTGGTCGGTCGTGGCCAGAGCGATCAGCTCGTCGACCGAGCGGGTCGCTGGGCCGAGCTTCAGGCCGAGGTCCCACAGCAGATAGAGGACGGCCTCGACCGCCTGCGCGGCCCAGCGGCCCGGCTTGGCCGGAGTGACGAAGGCGATGTCGATATCGGAATGGAGCGCCATCTCGCCGCGGCCGTAACCGCCGACGGCGAGCAGGAGCAGCCGGTCGGTCCGGCGCGGCGGGGGCAAAGCGGCGACCGAATGGTCGAAGGCCAAGCGGACGATCTGGTCGGTCAGGAAGGCATAAGCGGCCGCGGTCTCGCTGCCGGCATAGGGCTTGGCGTCCAGCCGGCGGCCTATCTCCGCCCGACCGGCGGCCAGCGCCCGCTTCAGGATCGCCGCCGCCGAATCGGGCGCCGATGCAAGCGAATCCGCCAGGGTTCGGCGGTCGACGATCGCGCGTTTGTCTGGGACCGAGGCGAAGCGGGCCGGCATCAGCCGTGGGAAGAAGACGTGGGGTCGGCGGCGAGCCGCTTGAGCCGGTAGACCAGCTCCAGTGCGTCGCGCGGGCTGAGCGAGTCGGCGTCGATCTCGGCGAGCGCCGACTGGAGCGGATCGGGCGCGGCTTCCTCCTGCTGGGCGGTGACCGCGAACAGGGGCAGATCGTCGAGTCCCGCGGCGATCCCGCCGGTGGCGGCCCGGCCCTTCTCCAGCTTGGCGAGGACCGATCGGGCGCGGGCGAGGACGGGGGCGGGCAGTCCGGCGAGCTTGGCGACGGCGAGGCCGTAGCTTCGGTCGGCCGGGCCCTTCGTCACTTCGTGGAGGAGGACGAGGTCGCCCTTCCACTCGCGGGCCCGGACATGGTGGAGCGAGAGGGCGTCGAGCCGCTCGGCGAGCCTCGTCAGCTCGTGATAATGGGTGGCGAACAGGCAGCGGCAGCGATTGCGGTCGTGAATCGCCTCGGTCACCGCCCAGGCGATGGCGAGACCGTCGTAGGTCGAGGTGCCGCGCCCGACCTCGTCCAGGATCACGAAGCTTCGCTCCGTCGCCTGCGAAAGGATGGCGGCGGTCTCGACCATCTCGACCATGAAGGTCGATCGGCCTCGGGCGAGGTTGTCGGAGGCGCCGACCCGGCTGAACAGGCGGTCGACCAGGCCCAGGGTCGCCCGGGTGGCCGGAACGTACGACCCGGCCTGGGCGAGGACGGCGATCAGCGCGTTCTGCCTGAGGAAGGTCGACTTGCCGCCCATGTTGGGGCCGGTGACCAGCCACAGCCTCTCGTCTTCGGAGAGGCCGCAATCGTTGGCGACGAAGCGGGCGCCGGAGGCCCGAAGCGAATCCTCGACCACGGGATGGCGCCCGCCCTCGATCTCGAAGCAATTGTGGCCGGCGAAGCGAGGGCGCGACCAGCCGCCCTCGACCGCCCGCTCGGCGAGCCCGGCGGCGACGTCGAGCCGTGCGAGGACGTCGGCGGCGGCCGCGATCGGCTCTGCCCGGGCGAGCGCCACTCCGGTCAATTCCTCCAGATGCGCGGCTTCGGCGGCGAGGGCGTGGGCTCCGGCCTGGCCGACCCGAAGCGCCTGTTCGTGGAGATCGGGCGCGTTGAAGCGGACCACTCCGGCCAGGGTCTGGCGGTGGGTGAAACCCGATTCGACGGCCATGAGCGGATCGGCATGGCGGGCCGGGACCTCGATATGGAAGCCGAGCACATTGTTGTGGCGGATCTTGAGGGTGGCGACCCCGGTCTGCTGCCGATAGCGGGCCTCCAGCCCGGCGATGGCCCTCCGCCCCTCGCCGCCGGTGGCGCGCAGATCGTCCAAAGCGGCGTCATAGCCTTCGGCGACGTAGCCGCCCTGCGCCGAATCGATCGGCGGCGAGGGGACGAGGGCGCGGTCGAGCAGCTCGGTCAGCTCGCCATGGCCGGTCAGGGCCGGAAGGAGAGAGGCGAGCAGAGGCGGAGCCTCGGGGAGGGCGGAGAGGCGGGCGTGGAGCCGGCGGGTCTCGTTGAGGCCGTCGCGAAGCTGGCCGAGGTCGCGCGGGCCGCCGCGCCCCGCGACCAGCCGCCCGAGCGCCCGGCCGATGTCGGGAAGCGCCTTGAGCTGGCGCCGCAGAGTCTCGCGCAAGCCGGAATCGCCTTCGAACGAGGCGACGAGATCGAGCCGCGCCTCGATCGCCGCCCGGTCGAGCAACGGCGCTCCGAGATCGGCGGCAAGGAGTCGGGCGCCGGCGCCGGTGACGGTCCGGTCGACGGCATGAAGCAGGCTTCCGGCTCGGCCGCCGGTCGCCGCCTGGGTGAGCTCGAGGCTCTCGCGGGTGGCGGCGTCGATCATCATATGGTCGCCGGAGGCTCGGGCGACCGGCGGACGGAGGAAGGGGAGGGATTCCTTCGCCACTTCGTCGAGATAGGAAAGGAGACCGCCCGCGGCGCACAAAGCGGCGCGGTCGAAGGCGCCGAAGCCGTCGAGGGTGGCGACCCCGAACCTTTCCTTCAGCCTGCGCTCGGCGGCGAGGCTGTCGAACCCGCTTTTGCGCTGGGTGACCGGAAGATCGGCAATGGGTTCCGCGGCGACGATCTCGGCGGCTCCGAGCCGGGCCAGCTCGGCGTCCAGCGCCGAGGCGCCGATCGAGCCCAGCTCGAAGCGTCCGGTCGAGATGTCGGCCGCGGCGAGGCCGAAACGGTCTCCGACGCGGGCCGCCGCCACCAGCCAGTTGGAGGCCCGGGAATCGAGCAGAGCTTCCTCGGTGAGCGTGCCGGCGGTGACGACCCGGACGATGGCTCGGTTGACCACCGACTTGGCGCCGCGCTTCTTCGCTTCCGCCGGATTCTCGGTCTGCTCGGCGATGGCAACCCGGAAGCCGCCCCGGATCAGCCGAGCGAGATAGGCCTCGGCGGCGTGGATCGGCACCCCGCACATCGGGATCGGCTCGCCCTCATGCTCGCCGCGGGTGGTCAGCGCGATGTCGAGGCAGGCCGCTGCCGCCTTGGCGTCGTCGAAGAACAATTCGAAGAAGTCGCCCATCCGGTAGAAGAGCAGGCAATCCTCCGCCTCCGCCTTGAGCGCGAGATATTGCGCCATCATCGGGGTCGGGGCGGTTCCGGTCTTCGCCTGGGTGGCCATGGCCGGGAGGTTAGAGACTTGGCGGGCGGGGGGGAACGATCATTTCGTCATCCCGGCGAAAGCCGGGACCTCGGGACAAGAAATCTCCATGGGTCTCCCTGAGGTCCCGGCTTTCGCCGGGATGACGGGTTGCCGGGCTCCACCCTCAAGCCCTACAGAACCTCCAAAATTCGGGAGAAAGCCGCGATGAGCGAAGGCAGCAGCGTCAAATTCTCCGAGCAGGAGGCGCTCGATTTCCATACCCAGGGCGGCCGGCCGGGAAAGATCGAGATCATCGCGTCCAAGCCGATGGCGACCCAGCGCGACCTCAGCCTCGCTTATTCGCCCGGAGTCGCGGTACCGGTGCTGGCGATCGCCGAGGATCCGGCGAAGGCCTACGATTATACCGCCAAGGGTAATCTCGTCGCCGTCATCTCGAACGGAACGGCGATCCTCGGCCTCGGCAATTTGGGGGCGCTTGCCGCCAAGCCGGTGATGGAAGGCAAGGCGGTTCTGTTCAAGCGCTTCGCCGACGTCGATTCGATCGACATTGAGCTCGCCACGGAAGATCCCGACGCCTTCATCAACGCGGTCGCCCTGATGGAGCCGAGCTTCGGGGGAATCAACCTCGAAGACATCAAGGCGCCGGAATGCTTCATCATCGAGCAGACCCTGCGCGAGCGCATGAACATCCCGGTCATGCACGACGACCAGCACGGCACCGCCATCATCACCGCCGCCGGACTGATCAACGCCTGCTACCTGACGAAGCGCGAGCTCAAGGACATTCGGGTCGTCGTCAACGGCGCGGGCGCCGCGGCGATCGCCTGCACCGAGCTGATCAAGGCGATGGGCGTTCGCCACGACCATGTCCTGATGTGCGACCGCAAGGGCGTCATCTGGCAGGGCCGCGAGGGGCTCGACCAATGGAAGTCGGCGCATGCGGCGAACACCGACCGGCGGACCCTGGAGGAAGCCCTGGTCGGCGCCGACGTCTTCCTCGGCCTGTCGGCGGCGGGCGCTCTGAAGCCCGAGATGGTGATGGAGATGGCCCCTCAGCCGATCATCTTCGCCATGGCCAATCCCGATCCGGAGATCAGCCCGCCTGACGCCAAGGCGGCACGCCCGGACGCGATCATCGCTACCGGCCGCTCCGATTATCCCAATCAGGTCAACAACGTGCTCGGTTTCCCCTTCATCTTCCGGGGCGCGCTCGACGTCCGGGCGACGACCATCAACGACGAGATGAAGATCGCCGCCGCCGAAGCGCTGGCCGAGCTCGCCCGCCAGCAGGTGCCCGAGGAGGTCGCCGCGGCTTATGGCGGTAAGGCGCACAGCTTCGGGCCGGACTACATCATCCCGGCGCCCTTCGACCCTCGGCTGATGGAGATCGTGCCCGCGGCGGTGGCGAAGGCGGCGATGGCGAGCGGCGTGGCCTTGAAGCCGATCGACGACATGGCGGCCTATCGAAGCCAGCTCAAGTCGCGGCTCAATCCGACCACCTCGGTGCTCACCCTCGCCTACGAAGCCGCCCGGGCGGATCCCAAGCGCGTGATCTTCGCCGAGGGCGACGAGGACGTGGTCCTTCGCGCGGCCATCGCCTTTCGCGACGGCGGCTACGGAATCCCCGTCCTGGTCGGACGCGACGACGTCCACGACCGGCTGCGCGCGCTCGGAATCGACGATCCGGAGAGCTTCGAGCTGCTCAACAGCCGTACCTACGAGCGGGTGCCCGAGATGGTCGACTATCTCTACGCGCGAATGCAGCGAAAGGGGTATCTCCAGCGCGAGATCGAGCGGATGGTGAACCAGGACCGCAACACCTTCGCCGCTCTGCTGCTCGCGCTCGGCGAAGGCGATGCACTGATCACCGGGGTCACCCGCCCCTACGCCCAGAGCCTGAGGCAGATGCAGCGAGTGCTCGATCCGAAGGCGGGAATGACCCCGTTCGGAGTCCACGTCCTGGTCGGACAGTCGCACACGACCTTCATCGCCGACACCACGGTCACCGAGCGGCCGAGCGCCGAGCAGCTGGCCGACATCGCCGTCCATACCGCGCAAGTCGCCCGGCGGATGGGCCATGACCCGCGCGTCGCCTTCCTCTCCTACTCCAATTTCGGAGATCCCGAGGGCAGCTATCTGGAGCGGATCCGCGAGGGCGTGAAGGTATTGGACGGCCGCGGCGACGTCGACTTCGAATATGAAGGCGAGATGTCGCCCGACGTCGCTCTCAACCCGGCCATGGCCCGGGTCTATCCGTTCAGCCGGCTGACCGGCCCCGCCAACGTCCTGGTCATGCCCGGCCTTCAGACGGCCAACATCTCGGCCAAGCTATTGAGGGAGCTGGGCGGCGACGCGGTCATCGGCCCGATCCTGGTCGGAATGGCCCAGCCGGTGCAGATCGCCGCGATGACGGCGAGCGCGTCGGACCTGGTGACGCTCGGCGTGCTCGCGGGGAGCGGGGTGGTTCGCTGAATTGCCTCCCCATCGCGAGATGGGGAGGGGGACCGTGCGAAGCATGGTGGAGGGGTAAAAGGCTCGGGTCGATAGAATGATGCGCGAGACGGCAAAGGTCTGCGCGATTACCCCTCCACCAGCCTTCGGGTGGTCCCCCTCCCCACGGCTTCGCCGCAGGGAGGCAAAAATTAGTTCGGTGAGTTGGGGCCGCCGCCCTGGGGCGTCATGCCTCCGGCACCGACCGCGCCGATATTGCCGAACAATTCGTCCCAGATGCTGGTTCTGCGGCCGAGAGTCGGAGTCTTGTCGCTCGACGGGTTGATCGAAACGATCTGCTCCATGCCCTTGCGCTCGACCGAGGCGACGTTGCCGGCCGGATCGAAGCGGACGTGGAGAACCGTCTGCTGGTTCACGCGGGGATGGTTGAAAGCGAAATTCTTGGTCCGGCGGGAGACGTAATACCAATCGCTCTGGTCGAACGTGCCGGTGAAGGTGGGCCGGCCGAGCGTGTTCTGGACCGAATCCTTGTTGTCGATGCCGGGCTGGACGGCGCTCACCAGGGTCTCGTCGACGAGATAGCCCTGGAGGTCCTGCGTCTTGGTGCAGCCGCCGGTCGCCAGCCCCGCCGCCGCGGCGATCAGCAATGCCGCTCTTCGTCCCGAAACCTTCATATTGGAAAAAACTCCGTAAAACCGGCCGGCGCGAGTCTCGCGCGCCGGCGCCTGCCTTGCCGGCAGGGCCAGGCCCTCCAATATCCGACAAAAGCTGAACGGCGCAAGTACGCGCCCTTTGATAAGGAGACCCGCCCTGGCCCTGCTTTCCCGACTGTTCGGCGAACGGCGCGACCGCGCGGCGCTGAGGCCGCTCTACGACGCCCTGGTCGCCGCCGCCCGCGAGCCGGCCTGGTACCGGGAGGGGTCGGTCCCCGATACGCTCGAGGGCCGCTTCGACATGCTCGCGACGATGGTCGCCCTGGCCCTCGTCCGGCTGGAGTCGGAAAGCGATGGCGCCAAGGCGGAATCGGTGGCGCTCACCGAAATCTTCATCGATGACATGGACGGCACCCTGCGCCAGATCGGAATCGGCGATTTCGTCGTCGGCAAGCATGTCGGCAAGCTGGTAGGCGCGCTCGGCGGCAGGCTGGGCGCCCTGCGCGAAGCGATGGCCGGCGCCGCGCCCATCGAGCCGGCGGTTCGGCGCAACGTCTTTCGGGACGGGCCGGCTTCGGACGCCCAGGTCGAATGGGTCGCCGCGCGACTGACCGGGCTTCACGAGCGGCTTGCCGGGACCGCGATGGAAAAGCTGCTTGCCGGAGGGTTTCCCAGGCCATGACCGAATTCAGCCGCCTTTACCGACTCGAAGCATTGTCCGCCGAACCGCTTCGAGCCGAGATCGAAGCCGGTCCGGAAGAGCGTGAGGCGCTCGCCCGCCGCTTCGGCCTTGTCGCCGTCGAGCTCCTGACGGCCGAAGCGGCGCTGTGCAGGTCGGACGATTCCGCGGCTGCCGTTGGGGTTCTTCGCGCCCGGGTGATCCAGAGCTGCGTCGCCTCGGGCGATCCGGTGGAAGCGGACGTGACCGAGGAATTTCGAATCGACTTCCGCCCCCTGCCCGCCGACGCCCGTCCGGAGGATGAGGTGGAGCTGGGCGAAGGCGAGCTCGACGTCGTCTTCTACGAAGCCGGAGCGATCGATCTCGGCGAGGCGGTGGCGCAGACCCTTCTGCTCGGCCTCGACCCTTATCCCCGCTCCCCGGCCGCCGAAGCCGCGCTCAGGACGGCGGGGGTGAAGAACGAGGAGGAGGCGCGGATCGAGTCGAGCCCGTTCGCGGCGCTTGCGGCGCTGAAGGGGAAGTTGGAGAAATGATCCGTCGCCCCAGCGAAGGCTGGGGCCCCGGCGGGTGAAGAGCGCCCAAGCCTTTCACCCCCCGGGATCCCAGCCTTCGCCGGGAATGACGGATGCTCCGCACCCGTCAGAACGGGACGTCGTCGTCCAGATCGCTGTCGAAGGCCGGGGCCGGGCGGGATTGAGGACGCGATCCGCCGCCGCCGCTTCCGCCGAAGCCCGAGCTGCCGCTGTCGTAGCCGCCGCCATATTCCTCGCCGCCACCACCGCCGCCGCCGCCGCCGCCACCGCGGCTGTCGAGGAGGACCAGATCGCCTCGGAAGCGCTGGAGCACGACCTCGGTCGAATAGCGGTCGGCGCCCGATTGATCGGTCCATTTGCGGGTCTGGATCTGGCCCTCGAGATAGACTTTCGAGCCCTTGCGCAGATAGGATTTGGCGACCCGGCCCAGATTCTCGTTGAAGATGACGACCCGGTGCCATTCGGTCCGCTCCTGGCGGTTGCCGTCCTTGTCCTTCCAATTCTCGGAGGTGGCGACGCGCAGATTGACCACTTCGCCGCCATTGTTGAGCGAACGGCTCTCGGGGTCGTCACCGAGATTGCCGACCAATATGACCTTGTTGACGCCCGCCATCGCTCTTCCTTCCGTACGTTTCGCGTTCGTCCGGGACATAAGCGAGCCGCTCGCGCCGCGCTACCGACATTCCGTCATCCCGGCGAATGCCGGGATGACGGTCAGGCCTTGGCCAACCGGCTCGATCCCCGCCGGTTGTGGGCGAAGCCGGCCAGCAGGATGAGCAGGGTCGCGACCTGCGCCAGCAGCCCCTCCAGCGTCGGATAAAGGCCCAGTATCTCGATCCGAGGCGCCCAGCCGAGCGGGGTGACCCCGATCATCCCGGCTTCCTGGAGCGCCGCCACGCCCTTGCCCGCCAGGACCACCGCGAGCACGGCGATCAGAGCCGAGCTGTAGGCGAAGAATTTGGCGATCGGCAGCTTTCGGCTGAAACGGAACATCAGGATCGCGATCACCACCAGCAGGGCCGCCGCCGTCGCCGCCCCGCCGATCAGGGGCGCGAGCCGCCCTTCGGCCGACAGAGCGGTGAAGAAGAGGATGGTCTCGAACACCTCGCGATAGACGGCGACGAAGGCGAGCAAAAACAGGAACCAGGCGGACTTTCTGGACAAGGCCTGGCCGACCTTCTCGCGAATGTAGCGTTGCCATTCGTCGGCCTGCGCCTTGCCGTGCATCCAGATGCCGACGAAAAGGAGGATCACCGCCGCGAAGAGCGATCCGAAGCCTTCGGTGAGCTCGCGGTTGGCGCCGCTGATCGAGATCAGATGGGTCGCCGCCCACCAGGTCGCGAGGCCGGCGACGAGCGCGGTGACCCAGCCCCAGTGAACCGGCCGGACCATCTCGGCACGGTCGGCCTTGCGAAGGAAGGCGAGCATCGCGACGACGATGAGAAGCGCCTCCAGGCCCTCGCGAAGAAGAATCGTGAAGGCGCCGAGGAAGGTGGAGGCGTCGCTGCCCCGGTCCGGGGCCAATGCCCGCTCGGTCTCGTCGAACAAGGCGTCCATCGCCGCGACCCGCTCGCGCACAACGGCCGGGTCTTCGGCCCCGGCGATCGCGGCGCGGAGCTCTGCCATCGCTCGCTCGACCCGCGCCATCAGCCCGGCGTCGCGCGAGGCGAGCATCGGCTCGACCGGCTCGAAGCCGTCGAGATAGGCGGAAAGCGCAAGCTCGGTGGCGCCCTTGCGGTCGCCCTTCTCATAGGCGGCGAGGCTCTCGCGAAGGCGCTGCCGGGCGACGGCGAGAGTGGAGCCTTCCGGCGGCGCGGCGGCTTCGGGGTTGCTCCTCAGATAGGCGATCACCGCGGGCGCCCGGTCCGGGCCGAGCCGGGCCGCGAGCGCCGATTCGCTGAGCCCGATCAGGGCGGTGGCGTCCGGAACGAGCGCCCGAACGCCCGGATCGCCCTCCCATATGCGCCGGCCCTGCTCGGCCAGGGCCGGAGAATAAGCGAAGCGGCCGGCGGCGAAGGCCAGCGCCCACTTATCCTCTTCGGGCAAATGGCCGAAGCTCGTCATGGCCGTGCCCTCGAGCCCCTGGTCGATGACCTGGTAGAGCGCGAACAGGCTCCGTTCCCGCGCCCGCTGGCGATCGGTGAAGGCGATGGGCGGCGGATCCATGCCGGCGGCGAGCGGGGTCTTCGCGTCCCCGACCGTCCCGTGGCAGCTCGCGCAATTCTGGACGTAGAGCGCCGCGCCGCGCGCCAGATCCGGCATTCGTCTCGGCGCCAGCGGCACCGGATAGGCGGCGATCAGCTGCGCCCCCAGGGCGCGCGCCTGCTTCTCGATCTCCGGCGGGGGCGCCTTGCGCGCCACGGCCGCCTGGAGGGCCGAGGCGCCGGCGACCAGCTTCGCCTTCGCCGGCTTTTCGGGAAGCGCGGCCAGGCGCTGGCGCACCGAGGCGGTGAATTCCGCCATTTCCTTATATTCGCCGTCGTTGACGATCCGGCCGTCCCGAACCGCCTCCCGATAATCGACGGCGACATAATCGAGCAGGCGCCAAGTCGTCTGGACCTCGGCGGTCTGGGCGCTGGCGGGGGACGCTCCGAGCAGGGCGAGCAGGCAAAGGAGGAGTGGCGCGAGGGGGCGAAACATGCGGCTGGGCTAATCCAGTTGCAATTGATTATCAATAACGATTAGGGGCGGTCGTCACCCTCTACGTCACCCTGAACTTGTTTCAGGGTCCAGTTCTCCGCCTACGAGGCGGCGCATCGCTGGATGCTGAAACAAGTTCAGCATGACGGATAGTCGCTCGTTGCGGGAAGTGAAATCGACCCCTAGGCTGCGAAAAAAAGGGATGAACGCAATGATGCGAAGCCTGCCGATCCTGCTCGCCACAGCCCTGATGTGCACCGCCGCCGCCGCCCCGGCCCAGACTCCCGAGAAGCGGGTCGAGCGGGTCCTGGCCAAGACCCCCGTCATCGACGGCCACAACGATCTCCCCTGGGAGATTCGCGACGCTTACGACAGCTGGCGCAAGCCGCTCGACCTGGACTCCGACACGTCGAGGCTCGACCCCAGGCTTCAGACCGATCTGCCGCGGATGAAGAAGGGCGGAGTCGGCGCGCAATTCTGGTCGGTCTGGATCCCGGCCGACCTGAAGGGCGACGAGGCGATCAGGGTGACGATCGAACAGATCGACGTCGTCCACCGGATGGTCGCCCGCTATCCCCGGCGCCTGGAGATGGCCTCGACCGCGGCCGACATCCGGCGGATCCGGAAAGCCGGGCGGATCGCGTCGTTGATCGGGGTCGAGGGAGGTCACCAGATCGGCAATTCGCCGGCGGCGCTGCGCCAGTTCCACGCGCTCGGCACCCGCTACATGACCCTCACCCACTCCAAGAACAACGATTGGGCCGATTCGGCGACCGACGATCCCGTGCATGACGGCTTGACGCCGTTCGGCCGGGCCATCGTCCTCGAGATGAACCGGCTCGGGATGATGGTCGATCTCAGCCATGTCTCGCCCAAGGCGATGCACGACGCCCTCACCGCCACCCGAGCCCCGATCATCTTCTCCCATTCCAACGCCCGGGCGGTGATGGATCATGCCCGAAACGTCCCCGACGACGTCCTGAAAAGGCTTCCGGCCAATGGCGGCGTGGTCATGGTGAACTTCTTCCCGGGCTTCCTGTCCGAGCCCTACCGGCGCCGCGCGGCGGAGCGCGATGCCGAGGATGCGCGGCTGAAGAACCTTTATTCGGGGCAGCCGGAGCGCAGAAAGGCCGCGCTCGAGGCCTGGGACGAGGCGAATCCCGCGATCGAGGTCCCGCTCGGATTGGTCGCCGACCATATCGAGCACGTCCGCCGGATCGCCGGCATCGACCATGTCGGAATCGGCAGCGATTTCGACGGCATCAGCGGCACCGCGCCGAAGGGCCTCGAAGGAGTGGAAGCCTATCCGGTCCTGCTCGCCGAGCTGGCCCGGCGCGGCTGGAGCGACTCCGATCTGGCGAAGCTGGCGGGGGGCAACTTGCTGCGGGCGATGGAGGCCGCGGAGCGGGTCGCGGCGACAATGAAAGGCGAGCCGCCGATGATCGCGACGATCGAGGCGCTGGATAAAAAATAATCCCGTCATCCCGGCGAAAGCCGGGACCCCAGGCTCGAAAGGCGCCTCTTCCGCCCCGGGGCCCCGGCTTTCGCCGGGGTGACGGTCACGGCGTCGCGGCCGATGGGCGGATCCTAGTCCGTCCCCTCGGGCTGGCCGGCCACCCGCCGGAGCACAAGGCGGGTCCCGTCCTCGCTGGCGAGCGTGAGGCTCGTCGGAGTCGCCCGCCAGGTGAAGCTCCACGGATCGTCCTTGTCCTCGCCGGTGACGACGAGCCTGGTCCCGTTGACGGCGTAGGTCTCGGACTCCCAGCCGGCCTTGCGCGCCGACGCGGTCCGGGTCAGCAATTCGCCGTCGTCGGTGAAGGTGAACCGGTCGCCGCTCCGGATCGCCGCCGGCCCGTCGACCCGGCTCACCTTCCAGCTGCCTAGCAGAGCCAGCGCCCGACTCGCCCTGGGAGGTTCGCCCCCGGAGCCGGAGCCGAGCGCCGCCGGGATCGCCTTGGGCGGTTCGCCGCCATAGCCCGAATAGAGTGAGGCCGGCTTCAGCATCTGGGCGACCAAGGTCTTTTCGCCGTCCATCTTGTCCAGCCCGGAACGCTCCAGACGCCCCTGGAAAGCGGAGAGGAGCTGGAACGCCTTCTTCGGATCGCCCTCGCGGTGGAAGGCGAGCGACGCCGCCTTGAGCGACAGATATTCGTCGACGATGAGATGGGCCCTTCGAAGCGCCGGGCTCGCCTCCCCCTGGGGCGCCGCCACGGCGAGCCGGTCGGTGCCGCGCTTTCCGCCACGCGCAGCCACGTAAGCGAGCTTGAGGTCGAGCAGGGCCGCACCGGGCTCGACCCGGGCCGAGGGCAGGTTGGCCCGGCTTCCCGACTTGCCCACGGAAGCGAAGATCCCGCCGCCATTGGCGCTCAGGAAAGCGGTGGGAACGGTGATCGTCACCGCACCCTCGCCCACATCGGTCATCAGCCCGTCCGGGACTCCGAACACCCCCGTCAGCTTGTAGCCGTTCCTCGGGGTGAGCGTGATCCGGACGTCGTGAGCGACCTCGCTGACCATCGTGTCGAGCTGCTTCTCGAACACCGACTTCACCTCCGCCTCGTCGCTGAGGAAAAAGAGATTGCCGCCGCGGACGCTCGACATCCGCATCCCGAGCTCGGCGCCGAACTGGACCCCTACCCCGATCGTGGTCAGGCCGATGCCCCGGTGGGAGGCGGCTTCGGCCATGCCCATGAAGCTCTTCGCATCGGTCGCTCCGACATTGGGCTGCTCGTCGGTGAACAGCATCACCCGGGTCGAGCCGCGAAACTCGCCTTCGCTCCTGAAGGCGGTGGCGTAGCCGACCTTCAGCCCCTCCTCCATGTCGGTCGAGCCCGCGCTCTCGATGGCGTCGATCGCGGCGAGCACGGCCTGGCGGCCGCCGCGGGCGATCCGGGTCGGGCGGAGATGGACATGTGAGGTGTCGCCGTAGAGGACGATGGAGAGCTGGTCGCGGTCGCCCATCTGGCCGACGATCTGCCTGAGGCTCTGGCGCACCAGCTCGAGCGGCTCGCCGTCCATCGAACCGGATTTGTCGACGACGGCGACAAGGTTGAGCGGATCCCGCCGCCAGGTGGCGGAGTCGATATTGGACGCGAAGGTGAGGCCGACGAGCATCTTGTCCTCGGGCCGGGCCGGGAAGGCGGCGGGCATCGTCTCGGTGTCCAGGCAGAGCAGCTGAGCGCACGGACGCCTGGCCGCGAGCGTCAGATCATGCTCGCCCATCAGTCCCTCGGCGGTCAGCGACTCGGGCCGCGGCATGTCGCCTCCTTCGGCGACGGAGCGGAAGTGGCGAATGTCCTGCATCCCGCCCTGGCGCACGCGCATCGAGCCGGTGACGACGATGTCACCGTCGTCCAGCGATTCTTCCTCTTCGACGGGTGGCGCCACGTCTTGGGCGAGCAGCGCCTGTGGGGCGCAGGTCGCGACGAGCGCGGCGATCAGAAGGGCGGTAGGGGAGCGGGTGGCCATGGCGCGACTCCTTGTCGGGTGAGCCTATCCTACGCCCTTTTTCCGGAATTGAGGAGCGAATGAACCGTCATGACGACCGGGCTACGGGGCGACCGTCGGCGCCGTGTTCACCTCGCCGGCCGGCTGCGGCTCGGTCGCTTCCGGAAGCGGCCCCTCGTCGACGGCGAGCGGCCGGCCGATCCAGGCGGCGTCGATCAAATGATCGCGCTTCTCGTTGGCCGTGTTGGGATGGACGAGGATGCTGAGCCCGCGATTGTTCAGCATCAGCCAGGGCATCAGCGTTCCGAACAGCTCCGGCTCGAAGGCGATCTGGAACATCGCCTTGCTGTGCGGCCCGACCGGCCGGTCATGGACGGCGCCGAGCCGGACGGCAAAGCGCTCGCCCGCGGCCTCGCGGATCGCGACCGCGTCCGGGCGCTCGGTCTCCGGGTCGAAATAGATATGGGCGTGATAGCTCGCGACCTCGGCGATTCGGCGGACCTCCATGGCTCAGACCGCCGGGTAGCGCAGCCGGCCGAGGAAGCGGCTGAGCGAGGGGAGCCGGTCGCGATTGCCGCGCCACTGCGCTTTCACTTTCTCGAAGCGCATGACGTCGTCGATCCGGCGGGCGAGGAAGGCGCGGGTCGAGGCGAGGTTTTCGCTGCCGTCGTCGAGATAGACGAGGCTGGTCGAGCCGTAGACGCCCATCAGGATCGCGCGCTTGGAATAATGATTGAAGTCGGTCGCCTTGTCGCCCGCGATTCGCCACATCCGGTCGGCCGCGCGCCAGCCGAGCCGGCCGGCGAGCGGCAGGTTCCGCGGCAAAGCGAGGATGGCGAGCGCCCGGCGCAGCGCCTCCTTGTGCGGGTTGATCACCTCGAGCCGGTACAGGACGAGCCCGGCGATCCGCTCGCGGATCTTCATCGCTTCGATCTTCTCGAGCGGGAAGGCGGTCGCCATGCCCCGGTCGATCGCGTCGAACCAGGCGTCGATCATGTCCGTCGCTCCGCCGGGAAAGGCGAGCCGGGCGCGCGGCGCCGGAACGCCGAGCTCGGCGGCGGCCATGGCCAGCGCCTCGTCGCTCCAGCCGTCGAACACCGCATTGGCGGGGATCAGCGGGGCGAGCGCCATGCGCAGCTCGTCGAGATTCATCTCGTTCGGGGCGATATCGGGCATGAGGTGAGAATGATCCTGTGGGGGGAAGGATGCAAGCGCGACTCGTCGCCCCAGCGAAGGCTGGGGCCCCAGGGGGTCAAGACCGCCGCGCCCTTCACCCCCTGGGAGGCCAGCCTGCGCTGGCATGACGGGATTATTCCTCCGCCCGCTCCTTCTCCGGCAGCCTTATCAACACCAGCGCCGCGGCGATCAGGACCGCTCCGGCGGCATCGGCCAGGCTGAAGGTCTCGCCATAAGCGAAGCGGCCGATCACCGCTCCGGCGGCGGGCTGGGCGAGGAGGCCGAGACCGATGACGACCGGCGACAGATAGCCGACCGCGTAGACGAGCAGGCCCTGGCCGACCACCTGGCTTCCGAAGGAGAGGATGAGCAGAGGAGTCCAGTCGTCCGGCATCACCTTCTGGCCGAGCGCCAGCGACAGCAGAAGGAGCGGGAGGGCTCCGGCGGCGGTGGCGATGGCGAGCACCGGCATCGGCGCCATCGTCTTCCTCGCCCGGTCGACCGCGATCAGATAGCCCGTGTAGAGAAGCCCGGCGGCCAGAGCGAAGAGGTCGCCCCGGAAGTTCTTCGGCGAAAGCTCGTAGCTCGATCCCATCAGCAATCCCGTGCCCGCGACCGCCAGGGCGAGGGCGACCGCCTGCACGGCCCGGGGCAGCCGCCTCAGAATCACGAAGCCGTAGAGGACGAGGACGAAGCTCGAGGCATTGCCGAACAGGCTGGCGTTGGCGAGCTTGGTCAGTCCGATGCCGACATGCCAGGCGGCGAGATCGATGGCGAGGAACAGGCCGCCGACGGCGACCATCGCCACCAGCGGCCAGGCCGGCGGTGCGCGGCCTTTCTGCTGACGCCACGCCAGCAGGGTCAGGAACGGAATGGCGAGCGCAAGCCGCCAGAAGCCCGAGGCGACCGGCCCGACGTCGGTCAGGCGCACCATCCAGGGGCCGAGCGCGAGGATGAGGTTGCCGACGATCAGCGCCGGAAAGGCGTAGCGGCCGGCGCCGTCCGCACAAGATGATCGAGATTGCTGCATTGTCGCTCGAGCGCCGCTAGGGGTCGCCGCTCCCCGCCGTCAAGGAATGTAGATGCCGACCCTCTTCGATCCGATCCAGCTTGGCGCCACCCTCTGCCCCAATCGGTGTGTCATGGCGCCGCTGACCCGCGGCCGGGCGACCCGGGAGCATGTGCCGACCGCGCTGATGGCCGAATATTATCGCCAGCGCTCGGGCGCGGGCCTGATAATCACCGAAGCCACCGGAATGAGCCGCCAGGGTCTGGGCTGGCCCTATGCGCCGGGGATCTGGACCCAGGAGCAGAGAGAGGCCTGGAAGCCGGTCGTCGAGGCGGTCCACGAGGCGGGCGGGCGGATCTTCTGCCAGCTCTGGCACATGGGGCGGGTCGTCCATCCGAGCTTCCTGGGCGGCGAGGCGCCCGTGTCCGCCTCGGCCACCACCGCGCCCTACAAAGCGCATACCTATGAAGGGCGTCAGCCTTATGCGGAAGCGCGGCCGCTTCGGCTCGACGAGATACCGGGCCTGCTCGAGGATTACGCCCGGTCGGCCGCCTATGCGATCGCCGCCGGCTTCGACGGGGTCCAGCTCCATGCGGCCAATGGCTATCTGATCGATCAGTTCCTGCGCGACGGCACCAACCGGCGCGACGACGATTACGGCGGGCCGATCGAGAACCGGATCCGGCTGCTCACCGAGGCGACCCGGACCATCGCCAATATGGTCGGGCCCGAGCGGACGGCGGTCCGCCTCTCCCCGAACAGCGAGACCCAAGGCTGCGAGGACAGCGATCCCCAAGCCCTGTTCACCGCCGCGGCCGCTTCGCTGGCCGAGATCGGGATCGCTTTCCTCGAGCTTCGCGAGCCGGGGCCGGAGGGAACGTTCGGCAAGTCCGAGGTCCCGCCCGTCGCGCCGGCCATCCGCAAGGTCTTCGCGGCACCTTTGATCCTGAACTCAGATTTTCAGCTCGACAGCGCCCAGGCGGCGCTGGAGGAGGAGCGGGCGGACGCGATCAGCTTCGGCCGGCCCTTCATCTCCAACCCGGACCTCCCCGCCCGGCTGCGCACCGGGACCGAGCTTACCCCCGACGTCATGGCGACATGGTACAGCCAGGGCCCCGAAGGCTATACCGACTATCCGGAGGCGGAGGCCGTCCCCCGGTGAGCGAGGACGAAGCGCCGCCTTGCTTCCTGTGCGGGCGTCAGCTGGGCACGAGGGTGGAGTGGCACCATCCGGTGCCCAAGAGCCGGGGCGGCCGCGAGACGGTTCCGGTCCATCCGGTCTGTCACCGCGCCATCCACCGGGCGCTGGACAACAAGGCGCTGGCTCGGGACTATGCCTCGGCGGCGGCCCTGCGCTCGCATCCGGAGCTGGCGCGCTTCATCGCCTGGGTGGAACTCAAGGACCCGGATTTCCACGTGCCGACTCGGAAGGGGCGTAAGTGAGGCTACGGCGGATACTCAAGCGCGTCTTCCTGTCGTCCGTGCTGGCCGGCGCCGCCCTTCTCCTCTTTTGCTATTGGACGGCGGTTCGGGAGCCGGCCGTCCGCATGGCCCGGGTGTCGGTCGCCGGCTGGCCGGCGGGCGAGCGTCCGCTTCGGCTATTGCTCATCTCGGACATTCATGTCGGCGGGCCCGACATGCCGCCGGCCCGGCTGCGCCGGATCGTCGGCCAGATCAACCGGCACTCTCCCGACATCGTCCTCATCGCCGGCGACCTCGTCACCGACAAGCGCCTGGCGACCCGCTATTATTCGCACGACGAAGCCGCCGCACCGCTCGCCGGGCTCCGGCCGCGGCTCGCCACCCTCGCCGTGCTCGGCAATCACGACCATTGGCGCGACGCCGCCGCGGCCCGCCGGGCCCTCGCCCGCGCCGGAGTGCGCCTGCTGAGCAATCAGGCGGTGCAGGTCGGGCCGCTGGCGGTGGGCGGGCTCGACGACGATTTCACCGGCCGCGCCGACGTCCCGGCGACGCTCGCGGCGCTACGCGGGCTCAAGGGCCCCAGGCTGATCCTGAGCCACAGTCCCGATCCGTTTCCGGGCCTGAGCCCGGACATATTCCTGATGCTGGCCGGCCACACCCATTGCGGCCAGATCGCTCCGCCGCTGATCGGCCCGCTCTCCACCATGTCCAGATACGGTCGGCGCTATGCCTGCGGAATGGTCCGGGAGGCGGGCAGGACGCTGGTCGTGACGGCCGGTCTGGGCACCAGCGGGATCCCGCTTCGGCTGGGGGCGGTGCCGGACATGTGGCGGGTCGAGGTCGGACCCTAAATGAGCCGCAGGGCACTGACGGCGACGAACAGCCCGATTACAAGGAATAAGGCGCCCAGCCCGATCCTGATGCCTTTGAGCGGCGCGGATTTTGCGAGCGAGTCGCCCAGCAGCGCCGCCGGAAGGCTCGAAACCATGATTCCCGCCGTGGCTCCGGCTGCCGCCAGGGCGAAGGCGTCGAACTGGGCGGCGAGGGCGAAGGTCAGGAACTGGGTCTTGTCGCCGAACTCGAGCACGAAGAAAGAGGCGGCGGCGACCAGGAAGGGACCGGCGCGGGAGGTCCCGGCCGATTCGTAGGGCTTGGGCCGAATCAGTCCGGCGATCCCGGCGAAGATCAGGGCCAATGCGACCAGCAGCGATATGGCCCGCAGGGTGATCATGTCGTGGACGAAGGTGCCCCCGAACGCCGCGATCAGGCTGTTGGCGAGCGCCGCCACGAGCACGCCCGCGAGAATCGGCAGCGGCCGGCGGTAGCGCACGGCCAGCGCGACGACGAGAAGCTGGGTCTTGTCGCCCCACTCGGCGAGCGCGGCGGCGACGAAGGTGGTGAGGAGCGCGTCCAAAAGCTCAGGCGCCCAAAACGATCAGGCGCAGAGCCGGACCGAAACCGAGGCGAGCATCGCCTCGGCCGCACTCTCCTCCATCCGCTCGCAGCCGATCGCGTCCTGGAGGCGCCCGAGATAGAGCGCTCGGGGGCAGGCGCCGCGATCCTCGGCCTCTGCCCGCTCGAGCGCGTCGGCGACGCGCACCACCGGGGTGAGGCCGTAAGCCGCGGCGAGCCGCTTGATCGCGGCGACGCTCTCGCTGAAGTCGCGCTGGGAGAGGCGCCTGGCCGTCGTCTGGAGGCTCGCGAGCCGTTCGCACAGCTCGGCCCGAACCATCATCATCCCGTCCGCTTGCGTTCGCATCGCCCGCTCCCCTGTTGGATCGGGTCGACGATGCGCCGATATGGTTACCGCTTCATTAAAGCGCGTTCGGGCTCGGCTGAATTCTCATCAATGCCCGATGGGGGCCCAGGCCGTGGGACTCGCGGCCGCGGGCGCTCCGAATCCCGTCCCCGGAGTCTCGGCTCCAAGCGCGTCGTAAATCGCCCGGGCCGCCGTGGCGATGACCGCCGGCCGGTTCGAGCCGCCGCGCGCGAAGAAGGCGACCGCGATCCGGCGTCCGCCGGGCGTGGTCAGAAAACCGACGTCGCCCGTATAGCCCGAAAGGGTGCCGGTCTTGTGCTCCACGGTCGCGCCGGGGGGAAGGATCCCGCGGATTCGGTTGGAGCCGGTCGCGCACCGCCGCATCATGTCCCGAAGGAGGTAGCGGCTCTGGGACGACAAAGCGCCCTCGGTGTCGATCAGCCGAAGCAGCCCCAGCATCGCGATCGGCGTGCTCGAGTCGCGAACGTCGCGCAAATCCCTTGTTGCGCTGAGCAGTTGCGCGATCGTGCGATCTACCCGGATGCCGTTGAGCCCATTGCCGCGCAGCCAATCGTCGATGGCTTTCGGCCCTCCGAGCGTCGCCATCAGCAGGTCCGTTGCGCGGTTGTCGCTGCGGGTGATCATCGCATCCATCAGCTTCAGCGCGGACGTGCCCGCGACGGAATCGTCCAGGGTCCGGCGGCCCGCATCCACTTCCGCGAGATAGGCCGCCGCAACGGCGATCTTCATGGTGCTCGCCATCGGGAAGGGCTGCTGGCCGTTGAAGCTGATCGTTTCCCCGCTGGCCAGGTCCAGAGCGGCGATTCCATATTCGCCGGGATTTTCCGCGGCCATGGCCGCGAGCCGCTGCTCGAGGGACCGCAGGCGCGGCGAATCGTCGGCCCAGGCCGGCTGCGCAACGAAGGCCAGCACGGTCGCCAGCAAACCAACAAATCGCATCGAAGAACCCCTCCACCCGCGCTCGTCCTGCCAGCCGGTCGGCTGAGACGGTCGCACACAGCGGGCCAGCATAGCGCAGCCGCGGTCGGAAACTATCGGCGATCGATGCGGAATCGAACGTTCGTCGCAGCCTTGGCTCCTCACGGCGCGAGGGCCCAAGGCCTAAAGTCGAATTCCCGCGGCCGGCTTTCGAATCGGCGCCGCTCTTGACAGCGCCTTCGCCACGCGGCAGAGGCCGCGGGGCATATGAGCGGCGGGGACGCCGCTTTATTTTTTTACGAAACCCCGTTTTTTGAGAGGCTGTCATGGCCAAGCCGACCACGGTCAAGATCAAGCTCGTCAGCACCGCCGACACCGGCTTCTATTATGTGACGAAGAAGAATCCCCGGAACATCACCGAGAAGATGACCTTCCGCAAATACGACCCGAGGGTGCGCAAGCACGTCGAGTTCAAGGAAGCGAAGATCAAGTGACGCCGTCGGCGCTGCTCAGCGCCTAGAGCGTGATCGCTTGAGAATGAATCGCGGATTTTTTCCCGACATCGGCGTCACCCTGAACTTGTTTCAGGGTCCAGCTGGTCGCTCGCCCGGGAAGCGGAAAGCTGGATGCTGAAACAA
>Ga0190275_10000217_pt1 | contig 60097 bp, 30 predicted proteins | sample Popmic550T_FD_133745 | JGI IMG/M metagenome (GOLD analysis project Ga0190275, IMG submission 133745) | Populus adjacent soil microbial communities from riparian zone of Yellowstone River, Montana, USA - 550 T | ecosystem: Environmental > Terrestrial > Soil > Riparian zone > Trees stand | place...
CACTCCCTCGTTCGGCAGCGTGTACCGGCCGATGGAGATGGGCGGCGGCGGAAATGACAGCTCGTGGGGGCTGCGTGGTGGAGGCGTCATCCGGATCAACGCGAAGACGCTGTTGCTGGACGGGGTGGTGCGCTCCAACGGGCACGGATCCGGGTCGGCGCACTACCGCGGAGGCGGCGGTGGATCGGTGTGGATCACGGCAGCAAGGGTCTCGGGCACTGGATTCATCGAAGCAAAGGGCGGTCAGGGGTACTACGGTGCGGGCGGCGGTGGAGCGATTGCCGTCGAGTACACGGATGCGACGAGCGCATTGCCGGCGATGTACGTGCAAACCGGGACGTCGAGCCATGGGAATGACCACCGGCAGGGCGGAGCCGGGTCGATTTATACGCGCGGTCCGCAGTCGGTCTATGGCGATCTGCGTGTCGACAATCAATCGCTCAACGGGCAGGCGACGGCACTTCCGTCGCTCGGACGCGGCAACGCCGTCAGCGGCACGAGCAGTCCGGTCGTCGTGACCGACGCCGCGGCGAACTTCCCGGCGTACTTCGCCGGCCACTACGTCGACATCTTCGCCCCGGGCGGCAGCCGCAAGGGCACGTGGCGTATTGCGTCGCTCAGCGGCAAGACGTTCACGCTCGAGCCGAACGGCAGCGAGACCGTCGACGTCGCCGCCGGCGATACCTGGCGCGGCGTCTATCTGTTCGACAAGATGACCCTGCGGTTCTCGAAGGTGCTGCTCCTCGACGACGTGCGCTCGGCGCGCGACCTCGACGCGGCATCCACTCTCACCATCAACGATCCGCCCGTGCTGAACGCGGCGGCGGTGAGCACCCAGAGCGTGGCCGCGGGGGATTTCGTCGTCGGCGCCGCCGGAGCGGTGACCGATCTGAACACGCCGATCATCCTCACTGCCACGAACAAGCGCACGGGCACGACGTACACCGCCACCGCGGCGGCCGACGGCTCGTTCCGCGTCACGGTCGGGGGCGAGGTTGGAGACGCGTTCACGGTCCGCGCGACCGATTCGAGCGCCCTCCCGGCCACGTCCGTGGCCGTCGACGTCGCCGGCGCGCTCGTGAACGTCAACGGCGTCTCGGAAGTGTCGCTGCAGCCGTCGACGGCCACCGGCGGCGCGACGGTCACCGGCTCGGTGCGCATGCTCCATCCGGTGCTCCGCGCATCCGCCGGTCTCGTGGCCCTGGGCACCAGCTCCAGCGCATCCGCGCCGGTTCCCGCGACGGTCTCGGTTCCGGTCGGACAGACCTCCGCCGCCTTCACGATCAACACGGCCAGCGTTTCCGCCGACACGAGCGCCGTCATCACCGCCTCGAGCAACAACACTTCGAAGACGGCCACGCTGACGCTCGTCGCCTCGAATGCACTGGCCTCGGTCGCCGTCTCCCCGGCGGCGGTCGAAGGCGGCACCACCGTCGACGGCACGGTCACTCTCGGCGCCGCGGCACCCGCGGGCGGTGCGAACGTTTCACTCTTCAGCTCCGACACGTCGCTGGCGACGGTTCCGCCGTCGATCGTCGTGCCGGAGGGCTCGCTCTCCGAGACGTTCAGCGTGCTGACGTCGAAGGTCAGCGCGTCCACGGCGGCGACCATCAGCGCGACGTACGGCGCGACGAAGACGGCGACGCTCGACCTTACGCATTGCGCCGCGGTCGGCAACGTCGCCGCGCCGGCGACTGCACCGTTGACGAATGTCTGGATCGACGACGCGCTGCCGGCAGGTGCTACGTCCACCGGCGCCGGTACGTTCACAGCGGCCCAGGCGGCCTCCGGTACGCAGTCGGTGGCCCTCGCCGGTACCGGTGCGACGCAATGGACCGTCAGCACCATTTCGTTCACCGTTGCTCCGGCCGACAACCTCGTGTTGTACGCGCTGGTCAATCCCTGCAATCCGCCGCGCGAGATCCTGGTGACGTGGAACGACGGCACGACGGATTACCGCGCCTCATGGGGTGAAGACCTCGTCGACGCGACGCTGGCCCATACGCGCATTTCCAGCATGCCCGACGGCGGCGCGTGGGTGCGGCTGGAAGTCCTCGCGTCGCGGCTGTTCAACGTGTCGAAGAGCATCAAATCGCTGACCGTCAAGACCGACGGCGGCGAGCTCTGGCTCGACCGCATCGGCACGGCGAGCTGCTCGCTCGCGCCGAACGTTCCGCCGCCGTCGTCCTTCGCTCCGTATGAAAACGTCTGGGTCGAGGATGCCGCGCCGGCCGGTGCTTTGACGAAGACCAGCGCCAACGCCACCGTCTGGACGTGGGATACGACGCAGAGCGCGTCGGGCACCGCCTCGCACGTCGAGCCTCTCGGCAGCGGGCTCCACGAGCACTGGTACGAGAACGACCCGAATCCGGTTCCCATCGCGCCGGGCGACGTCCTCTTCGCGTACGTCCTTCTCGACCCGTGCAACCCGCCGCGCGAGATCATGCTGCAGTGGTCCAACGGGTCGAACTGGGAGCATCGCGCCTATTGGGGCGAGAACGTCATCAACTGGGGCAGCAACGGGACCTCGTCGCGCTATCGCGTCGGTCCGCTGCCGGAGACCGGCAAGTGGGTTCGCCTCGAAGTCCCCGCGTCCGCGGTCGGCCTCAATGAGCGCAAGGTCCACGGAGCCTCGTTCACGCTCTATGGCGGCAGGGCGTGGTTCGACCGCAGCGGCAAGCTCGGACGGGTGAATCTCGCCCTGGGCAAGCCGGCGCGCCAGTTGACCGATAACTCGCCGGGCGATCCCGCGAGCCGCGCCGTCGACGGCAACGTAGCCACCGGTCATGGTTCGATGAGCGTTACCGCGAGCGGCTCGGAACGATGGTGGGAAGTGGATCTCGGCGAGAACGCTCCGATGATCGAAGCGATCGAGATTCGCGGCCGCACCGACTGCTGCACGAACCAAACGTCCAATCTGACCTTGTTCGTCTCCGACAGCCCGATCGGCTCGAACACGACTCTCACCGCCGCGAGGGCCTTGAGCGGCGTCGGCATCTACCGCAGCCCCGGCACCGTCGGCAGCACGTACACATTCGACGTCGGACGGGCGGGCCGCTATGTCCGCGTCTGGAGAGGCGGCAACGACTACCTGTCGCTCCCCGAGGTTCTCGTCTGGGCGCCGGCGAGCTCCAGGCCCGTCAACATCGCCGCCGGCAAACCCGCGTACGCGCCGCCGTCGCACATGTATCAGCAGTACTACCCCGAGCACGCCGTCAACGGCAGCGCCTCCGACGCCTGGAACACGATCGGCGGCATCTACCACTCGAACGGCTCGCTCGACACATACTGGCAGGTCGATCTCGGCAAGTCGTATCCGATCTCGAACATCGACGTCTCCTCGCGAACGGACTGCTGTCCGGAGCAGTTGACCGGGTACTACGTCCTCGCCTCCGATCAGCCGTTCACGTCCGAGTCCCTGGCGCCGAACCTGGCCGACAGCCGGGTCTCGGTCTGGTGGGTCGGCTCGTTCATCGCGGTCGCAGACATTCCGGTGAACAAGACCGCGCGCTATATCCGGCTGCAGAAGTCGGGTAACGCAGGCATCGTCTTCACCGAGCTCCGCGCCTGGTCGCAGCAGCCGAACACGACGATCCTCTCCGTTCCCGTCCGGCCGGACTAAACCAATGATCCCCATTCGGCGCCCACGACACGAGAAACAAGAAGGCATTGCACCTATGTCCACGATGAAGAAGACGACTGTTGCCTGGATGGCGCTGATCGCGCTGACGCTGTTGCTGCCGGTGCACCTGCTGGCGCAGGCGGCGCCCACCGTCCGCGAGTTGATTCCGCCGAGCGCCCCCGCGGGCGCGCGGGTGATGGTGTCGGGACGGGGGCTGGCCGATCCGGCCATCACCGTCGCGTTCGGAACGCTCACCGCAGCCGCCGTGCAGCGCAACGACCGGTTCATCGAAGTCGTGGTTCCTTCCGCCGCGGCCACCGGCAAAGTCCGGGTGACTCTCGGCACGACGCTCCTCAAAGAGCTGTCGTTCACCGTGACCACCGACCCGAAGTACATCGTGTCGACGCTCGCCGGCGGCAAACAGACGCAGAATCAGGTCTTCAAGCATCCCAACGGCGCGGCCGTCGTGCTGCCCGACGGCAGAGTCGCCGTCGCCGACGAACAGCACCATCAGATCAAGCTCGTCACCCCGGCGGGCGTCGTCTCCGTGCTCGCGGGCTCGGGCAAACAGGGATCGAAGGACGGGAAGGGAACGGCGGCGGAGTTCAAGGCGCCGCGGAACCTGACCTTCGATCCGGTCAACCGCGTGCTCTTCGTCTCCGACACCGGCAACAGCAACATCCGCCGGGTCGCGCTCGACGGGACCGTCACCATCGTCGCCGGCAACGGCAAGCAGGGGTACAAGGACGGCACCGGCGTGGCCGCGCAGTTCAGGGACCCGCATGGCCTCACCGTCGGTTCCGACGGGGCGGTCTACGTCTGCGACACGAAGAACAATCGCATCCGCCGCATCGCGGCCAACGGCGCGGTCACGACCTTCGCCGGCACCGGCGCGAAGGACAAGCTCACCGACGGCGCGCTGCTCAGCGCGCTGTTCAACGAGCCGAAGGGAATCGCCGCCGACGGCGCGACGCTCTACGTCGCCGATACGAAGAACAACGCCATCCGCAAGATCGCGGGCGGCCAGGTCACGACCGTCCTCTCCTTCCCCCGCACGGGCGACGACGACGATCCCGAAGACGGCATCGACGGGAACCCCAACGTCCTCAAGCGCCCCAGCGGGATCGGCGTCGACGACGCGGGCAACCTGATCGTCTCCGACTCCGAGAACGACTTCATCCGCAAGATCAAGCTGAGCACGACCCCCGCGACGATGGTCACCATCGCCGGCACGGGCAAGAACGGACAGGTCGACGGCGACGGCGCGATCGCGCAGTTCAAAGACCCGATCGGCCTCAGCGTCGCCGGCGCGATCTACGTCGCCGACGAAGACAACGACTCCGTCCGCCGTCTCTGCCCCGAAGTGCGGGCGACGGGCCTCTTCAGCCCCACCGGCGCCGTCACCGCCGGAACCGAAGTGCGCCTCTTCGGCACCGGCTTCGTTCCGGGCGGCACGACCGTAAAGTTCGGCTCCACGGCCGCGACCGACATCACCTGGATCACCGCGAGCGAGCTCGCGGTGAAGCTCCCGGCCACGATCGCCGGCGGCAGCATCGCCGTGACCATCAGCTCGTGCGGGGGTACCACCCCGGCGGTGAGCTTCGTCGTCGACAACACCGCGCCGGTGCTCACGATCGCGAACGGCGGCGCGCCGCTCGTCACCGGCACGCTCTTCAAAGTGCCGGTCACCCCGGTGCTGACCGCGACCGACGACATCGATCCCGCACCGCGTGTCGTCGCGACGCTGAACACCCTCGCCTTCGTCTCCGGCACGACCGTCACCGCGGACGGCGTATACACGCTCGCCGCGTACGCGGAAGACGCGGCCGGCAACCGCAGCGCGACCCAGACCGTCATCTTCACCATCGACACGACGCCGCCGGTCGTCAAGGTCATCGAGCGCGGCGCGCCGTTCACCGGCGGCGTGTTCAATCGTCCCGTCGAGATCGACGCGGTCATCACCGACCTCACGACGACGACGAGGCAGCCGACCATCGACGGCGCCCAATACGTCCTGAAGCAGCCGTACGCCGAGCAGGGGACGCACAGCTTCTCGCTCAAGGTGACGGACGCTCTCGGCTTCGAGACCACCGTCGGTCCCATCGCCTTCACCATCGACGTCAACGGTCCGGCGCTCACCGTCACCTCGCACACCGAGGGACAGGTCGTGACCTCGAGAGACGCGACCATCAAGGGCGAGACCGACGGCGCCGTCAGCGTCAAAGTGAACGGCGTCAATGCCGCGATCGACGCGGCAACCGGGACGTACACGCTCGTCCTGTCGCTGCTCGAGGGAGAGAACACGATTGCCGTCACCGGCCTCGATGCCGCCGGCAATCCGGGGAGCACCACGCGCAGGATCGTGCTCGACACGCGCGCGCCGCAGCTCACCGTCGAGGAGGCCGCCTCGTGCACGAAGAGCGGCTCGCTCGTGCTGCGCGGCACCGTCTCCGATCCGAACCTCGACATGGTCGTCGCGAAGCTCGGCGAAGTCAGCACGAGCGCGACGCTCACCGGGACGAGCTGGACGGCCACCATCGCCCTCGGCGTGGAAGGCCGCAAGTCGATCCTCATCGAGGCGACCGACACCACCGGGCACCTGGCCACCGAGCAGGTCACGCTCACGTTCGACAAGACCGCCCCGGCGATCGAGATCACGGAAAGCGGCGCGCCGCTCACCGCGACGATCTTCAATCGCAAAGTCACGCCGTTCGTCCGCGCCACCGACGCCGACGCGAACGCCACCGTCACCGCGACCCTCAACGGGGCCGCCTGGACGAGCGGCACCGAGATCGGCGGCGAGCGCTCGCACACGCTGCAGGTCAAGGCCAAAGACTGCGCCGGCAACGAGCTCACGCGCGAGCTCGCGTTCTCGATCGACCTCACGTCTCCGCGGTTCCTGACGTTCTCGCCGGCCAGCGGCTCGAAGGTCACCCAGGCTCCGGCAGCGCTCAGCGGCACCGTCGACGCCGACGCGGTCGAAGTGCGTGTGGTTGAGAAAGACATCACCAGGCCCGCGGCGAACGGAGCGTTCACGCTTCCGGAGCCCGGCTTCGAGGACGGCGTCAACGAGATCACTCTCGAAGTCATCGACCAGGCCGGCAACGCCGGCCGCGCCTCCTACACCCTCGGCGTCAAGACGACCAAGCCGCTCGTCGAGATCATCGAAGGCGGCGCCGCGATGGCCGAGGGGACGGTCTACACGCGTTCCGTGAAGCCGGAGATCCGCGTCTTCGAGGGCAACGTCACCGCGACGGCGACGCTCGACGGCGCCCCGTTCACCTCGGGCACCGAGATCACGGCCGGCGGCGCACACACGATCGTGGCTACGGCGACGGACTCCGCGTTCGGGCAGACGAACACGATCACCCGCCACTTCACGATCGACCGTACCGGACCGCAGGTGGCGATCGTCTCGCCGGCCGACGGCACGGCGTTCGAGGCCGACCGCACCGACGTGCGCGTCACCGCGGGTGACGCGGTCAGCGTCTCCGTCAACGGCGTCGCGGCAGCCAGGCAGGCCGACGCCTCGTGGATCGCGGCGAACGTCGCCCTCGACTTCGGCGAGACCACGCTCGCCGCCGTGGCCCGCGATGCCGCCGGCAACAACGGCAGCGCGAGCGTCGTCGTGACCCGCGGCGGCGCGGGTCCGGCCCTGGTCCTCACGTTCCCGCCCGACAACTACGTCACGAACCGTCCGAAGCTCGACGTCAGCGGCCGCGTGCTGCGGCAGGGGTCGACGGTTGTCGTCACCGTGCCTCCCGCCGCGGCGGCGTCGGTGGCCACCGATCCCGCGGGCACGTTCCGCGTCAGCGGCGCCGAGCTCGAAGAAGGGGAGTGGACCGTCACGGCCACCGCCACCGAGGGCGGGAGATCGACGAGCGCGCAGGCGCGCGTCACCGCCGACTTCACCCCTCCGCGTGTAAGCATCCTCGAATCGGGCGTCGTCTTCGAAGACGGCGCCGGCTTCGGCACCGAGGCCGTCATCAGCGGCGACGCCACCGACAGGAATGAGGCGATCGACTTCACCCTGACGATCGACGGCGCCGCCGTCGCCTCGCCGGTGACCATCACCGCGAACGGCGGCCACACCGCGATCCTCACCGCGCGCGACGCGGCCGGCAACGAGGCCCGCCTCGAGCGCACCTTCTACGTCGGCACGGGCGGGGTGGGCGGCTGCAGGCTGGAAGCGTTCGACCCGCCCGATCAGTCGATCATCGCGTCGCAGAGGGTCGAGCTCATCGGCCGCTCCGGCGGCGCGGCCGGCGTCAAGGTCAACGGCGTCGCGGCGAAGATGTCGAACGGCTCGTTCTGCGCGAACGTCGAGCTGCCCGAGGAAGGCCCGAATACCGTCACCATCATCTGCACAAACGCCGACGGCACGCCCCTCGGCGATCCCGTCACCATCACCCTCGTGCGCGTCACCAACGAGCCCAGCGTCACCATCACCGACCCGGACGAAGACCACGTCACCCACGACGCCACCCTGGTCGTCACCGGCACGCTCGGCAACGGCGCGGTGAGCGTCGACGTCAACGGCAAGCCGGCCACGATCGCCGGCACGAACTGGACCGTCACCGGCGTCCGTCTCACCGACGGCGTGAACGTGCTCGTCGCACGGGCGAAGAACACCGCCGGCCGCACTGCCGTAGCCTCGCGCCGCGTCACCTACATCGCCGACGCCCCGGCGATCTCCATCAGCTCGCCGGTGCCGGGCTTCGTCAGCGGCGTCTCCACGACCGATATCAGCGGCACGTTCTCCAACGTCGATCCGGCCTCGCTCGCCGTCACCGGCTTTGCGGGCGCCGTCGAGGCGACCGCGTGGAGCGACACCACCGGCAAGTTCGTCGCGCGCAACGTCCCGCTGCAGTCCGGCGACAACACCGTCGCCGTCACGGGACGCGACCGCACCGGCCGCCTGGCGCGCGCCGAAGTCGCCATCCGCTATCTCTCCGCCTCGCCGGTCGTCACCATCACCGAACCGGCCGACGGCGACTACTTCCCCGCGTCGCAGGGCGAGACGTTCCGCGTGAGCGGCACGTTCCGCGGCGAGGAAGGCTCGACCATCGACGTCAACGGAGCCGGCGCGACCGTCGACGGCATCGCGAAGACCTTCTTCGCCGACGTCACGTTCTCCACGCTTCCCGGCGGCATCACCCCGGTCGTCGCGCGTATCGCCCAGCCTTCCGGCGGCGAAGGCGCGTTCGACTCGCTGCGCGTCTACAAACTCTTCGAAGCGCCGAAGGTGCTGGAGACGTTCCCGGCCGCCAATGCGATCGAGGTCGACCCGGGCGTAGTCGTCCTGGCCCTCTTCTCCGCACCGATGGATCGGGCCTCGACCGTCGACGCGTTCCGTCTCGAGAACGCCAGCGGCACGCCGGTCAACGGCAAGTCGCTGCTCGACAAGGACGTCCTCACCTTCGCGCCCGCCACGACGCTCACGCCGGGCGAACGCTACACGATCAAAATCGCCACCACGGCGAAGGACCTCGCCGGGCAGCCGCTGGCCACGGCCGTCGACAGCAGCTTCGTCGTCGCCACCAGCGCCCCCACCACGGCACCGACGATCACCACCGCGTCGGGCCGCATCTGCGCGCAGCTCGTCGAAGTGACCGGCACGAGCATCCCCGGCGCCCGCGTGCGCCTCGACTACGGCCAGATCTACTTCACCACCAACGCCTCGGCCACCGGCGCGTTCTCATACAAAGTCCCGCTCTCCGGCCAGGCCGGCTATCACGTGATCCGCGTCCGCACGCTCGGCGCGGACGGCACGCTGTCGGCCGCCGCGGAGCTGAAGCTCAACCTCGACTGCACCGGCCCGCGCGTGCTGCGCGCGTCGTATGACCGCGGCGTGAACCAGTTGACGATCGTCTTCTCGAACGAGGTCAAGCCGGAGACGCTCACGCCCGGCGCGGCCGGCACGATCCAGCTCGTCCTGCCGGACGACCGCGTGGTCGGCGGCACGATCTCCGCGAGCGGCGCGAACGTCATCGTCACTCCCGCCGAGAACCTCGGCGCCGCGACGTTCACGCTGAAAGTCACGCGCGACGTCGAAGACAAGCAGGGGCGCAAGCTCGAGCTCGCGCACACCCAGCTCTTCGCCTTCGGCGACGAAGAGGACCTGCCGCCCGGCTACGGCTTCATCAGCGGCGAGGTCTACGACGCCACCACCGGCCGCCCGCTCGCCGGCGCCGACATCGCGATCGAAGTTCCGACCGCCGCCTTCGCGCGGAGAGTCGGTTCGAATGCCCTTACGGCCACCACCCAGGCCGTGACCATGACGACCGACGCGCGCGGCCGTTACACCAGGAGCCTGCCCGAGGGTGCGCACACCATCCGGGCCTCGGCCAACGGCTACACCTCCGTGTGGCGCCAGATCATCGTCCCCGCCGGCGCGGGCGTCATCCCCATCGACATCCGTCTCACGCGGCGCGGCGAAGCGAAGAACGTCGAGACCGGCGCGCTCTCGCTCGTCCACGGCGGCAACAGCAGCGTCACCCGCCGCGCGGAGCTCTCCATCCCGGCGGGCGCGATCGCGAGCGGCGCCTCGGTGACCCTGACCTCCACCGGCGCGCAGTCGCTGGCCGGTCTTCTCCCCCTCGGCTGGTCTCCGCTCGCGTCGGCGGAGATCATCTCGACCGCCGCCACGCTCGGCGCCTCCACCCTCGCCTTCGACGTGCCGCAGGCCGACATCACCGCGGCGGCGCAAACCATCACCGCCGTCCGCTACGACGACTCCCGCGACGAATGGCGCGTCCTCGTGCCGGTCGTCAACATCGCCAATGGCAAGGCGTCGTTCGACGCCGCCGCAGCGGGTGCATACGCGCTCGTCTACGCCGACCGCCGTCCCGGTCTTACCGTCCCGATTCAGTCCGGCGCCGGCGCGCCGCTCACCGGCATCGCCGACCCGTGCGCCGGCGGCACCTGCCCGGCCATGGTCGCCAGGAGCTTCCCCCTCAGCCCCGAGGTCGTCCTCCCGACCGGCAGCACCGTTGCCACCTTGAACATCGACGGCGCGGCGGCACACCTCTATCCCAGCGGCACGGCGGTGCAGGCCTACATCGACGAAGAGCTGCGCCTCGCCGACGGCGGACGCGAGCTCGATCCGCCGTTCGCCACCGACCTGCTCCTCTACCGCGACCTCGCCGGCAACACCGGCATCGCCACGTTCAACCTCGCCCCCAGCCCGCGAGCCGCCGAGGTCTTCCTCGAAGTCGGCTTCGACCACATCCGCATCCTTCCGTACCCGGGACGCCTCGACCGCGGCACGCTCATCGGCCCCGAGGGCGGACGTGTGCCGGCCGACGACAAGGTATCGGTGGAGATCCCCACCGGCGCGACGCAGGACGCACTCCGCGCGACCGCCTCGTCCCTCGCCGATCCGACGTCCCTCGGGCCGATCGCCGGCTACACCATCGTCGGCGGCTTCCAGCTCACGCTCGAGCGCGCGGGCGAGTCGACTCCGGCCGACATCGACGGCGACGGCGTCATCGATCCGGTCCCGGGCATCGAGCTCTCGAAGCCGGCGCGCGCGACCTTCACCGTCGACGCCTCGAAGCTCCCGGCCGGAACGCCGCAACTCATCCTCGCCGAGCTGCTCGAAACGACTCCGTTCAACAACCGCATCTTCCGCCTCGCCGCGGAGATGACCTCGGTCGACGGCGGACGCTGGACGACGAAGTCGATCGACCGGAACGTACTGCCGATCGACGGCGTGATCCGCGAGGGCCGCTACGTACTCCTCGCCGCGAACGCGCCGATCGCGTTCGCACGCGGCGTCGTCAAGTTCGGCAGCGGCGCCGCCGCCCGCGACGCCCGCCTCTCGACCGCGGGACTCGGCGTCGCCGATCTTTCGCGCGTCTCCGGCATCTTCAGCCTCCCGGTCGCCGCGACGCCCGCCGCGCCGTTCACCCTCGTCCCGCGCACGGTTGCCCTCGGCGACGGCACGACCTACACGCACGGCTCCTCGCCCGCCGCCGGCGCGGTGGTCAACGTCGGCGATCTCGTGATCGTCGCGCAGCCGCCGCAGGTGACGTCCACGATTCCGTCGAACAACGCCACGAACGTCTCGCTGACGACTACGGTCGAAGCGACCATCACGCCCGGCGTCGATCCGTCGTCCGTCAACGCCGGCTCGCTCACCGTCATCGACACGACCAACGGCACCACCGTCTCCGGCACCGTCACCGCGAACGGCACCCTCGGCGTCCGCTGGACGCTGCCTCCGGGCGAGACCCTCAAGCAGGGTCGCCGCTACGTTGCCGCCGTCGCCTCGACCGTCCGCGGCACCAACGGCACCCCGCTCCAACAGGCCTACACGTTCTCGTTCACCACCGCCGCGGTCGTGACCAACGACGAGACCCACCCCGAGCGCATCCGCATCACCATCCCCGACGCCAACGGCGTGTCGAGAGTCATCGGCACCTCCGGCGCTCTGAAGGCGGGCTGGCTCGCCGTACCCGCGCGCCGCGACCGCGACTTCCTCACCCGCTACTCCACGGAAGCCGCAACCGACGGCAGCTTCACCGTCACCATCGGCACTGATCCCCGCGACCGGATCTCCATCGCCGACGCCATCGACCTGCGTGTCCTCAACAACAACGGCGCCCTCATCGCCATCATCCCCCTCACGCCGTTCGTGTCCGAGGACGGCAAAGGCTTCGTCTCGCCGGCCAACACGGCGGTGACGTTCACGAGCGTGGAAGGAATCAGGGTCGACGTTCCCTCTGGCGCGTTCGACGTCGCAACGCTCGTCGAGATCGAGAAGTCCGCGCCGTCTGTGTTCGGCGAGGTCCCGCGCGTCTTCGACGAGCTGAACATCGTTTCGTCGGTCACGTTGAAGTTCGAAGGCCGCGCGCGCCAGCGCCTGCAGCTCTCGCTCCCCGTGCCCGCCGGCACAGCGCTCGCCGACAACAAGTTCATCCTCGGTTTCCTCGGCGAGTCGGTTCGCGGTCCGCGCATCATGGCGGTCGACACGCTGTATTCGAAAGACGGCGGACTCACGACCGTGAAGCCGTCTTCCTCCGTGCGCGGCAGGGTTCAGACGCTGACCGGCGTCCGGCGCGATCTCGACCCGAAAGACATGCTCCAGGGCGCGATCGAACAGGGCCGCTACGCCGCGTTCGTGATGCACGAGATCGCGGAGACGAGCGGACTGGCCTGGGTCCTCGTCGACGGGCTGGCCACGGCCATGGACCTGTTCTGGGACACGATGTTTTCGATGTACGTCGGCCACCGGTATGTGGCCGAGCAGGGAACGGTGGTGTTCCCGGTGCCGGCGGATCGTCCCTTCCGCGTCACCGGCGTCGATCCCGCCACGTCGCTGACCCTGATGGATCAACCGTACGGCGCATTGCCGGTCGGTGACCCCGGCACCGTCGTCGTCATCGAGACCCCGGAAGACGACACCTTCGGACCGCATCCGGTGTTCGCGTCGCCGACCCGCATCGAAGCCGCGTCGGTACCGCCGGCAACCGTCGAAGTCGAGGCCGTGCGCAATGTGAAGTTCCTGCTCTCGACCACCGGCGGGCTCTCGCTGATGCAGGGAACGCCGTTCGACACGGCAACGGAAGTGGCCGCGTTGAACGTCGACACCGGCGAGCGCGTCGGACCGCAGTCGCTGCCGATCAGCCTCTCGAACGTCGAGGTGGGCCATCGCATCGTGCTCACCTTCGAGGAGCACGACGTCGACCCGTCGACGCCGGTCTCGGTCGTCTTCAGCGAGCCGATCAGCATCGGCTCTGCGGCCGGCGGCAACGACGAAACGATCAGCGATTACCTCAAGCAGCTCGTCAAGCTCGAACAGGTCGCGTCGCCGGTGGCGGACGGGGTCGACGTTCTGCAGGGCGCGCTGCTGCGGCTCGACTCCGGTGGCCGGCGCGTCAATTTCCTGCTGCCTTCGCCGCTGGCGGCCGGAGAGCGCTTCCGCGTCACCCTGAAGAAAGAGATCAAAGACCGGTCGAGCAACAACCTTCAGCTCGGCCAGGCCGGTGAGAAGAATTCGAGCGGCGCCGTCGTCGCGATCGGCCCGGCGCCCGTGGACATGGCCTTCTGGTTCGAGACCCGCGGACCCGAAGGGAAGATCGGCGAGTTCGACATCAGTCAGAGCGCGTCGGTCCAGACGGGATACATCCGCGAGCTTGCACGCTTCGACAACATTCTCTTTGTCGCGGCGGTCGACGGCGGCATTCTCGCGTACGACATCTCCAATCCGGAGGCGCTCGACAGCTCCAGCAGTCCCAAGCCGATGGCGCTCGCGCCCGGACTGGGCAGCGGCGGGGTCACGGCCTACTGGAACGTGCAGGTCGATCACCACGGCCGCATCTTCTCGACCGGCGTCGGGAACATGTTCGGCGCGTTCCGGTCGTTCCGCGTCGAGGACTTCATCAAGGCGAAGCTCGGCACCGCCCCCGACTGCAACGATTCCTACGACAACGAGGTCTGCCAGCAGATCGGCGGGGCCATGACCTCGCAGAACCCCGGCTCGGCCTACGGTGTCGGCCTGCCGAGCGCGGTGGTCGCGGACGATCGCGTCGAGGCCATCCCGCGCAAAGTGAAGATCGTCGCCACCGACTCCGAGCCGCTGGAGTTCGATCGCGATGCGTTCCCCTTCACGACGTCGGCCAGCGGACCCGCGGCGGGTCTGCAGACGATCGTCGCGGACATTCCGCCGTTCTCCCCGGTGTATCGGATCCAGCGCGTCACCGTGGAGAATCTGTCCCTCGGATTGCGCTGGTCCGCCGATGCGAAGGCGGTCAACGCCAATCCCGATCTGCCGCCGGCGCACTTCGACCAGATCATCGCCTATCCCGGTGACCGGCTGCGCGTAACCCACAACCTGAGCACGCACGCGGTCGTGAATCTGTTCGGCTACGGCCTCGGCGTGTTCGACGTGAACGCAATCGAAAGCAACGATCGGCCGGCCCCCCCGGGTTGGGTGAAACCGATCGAGCAGGTCTCGCTGCGGGCGAATGTCGACGATCCCCCGGCGCCGCCGAGCTCCACGACGATCGGCGACCTCGCATTCAGCCCCGATTCCGCGATTCTCGGATTGCCGGGCGGCGGCATTCGCGTCTATTCGCTCGATACGCGTAAAGGCGTCGTCGAGCTCGCGGTGACACTGCCGAACGCCATCTCTCCGAACGGGCAGACGGTGTTCACAGCCGGCAATTCGCGATTCGACGCGCTGCGCGCCGCGGTCGGCGCCGCCCATCCGTCGCCGATCCTGCGATTCAACTCCATCGCCGCGTACCGCAATCCGACCGAGCAGACCGACTGGCTGCTCATCCCCGCCCTCGACTACGGCCTCCTAGCCGTCGAAGCCGGCGCACTCCCGCTCACGCAGGCGAGCTTTGCCGACGTGATCTGGTTCCCTCATGGCGCGTACGCCGTGACCGTGATGGAGAAATCGAACACGGCACTCGTGGTCGACGGCAAGGGCGCCGTGCATCTCGTCGACCTCTCGCGGCTCGACGAGCGTGACGCGATCGTCGCCGGCAATCCGCTTCCGCCGGGTGCGATGTTCCCGACGGCTCTCGGAGCCATCAACGGCACCGGCACGTACGGCTACGGCAAGCCCGACCCGCGCGTGCTGTGGCGTTCCGAGGAGGGATTGTCGATCGGCCAGGTGCCTCCGGCGATCGACCCCGAGACCGGCATCTTCTATACCGGCCAGTTGCTCGCGCGCAAAGTCACGACAGGATCGGCGATCGATCCGCGCACGCGCTTCATCGCCGATTTCGGCGACGGCAGAGCCCCGCGCGAGATCAACACGGTCGTACCGCTCGGCATCGAGCCGCCGGCCAACGTTCTCAAGTGCCGCATCGCCGATGATCCCGACAATTGCCGTGCCTCCCTTGGCGCGTTCCGCCTCGAGATCTCGCTGCCGGGCTCCCTCACCGAGTCGCTGTCGAGCTCCCTCGGCGTGGCCGTCGAGAGCGAGCGCCTGCCCGAGGTTCTCGCGCCGCAGACGCCGGACCTGCTGCCGCCGTCGCACGTTCGCCAGAGCAGGCCCGACGGCACAACCGATCTGCGCGGCGTCTCCGGCGGCTTCAACCTGCATCGCGTGCTCGACGACCCGTCGCTGCCGGTCGAGTGGCTGCGCTACCAGCGCGGATGGAACCGGTTCGTCTCCGACTGGATCGTCGCCATCGCCGACCCCCGCGCCTCGCGGGACTACGACGCGCAGTGGGGGACGACGACCTACGAAAAGAAAGAGGACCTCGGCTGCTTCTCCTGCGTCGCCCCGAAGTACGTCAAGGACGACCCGGACACGCAGGAGCTCTACACGGCGGGCCGCTTCATCACCGTCCGCCCCGAGTTCACCTCCGGCAGCGGGCCCTATTCGTGGCTCGGGACCAGGGGCCGCATGCGTCACCGCGTGACGACGACCATGGCCGACACGGTGCGGCCCACGAACGTGCTCGTTGCCGCACAGAACCCGCCGCTCGCCTCGGGTGTGATGCAGGACAGGGTCTATCTGCACAGCGGCGAAGTGGAGACGGGCTCGACGGATCTCGACGCGGGCGGACGCGCAAACTGGAACCTCACGTTCGACCGCACGTACCGCTCGCGCACGCTCGGCTACACACCGCTCGGATTCGGATGGGATTCGGGAATCTTCAAGAGACTGCGTCCGCTGCCGTCCGGCGACATCGAGTATCGCGACGGGACGGGCGAGGTCTACCTCTACCGGCTGGTCGGCGGTCAGTACCTCTCGCCGAAGGGTTACTTCGAGCGTCTGGCTCGTAGCGGTTCCGGGTGGGTGCTCACTGATCAGAAGAGGCGTCTCACGTACTTCGATCAGTGGGGACGCGTCCAACGCGAGGGCGACGAGTTCTTTACCGAGGGTGGCAACGGCAACGTCATCACCTATCTCTATGATGGCCAATCGCGCCTCATCGCGATCGTTGATCCGAACGAGCGCGTCAACGACCTCCATTACTACGAGAGCGGCACCACGGAAGGCCAGTTGAAAGGAGTCGAGGATTGGCGACAGCGCTTCCTCGGCTACGAGTTCGACGCGTCGCTTCGCCTGAAGAAGGTGAAGCTTCCGAAGTTCGGCTCCGCCACCGGCATCGAACCGGAGCGCGAGTACACGTATGACGTCGGAGCCGCCGGCAGCTATGCCGACAAGCTCGAGCTGGCGACGAATCTGCGCACCGTCGAGGAGCCCGATGGTTCGACGCGAATCACATTCACGTACACCGGGCCTCGCGACGTCGTGAAGTCGCAGAGGTGGGCCACCGGCGAAGTCGCCGAGTTCACGATCGTTCCCGGCGCGGACGCCGACGATCCGCCCACCGTCTCTACCAAGGATGTTCTCGGTCAGGAGCGCACGTACACGTTCAAGATGCCGTCGATCCCGGCCGCTGCTGCCAAGAACCAGTGGTACTGGCAGGACCGCGTTCACATCGAGTCGATGACGGAGATGGGCATCGACGTCTATGAGGATGCCGAATTCGGCGAGCTCCCCGACGAGCTGGAAGCGAATGCGTCGAACGTCGGGCCGAAGAACCGGCAGTTCAACTACACCTACGAAGAAGACGGTCTCTTCAACACCGTCACGCTCGCAGGCGTCTCCACGCGCAAGTACAAGTTCACGTCAGCAGGCGAGGGGTTGGGCAAACTCCTCGAGTGTGAAGCGGTCGGTGCAGACGGATCGAGCCCGTGCGATTCGGACGCCGTCGTCAAGACGACCTACTCGTACAACGGCGGATACCTGCAGACGACCACCGCCAACGGCGAGATGGTCCAGACGCCGGAGCCTCATCGCGGCACGCCGACCACGGTCGCGACCAACAACGGCATCACCACGACCACGACCTACGATCTGAAAACGGGACTGCCGACGAACATCACCACCACCGGCGGTACGGCGGGAGACCCGACCGGCAGCACGGTCGTGATCAAGTACCCCGCCCCGCCGAGCTCGGTCCCGCCGTTCAAGCGCGGGCGGCCGGAGGAGGTCGTCGTCGGCGGCGTCCTGAAGACCGTCTACACGTACGTCGATCAGAACACCGATCGAGTCGACGACGGCCGCAACACGACCGAGACGCAGTACGACGAATGGCGTCGTCCGTTGAAGGTCAGGATCACCAACAACGCCGGCGATCCGCTGACCATCGAGGAGACGTTCACGTACGAGGCGAACGGCCGCGTATATGAACACACGCGAAAGCAAACGACGAACTCCGGCATCGAGACCGTCACCATCACCACGGAATACGACGACATGGGTCGCGTGACGTCGGTGAAGACGACGAACGTCGACGTGAACGGCTCCCTGTCCGACGTCACCGAGACCACGGACTACTCGCAGTTTGAGTCCGGCACCATCAAGACCGAGCCGGTCGGGCAGCCCGAGATCGAGACCTCGATCGACAAGCTCGGACGGACCACGGAGACCAAACAGAAGTACGGCAGCTCCGGGGGCAGCGATCAGTTCCTGCGCCAGCTCACCGCGTACGACCTCGCCGGAAATCCGGCCTACATCACCGACACCAGGGACGCGGACGCTTTGGCATTCGACGCGGCCGGCCGCCTCGTCCAGTCGATGAGCCTGGACGGCTCGAAGCAGAAGTTCGTGCTCGACGGCTGGAATCGCGTCACGGACTCCATCAGCCTCGACGCGGCGGACAACGAGTACTACCGGAAAACCACCAAGTACGCGACGGGCGGATTGGTGGAGAAGATCACCGAGACGGCCGGCGGTCAGACCCGCGACGTCACGCAGCAGTGGGATGCTGGCGGGCGCATCGTACGCGTCGGCGGAACGGCGTCGGGAGCGAACGACGGCGGCCGTGCCACGTTCATGAAGTTCGACGAGGCGGGCCGCATGCAGTTCAGCGAGATCGGCCAGGGCTCCGTCGGCTCGATGGACAGGATCTACGAGCGTTCCGTGCGCTCGTCGTACGGAGCGACGCAGTTGCCGCTCCGCGTGGAAGAGCACGAGCCGAGCTCGATCTCTCCCTCCATGCGTACGATCGATCGCGAGTACGACACCCTCGGCGCTGAGAAGCGTGTCACCATCGACACCCTCGTCTGGACCGGCGCTCGCGATCAGCGCGGCGAGATCATTCGCAAGTCGCTGCCGACCCAGACCTCGAGCTCGTACGAATACGACTCCAAGGGCCGCCTGCTCCGCGAGACCGCCCCGGACGGCACCGTCAAGCACTACCAGCACAACGACACCGGCGCGAAGGTCGTCAACCTCGATGAAGAGTCCGAGCAGACCACGAAGGAGACGGACCTCGTCGGCAGGGTTACGCAACTCACCTATCCCGATGGAAGTACGGAGAAGTTTGTCTACGACGGCCCGCGTCTGGGCGCGATCAAGAATCGCCAGGACCTATGGCAGTCGTTCGCTTACAACGACAAGGGGCAGCTGGAAACCGTCTACGCCAGCGAGGTCGCCGCAGCCGGTGCCACCAGGCTCGACGAGATTGCGTACGACGAGACCGGCCGCGTCAAGTCGTGGAAGACCAGAGATGCGCTGATCGAGTACAGCGACTTCACCATCGACGATCTGCCGCAGACTACGAAGCACACGCGCTACAAAGACGGCAGCGGTTTCACCGACGAGATCGCTCTGGACACGTTCACCGTCGGCCACAAGTACAACGGTTACGGAGAGGTTACCGAAGTCTCGATGCCGGAGACGCCCGGCGCCGCCTGGATTCAGAAGCTCGAGATGAGCTACGACGCGCGCGGCAATCTGGTCGAGCTGAAGAGCGACGGATCCTCGATTCTGAGCGGCATCTACCGCAACGCCGGCCGGCCCGACGAGCGCACGGTTCACATCACGCCGGAAGGCTGTACGGATCCGGCGTGCCTGAAGACGCTCGTACGCGCGTACACCTACAAGCCCGAGACCTCGCAGCTCGAGAGCATGATCGCGAAGATCGGCGGCGTCGAGGTCGCCGGGTCGAAGGTCACGTACAACGACTCGCTGCAAGTGGCGGAGGAAGAGCTCCGTGGCGTCTCCGGCGGCACACGCCGCACGCGGTACAGCTATGACGACCGCGGACGCCTCTTCGGCGCGGCCAGCGGCGTCGCCGATGGCACGGCTGCATCCGATCCGTCCGGCGGCTCGACCGCGGCTCCGGGCGTGACCGAAGAGCACCTGACCCCTGCGGACTTCCGCACGGTGCAGGAGCGTGCTCCGACGCTCGACACGGATGCGCGTCAGAAGTTCATCGACGCGGGCATTGATCCCGACTCGATCGATCCGCCGAGCGCGAACGCCACGCCGCGGCCGGGTCACAAGATCGATCAGTTCCAGAAGGGTGGGCCGACAGCCGACCAGTTCAAGTGGGAGCGCTCCGGTTCGACCCTCGAAGGTGCCGTGCGCACCGAGGATGGACAGTTCCGTTACGGATACGACGAGAAGCAGCGCCTGATCTGGGTCGCTGAAAAGCCGCAGAGCACGGCCGTCCCGATCCGCAGGATGGTCTACGGCTACGACGGGAACGATCGTCTCGTGGCGCGCACCGCGCAATACGCGACGGTCTCCTCGCTTACCGCCCCGGTCGAGTCACTTCTGTGGAACATCGAGGACCGGCCGCACATCATCGCCGCCGACGGCGTGCCCGCGGAGCTAACCTTCGTCTGGGACGTGGTCACCGACCGTCTGCTGGCCATCTACAAGACCGGCAGCAGCGCCGTGGCACCGACCGATCCGAATGGCAATCTGCTGCGCCAGTTCGTCCACGGCGACCTCGGCATCGACGACCCGGTCGCCATCATCACCATCGACATTCCGACCGTGATCGTCCCGGGCGCGCTGCTGCCCGTGACCACGCTTTATCCCGTGTACGACGAGGCGGCGAACGGTTCGCTGCAGGTCGTGCTCAACCGCAACGGCGAAGTGGTCGGACGCAATCTCATGACCGATCCATACGGCGCGGAGAACTTCGAGATCTCCGGCGCCGCCATCGAGTCGGTGAAGGTGAAGGTGGAGAAAGACTCCACCGGGAAGCTCGAGACCATCAACATCCGCATGCGCGCCACGGAAGCGCTCGATGCGGCCACGATCGCGACCGGTACGCATCTGGCCATCGTCAAGGACAACGGTGCTGTTGCCGCGACGTCTACCGTGACCGCTTTGCCGGTCGCAGGCGAAGAGTATTCGTTGGAGTGGACGCTCACCGGGCCGCAGTGGAAGACGTTCCATGACGCCGGCATCGCCGCAGGCGGAACCTCGCTCTCCATGGCAGTGACGGACGATCTGCGCGCGAGCGCATGGGCGGCCGGCCTGCCCTTCCTCGCCCCGCCCGACTGGGCGAGGGCGATGGACCAGCCGGTGTTCTCGTCTCCGCAGACGCCGTTCGAAGTACGCGAGCGGCTGACGCTCGTCACCGGCTTCATCGACGGCATCGCCGCGAACGCGAACGCGACCGACACTCCGTACGAGGTCGAATCGCTGGCCTTCCTCGGCTCGAGCGAAGGCTACGGCTTCGAGCTGCTCACGGCGGCGGTCTTCCAGGCGCAGCCCTTCGCCGATCCGTTCTCGCGCAAGAACTACGTCCGTGCGCGCTGGTACGACCCCGAGACCGCGACCTGGCTCACTCCGGACCCCGAGGGCTACGACGATTCATCGAACCTCTACTCCTTCGCCGGCGGCGATCCCGTCAACGCTCGGGATCCCGAGGGCGAGTCGTTCGTGGGCAAGGCCATCAAGAAGATCGGCAAGAAGCCGACCAAGGCCCTCATCAAGAAGCGCGTTCGCACGCAGATCTACAAGGCCTTCCGCAAGCAGATCAGCAGTAACAAGAAGTGGCGCGGCCTTTTCGAGATCCACCACATCGTTCCAAAGAGCTTCTTCGACGAGTTCGGAACGTTCCTCGATGACATCGGGTACGAGATCGACTCCGTCAAGAACCTGATCACGTTGCGCAGGAAGGACCTCGACGCCGCGGTGGCAGGGTTCAAGCGTGGGAAGCACAAGGGCTGGACGAAGCTGCATTCCGAGTACAACCAGGAGCTCGCCTCCAAGCTGCGCGTGATCCAGGATGCGAAAGATGCCGGCAAGCTCACCAAGCAGGAGGCGCTGGAGCAGGTGCAGGCTCTGTCGCGCCAACTCCGCGACGACCTGCGAACGGGCAAGATTCAGCTCGCACCCGCCGACGTCGAAGCGCTCAGCAAAGGCACAGGCAAGAGTCCGCTCCTGGCCACGCTCGGTCTCGTCGGCATCACCATGGTCACTCCCGGCATGGTTGCCGACGCGAAGGCCGAGGAAGTCGTCGAGGAGATGGACAAACGCGAACGTGCCAAGAACGCGTTCGTGAAGTACGGTACGGCCGATCACTACTTTGCCGACGAAGGCTTCGGCAAGTGGGTCGGACTCGTGATCGATTTCATCAATCCAATCTCCGACGTGGCCGACATCAGCGACCTGCTCGAGGATCTCACGGGATACGATTGGGTGACGTTCGAGAAGCTCGTCAAGGAAGACCCTGAAGCCGAGGAAGCAGAAGAAGAGGAGTTCGACGAAGAGGAATGGTAGAGCACAGACAGCTTTATTTCCGCGCGGCCGATCTCGACTACCCGGTCATTGAGAAGGCCGCGCGGGATCGCAACGGCGAGAAGCTGAAGCTGAAGGACAGTCTCCCTGAAGGCGAGCCTTCTGAGGTGATCCTGACGTGGGGCTTCTCGAGCGAGCCGCCCGACTTGCTCAACACCCTCTCGCAGCACCTCTACATCAGTGAACGGGCGCGCAGGACGTGGGGCCTGGAGAACGGCCCCGCGTACGAGCTCGTGCCTGTGCGCCTGACCGATCGTTCCGGAAAGAAGTTTCTCGACGCCACGTACTGGTGGGTGAAGATCCGCACGCGCGTTGCCATCCTCGACGAGGAGAAGTCGCAGGGGAAGAAGATGGGACCGATCTACCACGAGATCGATCGATTCGCGGTGAATTGGGCGAACGTGCCGGACATCGACATCTTCCTCTGCGATATGACAGTCAGCGCGGTTTTTTCGGAGCGTCTCGTTGCCGTCGCGAAAGAAGCCGGTTTGACGGGCGCGCTGTTTCGCGAAGTCGACGGAGGCCGGTGGCCGCCGCGTAGCCTGCAGTGAACCTGCACATCCCGACGCATCTCGCCAGCCTGCGCGTCGCGCTCGAGCGTCTCGGCGGCGAGATCACCGTCTTCGCGGTCGAGCCGCCCGCCGCCGCCGCCGCGGTCGATGCGGTCGAGGCGCAGATTGGCAGGCCGCTGCCGCAGCGGCTGCGGCACTTCTTCATGGAACAGACCGCGGGGGTGGATATCCTGTGGTCCCTCGACGACCGCGATTTCAGCGGCAGCTTCGATCTCCGTTTGTCCGCGCTCGCGGAAGAGTGGGACGGCTGGCGGAGCGGCTGGCGCGAGGCGTTTGAACATCCGGCGGCGCACGGCTGGCCCGCGGAGGCCAACCTGCAGGCCTTCGACGCCGCGTTTCCGCTGTTGTCGCTGATGAACGGCGATCAGCTCATCCTCTTCGACGACGATCCGGGCGACCCCGGAGAGGTGATGTATCTCAGTCATGAGGCAGCCGACGGCGACCTCGTCGTCTTGGGCACGTCGCTGGACCGCTTCTTCGAGACCTGGGTACGCCTCGCGTGTGCCGGTCCCGAGTTCGATGAGCTCGTCGATTTCTACGACTTCGACGCGCAGGAGATCTCGCTCGAAACCGAGGAATCGCGGGAGTGGGTGACGTTGCTCGAGCGCGCTTCTTCCTCCTGAAAGCCAGCTCACCGCGGCGGCGCAGCCTGTGTCCGAGGCCGCGATCGGGTCCTGCGCCGTGGTACCCTCCGCCGTTCGTTACGCATCGAGAGGGAGAGCGACCGATTGATCAACATGAAGTCTTCGATGTGGCGCCTGCCGGTCCTCGGGCTCGCCGCCGGTGCAGTCCTCATCACCGCCTGTGGTCAGCCGGAACGGCCGGCCGCTCCGCCGGAGACACCGGCGGCGGCGACGGCCGCCGCTGAACCTGCGGCCGTGCCGGCCGATACCGCAGCGACCACGCCGGCCGAGGGGCCCGTGGTTGCCCATGACATCACCGGCGGGTACTTTCCGATGGAGAAACTGCCGGCCGAATTCTCCGAGCTCGACCACCTCTCCCTCGCGACGATCGACGAGAACGCGGCGCCCGCTCCGCTGAATGGTTTCCTGCGGCCGAAGAAGTCGAGCGCGGAGGACTACACCCTCGTCAGCCCGGTGCTCGACGGGAAACGGCTGACCTTCACCACCAAAGCGGTCGGTGGGGTGCAGTACGCATTCACCGGCGCGTTCGAGGTCCTCCACAACTTCCCCGAGACTCCGCCTGACTACGAGACGGCCGTGCTCTCCGGGACGCTGACGAAAATGCGCGACGGCAAGACGGTTGCCGAGACGCCGGTGAAGTACCGCTACGAGGCTGGAGGCTAATCGTGAAGTTGAATCGCATCTTCCTCGGCGCCGCACTGGCGGCGACGCTCGTCTCCTGCGGTGGCGAGAGTCCCGCACCAGCCACCGAAACGGCCGCACCGCCCACGGCGTCCGCAGCTCCTGCCGCCGCACCGCCCGCGCAGCCGGCTCTGGCCGATGCCGCGAAGCTGGTCGAGGAGCTCTATAAGAACCACACGGCCGACCAGGGTCCGTTCTTCCAGTTCAGCGACCGCGCGCGCGTCGACCGCTACTTCGAGAAAGAGCTGGCGGACCTGATCTGGAAGGATGCCGTCGAGGTCCAGGGCGAGGTCGGCGCGCTGGAGTTCGACCCGCTCTACGCCTCCCAGGACACCGAAATCACGAACCTCGCCGTCCAACCGGCCACCGCCGACGGCACCAACGCCCGCGTCGTCGTCGCCTTCCTGAACCACGGAGCGAAAGAGCAGATCACCTACTCGCTCGCCCCGACCACCGGAAGCTGGAAGATCGCCGACATCCATTACGGAGACGGTTCAACCCTCGGCGGGATCTACCGCACGTATGCGGCGGAGACGGAGACCTCGACCGCTCCGCCGCCGCAATAAAAGAGAGAGACCGACCGGGGGGCCTCCGGCGGGCCGGCACGGCCGGCTGCGTTTGTTTTCGCTCGGACCGCGCTTCGTGCGAGAGGCGTGCGTTCAGCCTATGGCAACCAACGCAGCCGGCCGTGCCGGCCCGCCGGAGGCCCCCCGTGGGTCTCTCTCTTTTAGTCAGCTAGTAACTCTCGACCGCTTTTTTTCGATCGATCGACGACCCGCGTGGCGCAACCGTCAGGACCTTCTCCGCGAAATTGAACGAAAAAGGGCCCCCGACATAGTCGGCGAACCGCGGAGAGCCCGAGCTCACACTGCCGGTCTCGTTGTTGGACTTCAGATCGTGCAGCCCCTGGATCGTGAAGTGCTCCGGAACCTCATTGTCCTGCGAGGCATACATCACCGTCGCGGTGAGCATGGAGGCGGTGGCGTTGAAAGTACCGTTGCTGTTGTCGCGCTTCATGGCGACGATCTTCACCTCGTCGCCGCTCGTCTGTTCGGTGGCCTCGGCATCGAGATACTGCCAGTTGCCGCCGTTGTCGTTGAGCTGCTGCTGCTCGGGCTGTGCATCGGGCGCGGGAGCGTTGATCTTGAACGAAAGCGTGGGGGCCATGAGGGGTCTCCTTCCGAAGGCGCGACCGGTTTTCACGGAGCCTTCTGTACTAGGAGTGCCGATGGCGCTCCCTTCCCTACCCGGTTACCATGCCGCCGATGCGGATCGTCCTCCTCACCCTTTCCCTTTTCCTCGCCTTCGGCCACTGGTCGGCGCAGCCGACGGTGCATCGCTCAAAGGCCAGAGTCATCCCCGATTTCCTGCAGACCGACCCCGAAGCGGGGTTTGCGAAAGCCGGATCGCAGTTCTGCGCCCCGACCGCCGTCTCGAACGCGCTGATGTGGCTCGCCGACAACGGCTACGAGGATCTCCGTCCCACCGGGAGCGCGAAGAAGGCGCAGATCGCCATGATCAAGACCCTCTCCGGCCCCGGCTACATGAAGACCAATCCTTCCATGGGCACGGACGTCTCGCAGGTGCTCGCCGGCGTGGAGACGTACGTGAGCGAGGCCGGCTACACGCTGGCCGAGCTGTCCTACGCGGGATGGCGTCCCGCCCCCGAGGATTCCGTCGCGGGCGAATACCCCGATCTCGACGCCATCAAAACGGCCATTGCAGACGACCAGAGCGCGGTCTGGCTGAACGTCGGCTGGTACAAATACGACGAGGACAGCGGCGACTACCGGCGCACCGGCGGGCACTGGGTCACGGTGGTCGGTTACGACCACGACGATCTCCTGATCCACGATCCCGCCCCCGGCGCCGGCCGCGGCTTCCGGACGCAGACGATCTCCCTCGAAGAACTGACCGAAGGCCGGCTCATCGGAAACCAGCGCGGCCTTCCGCGATCCGCCGAAGGGTATTACGAAGTCGGCGGCGAGATGGCCGTCCCGAACGGCACGACCTGCATCCTCGACGGCGCGGTGGTGCTGGCGCTGGAGTAGGGGCTTCCCCCGGGCTCACGCCCGGGGCTACATTCTGCCGCCGTTCCGCGGCTACGGTCGGAGCGTCGACGTTCCGTCGGCAGTCTCTCGCAGGGATGGGATTCAGCACGCTCCTCGCGTCATTCTGTATGGAGTGAGGCGCCTTCCGCTCACCGAGAGGCACCTCCCAGTTCTGTCATCCTGAGCCAGGGCACGTCCGCAGGAACGGAAAGCATGGCGGCGAAGGACCTGGGCGGGCGGGGGTGGGAGGTGCGTTCTTCGCTCCCCCTCCCCCCAGGTCCTTCGCCACCATGCTTGCTGCTCATGGGAGAAAACCTGCGGCTCAGGATGACAGGAAGGGTAGGCGTACAGTGTCTCACCGTTTTCTAGCCGTTCGCGAACGCTTCTCCACCGATACCGAACGGCTTTTCGCCGTTCGCGGACGGTTCGCGAATGTTCGAAGACGAAATCGTAGAATGCCCAACGCTTGATTCTCGAGATCGCCGGACTCTCTCTCCTGCTGTTCGTCGCCGTCTTCCTGCTCGTCCCGATGTTCCGGAGCAGCGGCCGGCAGGCCTTGCAGAAGCAATGGCCGCGCGTGCGCGGCGAAGTGACGGCCCAGCGCGTGCGGATGAGCGGCAACACCGGCTTTCCGGAATACCGCGTGCGCTATGACATTGATGGCCGCGCGTATGAAGAGTACGCCGGATCGGCGGACGGAGTGGGGCACACGCACTACGACATCGAGTACGACGTCCGGAAGGCCGTCGACGCGAAGATGGCGCGCAGGCCGGTCGGGTCGCACATCGAGATCCGGGTGAACCCTGCCAATCACGCCGAAGTGCATCTCGTCGAGCGGGAGCTCCCGGCACGGACGCTCGCATATGTGGCCACAGCGATCTTCCTCCTGTTCTTCCTCCTCTTCGCGGCGCTGGCGTTCGGGTGGATCTAAGTACAGGGTTCCGCCAGTCGGTGTCCAGTTGCCGCCAAACGTTGTCAGTTGTCCGTTGTCAGTGATCTGGCAGTCCTCGGCTTCGGGTTGAGGTTCGCGAGTGCCGTCCAGGCGAGAAATGGCAGACAACTGACAACCGACAACTGACAACGTCAACGCGACACCGGACACCAACTTGCGGGAACCTGTACTAAATCAAGCCGCTGGTGCCGATTCTTCCCCCTCCACCCGATCCCGACCGCCCGCTTTCGCGCGATACAGCGCGGCGTCGGCGGCGGCGACGAGTGCGAGGGGGGTGAGGGCCTCCATGCCGGCGCTCGAGGAGACGCCGAGGCTGGCGGTGACGATGCCGGAGTCGGCGCCGGCGTGGCGGATGGCGGCTTCGCGGACCACTCTCCGGAACGCTTCGGCCTCGGCCTTCGCCTCCTCCAATGATACGCCGGGAAGGAGCCACGCGAACTCTTCGCCTCCGAAGCGGGCGGCGAGGCCGCCGCGGGAGTCGGTCTGCTCGGCGAGGAGCGTGGCCACCGCGCGCAGGGCCTCGTCACCCTCCTGGTGGCCCTGCGAGTCGTTGAGCTTCTTGAAGTGATCGAGATCGATCAGGACCAGCGACACCGGCTCGCCCTGACTGATCGCCGTGCTCCACGCCTCCTCGAGCGCCTCGTCGAAGCGGCGGCGGTTCGCGACGCCGGTGAGGCCGTCGACATAGGACAATGCCCGCAGGCGGACGTTGGCTACAGCGAGCTGGCGGTTCGTGTCCTCCAGCTCGGCCGCGATACGGCGCACGTCCTCGTACGCGCGCGCCAGTTCCTCGTTCTTGCGCGCCCGCAGCGCGGCGAGGCGCAGCCGCACGGCTCCCCAGATCGCGGCGGCGATGAGGGCGATGGCGAGGAGGCGCGCCCACCAGGTCTCGAACCAGCGCGGGTCGACGGTCACGCCGAGCCGCGCTTCGCCGTCGCTCCGCACTCCGTCCTCGTTCGTGGCGGCCACGCGGAACGTGTAATCGCCCGGAGCGAGCTTCGTGAAATGCGCGACCCGGTTCGCGCCGGCCTCGACCCAGTCGCGGTCGTACCCCTCGAGCATGTAGCGGAACGTCACCCGTTCGGGAGCGCGCAGGCTGAGGGCCGTGTAGCGCAGTTCGAGGCGCTGCGTGGCGGGAGGAACGCGCAGGGGGCCCTTTGTGCCGGGGGCAGCGCTTGCAGGAATGCCGTCGATCAGCACCTCTTCGACGTGGACCTGCGGCGGGATCGTATTGCGGCTGCTCGCGCGGGGATCGATCACCGCGACGCCGCGCGCCGTTGCGACCCAGAGACGTCCATTGCGCGCGCGGATCGCGGCCGGAAAGCCGGCGTTGCACTCCGCCGACGGCATGCCGTCGGTCGTCCCGTATACGGTCCCGGAGAGGTCGCTCGCGGTGCCGGTGCTCTTTCTCTGCATCGCGGCGAGCACCTGGTTGCGCTCCACGCGGAACAGCCCGCGGTTGCTCGTCAGCCAGAGATCGCGGCCCGTCCCCTCGTCCACCACCTGAAACACGACGTCGTCGTACAGCCCGTCGCGCCGCGTGAGCGACCGGACGGCGCCGGTCGCGAGATCGAGGCGCGCCAGCCCGCCGCCGGAGGTCCCGATCCACACTCCGCTGCCTTCCGCATCTGCCGCGAGGCTGAACACTCGATTGCTTTCGAGGCCCTCGGCGATGCGCGTCGCCGGCGCGCCCCGCTCGCTGACGCGCCAGAGTCCCGCGCCGTCCGTGCCGACGAGGAGGCTCCCGTCCGGCAGTGCCAGGAGCGGCCGGAGCTGCCGGTCATCGAGCTCTTTGACCCGGATCGCTTTCCAGTCGCGGACGTGCGCGAGTCCCGCGGTCGTGCTGACCCACAGCCCTCCATCCGCGGTCTCGACGAGCGCGCGGACGCGATCGGTCGGCAGGCCGCCGCTCCGCGCGTCGATCGTTTCCTCGACGCGGCCGTCGCGCAGGCGGGCCACGCCGCCGCCGTCGGTCCCGATCCACAAACTGCCGTCGCGGCTCTCCGCGAGGGCGTACACCGTGTCGTGCGGCAGCCCGTCGTTCTTCGTGAAGCACCGCACGGGGGCGGGAAGGATCGTGCAGAGTCCACCGCCTTCCGTCCCGACCCAGATGCGGCCGGTGCGGTCTTCGAGGATCGGCCGGACCCCGTCGATGGGCAGTCCTTCCTTGCGCGTGAACGAGAGGAAGCGCGTGTCGCTGAGGCGGACGAGCCCACCCGTGGTTCCGACCCACAGCGATCCTTCCCGGTCCTCGACTACGGCCCGGACGATCGGGCTGGGAAGACCTTCGGCCACGCCGAAAGCGTCCGCCCGCACTCCGCGCCAGCGTGCCAGTCCGCCGTCGGTCCCGATCCAGAGGTTTCCGTCGTGGTCGCGCTGCAGGGAGCGAATGAGATTGCTCGGCAGCCCGTCGCGCGTCGTCAGGACACGCACGATCGCTCCGTCGCGCCACGCCGCCAGACCGCCGCCGTCGGTTCCGATCCAGAGCGTCCCGTCGCGGTCGCGCAGCAACGCGCGCGCGAAATCGTTCGGAAGACCTTCACGCGTCGTCAGCCGCTGCTGCACGCCTCTGCCCCGCCAGCGAACGACTCCACCGCCGTGTGTGGCAATCCATAAACCGCCGGCACCGTCACCCTCCAGCGCCCAGATCCTGTCCGTCGGGAGTCCGTCGCGCGTCGTGAAGCGGGTCACCTTCTCGCCGTCGATCCGCAGCAGACCGCCGCCGGCCGTGGCGATGAAGATGCCTCCGTCCGCGGTCGCATGCATCCCCCGGAGCCGGTCCGTCCCGAGGAGCTCCGGGTGAAAGGCCTCGATGCGCCCGTTGCGCAATCGTGCGAGGCCGCCGCCGTAGGTGCCGATCCACAGCGTCCCGTCCGGACCTTCGAACAGGGAGGAGACGAAGGAGCTGCGCAGTGCGGGCGCACTCTGCCTGTCGCTGACGACGAACCGGACGCCGTCGAACCGCGCCAGTCCTTCCTCGGTCCCGATCCAGAGATACCCGTCCCTGGTCTGCACGATCGCGTCGACCGTGTTCTGCGGCAGCCCGGAATCGCTCGTCCAGACCGAGAACCGCAACTGCGTCAGCGCCCGCGCGGCGTCGGTCGCGAACGCGCTTTTTCCGAAGGCGAGCGCGGCGAGCAACGCGAGTGCCGCGCGCCACGGTACGGAATCGCCCGAAGTCGTTTCCCGGCGCCAGAAAGTGCGATGCACGGTGCGCTCGCATTCTAAGCAGAACGCGGGGGGAACGACGAGGAGGCCTCCGGCGGGCGGGCCCGGCCCGCGGCGTTTGTTTTCGCGTGGACCGCGATTCGAGCGAGAGGCGCGCGTTCAGCCTTGGGCAACCAACGCCGCGGGCCGGGCCCGCCCGCCGGAGGCCCCCCGGTCGTTCCCTGTGTATTGGCGAGCAACCGCGCGGATTTTTACCTGCAACTGACAGCGCATGGGGCGTTGCGGCCCTACGTTGCACAGCGAAGGAGCTTTAGGACAATGAAACTCTCCCGGTGGTCGGTGGCATTGATACTCGCAATTTCACTCCTGACAGAATCGGCAGTGGCGTGCAGGCCGATTCGAGCGTCGCGGAAGCCCGTCATCCAGGTAGCGATCCTGCTCGACACGAGCAACAGCATGGACGGCCTGATCGACCAGGCCCGCACCCAACTGTGGCGCGTGGTGAACGAGTTCGGCAGCGCGCGAAAAGACGGGTTCATGCCCGAACTGCAGGTCGCGCTGTACGAATACGGCAACGACGGCCTGCCCGCGGCGCAGGGGCACATCCGGCAAGTACTTCCGTTCACGACGGACCTCGACAAAGTCTCCGAGGAGCTCTTTGCCCTGCGCACGAACGGCGGGCAGGAATACTGCGGACAGGTGATCGGGGAGGCCGTGCGCGGGTTGCGGTGGAGCCTGTCCGGCGACGACCTGAAAGTCATCTTCATCGCCGGGAACGAAGAGTTCACCCAGGGGTCGGTCGACTACAGCAAGGCAGCCCAGGAGGCGATCGGGCGCGGCATCATCGTCAACACCATCTTCTGCGGCGACAAAGGGCAGGGGCTCGCGACCAAGTGGGGCGCCGGCGCGACGCTGGCCGAAGGACTCTACGTCGCCATCGACCAGAATGCCCGGATTGCGGAGATCGAAGCTCCGCAGGACCGGGAGATCGCCCTTCTCGGCGCGAAGCTCAACGAAACCTACATCGCCTACGGCGTGAAGGGGGAGGAGGGGATGTTGCGCCAGTCGGCGCAGGACAAGAATTACGAGGCGAAGATGAGCGCGAACGTGGAGCGCCAGATCGCCAAGTCGACCGCGAACTACGTCAACGTGTCGTGGGACCTGGTCGACGCCACGAAGAACGGCGCGATCGACGTGGAGAAGATCAAGCCCACCGACCTCCCGCCGGAAATGCGCAACATGACCGCCACCCAGCGCAAGGCCCACATCCGCCAGACCGAGCAGAAGCGGATCGAGATCCAGACGAAGATCACCATCCTCGACGGCGAGCGCAAGAAATACATCGCCGCCCGGATGCAGAAACTCCCCCCCGCGGCCACCACCCTCGACGAGGCCATCATCGCCGCGGTGCGGGAGACGGGGAGGAAGCGGGGGTTCGAGTTCTGAGGAACGGCGCCAACTTCAGGCGATCGTCGCGCAGATCTCCCGAACGCACTCGCGCAGCCAGCGATGCGCCGGATCGGCATGGAGCCGTGGGTGCCAAAGCAATGAAACCGTGAATTCAGGGGTGGGGACTGGAAGGGGGAAGCTATGCATTCCGGTGCGCAGGTTTCCCGTGTGCCGCTCGGGAACAGTGGCGATCAGGTCGGAAGCCCGGGCCAGAGCCAGCGCCGTCGAAAAGCCGCCGACGATTGCGGCGATCTCCCGTTCCAGTCCCAACGGCTTCAAGGCTTCATCGACCGGTCCCTTCTCCAGACCGGGCCGCGAGACCAGGAGGTGCCTGCCGGCCGCATACCGCGAGGGAGTGATCTCGCCCTGACTCAGCGAGTGCCCCATGCGCACGACGCCGATCAGGCGGTCCCGGAACAACGCCTGCGCACGCACTTCCGGACCCGTCGTGTTTTCCACGACGCCGGTCTCCAGGTCGACCGTCCCGTCGCGAAGCAGGGCGCTGTCTTTGTCCAGCTTCTGCACAAAGCGCAGACGCACGCCGGGAGCTTCCTCGCCGGCGCGGGCAATGAGGTCTGGTCCGAAGTTCTCCACAAAGCCCTCGCTGGTCCTCAGCGTGAACGTTCGGACCAGATGTTCCAGGTTGGGCTTTTCGGCAGGGCGTAGAACCGCTTCCGCGTCCTGCACGAGCTGGCCGACCCTTTCGCGGAGCTCGATGGCTCGGGGCGTTGGAACGAGACCGCGTCCGGCCCGGACCAACAGAGGATCGCCCGTCGTCTCCCGCAATCGCGCCAGCGCCCGGCTCATCGCCGAGGGGCTGAGCCGCAACCGCCGGGCCGCGCGCGCAACGTTCCCTTCCGCAAGCAGCACGTCAAGGGTGACGAGCAGGTTGAGATCGGGCCTTGACACGGGGTGACCGTAGCACAGCGGATCGTGATGTGGCGTCAAGCGCACGAATACAGTGCAAGTCGTGCGTCTTCCGCCGCGCTCCGTCGCAGCCTAAGTTTCTGACATATGACCTCGACCACCTTTACGACCGGCCAGCCACGGACCGAAAGTGCGGAACGGACACCGTGGGCGATCGCCAGCCTTTCGCTATCCATGCTGCTGTCCTCGCTGGGCACCAGCATCGCCAATGTCGGGTTGCCAACGCTGGCGCATACGTTTTCCGCCTCTTTCCAGCAAGTCCAGTGGATCGTCCTCGCCTATCTGCTCGCCATTACCACCCTGATCGTCAGCGTCGGACGGCTCGGGGATCTCACCGGCCGCCGGCGGCTGCTGCTGGCCGGGATCTTTCTGTTCACGCTGGCCTCAGCCCTGTGCGGCGTCGCACCCACGCTCTGGCTGCTGATCGCCGCCCGGGCGGCGCAGGGCCTTGGCGCGGCCGTCATGATGGCCCTCACCATGGCCTTCGTCGGTGAGACGGTCCCGAAGGCAAAGATCGGCAGCGTCATGGGGCTGCTCGGCACGATGTCCGCCATCGGCACCGCGCTCGGTCCTTCCCTCGGCGGCGTCCTGATCGCCGGCCTTGGTTGGCCGGCCATCTTCTTCGTGAACGTCCCGCTGGGCATCCTGGCTCTCCTTCTCGCGCATCGCTACCTGCCGGTGGATCGCCGGGGGACGAATACGGATCGGACCCGCTTCGACCATGTGGGTACGCTGCTGCTCGCCCTGACCCTCGCGGCTTATGCACTCGCCATGACCATGGGGCGCGGCAGTTTCGGCCCGCTCAACGTCGCTCTGCTGTTCGCGGCCGTCCTCGGCGTCTGTCTCTTCGCCCTCGCCGAGGCGAAAACCGAGGCCCCCCTGATCCGATTGGCGATGTTCCGGGATCCGGTACTGAGCGCCGGCTTCGCGATGAGCACCCTCGTCACGACCGTAGTGATGGCGACGCTGGTGGTTGGTCCGTTCTACCTCTCCGGCGCCCTTGCGCTCGACGCCGCCCGTGTCGGACTGGTCCTGTCGTCCGGTCCGATCGTCGCCGCGCTGGCGGGCGTGCCGGCCGGCCGCATCGTGGACCGGTTTGGCGCACACCGCATGACCATGGCCGGGCTCCTCGCAATGGCGGCCGGCTGCTCCATCCTGCCCATGATGCCGGCGAGGCTCGGCGTCCCGGGTTACATCGCCCCGCTCGTCGTCATCACCGCCGGCTATGCGCTGTTCCAGGCGGCCAACAACACTGCCGTCATGACGGATCTTCGACCGGACCAGCGGGGCGTCATCTCCGGCATGCTCAACCTGTCGCGCAATCTCGGGCTCATCACCGGCGCATCCGTCATGGGCACCGTGTTCGCTCTCGGATCGGCGGCCACCAACATCATGACCGCGCGCCCCGAGGCAGTTGCGGCCGGCATGCGGGTGACGTTCGCCGCCGCCGCGATCCTCATCGTCGTCGCCCTGACCATCGCGTCTGCAAGCCGCGCGCTTTCACGGCCGGGTTTGAGGAACTGACGGGAGGCCTCCGGCGGGCCGGCACGGCCGGCAGCGTTTGTTTTCGCGTCAACCGCGTTTCGAGCGAGAGGCGTGCGTTCAGGCTGGGCCAACAAACGCTGCCGGCCGGGCCGGCCCGCCGGAGGCCTCCCGGTCGTCGTTCTCAATGGCGGGCAAGCGCGCCGTCGACGACCATGATGCCGCTCACCTGATCGACGATCGAGACGGTCATCGCGGAACCGTCGCGGGCGATGCCGAACGATTCAGTCGGATCGTCGCGATCGAATCCGGCGATGGCCCGCCGCGACTCCGGGAGATTCCGCAGCGGATCGAAAGCCTGCGTGTAGATCCCCAGGCGTCCGCGCTCGTCGGGAGCGATGAAGGCGACGGCTTTTCCATCGGGCATCCAGCGCGCCCGGCCGATGCTGGCTCCAAACGGGGCCCGGACGTCGACCTGAAAAGCGGTGTGACTGCCGTCGCGGACCCGGGCCACGCGGATGCGTGCACTCACGTTCAGCTCGTCCATGTGATAGGCGACGTACGTGCCGTCCGGGGACACTTCAGGGTTCAGGCAGCGTCCGGGGACGATGCGTGTGGCGTCCGAGCCATCCCGGCGCATCCGCCAGATGCCGCGTTTGTCGGGATGGAACGACGTGTAGACGATCCATTTCCCGTCCGCCGTGGCGGTCGGGTTCTCGGCGTCCGCACCGTCCTCGCTCAGTTGCCGCGCGTCGCTTCCATCCGGCGAAGCAATCCAGATCTCGAAGTGTCCGAAGCGGTTCGAGCTCCAGAGGAGCTGCTTGCCGTCGGCCGTGAAGCCCGGATCCCAGTCGTCCGTCGGATCGTCGGTGATCCGTACGATGGCCCCGGTGTCGCGGGAGATGGACCAGAGGTCGAGATTGCCGCCTCGATCCGAGGAGAAGACGATCTGCTTTCCGTCCGGGCTGTACACCGGCTGACGGTCGCTGCTGCGTCCATGCGTGAGCCAGCGGGCATCGCGATCCGCGGCACCGACCGCCGATTCGCGCAGGTTCTGGTTCGAAGAGTTGAAGTCGAGGAAGATCCGGCCGCCTGCGACGTCGACGTAGCGTCCGGTGACGGGAACGGAGAGGAGGTTGCGCGTGGCGCCCCTGCTGGCGCTACGGTTCACGTCGTGCGCATAGATCGATCCTCCCGCGCCACGCGATTGCGACGCGCTCACATCGGACATGGAGTAGACCAACTCTCCGGCGCGGCTCCATGCCGCGGCCGTGAGAACGCCGCGCGCCTGTGCCGCCGCGACATAGCGGTGACGCGCGCCGGCCGCAGGTCCATCCGTGGAAACGAGCAGGATGCGCGCGGTGACCTGGTCTCCTTCCGCGATCAGCGCCAGTTCCCTGCCGTCCGGCGACCAGCGCGGGGAATGCAACTGAGGTTCGTTCGTCGTGTAGATCCGGCGTGCGCTGCTGCCGTCCGTCGCCGCGATCCACAGCTCCCACGAGACCGGCTGCGACGCGGCGTTGCGCCGGAGGAAAGCGATGCGCGTGCCGTCCGGACTGAAATCGCCGTCGCGCGCGCCGCCGATGATGCGCCGCGGCTCATTGCCGACCACTGCGACGCGCCAGAGGGATGTCTGTGTGCCTTCCAGCCTGGTGAACAGAACCGTGGAGCCGTCCGGGGAGAAGCGAGGGAAAAGGTCGGGACCCTTCGTCAGCGCAGCCTCGCTCCCGTCGGCGATCTGCTTGATCCAGATGCGGCTCGTTCCGTCGCGCGTCGAAGTGAAGGCGACGGTCCGCCCGTCCGGCGAGGCCGCCGGATCCCAGTCGCGGCCCGAGAAGGTGAGGTAACGAACCACCGGTGGACCGGCAGGCGCCGGCTCGCTGCGCCTCCTGCCGAGAAGGAACCCCGCCGCGAACACGGCCAGAGCGGCCAGCGCGGCGATGAGGATTCGCCGCCAGCGGCGGGCAACGCTCAGCGGCGACACGCGAAGGATCTCGGTCGAAGAGGTCGACGAGAGCGAGGCCAGGGAAAATGCGAGATCGCGGGCGGACTGGTAGCGCTGGTCGCGGTTCTTGTGCAGGCAATGCTCGACGATTCGCACCAGTGAGGGCGAGACATCCGGCACGAGGTCTCCGAGAGGTTTCGGGTCCTCGGCGAGGATCGCGTTCATGGTCTCGACGGCCGAGTCCTTCCGGAAAGCGCGCACGCCCGAGAGCAGCTCGTAGAGAATCACGCCCAGGGCGAAGATGTCGGCGCGCGCGTCGATGGTCTGTCCGCGGACCTGTTCGGGCGCCATGTAGCCGGCCGTGCCGACCACGACGCCGGAGGCGGAGGCCGATCCCCACTCGGCGGTATCGTCGTTCTGCGCGACGCCTTCCGAAACGAGCTTGGCCAGACCGAAGTCGAGGATTTTCACGCGGCCGTCGGTGGTGATGAAGATGTTCTCCGGCTTGAGGTCGCGGTGCACGATCCCACGATCGTGTGCGGCGGCCAGGCCCTCCGCGATCGAAGTTGCGATCTCGATGGCCAGAGACGCGCGCATCGGTCCCCCGCCGAGCGCGGCGCGCAGCGTCTCTCCCTCCAGCAGCTCCGCGACCATGAACGGTGCGCCGTCATGCGATCCGAACTCGAAAAGCGTGAGGAGGTTCGGATGGTTGAGCATGCCCGCCGCGCGCGCTTCCTGCTCGAATCGCCGCAGCCGGTCCCGATCGCCGGAGAAGGTGCGCGGAAGGACCTTGACGGCTACCGCTCGTCCGATCCGTGAGTCCACGGCGCGATAGACCTGTCCCATCGCCCCTTCGCCGATCAAGCCGGTGATTCGATAGGCGCCCACCATCGAATCGACAGCCAGCGTCGTCATTCTTCCGCTCCAGCGCAGTACCTCAGCGGCTGAGCGCGGACGATGACGGCACGGCGAGGCGCGATCGGAGAGCGCATGGCGTTGACCACGTGTCAGGGAAACGGGTTCCGGGCAAGATAACACTGTGCGCGCGGCGGCGCACAGACCGGGCAGGCGTTCCCGCAGATGGGATGAGGAGGTGCGATTCCGCCCGGTCGAAGCTCGTCCTCGGCCCGTTACCTACTGAGCCAGCGTGCCGCGTTTCGGACGTACGTCTTCACATCCTCGAGACGGGCCGGATCGCGGATCACGTCATCTGCCGGAGGATCGGTGACGAACGAGGGCGCACCGGCCCGGGTGTCCCAGTTGTAGTCGCAGAAGTGGTGGAAGCTCGATTCGGCGATTCCGCGGCCGTTCCTCCCGTCGCCTTCCAGTGCCACGATCAGGTTGAACTCGCGCGCGGTGGTCCGGCTGGTTCCGGTGGCGACGACGCGGGCGCCATCGACGCCCGGCGGCGCCCCGACGGCACCCTCGTGAGGATGAGCGGGCAGCCACTCGATCGGAGCGCCGTCCGCGCGTTGCAGCAGAGGATGGATATCGCCCTCGACGCCGATCCGCTGATACTGCCCGTTCTGCCCGGAGTGATAGTTCGGCCAGTCGATGTCCGTGGCCTGCCGGTCATCGCGCGTATGGCGCGAGTCATCAGGATCGAGATTGCGGGAGTGGAAGTAGTGCGCCGGGCCGATGCCTCCGATCTTGCAGATCGACGAGCCGAGGTCCTGATGGTCGCGAGTGACGAGCAGGCCGCGGCCGCTGCCGCGGAACCGGGTCAGGGCCTCGCACTCCGCCTCTCCGATTCCATCGCCCGCGTCGACCGCGAACAGCCAGATCTGATCGAAGCCGGAATGGTCGATGTCCGCCAGCCGGGCGTCCTTGTTCCGGCTGGTCACATCGTGCCCGCACGCGGCCAGCCACTGGTGCAGCATCGAGAAGCGCTCGATGGACCAGTCGTCGGGCGTGAACGGGATCGTGGTCTGGAGAAGGACTCGCACGGCGCTCAGTGTATCGCCGCGGTAACCTGATCCCTTCACGATCCCCGACTTTCGGGGCTCCAGGAAGAAGGCAGGTGGGATCGATGCCGGCCCGCCCAGTTCGCGCAGATACCCGTGCGCTTCTATACTCCCGCGCCATGGAATACGTTGATCCGAATCTTCCGCGCCACATCGACAGCTGGCATAGTCCTTCCCTCGGCATGGAGATGCCGATCGTGTCCTACGGATCGGGCGGGCATCCGCTGCTGCTGTTCCCGACGGCCGCGGCGGACTTTCTGGAGAACGAGCGCTTCTTCCTGATCAAGGCGATCGAGCCGGCCATCATGCAGGGGCGGGTGCGGGTGTTCTCGATCGAGAGCATCAATCGCTACGCCTGGATGGACAAGCAGCTTCCCGTCCCGGAGCAGGCGCGCCGGCAGTCTCTCTACACGCGCTACGTCGAAGACGAGGTGGTGCCGCACATCCGGCGCACGATCGGGGATCCCGACGCGCGCATCGCCACCTCCGGCGCGAGCTTCGGGGCGTTCCACGCGGCGAATACGCTATTCCGCCGGCCCGATCTCTTCGATGCCACGATCGCGATGAGCGGCTTCTACGATCTCGCTCCCGACTACCTCCACGGCTACTCCGACGAGCACTGCTACTTCAACAATCCGGCCTGGTACCTGCCACGGATGGAAGGCGCGCCCCTCGACCTGCTGCGCCATCATTCCTCGATCATCATCGCCGCGGGCCAGGGCGCGTACGAAGCGCCGGATGCTTCCCGCAATCTCGCCGTCCTCCTCGAGTCGAAATCCATCCCGCACTGGCTCGACGTCTGGGGTCACGACGTGAATCACGACTGGCCCTGGTGGCGGAAGATGCTGCCCTACTACGTCGAGAAGCTGGGATGGTAGCGGGGGCCTGGCTGATCGCTTGCGAACACGTTGGAATCGAATGACGCTGCTGGTGTGACTACGTTCCGGTTCCCCGGACCGCCACCATTCCCATCATCGCGAGGAGTGCAGCCATGAGCCCGAGCAGCCATTCCGTCAGCGTCGGGATCGGCGCCACGTCATCGTTCGCGATCGTGGCCTGGCCCTCGACGTCGCCGCCGCTGGCTCCGGCGATCGCGGTGATGGTGACGTTGAACGTCTCGTCGGGCTCGATCGACGGATCGCCGGCGACCGGGACCGTGATCGTCGTCGAGGTCTCTCCCTGCGGGATGAAGCCGGTGCCGCTGGTCGAGGCGTAATCGGACGGCGCGGTGGCGGTGCCGTCGGCGGTGGAGAACTGGAACGTGACGTCGGTCGGGGCCGGTGCGTCGAGGGTGACGGTGAAAACGGCGTCGGTCGTTCCGCTGTTCGTTTCGGTGACTGTGACGTCGTCCACGTTCAGCGTCGCCGGGACGAAGACCGCGGCCACTGCATTCGAGAACTCGGACGTGTCCTGCGTCGTCTGGTCCGTCGCCGTTGCCGTGACCACGCTGCCGGGTGCAACGGCGGGAAGGGTCACCGAGATCGGGGCACTGTCGCCGGCGCCGTCGGTGGTTACGGTGGTGAAGCCGAGAAAGGTGCGGCCTTCGCCGAAGCCGGAAGGATCGGCGGCCGGGCTGCTGAAGAATTCGATGCGGAAGGTGCGGGCGGGGGTGCTGTTGAGCGTGCCCGTGACCGTGGTCGACGCCGTCACCGTGACCGCGGTCAGCACCGGATAGTTCTGCCCGTTGTTCGGTCCCGTGTCCGTATCCCCCGGGTCGTTCGTGGCGACGCCGTTCGGGCCGAGGTCGATCCCCAGCCCGCCGTTCAGGTCGATCGAGTTGCCGAGGATCGGATTGCCGGCGCCGAAGAGGACGGCGACCCCATCGCCGCCGTTGAACCAGATCCGGTTTCCCTCGCCGGCTCCCGTGCCGCCGATGGTGTTGTCCGTGAGCAGGGCCTGAGTGCCTGCGAAGGCGCAGACGACGCCGTTGCCGGTGTTCGGCAGCGCCGCCGTGCCGGTGACGTCGGTGCCGATGCGATTGCCCTGAACGACCGCGCCGCTGGTCGGGTTCCCTCCGATCTGGGCAAAGGAAACGCCGTGCAGGTTGTTGCCGGAGATGACGTTGCCCGCTCCCGCCGCGGCGCCGCCGACGATCGTGCCGGTCGACGACACGATCGCGATTCCGTTCAGGACGTTCCCGAGGTCCGCGGTCCCGTTGATGTCGGTGCCGATGAAATTTCCGGTGATGACGGTGTCCGCCGCCAGGCGCGTCCCGGCGGTCGTGTCGAAACTGACGTTCACCCCGGCGTTGGTGTTGCCGGAGATCACGTTGCGGGCGCCTGCGGTCGTGCCGCCGACGGTGGTCTGGTGCGGGCCGAACAACGCGACGCCGTCCAATCCGTTGGACACGGCAGCGGTGCCGGTGCCGTTCGTGCCGATGAGATTCCCCTGAACCGTGTTCCCCACCGCTCCCGTGACGACGGCGCCGCGCGCGCTGATGCGGATGCCGAAGCCGCCGTTGCCGGAGATCACATTGCCCTCACCGGCGGCCGTTCCGCCGAGCTGGTTGCTGTTGCCGCCGTCCACGGCAATTCCATTCAGGCTGTTGCCAAGGTCGTTCACGCCGGACGCATCGAGGCCGATGATGTTGCCCTGGACAATGTTGTCGTCCGAGGCGGCGACGCCGGGCGTTCCGGAGAGCTGGATCCCGTTGCCGGCGTTCCCTGAGATCACATTGCCGGTGATGACGACGCCGTCGACGCTCTCGTAAACCTCGATGCCGCCGTTGTTGCCATCCGCCACGAGACCCGACGCGTTCACGCCGATGTAGTTGCCGGTGATGGTCGCGCCGCCGTTCTCGACGCGGACCCCTGCGCCGAGCATGTCGACGATCGCCAGTCCGCGGATCGTGCTCGGGGAGGCACTCTGAATCCGCAGCTCCGCGCCGATGACGTCGTTGCCGTCGAGGGTGACGATCGGCGTGCCCGCGTAGCCCGGCTGGGTCGTACCGTCAATGACGACCGCATCGGTGATGACGGGAATCGGCCCCGTGGTGATGACCTGCGGCCCACCGCCGCCGATGTTGAAGTGGATGTTGTCCAGACCGGGCGTCGCATTCGCATCGAGGATTGCCTGATCGAACGACCCCGCTCCTGAGTCAGCCGCACTCGTGACGGTGAACGTCGCCGCGGAAACCGACACGGCCAGAACGGCGAAGGAGAGAAGCCCCAGAGCGATCCGTCGAAGCATCCTCGCAGCATAGCGCGTCACAGGTCGCTCGGGCTCGCCGGCCGATGAACGACGATCCGCTGCACGCAGTAATTTCGAAGCTGGCAGAAAGTCGGCCTTCACGGCTCAAGACTCAGCGGAGGTTGGTCGCGCATACGGGACTTGAATGCGTTGCAGCCATCGTAACGTGCCCTGCGGACTCAGTGACTTAGGAACGGCGCTTCGCTGATTTGTGCCCGAAATGTGCCCGTGGAAGACGTGTGCATCGTGAAGGATCACACGCTACGGAGCCTTCTGCAGCAGCATCGCTGACGGCCTCAAGGACTCCGGACGGCGCGACGGCGAGGGCCGGACACTGGGTTCACGGTCAAGTCCACCGTAGAGGTTCTCGAGGCACCGGTTCCGGTCGCAATGAGCCGGAACATGAACAGGCCGGGCACGTCCGGAGTGAAGGTCGGATTGCGGACTGAGGCGGACGAGAGGATGGCGACGGAATCGACCGGACGGCGAATCACGCTCCACTGCCATGAGATCGCCGTGTGGGGCGAGGTGTCGAGCTGCCGGGTGGCTCCAGGCGTCCCCGTTGAGATGTCGATGGTGGCGGCATCTGCAAGGGCTCCCGTCAATCTGCGAATGGCGTTGTTCCCAGTATCGGCGACATAGATGTCGCCGCTGCTGTCCGTCGCAACTCCACGCGGTTGGTTGAAACGCGCGGTGCTTCCCGTCCCGTCGAGACTGCCCGGGGTTTCCGCCAGACCCGCCACGGTGATGACCGCTCCCGCCGGGCTGATCTTCCGGATCGTACTGTTCCTCGAATCGGCGACGTAGACGTTCCCGCTGCTGTCGGCCGCCATTCCAACCGGATCGAAGAACCGCGCCGCGCTTCCCGTCCCATCTTCACTCCCGACGTGTCCCGCCAGACCCGCCAGCGTCGTGACGTCTCCCGCCGGCGTGATCTTCCGAATCGTACTGCTGCTGTAGTCGGCGACGTAGACATTCCCGCTGCTGTCGGTGGCCACGCCGGTCGGATCGTTGAACCGCGCCGCGCTCCCCATCCCGTCGACACTCCCTCTGTCTTCCGCAAGACCGGCCAGCGTCGTGACCGCGCCCATCGCGGTGATCTTCCGGATCGTCTGGTTGCCCGTATCAGCGACGTAGACGTTCCCGCTGCTGTCAGTTGCCACTCTTTGCGGAGCGTTGAACCGGGCCGCGCTTCCCGTCCCGTCGGCACTCCCGGGGGTTTCGGCAAGACCCGCAAGCGTCGTGACCGCTCGTGCCGGGGTGATCTTCCGGATCGTACTGTTGCCAAAATCGGCAACGTAGACGTTCCCACTGCTGTCGGTCGCCACGCCGATGGGATTGCTGAACCGCGCCGCGCTCCCCGTCCCATCGGCACTCCCCGCGGTTCCCGCAAGACCGGCTAGCGTGGTGACCGCTCCCTCCGAGGTAACCTTTCGGATCGTATTGTTTCTCGAATCGCCAACGTAGACGTTCCCGCTGCTGTCGGTTGCCACTCCGCTCGGAAAGTTGAATCGCGCCGCGCTCGCCGTCCCGTCAGCACTTCCGCTTCTTCCTGCGACACCCGCACGACCTGCCAGCGTGGTGACCGATCCGGCCGGGTTGATCTTCCGGATCGTATTGTTGCCCGAATCGGCGACATAGACGTTTCCGCTGCTGTCGGTTGCCACTCCGATCGGATTGTCGAACCGCGCCGCGCTCGCGGTCCCGTCGGCACTCCCCGCGATTCCCGCAAAACCCGCCAGCGTGGTAACCACTCCCCCTGGGGTGATCCTTCGGATTGTGTGGTTACTCAGATCCGCGACGTACACATTGCCGTTGCTGTCGGTCGCTACTCCGCGCGGATGGAAGAACCTTGCCGCGCTCCCCGTCCCGTCGACATTTCCCGGGTTACCCGCAAGACCCGCCAGTGTGGTGACCGCTCCCGCCGGCGTGATCTTCCGGATGGTCTGGGACTCAGTGACGTAGACGTTTCCGCTGATATCGACTGCAATGTCTTCCGGAAATACGAAGAGTCCGGAAAGACCTGGCAGCGTCGTGACCGCTCCCGCCGCCGTGATCTTCCGGACCGTACTGTTGCCCGTATCAGCGACGTAGACGTTTCCGATGGTATCGGTTGCCACTCCGGACGGTTGCTTGAACCGCGCCGCGCTTCCCGTCCCATCGTCACTCCCGAAGGCTCCCGCATGACCCGCCAGCGTGGAAACCGTTCCCGCCGCCGTGATGATCCGGATCGTCTGGTTGAACGAATCGGCGACGTAGACGTTCCCGCTGCTGTCAGTTGAAACTCCCGTGGGACTGAAAAACCGCCCCGCACTCCCCGTCCCGTCGGCACTTCCTGTCTTTCCCGCAAGACCCGCCAGGGTCGTGACCGCTCCCGCAGGGGTGATCTTCCGGATCGTACTGTTTCCCCGATCGGCGACGTAGATGTTCCCGTTGTTGTCGGTTGCCACTCCGCTCGGACCGTTGAATCGCGCCTCGCTCCCCGTGCCGTCATCGAATCCCGCTCCCCCCTGCGGCCCGGCGAGGCTCGTGACTGTCAGCTCCTGTCCGTGGATGGTCGGCGGATAAGAGAGGACCGCAAAAACAGCCAGAAGTGCCGAGGCGCTTGGCTTCAAGACGAAGGACAGGTGAAATCTCCCTTGCAGAGGTCTACGTATCCACTATATAGCGACAAGGGATCGAGGTTCTCGCGCCGGCGGCATGCGTGGCGTTTTTCAGATGTCGGAAAAGGATGGTAGCGCATATGGGATTTGAACCCGTGTACCGCCGTGAGAGGGCGGCGTCCTGGACCCCTAGGAGTCTGCGCGCCAGAAAATTCTGCCGCTCTACGATTCGATATGAGGCGCGATTTTTTCGAATTGAAGAGATGCATCGTCCATCACGTCGCGATGCTGACAGCGATAGTTCTGGCTGCCGCTGCGTGCGAGAAAACGGTCGAGCAGTGCTGTTTTTGAAAAGCTTTCTGCCGCGCAGGCTCCTAGACGAATGCGCCGGATGCGAGGGGACGCGGAGAGGAGGGTTCAAGGTCGAAGCATTCGAGCTGGCCGACGTCATCATCGGCGGCCTCTTCGCCGTCATCACCTGAACTTCACCATCAACGACGGCTACAACGTGATCGTCTCCGGCGACAACTCGGTGACCCGTCTCTTCGGACTCAACTACCTGACCCTGGCCACCAGCCTCCTCGTCATCGTCTTGATGTTCCGCTTCCAGGTCCTGCGCAAGCTCTTCCGTCCCTACGTCCAGGAACAGACCTTCCTGTTCCTAATCATGGGCGATCCCCGTGCTGGCCTTGGAACGGCGACGTTTTGATGGTGGCGATGGTGTAGGGAGTCCGGAACGGTTCTTTTTGGAGCTCGCTCGAAAGGCCTCGTCATCCCTTCGCGATGCAAGCCGCGATTCTTATCGTCTCTCGCCATCGTGTGTCTGCCAGCCATGCTCTTTCACGGCGCAGGCGATTGGCCGTGGCCCGGAACGAGTCCTGCTGTCACAGCTTCACCCGGCGACGATGCTGACGAGCTTGCCCGGGACGACGATCACGCGTTGCACGGAGGCGTTCTGCAGGTGACGCATGACGCCTGGCTCGGCGAGCGCGCGGTTCCGAAGCTCGTCGTCGCTGATGTCGGCGGCGACGAGCAGCTTTGCGCGCACCTTTCCGTTCACCTGCACCGCGACGATGACCTCGTCCTCGGCGGCGGTTTCGTCGCTCCATGCCGGCCACGCTTGAACGTGTACGGAGTCGCGCTTTCCGAGCCGCTCCCACAGTTCCTCCGCGATGTGGGGAGTGACCGGCGCGAGCAGGGCGACGTACGCCTCGCGTGCCTCTTGCCACGCCTCGGGCGAGCAGCCCTCGTCGAACGCGCGAGTCATCTCGCGGTGAAACGACATCAGAGCGGCGATGATCGTGTTGAACTCGAACGTCTCGAAATCGTGCGTGACCGAGCGGATTGTCTGATGCAGCTTGCGGCGCAGGCGCCGCGTCGCCTCGGTGCTGGTTCCTGACGGGTCGCCTTCGGTGACGTACGACGTCCAGACTCGACGCAGCCATCGCGCGGTACCGGAGATTCCTTCACTGCTCCACGGTCCGCCCTGATTCCAGCGCGCGAAGAACATCAGATATGCCCGCATCGTGTCGGCGCCGTAGTCGGCCAGCAGTTTGTCGGGCGCGACGACATTCCCGCGGCTCTTCGACATTTTCTCCGAGTCTTCCCCGAGAATGATGCCCTGATTGCGGAGCTGAAGCATCGGCTCGTCGCCGACGGTGACACCGGAATCGCGCAGTCCTTTATGAAAGAAGCGTGTGTAGATGAGGTGCATCGTGGCGTGCTCGATGCCGCCGGTATAAGTGTCTACGGGCATCCAGTAATCGTATTCCTCGCGGTCGAACGGGCCGTCGGCGAACTGTGGACTTAGGTAGCGCAGGTGGTACCACGATGAGCAGAGAAAGGTGTCGAGCGTGTCGGTCTCGCGCTCGGCCGGCCCTCCGCACCGTGGGCACGCCGTGTTGCGCCAGGTCGGATGCAGCTTGAGCGGGCTCTCGCCCGTCGGCCGCCACTCGATGTCGTCGGGCAACAGGACCGGCAGATCGGCTTCGGGCACGGGCACGATCCCGCAGTTTGCGCAGTAGACGATCGGGATGGGTGAGCCCCAGTAGCGCTGGCGCGAGACCAGCCAGTCGCGCAGGCGGTACTGAAGGCCGCGTCGGCCGGCGCCGAGGCTCTCGAGGTGCTCGACCGCCGCCATCACAGCGCGATCGCCCGGGACGCCGTTCAGCGGGCCGGAATTGGTCATGCGGCCGTAATCCGTGTACGCGGTGGCGAGAGGCTCCGGAAGCGGCTCGCCGCTCTCCGGCTCGATGACGGTCCGGATCTCCAGTCCGAACTTTCGCGCGAACTCGAAGTCGCGGTCGTCGTGCGCCGGGACGCCCATCACCGCGCCCGTTCCGTAGGAGGCAAGGACGTAGTCGGCGACCCAGATCGGGATCCGTTCTCCGGTGACGGGGCTGATGGCGTAGTGACCGGTGAACACGCCGGTCTTCTCGCGGTCGGCCGTTTCACGCTGGATGTCGGACTGCCGCGCCGTCTGTTCGAGATAGCGTGCGACTTCGGGCGACTCTTGCGCCCACGCACCTGCGAGCTCGTGCTCCGGCGCGACGGTCATGAAGGTAACGCCCCAGAGCGTGTCCGGCCGTGTCGTGAAGACTTCCACCTTCGCACCGGTGTCGATCTCGAAGGCGATCCAGCATCCGGTCGACCGCCCGATCCAGTTCTTCTGCAGCGTCTGCACGCGCTCCGGCCAGTCGATCTGCGAGAAATCGAGCAATTCCTCGGCGTACTTCGTCACGCGGAAGAACCACTGTGCGAGCTCTTTGCGTGTGACCGGCGTTTCGCAACGCTCGCAGTGGCGATCGTCGCCCCACACCTGCTCGCGCGCAAGAGTCGTGTTGCAGCTCGGGCACCAGTCGACCGCCGCGCTCTTGCGATAGGCGAGGTCCCCGTGGAAGAGCTTGAGGAAGAGCCACTGCGTCCAGCGGTAGTACTCCGGGTCCGCCGAGACCATCTCCCGCCGCCAGTCGAACATCGCTCCCATCGAGCGAAGCTGGGCGCGCATATGCGCGATGTTCCGGTAGGTCCACTCTTTTGGATGGATGTTGCGTTTGATGGCGGCGTTCTCCGCCGGCAGCCCGAACGCGTCGAACCCCATCGGAAAGAGGACGTTGTAGCCGCGCATGCGCATGAACCGCGCGCGCGCGTCGGGCGGCACCATGGAGTACCAGTGCCCCATGTGCAAGTCCCCGGACGGGTAGGGGAGCATCGTCAGCGCGTAATGCTTCGGACGCGTGCGGTCGATCTCGGATCGATCGATGCCGCTGTCGCTCCAGCGCTGCTGCCACTTCGGCTCGATCTCTTCGTGACGGTATTCGCCGGGTGCTGATTCGGTCATGAGTTTACTCGAGCGCGAGAGTTTCGAATGCTTTGTAAACTGCTGCCGAACTGCGTTTGTCCTCGGTGAGATCGAAGAGCATGCGAACGCTCTTGTCAACGATGTGAATCGAGTCGTTACGAACGTTCTCAATCTTCCAGTGGGCGGTGAGTTCGTGGCTGACCGCGATGACGCCGCCGGGACTGACAATGGGGTCGGGGACGAAGAGAAGGCCGGCTTCCGTGATCCGTTTGATGGCCTCATCGCGGAAGACCTGCTTGCCGCTGCTCATCGGGAGCTGATCGTTAGCTGGGCCAAGAACGATGCATTCCGCAGCATCAGACCGCGAGGCGAGGATCTCGTAGCGCATCCTCCCGTCGATCCTTTCCGTGAGCCACTCGATGCGTGAGCCGGCCGGACAGACGAAATGGATTCCACGATTCGTCGCCGGCGCTGCCTCCAGCGCCTCAGCTTCGGTGGTGAAGATGTTCCTGCGCAGCACCTTCAGCGTATCGAGGTGTTTCCTCTCAATTGCGGCGCCGGCATCGTCCGCCTTCGTCCAGAACGCCTCCAGATCAGCGTCGGTCGTCCCCGGAAGTGCCGGTTCCCAGATGGAGACGATCGCTCCGTCTTCGTGAAGGATCTGCATGAGCGGGAAGCCCACTTTGCCGAGGCCGCAGATCAGGACGGGAATGCCTTCCAATCTGCGGGAGCCGTCGCCGCCGTTGCCGAGCATGGCGAGAGTGGTGCGCATTCCAGAATGAACGCCGAACGCCGTGCCGTCCCCGGTGTCCGCGAGGCAGCCGTTCCCAATAGTGAAATTCGTCGCGCGCTCGATCCACCGCAGATCGCTCCTTCCCACGCCCGCATCCATGGAGCCGATATACTCGCCCCGAAGCTGCTCGACGAGCAGCCCGTGGCACATGAGGCGGCGAGGAGTGAGGTGCCTCCGATTGTGGCGCACGTCGCGACCTTTATCCCACGGCGTCCAGATGACGCCCTTCCCCCCCTGCCATCCGAATAGAAGCTGATCGCGGTGCTCGAGCTCGAGCTCCGCTTTCCGGATGAGGTTGTTCTTCATGAACATCGCGAGAGCGAGAGATGTCGCCTCCTTCCGGGCCATCTCGGGAGTGGGAATTTCATCGCCGATGGCTTGCAGCCACCGTGTGCCGCCGAGGGCGGGCCAGTCGTTGCGCCAGTTCTTCCGGTAGAGCGCGATGCAGGAGTAGACCTCATCGGGATGCAAGTCATCGCGTCCCTCGAAGACTTCAAAACCGTCCGTATCTTCAGGGGACCGGCTGAACGTGAGATGCGATTGCCCAAATGACTTCACGCCACCTCCGCGAATTCCTGGACGGAAGCATATCAGGCGATTCGCTCAACCGCACTAGGACGGCGTGGTCCCAGCGGAGCACGGCGTTGTTACCGCTGACCGCAGGACATTCAGGGTACCTTCCGAGCGTTCCTCGATCGATACCACATGAGCCCTCCATACAGAATCGAGTGATGTGTGACCTTAGCAAGCGTCGATGCTACACGGTAAGGAAGCGGTTCTTAGCGTGGACGAAAGGTCGAACAAACCATACGCGGGCCGGGCAGCTCGAGATTTTTCGGAGAAAAGGGGAGGTAAGGTACGCAACACGGAACGACGGACTGATGCGGACGACACCTTGCAAATCGGCGATACCGACCGTCGGCCAAGCGGAAATGCGTCCCCAGGCTCGCTATCGTGCTAGTCTGAACAACGGAAATGCTCGTGCTAATGGTCGACGACTAGGCCATCCTAGCGATAGAGGCGGCGAGGAGCACGACCACGAGCAACGGGTTCCTTTCCGCCAACGGGACACATCGGTGCGGATGGGTGTGGTAGGAAGCCTCAAGATCTGTCACTCCAAATACGGGGGTCGTAAAATCCAGATGTCGGAGGACGCGTTGCCGGACTATGCAAACGCATGGAGCAAATTCAGGAAACCGTTCGGCTTGCCCGCGTGCGAGGCCGAACTTGAAACGCTAAAAGATGAGTACAGCGAGTCCTATTTTCACGAAAATCCCGTTAGTCCGGCGGACAATAAGAACCACGTGTGTATCGAAGTGTCGGAACCTCACGTCTATCAACAGGTATTGACGACGCTTGCTGCCAGAACTGCGACGTATCGAGTCATCGCCATCCCACACCTAATCAAGGTCTGGGAGTTTGTCCTCTGGTCGGCCATCTTCCATCATCTTCGTGATCACGGAGTCGGCGTTCAGCTGATACTCGACATACCTCCAAGTCAGACCACCGGAGTCGCTGGAGTCAGCAAACAATTTTTGAATATGCGATCGGCAATGGCATGGACGCCGTTATGGACAGCGCAAATCTGAATGACAACATACGACGTGTCAAACAGTATGGGTCTCGACGGCCAATCTTTATCGCGCTGGACACTCTGGAAGAATACCGAGGCGAAATCTCGGATCTACAAGGCACGTGGTAAAAGATGAAACGATCGGCGATTGGCAATGCTCTGGCCAGTGCAGGAGCGGAGTTTCTGTTCGTGTTATTGCCACTCATTGTAATTACACTAGTATTTATCTTTAAGGGAGAGCACTTCGCCCAAATCACCGCATCTCCTGAGTGGTCGATTAGTGCTGCAATACTTGGCGGACAGACGCTCGTGCGGTTCGTATCGGGCTTAGCAAGAGCAACACGTCCGAGCTGGCAAAGGGTGTCGTTCGCAGTCGCTGTTCGTTCTGACAGTCGTTCCGGCCCTCGTCATTCTGGCGATGATCATCATCGCGGGGGACAAGGCGCCGCGGTGGTTAGTTACGGCACAGTTCGTCGGTTTCTTCGTATGTATGGTTGTATTTTTTGTCTTCGGCACCCCGGGCATCTTTGGGTCGATGAATATGCGGCGGAGAGTGACAGAACGGAAAGCACTTAGTACACGCACGATAGGCTCACGAGGGTCGTGGGTCGTTTTTCGAACCCGGGTTGGGCTTCTGTAACGAAGTGGAGCTGTCAAAACTGAGGCATCGCTATGACTCGTCGCGCCATCATTAATCCGGTATTACTCGAAACGTTGGGCAAGACCTTTCGTTTCAAATTAATAAGAACGTGGAACTATTTTCACGCAACAGAGCTGATCCAGAAAGAAGAGACGCTTCCACTTAAGTGCGTAAGCGTGCTGGGACCATATGATCTTTTGCTGGTTCATTTGGGAGACTGCGAGCAGCTATTCGAAATTGATACACAGCCATTTGTTATTGAGAGCGGTGCAGAGATCGACCCTACGCGGCGTCCTCGCACGTTCACAGTCACCACGATATTAAAATTTCATCGACACGGAGTGCTGCAAACGAGTTTAGATATTCCGCCCCGCGATGTGCTGACAGAGCTAATTGAGGCAGCACATGGGGCCGAGTCTATAAACGATACGCTGATACAGCGTTGGATAGATGATGGCTATGTGCTTGGTGTTGAAGACGCTGAGCCACCCGATGGACAGATTGAAACCTACATGTCCATAGGTATTACACCGTCAGAACCAGAGGAGTACACTAAGGCAATTTTTAAACGCCTGGTTAATGAATTTTTGGTACCGCAAAGTGCTGTGTTTTCAGTCTATGAAGGGTATGGTTCAGCGAACATTCAGCTGCTGCTTCGCACCGTCTGCCCACCAGTTCAATTATACGCTTTGATAGAGTTGTTTCACAGGAAGTGCGCCGAGCTCGATCTAAGCGTACACACAAATACATACGTTGTGGTCGGTAATAAAGCGACTAGGCAATACCGGAATATGCTGATCCCACCTCTCACTGACGAACAGAAGAAGATTAGGGATTTTATCATTGGCCCGGAATTGAATCAGAAAGAACAGCGCGAGTTTCGCGTGACGCCGCACGGTGAGCAGCAGATGATCCTTGAAAGTGTTCGGAGGATCGCTGACGGATTTAGGAAGTTAAGCCTATCACTGCACACGTTATCACGCACAGATGTAGCCAGATTAAGAAGTCAGGCGATCCGCGCGACGGTTCTTGGCGACCTCCTCGAGCATCGCAATGTGTATACGACGCTCTGTGGTATTCTTGAGAGTGCCTTGAGAGGGCGTGTTGCGTGGATTCTGAAGACGAAATTTAAGAATCTTGAAGAGGCGGTGACAAAGGGTGTTGTACCCCGAAGCGCGGCAACAAAGGCGGTTGAGCGATATACATTCGGTGAAGTTAAATTAATCGCTGAGTCGTTCCAGACACATCGGGAAGAAACCCCATATCTACCGCCGCCCACAGAACTAGCTAAGTTGCATCAAATTATCGAACGGCGTAACGCGTTTTCGCATGGCCAAGGCAGTGACGTTACGCCGGCCGAGTTGACGACCTTTTTGCCAGACTTGTTGGACTATATTCGTTTTGAAGAGACGCTGCCGCATTGTGATGACTAACGGAATGTTTTTTATGAGCACAAAGTAGACTTACTGGAAACGCCAATGGCTGATTGGTAATCGAACGGGTAGCATGGAGATGTCCTGTCAAGCCACAAGCACATGCTGTTATGCAGCAGTCAACTATCCGAAAGCGCCCCCCCGGTACGGAAATCCGTTCGTCGTGGTTGAAGCCGAAGAGCGAGAACATATAGGTAGGTGCCGATGCTGCCGCCTCTTCGACTGTCACCTTATGCTTCCGTTCCGGTCGTCTCTCGATCTCGAGAAGTGTACCCACGATGTTCCTGACTCGGACCGATTCGCGTCCGAATCGCGATTCAGCGGAAGTCGAGCAGAAATCGACGTTTCCGGCTCAAACTTTTGCTGAAAGCTTGGTAGCGCATACGGGATTCGAACCCGTGTTACCGCCGTGAGAGGGCGGCGTCCTGGACCCCTAGACGAATGCGCCGGAAGGCGAGGGACGCGGAGAGTAGCGAACGGCACTCTCACGTGTCAAGCGCCTCTAACTCACCCTGCCTCGACCGCATTCCCGCGGGTCAATTTCTGGCGGATGGACGTAGTTCTGACCCGTCAGTTCCGGTCGAAAGGGTCGGAGGACGATCCATGGGTATTGCTAAGTCATTGCAAACACGTGGCGATGGGGCTGGCCGCGGCGTTGCTCTAGCGTTCGCCTATCCGATTCACCATTCAAGCGTAAGGAGAATCCTCTCGATGCGTAAGTTTGCCCCATGGCTCATCGTGCTCCTGGTCGGCTCGTTCCACACGGCAGCGTTTGCCGGGAACGGCCAGTTCCGCGGTCATCTCTCGAAGATCGAACATTCGGACGACGGGCTGACCGCTCCGTCCAGCGCTGCTGCCGATGAGATCGTGCGGTCGTACGTCCCCGAGGGGCGCGCGCTCGCGGTCCGGAAGGAAAGCCGCGGCGCGAAGGGGACGAAGCACCTCGTGCTCGAGCAGTCCGTCGACGGGCGTCCGATCTACGGCGCTTACGTCAAGGCGACGGTCGATGGGCATGGCCGCCTGACCAGCATCATCGATCAGTCGATCGAGGCCGGCCCGGTGGCGCGCGCTTCGATCGATGCCGGCGGCGCCCGCACTGCCGCGTTCGCGCATCGTTTCAAGGGAAGCGTGCCGGAGCTCTATCGCCAGCCGGTGGTCACGCCGGTGCTCGTCCCGATGGGCGACGGGTCGCTCGAAGAGGGCTTCGTCGTCGAGACGTGGGAGAAGAAGAGCAACGATCTGTGGCACACGGTGATCGGGAAGTCGGGGCAGGTGGTGCACCAGGAGCACCGCACCAACACCGACTCGTATTTCATCTTCAACGTCCACCCGAATGCCGCGTCGCAGACGCTGGTGAGCGGGCCGGGCTCGGGGAACGTCGAGTCGCCTTCCGGCTGGGTGGCGAGCAATACCACCACCGGCAATAACGTCGACGCGTATCTGGACCGGGACAACAACAATGCCGCGGATGCCGGCGGCCGTCCGACCTCGGCGACGCAGGATTTCGTCTTCACGCACGACCCGGCCGCGGCACCGACGACGGTGACGAACCAGATGCTGGCGGTCTCGAACCTCTTCTATCTGAACAACGTCATCCACGACAAGCTCTATCGCCACGGCTTCGTGGAGAGCCAGGGGAACTTCCAGACGAACAACTTCGGCAAAGGCGGCTCGGGGAACGACCCGGTCAACGCCGAGGCGCAGGACGGCGGCGGAACGAACAACGCCAACTTCTCGACGCCTTCGGACGGCAGCCGCCCGCGCATGCAGATGTATATCTGGACGAGGTCGACGCCGAACCGCGATGGCGACCTCGACTCCGACGTCGTCTTCCATGAGTACGGCCACGGTCTGACCTGGCGGATGATCGGCTCGATGAGCGGCGGCTTGGCCGGCGCCATCGGCGAGGGGATGTCCGACACGGTCGCCTGCTACATGAACGGCAACGACGTGGTGGGCGAGTACTCGAACAACAGCGCCACCGGCATCCGCCGCTACCGCTACGAGGGCTACCCACTGACGTACGGCAGCGCCACCGGCGGCAGCGTGCACGCGGACGGCGAGATCTACGCCGCGACGATGTGGAAGCTGCGGACGCTCTGGCTGGCCTCGGGGCGCTCGATGGACTCGCTCTGGAGCTATGTGATCGACGGCATGAACTTCACTCCCGCCAACCCCGAATACGAAGAGATGCGCGACGGCATCCTCGCCGCGATGCCGACCCAGGATGAGGACTGCATCGTCTGGAACGCCTTCTCGGCGATGGGCATCGGTCTCAACGCCGCCGGCACCGACTCCTGCAACATCTTCGGCTGCACGGTCAACGTCACCCAGGACTTCAACAAGCCGTCGGCCTGTGGCGGCACGGCGCCGGTGTACACGCTCGCCACGCGCGGATACAAACAGGGTGGCCGTCCGCGCGTCGACCTGACGTGGAGCGGCGGCCTCGGCGCGAATGTCGACGTTTTCCGCAACAACACCCGAATCACCACCACTGCCAACGACGGTGCCTACACCGACTCCTCGCTGGCGAAGAACACCACCGGCACGTTCACCTACAAGGTGTGCAACGCCGGCACGACTGTCTGCTCGAATACGTCGAGCGTGACGTTCTAACGGGAGATCTGAGCTCCGTGGGGACCAAGTCCCCACGGAGCTTCCGTGAATACTCCGGCGGGCGGGCACGGCCCGCGGCGTTTGTTGCCGCCCGGATCGCGTTTCGTGCGGAAGGAACGCGTTTCGCCCATGGCAACCAGCGCCGCGGGCCGTGCCCACGCGCCGGAGATCTTTGCGCATTTCAGCGGAATACGGCGACGTCGGCCACGCCGGCGTTCGGCAGCTTGAGCAGCTCCGCCGGCGCGAGGCGGATCTTGCTGGAGCGGTTGCCGCCGCCCACGATGATCTTCGGCCGCTCCATCACCCGCTGGTCGAGGTAGATGGGAACGTCATCCGGCAGGCCGGGGATGGTGACGCCGCCGATCATCATGCCGGTGAGCTCGGCGGTCTCGTCGCCGGAGGCGAAGGAGAGGCGCTTCACGCCCGTCAGTTCGCTGACCTTCTTGTTGACGTCGAGCTTGGTGTCGGCGCGGACGAGGCAGGCGACGTAGCGGCGGGGGGTGGTCTTGAGGACGACCAGGATGGCGTTGCAGGCCTCGTCGGCGGAGATGCCGTAGTGGCTGCAGAACTCGGCTGTATCGGCGAGGTGCGGCTCGCAGGGGAGGATCTCGAAGTCGGTGATGCTGGCCGCTTGTAAGGACTCGCGGACGCGGTCGTGGAGGATGCTCGAGTCATTCATAAGTGGCGATTTTCCCGCACTCGGCGGGCATGCAACACGCAATTGTTTACATCGGAGGGAACACGCCAATGCCGAATGCGATCACGATGTTGAAATCGGACCACGCGACTCTCAAGCGCCTGCTCCGCGAACTGGAAGGAACCGGCGACCGCGCGGTCAAGCAGCGCGAGCAGCTGGTTGCGCAGATCGAGCGCGAGGTCAAGATGCACTCGCAGATCGAGGAAGAAATCTTTTATCCGGCCTTCCTGGCGGTGACGAAGGGAAGGGACGGCGAGGAGCTCTTCTATGAGGCCGCCGAGGAACATCACGTCGTCGACATGGTCCTGCCTGCCCTGAAGTCGGCGAACCCGAAGTCGAAGGAGTTCGCGGCCAAGGCGAAGGTCCTCAAGGAGCTGATCGAGCATCACATCAAGGAAGAAGAGACGCAGATGTTCCAGCAGGCCCGCCGGTTGTTCGAGGACGAACAGCTCCGGGAGTTGGGCGATCTGATGCAGGCCCGCCGCGACTCGGTCGAGGCGATGTGGAACAACCCGCTCCTGCGCCCGGTGAAGAAGCTTCAGAGCGCCGCGCACAAGATGCTGCCGACGAAGGTGAAGACCGCGAAGGCCAACGCGCTTGCGAAGGCTTTCGAGCGGGATGAGTTGCGGTAGGTAATGCACGGGGCGGCTGGCTTGGGCCGGTCGTCCCGTGATGTTGTCGGTTGTCAGTTGTCGCCGCGTCAGTACTTGATGCACTTGCACGTGTTTTCGGGGGCGTACTTGCAGCAGGCATAGAAGCCCGAGGTACAACTTACCGAGCAACTCGACGTGACGCTGGTAAGGCTGCACGAGGTCGAGCCTCTCCCTCCCGCGTCACACGAACCGACGGCGCCGGTACCGTCGCCGTGATCGACCTGTTGTACCCGTCCGGTCGTCACCTCGGGATCTTCCACGAACGGCATTCGATTCACGGCCGGGCCGGTCTCGTGATTCAACCCATACCCGACCAGGCGTGAAGCCGTGAACCCGCCTGGTGCTGCCGGAGGCTGCCTGTTGTCGCCGACGGTCAGAGCGATGAACCACTGACGGTCGGCCGCGACGACGATCAGTTCGTCACCCCGGAACTCGATCGATGCCGCGCGGCTCGTCAGGGCGATCTCCGGCACTTCTGCTTCAGTCCAGAAGCGAAAGACATGGTCGGCGAGGCGATCGGCCTGTGCTTCTTCCCGGTACGCGTTGACGACGATCGCGATCTCATGCGCAGAAGTCTTCGTCACCACCGCGGAGCCGTGCAGGATCGCGTACTCGGCGGGAGAGGCGGCGCGCTGAGGCGGTGAGAGGAGGGCGAGACTCAGCGCGCATCCAACAAGGAACATGAACGTGTCTATATCCTTCCGGAAGTAAATATAGACTCGCCGCCGGCGAAGATCAAGGCCCTCGGGTCGCGTCGTCGGCCGCGCCGCCCCCTACCGTCTCAGCGGCACCGTTGCGTCCGGGTCTTCGATCGGGACGTTCCAGGTTTCGTCGGCGTCGGGCATGGTGCCTGCGGCGACCCATTGTTCGGCGATCTCGCGCTCGTCGATGGGCGGGTCTTCGGTTTCTCTCTGCATGGGCCTACCTCCCTTGCGGTGTTCATTCAGGGATCGTTCCCGTTTTTGGGTCTGCCTCAGCGATGGACGTCGATGACGGTGCGTCCGCGGATGCGGCCGGCGAGGATTTCTTCGGAAAGCTCGTGGATGCGGGAGAGGGGCTCGGTGGCGGAAAGGCCGGCGAGCTTGGCGGCGTCGATGTCGCGGGCGAGGCGTTCCCAGGCTTCGTTGCGCAGCGGCTTGGGGGTGCGGAGGGAGCTGACGCCGAGGATGGAGACGTTGCGGAGGATGAGCGGCCAGACGGTGGTGTGGAGCTCGTGGCCTCCGGCCATGCCGCATGAGGCGACCGCGCCTTCGTAGGCGGTCTGGGCGAAGACGTTCGCGAGCGTCGGGCCGCCCACGGTGTCGACGCCGCCGGCCCAGCGCTCTTTCTGCATCGGGGCGCCTTCTTTCGCGAGCTCTTCGCGCGGGACGATGGTCGTCGCGCCGAGGCCGCGGAGGTAGTCGGCGAGCTCGGGACGGCCGGTGGAGGCGGCGACGCGGTAGCCGAGGGTGGCGAGGAGAAGGACGGCGATCGAGCCGACGCCGCCGGCGGCGCCGGTGACGACGACTTCTTTGTCGTTGGGAACAACATTGTTCCGTTCCAGCGCCAGGACGCAGAGCATGGCCGTGATGCCGGCGGTGCCGAGCTGCATCGCCTGTTCGACGGTCATCCCCTGTGGGATTTTGACGATGGCGTCGGCGCGGACGCGCTGGCGCTGGGTGTAGCCGCCCCAGTCGCTTTCGCCGAGGCCCTGGCCGGTGCCGAGGACGAGATCGCCTGGGGAAAACTCGGCGGTATCAGAGGAGGCGACGGTGCCGGCGAGGTCGATGCCGAGGACCATCGGAAAGCGGCGGATGATCCGTCCGCGCTTCGCCACGGCCAGTGCGTCCTTGTAGTTGAGGGAGGAGAGGGCGACGTCGACGACGACTTCACCCGCCTGCAGGTTGGAGTCCTGAAGCTCTTCGGCGGCGACGTTGTAGCCGCCTTCGGTTTCGCGCGCGACGAGGGCACGGAAAGTCATGGGGCACATTCTCTCCGCGATGCCGCTGCCGAGCAACGACGAGAGATGAGAGATGAGAGATGAGAGATGAGAGATGAGAGATGAGAGATGAGAGATGAGAGATGAACCGCTCGGGGTTGCGTTCATCTCTCATCGCTCATCGTTCATCTCTCCTTCTTCACCGTCTTCGCCAGGTACTCATGAATGCGCGCATGCGTTTCCGGCGAAGACCACTGTTCGAACACCTCGCCATCGAGCTCGTTGGCGTAGTGTTTGGCGTGGGTGATGGTGCGGTCGCGGAGCTGGCGTTTGGCGAGGGCGAAGGCGTGCGGCGGGAGGGCGGCGAGCTGGCGGGCCATTTCTTCGGCGCGTGATTCGAGGGCGTCGGGGGCGGTGATCTCGTCGACGAGGCCAAAGCGGAGGGCGTCTTCGGGAGTGACGGTGCGGCCGGTGTACATGAGCGTCTGCAGGTGCTGCGGCGGCACGGCGAAACGGACGGCTTCGAGAACCCTGGGCGGGAAGGGGACGCCGACGAGGAGCTCGGGCATGCCGATGCGGCCGTTGCCGGCGGCCATGAGGCGGTAGTCGCCGGTCAGGGTCATGATGCAGCCGCCGGCGATGGCGTGTCCGTTCACGGCGACGACCAGCGGCTTCGGGAACGAGAAGAGCTCGAGGAGCATGCGCGACAGGGCGGGGACGAAGCGCCGCGCGTAGTCGGCGCCGCCGTCAGCGAGGCGGAAGAGATCGACGCCGGCGGAGAAGATCGAGCCGGTGCCGGTGAGGATGACCGCCTGCGCGTCGGACGCACCCGCTTCGGCGACGGCGCGGGCGAGGCCTTCGACGAGCTCGAGGTCGAGTGCGCTCGCCTTGCCGTGGGCGAGGCGGAGGGTGGTGACGGTGCCGTTGGTGGTGCGCGAGATCATGAGGGAAGGATAGCGCGGTGGCGGGGTAGGGTGGGGGAGGGCGATAGGACTGATAGGACCTATGGGACCTATAGGACTTATAGGACGAAAGGTGCCTGCATTTGTCCTATGGGTCCCATAGGTCCCATAGGTCCTATTGGTCCCATCAAAGCTCTCGCATTGCCTTCGCAATCTCGCGCGGGTCCGCCGTTGCCGGATCAAACTTTTTCGCCACTCGCCCCTTGCGGTCGATCAGGTAGATGCTCAACGTGTGGTCAACGCGGGAGCCGTGGATCTCGTAGCGGGCGCCGAACTGTTGCACCACCGCGTCGATCTGCGCTTGGGAGCCGGTGAGGCCTTTCGCGGGAGTCGCACCAAAGTACGAGAGATACCGGCGCAGCACCTCGGGGGTGTCTCTCGGGTCGACGCTGACGAATAGGGTGGGGATCTTCTGCGCATCCGGCCCCACGAGGCGGTAGGCGCGGGCGAGCTTGGCCATGGTCATCGGGCAGGCGTCGGGGCAGTGGGTGTAGCCGAAGAAGAGGATGGCCGGCTGGCCGCGCAGGGACGAGGAATGGAAGGGGCGGCGGTCGTGATCGAGGAGGGTGTACTCGCCGGTGGTCTGCGGGGGAATGGTCACGGCGCCCGTGGTGGCGGCGGTCACGGTCATCGCCCGCACCGGCGCACTCACCGTCCGCACACTCCCGTCATCGAACTGCAGGGTGAGCACGACCGCGTCGCCGGCGCGGAGGTCGCGGGTGAGGTCGATCAGCATGAGATGCGTGCCGCCGGGCTCGAGGCGCGTCGTGCCGTTGGGCGGGACGTCGATCCGCTCCACCTGGCGCATCGACATCATCCCCTCCGCGCTCGTCATCTCGTGCATCTCCACCGTCCGCGCGGCGGGCGTGGAGGCGCTCACCAGCGAGACCTTGTTCGCGGTCGGGTTGGCGAGACTGGCGTAGGCCGCGGCGATCTTCCAGGCGGGATTCGACTCGGCGACCCAGACCGCGTCGGCGGTGACGCCGCGCGGTGCGGCCGCGAGCGACAGGAGGTGCTCCGCGATGGCGAGCCGCTCGCGCTGCGGGATGTCCGGATATCCCGGCATGCCGGTGCGCCCGCTTGCAATGCCGATCGCGATGGTCCCGGCGATCCCCTCGGCGCTCTTCGGGCCGCTGTACGCGGCGAGGTTCCGCAGATCGCGCGGCTTCACGAACGACAGGCCGGCCGAGGGACCGTTGCCGTCGCCGTTCTCCCCGTGGCAGGCGGCGCAGCCGTAGGCGAGATAGAGCTCGCGGCCGTTGGGAGCCTCGGCGCCGGGGCCGCAGGCCGCGAGAAGCAAAAAAAGCGGATTGAGGATTGAGAATTGAGGATTGAGGATGAACTTTCGGACGAGAGTCGCGAGCGGCGTTCGCATCGGAGCGCCATTCTCAATCCTCAATCCTCAATCCTCAATCCCTCTTCTCCGCCACAGCCAATACACCGGCAACCCCGCCACCAGGATCCCCACCCCGATGATGCTGTTCACCGGCGACCGCGCGAACGTACCGGCGACGACGAGCCAGCAGGCGAGGACGAAGATCGCGGTGGTGAAGGGGTGGCCGGGGGTGCGGAAGCCGGCGGAGGGGTGGCGGCGGCGGAAGACGAAGAGGGCGAGGCCGGTCAGGCCGAAGAAGATGAAGTCGACGGCGACGACGTAGCTGAGGATCTGTTCGTAGGTGCCGGAGAGGGCGATCACGATCGCCGCGGCGCCCTGCAGGGCGATGGCGAGGATCGGCACG
>Ga0190275_10000218_pt1 | contig 59668 bp, 61 predicted proteins | sample Popmic550T_FD_133745 | JGI IMG/M metagenome (GOLD analysis project Ga0190275, IMG submission 133745) | Populus adjacent soil microbial communities from riparian zone of Yellowstone River, Montana, USA - 550 T | ecosystem: Environmental > Terrestrial > Soil > Riparian zone > Trees stand | place...
GAACTGCGACAGCTGCGAGGAGCCGAAGAACTCCTTCTGCGCCGCCACGACCGGACGGATGTTGATGATCGTCTGCGGCGTGATCGTGTCCGAGTCCTCGGTCGTGAGGCGCTCGCGGACGACGCGCTCCATCCGGTAGAGACCGATCCGGAAGGCCTCCTGGATCAGCTCGCCGACGGTGCGCAGGCGACGGTTGCCGAAGTGCTCGTACTCGTCGAGGCGCTCCTCGATCGGCTCGCGGCCGTAGGTCTGGGCCTCGGCGGCGAAGTCCTTGATCGGCTCGCCCTCGTAGAGGCCGTCCTCCGGGATGCCGAGAACCTTCGGCAGCGAGACGAGCTCCTTGATCAGCTCGACGATGTCGCGCGGGGTGAGCGTGCGCGTGTCCAGCGGCTCGTCGAGATGCAGACGGGAGTTGAGCTTGTAGCGACCGACGCGAGTGAGGTCGTAGCGCTTCGGGTCGAAGAAGAGCTGGTTGAGCAGGTTCTTCGCGGCGTCGACCGACGGCGGCTCGCCCGGACGCTGCTTCTTGAAGAGCTCGATCAGCGCGCCCTCCTCCGACTTCGTGACCTCGGTGTCGGCCTCGAGCGTGTTGCGGACGTAGAGCGAGTTGTCGAACAGCGCGAGGATGTCCTCGTCGCTGCCGGTCCAACTCGGCGCCAGACCGCTCTCGCGCAGCACCTCGCCCATCGCACGCAGCAGCACGCTGACCGGCAGCTTGCGCTTGCGGTCGATGCGGACGAAGACCTTGCCCTTCTTGTCGATCTCGAGCTCGAGCCAGGAGCCGCGGGCCGGCATCAGGTTCGCGATGAAGACCTGCTTCTCGCGGTCCTTGGGCTCCATCACGTAGGCGCCCGGCGAGCGGACGAGCTGCGTTACGACCACCCGCTCGGTGCCGTTGATGATGAAGGTGCCGTGCTCGGTCATCCACGGGAAGTCCCCCATGAAGACGGACTGCTCGCGGATCTCACCGGTCTCGCGGTTCTGGAACGCGACCTTGACGGTCAGCGGGCGCGCGTAGGTGAGGTCCTTCTCACGACACTCCGAGATCGAAGCGACGGGATCGTCGAAGTGGATCTCCTCGAAGACGACGGCGAGGTTGCCGGTGTAGTCCTCGATCGGTGAGACGTCGTCGATGGTCTCTCGCAGACCGCCGCTCTCGGTGTCGACGAGCCAGTCGAACGAGCTTCGCTGGATGTCGATGAGGTTCGGTAGCTCGAGAACGTTCTCGAGGCGTGAAAAACTGCGGCGCAGGCGGGAGGCATCAACACGTGCCAAGACAGCGGCTCCTTCGAGATTCGGCGGGAGAGCGAGACGGGCGCGAAAAGCGCGACCGTCCAAGATAGCACACTGAAGACCGCCCCCGGAAGGGGCGGTTGCCACGCCCCCGAAGGGGCGCGGACACGGCCATCACGGACCCCGTCCCGAGGCTTCGCGATATGTGGGCGAAGCGCAACTCGAGGGACGGCTACGGCTATAGGCCAGCTACAAGAGTAGCGCCTTCAGGAAGCGTGGCGGGTCTTGACCGCCGAGTTGAGCTCCGCCTCGGTGAAGCCCGCGACTGCCTTGCCGTCCGCCGTCCAGCGGTAGAGGGCAATGCCGAAGATCTGCCGCAGCGCCTGGGCGATCAGCAACGTGACGACGAGCAACGTCGCCCCGATCAGCGCGACGACGGCGCCAACTGCGATCGCGTCACCCGATCCATCGTTGTTCCACAGGACCAGGCCGATGACGATCAGCCCGATCGCCGGAAGGGTGCCGAACAGGAAGACGCCGCCGCCGATCGCGATGTTGCCCGTGACCTGGCCGCGCCAGCGCTCTTTGAAGAGATGCGACGAGCGCTTGATCGTCGTGATCGGGCCGGTGCCCTCGATCGCGATGACCGGGATCGCGAGAAAGGTGATCAGGCCCCACGCGGCTCCGCCGAGCGCGCCGATCAGCGGGCCGGCGAGCCCGCGTTGACTCTGAAGCAGCGAGATGGCCGTGCCGACGACCGCCGAGACGAACGCCCACCCCGCGATCGCGCCGAAGCGGCCGGCGGCGACCGAGACGCCGGTCGACAGCGTGACCTGCTCGCCCTGGAAGGCGCGGTCGGCGGCCGCGGCGAGGGCGACGCCGAAGAACGTCGCCGAGAGCGAGGCCAGGTAGATGCCGACCCCGATGAGCACGTAGCCGACGGCCGTGGCGTCGGTGTCGAGCAGATAGAAGCCGGGAGCGGCGAAGACGACGAAGGAGAGGATCGCCAGGATGCCTCCGACGACCGGGTAGGCGGTCAGGCCGGGCTGGCTGCGCAGCAGCCGCCAGCTCTTCTTGGTCAGGTCCCAGCCGGTTCGAAAGCGTTTCATGCGCTCTTGTTCGGCAGCGAGGCCGCGGTTCCTCAGTACTGCAGGGGCGAGACCAACGAACGACGGGCTCAGAGGTCGAGGCCGCGCAGACGGCGATCCGACGCACGCACGACCGACACTCGCTTGCGACCCAGCCCCTCGTAGAGCGAGACCGCCGCGGCGACCTCGCGATCGGCACCGGCGAGGCGATCGCGAATCTGCGCCGCCGTCTGCTTGTCATAGCCGTCCCAGGGCGGATCGACGTGGACCTCCGCGCCGGCGAACTCGGCGACGGGCTCCGGCTCGTCGTCGACTCTGGCGCGCTCGCGGATCTCGGGCGCCGGCGACCAGACCCGCGGCGGGTACGGGCGCCGCCAGCCGTCGGCGCTCGACGACGAGTCTCTCGACAGCGCTCGCCGTGCCCCGCCCACGGCCGACCGCAGGGCCGCTAGGCCAAGCTCGCCGGCGGCGAGCCCCAGTCGGATGGGCGCGGTGGCGCCGCGCGTGAGGGTGTCCGCCAACTGCATCGACGCTCGACCTACCCGGGGCCGGATCGCGCGAAACAGCTACTCAACGAGAAGAGGCCGCACGGTGGCGGCCCCTTCGCAAACTGCTGTGGCGGTGAGTCGAGCTACTTGAGCTCGCCGTCTCCGCCGGCCTCCTTGATCTCGGCGAGGAGCTTCTCGGCCTCGTCGCGCTCGATGCCCTCCTTGATCGGCTTGGGGGCCTCGTCGACGAGCGCCTTGGCCTCCTTGAGGCCGAGGCCGGTCGCCGTGCGCACGACCTTGATCACCTGGATCTTCTTGTCGCCAGCGGCGGTCAGGACGACGTCGACGGTGGTCGACTCCTCCTCGGCGGCGGCCTCGCCGCCGCCACCCGCGGCCGGGGCCGCGGCGGCGACCGCGGCGGCCGAGACGCCGAACGCCTCCTCCAGCGCCTTGATCCGCTCAGACAGCTCGAGCACAGAGATGCCCTTGAGCTCCTCGATCCACTTCTCGGTAGTTGCTGCAGCCATCTCTAGCTCTCCTTGTCCTCGCCCTCAGCGGGCGTGTCGTCTTGATCGGCGGCCTCGGCGGCTGGCGCCTCGGCCTCCTCAGTCGTGTCGGGCTCCTCGGCGGCCGGCTCCTCGGCGGAGGCGGCTACCTCCGGCTCCGGCTCCGGCTCCGGCTCCGGCTCCGGCTCCGGGGCAGGCTCGGGCTCGGGCTCGGGGGCGTCGCCGCCCACGAGACCCTGCTCGGCAATCTGGCCGAGCTGGACCGCGAGGCCCTGGATCAGTTGGTTGAGCGTCCGCGCCAGGCCACCGATCGGGTAGGCCAGGACGCCGACGAGCTGCTGGTTGAGCGCATCGCGCGACGGCAGCTTCGAGATCGCGGCGATCTCCTCGGCCGTCACCTCGGCGCCATCCATCGTGCCGCCCTTGAACTCGAGCAGCTCGTACTCCTTGCGGAACGCCGCAAGCGCCTTGGCGGCCATCGCCGCGTCGCCGCGCACGAACGTGAACGCCGTCGGGCCGTCGAGGAAAGCCTTCAGGCCCTCGGCACCCGCCTTGTCGGCCGCACGCTCGGTGAGCGTGTTCTTGACGATCCGCAGACTCGCGTCGGCCTCACGCAGCTTGGCGCGCAGCTCAGCCGCCTGCGCAACGGTGATCCCGCGGTAGTCGAGGGCGAAGACCGCCTGCGACTCCTGGATCTGCTCGGCCACCTGATCGATGACCGCTGATTTCTCGTCCCTGTTCATTCCGTCGTCTCCAATGAAAGAGCCCGCTCACAGGCGGGCTCGGGAGGACGGTCGGGACCGGTCTCACGCGCTCCACCTGCCCCGGGCTTCCGGCCGCTCCTGGCGGCCCGCCGAGGGTCTCGGGCAGAAAACTCGTTGCTCAGGCTACAGCAGCCGCGACCTCTCCGGCCTTGTCGGCCGATGCGCTTGCGTCGACCCGGACGCCCGGGCCCATCGTCGTCGTCAGCGTGACCGTCTCGAGATAGCGGCCCTTGGCCGACGCCGGCTTGGCGCGGTTGACCTCGTCGATCAACGCGGCGAAGTTCTCGACCAGCGCGCTCGCCTCGAAGCTCGCCTTGCCGATCGGCAGATGGACGATCGCGGTGCGGTCGGTGCGGTACTCGATCTTGCCGGCCTTCGCCTCGGACACTGCCTTGGTCACGTCGTTGGTCACGGTGCCGACCTTGGGGTTCGGCATCTTGCCCTGCGGGCCGAGCACGCGGCCGAGCTTGCCGACGACCGGCATCATGTCCGGCGTCGCGATCGCCACGTCGAAGTCGCTGAAGCCCTCCTCGACCTTCTTGGCGAGATCGTCGTCGCCGACGTGGTCGGCGCCGGCCTCCTGGGCCTCGCGCGCCTTGTCGCCCTTGGCGAAGACGGCGACCGTCATCTCACGGCCGAGACCGTGCGGCAGCGAGATCGTGCCGCGCAGCTGCTCCTCCGCGTGACGGACGTTGAGGCCGGTGCGGATGTGGACCTCGACCGTCTCGTCGAGCTTGCCGGCCTCGAAGCTCTTGATCAGCGCGATCGCCTCGGAGGGCGTGTACTCGCGCTCGCGGTCGACCTTGGCGAGGTTGTCGGTGTAGCGCTTGCCGTGCTTTGCCATCGCTATGACACCTCCACGCCCATCGAGCGGGCGGTGCCCTCGATGATCTTGGTCGCCTGGTCGAGATCGTTCGCGTTCAGGTCCGGCATCTTCTTCTCGGCGATGTCGCGCGCCTGGGCGCGGGTGATCTTCGCGACCTTCTCGCGGTTCGGCTCGCCCGAGCCCTTCGAGATGCCGGCGGCCTGCTTGATCAGGATCGCCGCCGGGGGCGTCTTGGTGATGAAGGTGAACGAGCGGTCCTCGAAGACCGTGATCTCGACCGGGATGATCGTCCCGTTGTCGCCCTGGGTCTGCGCGTTGAACGCCTTGCAGAACTCCATGATGTTGACGCCGTGCTGGCCCAGCGCGGGACCGACCGGCGGCGCCGGGTTGGCGTTGCCGCCGGGGACCTGCAGCTTGATGAGTGTCAGAACTTTCTTGGCCATCTCAGATCTTCTTCACTTGGTCGAAACCGACCTCGACGGGGGTCTCGCGTCCAAAGATGGATACCAGCACCTTGAGCTTGGCGGCATCGTCGTTGATCTCGGAGATCTCTCCGGAGAAGTCCGAGAGCGGTCCGGAGACGACCTTGACGGACTCGCCGACGGTGAACTGGGCGCGCGTCCGCGGACGCTCGGCGGTCTCGCGGTTCAGCAGCCTGTCGACCTCCGGCTGGCTCAGGGGAACCGGCTTCTGCGACGGCCCGACGAAGCCCGTGACGCCCGGGGTGTTCTTGACGAGGCCCCAGGAGTCGTCGGTCAGGTTCATGTTGATGAGCAGATAGCCGGGCATCGTCCGCTGCTCCTTCTCGATCTTCTTGCCGTCCTTCATCTCCTGCACCTGCTCGGTGGGGATGACGACCTGGCGCACGGAGACCTGCTGGCCAAGCGACTGAACCCGATGCTCGAGGTTCTGCTTGACCTTCTTCTCGTGGCCTGAATAGGTGTTGACGGCGTACCAGCGGAACATGACTTTGCTCAGATTGCTTTCTGGAGGGGGCCCACGAAGGGGCTAGAGGATGGCTTGGATTACTCGTGAGGCGACCGCGTCGAGCAGGCCCAGATAGCCGCCGGCGATCAACACGAAACCGAGGACAACGCCCGTCAGCGTGGTGAGCGCCTGACGGTCGGGCCACTGCACACGCTGCAGCTCCGCCCATACGGCGACGAGGAACTGTACGAGACGCGGCCGGTCCTTGTGCGCTCCCACCGGTTTGCGGCGAGTCTTGCCGTCGTCGGAGAGGTCCTCCTCGGGGATGTCCTGAGTCGGATCGAAGTGGTGCGGGTCGTGCTCGGCGTCGAGATCCTGCTCGAAGTCGAGCACCTCCGCGGAGCTGCCGACGTCCTCCGGCGGGGCTCCGGCGCGGAGGCGCTCGGACTCGCTGAGCGGGGGCGGTGTCGGCGCCTCGGCGTCGGCCGCGACGATCTGCTCGCGCTCGAGCTCGTCGAGGACGTCGTCGGCGATCGGGTCGCCGCCGTGGCGGCGGGTGGGGCCGGGACGCGACGCGTTCGGATCGGCGTCCGGACGCTGCTTGGCCGCGTCGCCGCCGCCCTGCTGCGCCTTGCGGCGTGCCTGACGCTCCTTGGCGCGCTGACGGTTCCGAGCCACGCGGCTTCCCTCCTACTTCACGCGCGTGAGCGCAAGGGCGCTCAGCGCGTCTCCTTGTGCGGCGTGTGCTTGCCGCACCAGCGGCAGTACTTGCGCAGCTCGATCCGATCCGGATGGTTGCGCTTGGACTTCTGTGACTGGTAGTTGCGCCGCTTGCACTCCTGGCACTCCAGGGTCACGGCGATCCTTACGTCTCCACGGGCCATAGCCACCCAAGATAGCGTGGCGCGGCTCCAGCCGCCGGGCGACTACAGTCCGGGGCATGGAACTAGAGCTCCGGACGCTGCATGGGAAACGTGTCGCGTTCCGGCGGACGGGCAGCGGGCCGACGCTCGTCCTGATCCACGGAATCACCAACAGCGGCCAGAGCTGGGAGCCCGCGATGCGGCTGCTTGCACGCGATTTCGATGTGATCGCGCCCGATCTGCCGGGCCATGGCGAGTCCGATCGCCAACGCGGCGATCACTCGCTCGGCGGCCACGCCTGCGTGCTGCGCGATCTCCTGCACGTGCTCGGAGTCGAGCGCGCGACGGTGGTCGGACACTCGCTCGGCGGCGGCGTCGCGATGCAGTTCGCCTACCAGTTCCCAGACATGGTCGAGCGGCTCGTGCTCGTCGGGAGCGGCGGTCTGGGGCGCGAGGTCAGCCCGTTGATCCGCAGCGCGGCGCTGCCGTTCGCGGAGCAGGTGCTGCCGCTGCTGACCGCGCGACCGCTGCTCGAAGCCGGCACCGCCGTCGCGGGCCTGATCGGACGGCTCGGGTTCAAGCCGGGAGCGGACCTCGCCGAGGTCTCGCGCGGGGTCGCCTCGCTCGGCGACACCGAGCGGCGGGCTGCCTTCGTGCGAACCGTGCGCTCGGTGATCAGCCCGCTCGGCCAGCGCGTCACGGCGACCGACCGGCTCTACCTCGCGGCCGACCTGCCGACGCTGATCGTCTGGGGCGACCGCGACCCGATCATCCCCGTCGAGCACGGGCGTGCCGCGCACGCGCTGCTGCCGAACAGCCGGCTCGAGATCTTCGAGGGCGCGGGCCACTTCCCGCAGCTCGACGACCCGCTCCGCTTCGCCGAGCTCGTGACCGAGTTCGTGGCCGACAACGATGCGGCCACCCACAACGCCCGGAAGGTCCGGGCGCGGCTCGTGGCGCAGGACGTCGCGGCAGCAACCGCCTGAGCCGCTCCGGGACCGGTGTAGCATCGCCCAGCCGATGTCTCGCGCCGCACGCACCTTCGGGGGGTTCTTCGTCTTCGCCGGGCTCATGCACTTCGCGATCCCGCGAACGTACGAGTCGATCGTGCCCGACGCGCTGCCCGCAAAGCGGGCGCTGGTCTATGCGAGCGGGGTCGCGGAGATCGCCGGCGGAGTCGGGGTGCTTCATCCGCGGACGCGGCAGGCGGCGAGCCTGTGGAGCGTCGCGACGCTGCTCGCAGTCTTCCCCGCGAACGTCCACATGGCGTTGCATCCGGAGCGCTATCCGGTGCCGGGCGGGCGGGCGGCGCTGCTGGCGCGGCTGCCGCTGCAGGCGCTCGCGATCGCCTGGGCGCACGCGGCGAGGCGGTGAGCGTCGCGCTTCGGCAGGCGCGCCGCGGCGCGACGCCGCCGGCCGAATCCGGGGAGTGGCGCAACTGGGCGGGCGACCAGGCGTGTCGGCCGGCGGCGATCGAGCACCCCGCGTCAGCGGCGGAGGTCGCCGACGCGATCGGGCGGGCACGCGCGGCGGGCCGCGTGGTGCGGGTCACGGGCGCCGGTCACTCGTTCACCGACGCGGCGCTGACCGACGGGACGCTGCTGCGGCTCGACCGGATGCGGCAGGTGCTCGAGGTCGACGGCACGAGCGGGCTGGCGCGCGTCGAGGCGGGGATCTCGCTGAGCGAGCTGAGCGAGGCGCTCTGGGCGCACGGGCTGGCGCTGGAGAACCTCGGCGACATCGACGTCCAGTCGATCGCCGGGGCGACGGCCACGGGGACCCACGGGACGGGGTCGCGGCTGCGGAACCTGTCGGCGGGGCTGCGCGAGCTGGAGCTCGTGACCGGCGACGGCTCGGTCGTGCGCGTGTCGGAGCGCGACGACCCGGACGCCTGGCGAGCGGCGCGGGTGAGCGTCGGCGCGCTGGGCGTGGTGACGGCGGTGACGCTGCAGGCGGTGCCGGCGTTCACGCTCGAGGGCGTCGACGCGACGGCGCCGCTGGAGGAGGTGCTCGGACGGGTCGACGAGTTGGCCGACGGCGCGGAGCACTTCGAGTTCTACGTCTTCCCGCACAGCCCGCTGGCGCTGACACGAACCAACCGGCGCGTGGACCAAACGCCGGAACCACCCTCGCGCGCGCGGGCGTGGGTGGACGACGTGCTGCTGCGCAACCACGTGTTCGGGCTGGCGTGCGCGGCGGGACGGCGGGCGCCGCGGCTGATCCCGCAGATCAACCGGTTGCTCGCGCGTGCCTCGGGAACGACGCGGCGGGTCGACCGCTCATACCGGATCTTCGCCTCGCCGCGGCTGGTGCGCTTCACGGAGATGGAGTACGCGCTGCCGCGCGAGCGGGCGGCCGAGGCGGTGCGGGCGGTGCTCGACGTCGCGTCGCGGCGGGGCTTCGCGGTGCCGTTCCCGATCGAGGTGCGGTTCGTAGCGGCCGACGACGCTTTCCTGAGTCCAGCCGGCGGACGCGAGACTTGTTACATCGCGGTGCACATGTACCGCGGCATGGAGTGGGAGCCGTACTTCCGCGCCGTCGAGGAGGTCATGAACGGCTTCGAGGGACGGCCGCACTGGGGCAAGCGCCACTTCCAGACGGCGGCGACCCTGGCCCCGCGCTACCCGGACTGGGAGCGCTTCCAGGGGGTGCGGCGGCGGCTCGACCCCGATGGGGTCTTCGAGAACGGCTACGTGCGGCGGGTGCTGGGCGAGTCGTAGGTCGGGCGGGCGGCTAGCGTCTGTGGCGGGATGGCGACGGATATGGCGGACAGTGGTGTTGGGGTAGCGGCGACGCTGCGGGCGTCGGGGGTGGAGATCGCGGCGGCGATTCGGGCTGGAAGGGTGAGCTCACGGGCTGTTGTCGATGCTCATATCGAGCTGCTGGAGCGGGTGAATCCGTCGGTCAACGCGGTGGTGGTGCCGCGATACGCGGAGGCGCGGGCCGAGGCGGATGCCACGGACGCCAGGGTGGCCGCGGCCGGCGATGGCGAGGAGCTGCCGCCGCTGCTGGGCGTGCCGTGCACGATCAAGGAGTCGATCGCTGTCGCGGGGATGCCGAACTGCGCGGGGCTGCTGGCGCGGCGCGAGCTGCGGGCGGAGACGACGGCGCCGGTTGCGCAGCGGGTGATCGACGCGGGTGCGATCGTGCTGGGGCTGACGAACACTTCGGAGGTCTGCCTCTGGATCGAGTCGGACAACAGGGTCTATGGGCGAACGCGCAACCCGTACGACGTCGACCGGATCGCCGGCGGGTCGTCGGGTGGCGAGGGCGCGGCGATCGGGGCTGGCGGCTCGCCGTTCGGGCTCGGCTCCGACGTCGGCGGGTCGATCCGCGGGCCGGCGTTCTTCAACGGGGTCTTCGGTCACAAGCCGTCGCTCGGGCTGGTGCCGATCACCGGCGCGTGGCCGCCGGCGCACGGGGAGGTGACGCGGATGGTCGTCAATGGGCCGCTGGCGCGGCGGGCCGAGGACCTGATGCCGCTGCTGCGGATCCTGGCCGGCCCGGATGGGATCGATCCGGTCGCGCGCGAGATGGAGCTGGGCGATCCGGCGGCGGTGTCGCTGAAGGGGCTGCGCGTGTTGGTCAGCGACCATGGCATGAGCCGGCCGCTGGCCCGCGACCTGGGCGCGGCGCGCGAGCAGGCGGCTGGCGCGCTGGCCGGCGCCGGCGCGATGATCGAGCGAGTCTCGCTGCGGTCGATGCAGCGGGCATACGAGCCGTACCTAGCCGCGCTGGCCGACGACGAGATCGGGCTGCACGCGTTGCTCACCGGCGAGGGAGCGGAGCCGGTGACGCCGCGCGGCCTGTTCGCGCGCAGGGGGCCGCACACGACGCCGACGCGGCTGCTGCTCGCCGCCGAGTGGGCGTTCGCGAACCGGTTCCCGCGCCGGGCGCGCAAGATGATCGCCTGGGGCCGGGCGTTCGCCGAGGAGATCCAGGCGACGATCGGCGACGGCGTGCTGCTGCATCCCCCCTACCCCTCCGTCGCTCCGCGCCATGGCGGCACGGTCGGGCGCGTCTGGTGGGTGCAGCCGATGGCGGTGCTCAACCTGGCGGCCGTACCGGTCACCCAGGTGCCGCTCGGGCTCAACGGTGACGGGCTGCCGCTCGGCGTCCAGGTGGCCGCGGGCCCGGGCCGCGACCACGTGTCGATCGCGGTGGCCCTGGAGCTCGAGCGGGCGTTCGGCGGCTGGTTGCCGCCGGGGAGCCATGTAGCCGCCGCGCAGCGGTCTGGGTAGGGTCGCAGGACAACTACGACGGAGGCTTGGAATGGGTGTATTGGCGGGATCGTCGAGCGCGGAGATCGACGCGCCGATCGACGTGGTCTGGAAGGCCGTGGAGGCCGTCGAGAAGGCGCCTGACTGGCAGGGCGGGATGAAGGACGTCGAGGCGCTCGAGCACGACGACCAAGGGCGCCCGACGCTCGTCGAGACCGAGGCCGACGCCAAGGTGACGACCGTCAAGACGACGGTCCGCTTCAGCTACGCCGGTCCGACGCGGCTCTCCTGGAAGCAGGAGAAGGGCGACCTGAAGTCGATGGACGGCTCCTGGGAGCTCGAGGACCTCGGCGACGGCCGCACCCGCGCCACCTACGCGCTCGAGGGCGACACCGGCCGGATGCTTGGGATGCTGGTCCGCGGACCGGTCGAGGGCAAGCTGATGGCCGTCCTCGTCGATGCTCGCGCGGACGAGTTGAAGGCGTATGTGGAGGGCGGAAGCTAGCCACGGCCAAGGGGCCGGCGGTCAGCGCCGGCCCCTTGGTGAGCTGTGTTGATGCTCCGTCGCTGGGCGGACTAGCGCTTGGCCTTGGCCGCTGCGCGTTGTGCTTGCCGTTTGGCGGCCTTGGTTTGTTTCTTGGTGCACGGTGTTTTCATGCGGACGTCGGTGTCGTGTCGGCGTCCGTTGTGGCCGTCCATGTCGGTCTCTGCGATGTGGCGTCCGGCACACAGGTTGATTTTGGCCTTGCGGGTGCGGGTGACGGCGATGATTCCCGTCTTGCCGCCGTTGATGTTGAGGTTGAACTGTGTGATCGGCGCGTCCGGCACCGAAGCGAACGTGTTGACCAGCTTGCCGGCCTTGGTCGTCGAGCTCTCGCCCTTGAGGTTGATCGCGATCTCGCCGCGCAGTGCGACGATCAGCATCGGCAGGGTCCGGATCTCGTTCCCCGTCGCGGGATCTTTGCGGACGTTCTTGACGAAGTAGACGTTGCCTACGAGGTCGTCCTTGAGCAATGGGGTCTTGGCCCTGGCCCGTCCGACAATGCTGCCCTTCGGGCAGCGGTTCTCGAGATCGGGCTTGGTGCCGTCTGTGAATTCGCACAACGCCTGAGCGTTGTCGGGGTCGAGCGCGAGGCTCTTCGGCAGCCTGACGACCGCCTTCTCGATCCCGGCCTCCGAGGTCCCCTGCTGGGTGACGACGGCCTTGATGCCGGGGTGCTTGCCGGTGCGGGTCTGCTTGCGGCCGGTCAGCCGCATGGCGAGCTTCGGCTTGAACGCCAGGCCGGTGCAGCCGGTGGCCGCGAACGGGGCCGCTGCCACAGCGTTGGCGCCCTGTGGGCTGTGGAAGGTTGCCTCTACCTTCTTCTGTGCGCAGCTGGACGGGTTGAGCATGAACTTGTCGCGGTCGACCAACACGGTGACGCTGCGGACGCGCAGCGGGATGCCGTGCCAGATCGTCGGGAACTCGTCCGAGGCGACAGTCACCTGAGCGGTGACTGGGTCAACGCACACCGCCTGGCGCACGTTGATGTCACCGAGGTCGCTCTCGGGGGTCTTGGCGTCGAATGGCCCCGCGATCACGGGCACGCTCACGAGCAGACCGTACGCGCAACCCTTGTAGCCCTCGGTCAGGAACGCCGAGCCCTTCTGCTCCAACACGAACGGGTCGCCTGAGCCGGCCGAGGCGTCGACGGTCCCGATGCGCGAGCTCTGCGGGCAGCTGCCCGCGCTGGCCTGCGCCGAGCTGCACAGCGGGACGTCCTTGACCGAAGCCAGCAGACCTACCGGCAGCTGTGCGGTGAGCCGGTTGACCCAGCGCTCGCCGTCCTGGCGCGTCATCGAGAACGCGAAGGTCCCCGTCCCACGCGCAGTCGAATTGGACATGCCGGCGGTCAGCTTGGGCGCGAACCCGGCCCCGCAATCGCCGGCGACCGACGTCGTGTCCTCAAACGGCACGTCCGCGCTGCCGCTCCACGGCGTCAACGTCGACTTCGTCACCGCGTCACCGCAGTTCTGCGGCAGGGCGAGCATCCCGCGGTCGCCGCCCTTGAGCTTTACCGTCACGTTGCCGATCGGCAGCTGGGGGTTGTCGTCGAAGGTCGCGGTGAGCCGGCCCGTCTTCGGATCGGCGGTCGCCGAGCCGGGCAGCTTGACCAGCACCCCCCGCTCCTCGTTCTCGACGATCAGCGCCAGGCGCAGCATGTCGCCCGACATGGGGTCGGTCGACTTCGGGGTGCGCAACACGAGATCGCCCGCGAGAGCCTCCTCGAGGACTGGCGTCGTCGCGGTGACAGTGCCTATCTTCGATCCGTCCGGACACGCCGGCTCGGAGTCGGTCCGAAGGCCGAGCTGCGCATCCGAGCAGCCGGCCAACCCCGTCGCGCCCGACGGGTTGACCGCCACCCCCTCGGGCAGCTCGACGACCGTCTTCTTCAGATGCGACTGCGAGATCCCGTTCGGATCCTCCAGGCCGTCGCTCGGCACAGAGATCGACGCCTCGAACCCGGACGGAGCATCCGGCGCAGAAGCCGTCAACGCCGTCGTCATCGAAGGCGTGAACGGCACCTGATCGCACCCCGTCAGCAGCGGCTCATCGACGGTCTCGGTGAAGAACACACCCGGGTTGTTCCACGAGTCCAACGACATCGACGTCTGCGGCGGCGTCGACGAACACACCGTCGGGTTCGTGAAGAACGGCTTGGTGAACGCACCCGGATCGCCGGGGCTCTTGCAGCCGTCGAACGCGTTACCGCCGGTCCCGATGGACGACAATGCGCCGTACCCACAGAGGTAGGCTCCCAGCCGCAGGAACGAGAGGTTCGTCGTGACCGGAGCAGAATCAACGCTGACGGCGTAATTTCCGTCCGGCCTCAACCGCGCGTTGAACACGAAGATCCCTTTGGTGATCTGCTCCGCGAAGGCGAACTGTGCTATCTCGCCGCGCTCCGGCTCGACCGCCGCGAGGGCAAACTCGGAGGCGTCCAATCCGTAGATCCCGGGGTAGACGCCCCCGGCTAGGTTCCCCTGGCCGGCCCCGGAGTAGCTGACCCTTGCGGCACCGACGATGCTCTCGGCCGGACAGCCACTGGGAGTGAGGAGCAGCTGCGCGTCCTCGCACAGAACGCCGGCTGCTAAAGGGTTGCCCACGAAACCGGCCGGCGTGTCCGTTCGAACGACGCGCACCTGGCCGGCACCGAGGAACCGCTCGTAGCTGACCTGTGCGCCGGCGGTGGATTGAGTGGCGCCGCCGGGCTGGCGATACCCGTTCAAGGACACCGCCGCCCCGACAGACCACGGATGGCCGCCCGCCTGGGTGTACTCGTTGCCTGCCTGGTCCTCGACCACCGTGCGCAGCCCGCCTGGAGTGATGCCGAAGGGCGCGGCTGCGATCATCGTGAGCTCGTCGGGCTGGCTCGTAGCGCTTGCGCCCGCTCCGTCGGCGGCGCGCGCCGTCGCCGTCAGGGTCTCTGGCGCATCTTGGCCCAATTTCACTCCGATGCCGATCGGCGGGTATGACGCCTGAGGGCCGAGAGCGTCGGAGCGCCGGCACACCGCTTTGGCCGAAACCGCCCCGAATGCCGCCACCGCGCTGCAGCTCCATCCCGTGATCGGCATCTCGGCCTGCGGCGGAATGAAGAAGCTGTGGGCGCTGGTACTCAAGCCGGCGGGCAGATCGACGACCACGGTGACCTCACCCTGTGTCGCGGTGGCATCGGAGATCGACGGAGTACCGCCGGGGTGTGAGCTGGTCGGCGCACCGGGGATGGGCCCGATGTTGTTCGCGCTCGACGCGACTATCATCGCGCCGCCGGCGTTGGTGCCGGTGACCCGGCACTGCAGCTGCTTACCGACATCGGCGGCGAGAATCGTGTGGACGTTGGTGGTCACGTCCGGCGACTCGGCCGGCGAGATCGGCACCCCGTTGCGCGTCCACTGGAAGGTGAAGGTGGGGGCGTTTGGATCGGCGGGCGGTGGCGTCCAATTAGCCGGAACCGGGTTGCACGTACGCGTCGACACCCCGGGCGTCGTCCCGGCGCCGGTGACGGTTGGCCTGAGGTTGTTGTTCGGAGGCGTCGTGGCCGGCGCCGGGCCGACCACCACAGCACGCGACGCGATGGCATGCGCCGCGCTCGCGTTGGTCCCGGTGACAAGGCACTGCAGGACCGTCGATGCATCCGTGGGGGCCACGGTGTAGCTGCTGCCCGTCGCGCCGGGGATCACGACGCCGTTGCGAAGCCACTGATAGGTAAATGTCGGAGGAGCCGTACCAGGCCCCCAAGTGCCGGGGCTACAACCGACCGTGTCGCCCACGTCCGGGGAGGGCTTTGCGGGGGCATTGTTGGAGACCCTGACGTGGTAGTCGACGCGCTGGTCGTTGCGTCGCACGCCGGCGGGCTCGTGGGTCACGATCTCGACCTTGGAGGGCCCCACACCCGCAAGGGGGGTGGTGCCGTGAGTCCATGTGAGCTCTGGGACATCCTGGTGAGCGAACGAGCCGCCGTTGAACGTCACGAAGTACCGGCGCTCCCGGTCGCCGGGGAGCCCGGCCGTGATGCTCGCGACCTCGACCGACCCGCCCACTCCGGACATGCTCGGCAAGTTGTTGAGCATCGCCTCGACGGTCGCCGCACTGGCGTTGTAGGAGATGTCCGGCGTCTCCGCGCCGTCGAAGGTCAGCCGGAACTGCCCCGAGCCGGCCCAGGTGGTCACCAGCTGCTGCTCGTCCGCGTCGTTGACCACGTCGACGGACAGGTTCGCTACGCCGCTGGCCTGCGGCACCCCGATGAAGCAGGCGCACAGCAGCGGCGCCAGCAGCGCCACCATCCGCGCCGCGAACGCGCGGCGGCCGTGACGGGCATCGACGTTGGTGAACATGGCCGCTGGCGAGCGCAGGCGCGAGGAGGTCATCGGTGACCCTTCTGGTTGTTGGACACTCTGGAGCTAGGGCGCGAGCTGTCTGCGCGCTTTGGGGATCTGAGCTGGACCGTCAGTCGCCTCGTGCCGCGGGCGGGACCGAACCTGACGGCAAACGCCACCTCGAGCCGGCCACGCTTGGCCAGGGCGCGCCGCGCGGCCCCGTCGAGCCGAAGCTCGAGACGCACCGTCCCGGCCCGAAACGCCTCGCCGGATGCAATGGCCACACGCCGAACGCGCCGACCGATCTTGGCTGTGCCCCGAACGCGCAGGCGGCCAGGACGGTTGACCCTGACGTGAAGGGCCCCCGACCGTCCCTTGGCCAGCCGGGCCCGCTGGGCTCGGCTGAGCGTGCGCACCGAGAACGCCGCACGCTCGAGGAGGGGAGCGAAGGCCCCGGCCGGGGCGAGGGTGTCGAGCGCAACGCCGGCCGGCGTTGCGCCCCGACCCTGGCAGGTATCGGTGAGAGCTGTGCAGTTTTGCTCCGTGGTGCGCAGGTAGCCGCCGTCGACTCTCGCCACGTAGATGTCGGAGACGGTGTCGCCGTCCTCGGGCAGGACCCGGCTCGACGTCGCGAAGGCGACCACCGATCCGTCGTGGGAGAGCGTCGGTCGCCGAGTGGCCTCGTCGAGCCCACCGAGAGCCGCGATCGCGGCCAGGTCCGCGCTGCCCGCGACACGATGCACGACTCCCTCGCGCCATAGGTAGACGTCGACGACCCCATTGTCATCTCCAGACGCCAGTCCCTCGGCGGTCTTGAACACGACCGTGCCGCCGTCCTCGCTGACCCAGCGCTTGCGCTCGGCGAAGTCTGTGCTGATGTACTCCGGCTTGGGGTTGCCTCCTGCACGCGGACCGACCGGGAACGCCCCGTTGCCTGCCCCGCCAGGCGCATCCGGCGCCCCTACGGAGATGCGCTCGAGCTCGCCGGTGTCGGCGTCGTAGCGGTAGACATCGGTGACCCCGTCGGTGTCAGTCGGGTCGACTCCCGCCTCGGTCTGGAACACGAAGACGTGCCCGTCGCCGCCGACCTCGTTCCCCTCAGCGTCGGTCTCGGTCACCGGAACGGGGTAGCCGGCGTTGTTCCAAGTCCCGTACCTGATCGTCCCGAAACCGCCATAGAGCTTGCTCTCGTCCTCTACCGCAACCTTTGCCACGAACGACAGCTCCCCGGCGGGATGCTCGTCGTCAACGACATAGGCGTACAGGTTTCGATCCCCGTCCACCGCCGTCTGGCCCAAGGCGTTCGGGACGTTGGTCAACTTGCCCTGAGCGACGAAGTAGACGTGCGAGCCATCCCCCGAGATCCCGGCCAGAACGCTGAAGACCCCCGCATTCGTCCCCGTGGGAGGATTGGTGCCGTCACCCGCCGAGACGAGCGTCAGCCGGCTGCCGACAGGCTTGGTGGAGTCATGGAGGTAGAGGTCGCAGCCCGCCGCAACAAAGAAAGCCGAGCTGCACGAGACGCCGGCAATGCCAGCGTCCATATCGGAATCGACAAGCTGCCGAGTGGTCGTGAAGTACACCTTCGTGCCGTCGGCCGAGGCCCCCTCGTAGAAGTCATCGCCGTCGGTCGTGTTACAGGCAGGCGCGACACGGTCACACTCCGAGGCGATCAGCGACCCGATCGTTGCGCCTGACGAAGTCTCGTCGCGCTCCAAGATCCGCAGCTTGTTCGCCGCGCTGTCGCACGCGCCCGTCCCGGTCTGGCCCGGGCGTGTCGAGAAAAACAGGCGCGACCCATCGGGGTGAGACACCGCACCCTGCGTCTTCGACAACCCCCCTCCGACACTCACGCCGCAACGGCCACCCCACACCTGGCCGGCGGCATCGCGGGCGACCAGCGAAAGAGTCGGGTCCGCCGACGGCGAGCGCGTCGAGACGTACCAGTTCTGCTGAGCGTCGGCCCCAGACGGAGACGGATCGCCATAGCCGTACGTAGCGGACTCGCCGGTCTGAATGAACACCCGACTGTGGTCGGCCGACGCCTGACTCATAAGCAGGTAGTCGATCCTGCCGTGGCGCCTGTCGAGTGGCGTCAGCAGCGGCGACGCCTCCACCAGCGACCCGTCGACCCCACTCGCGAACAGCCGAGCGATCCCCTCCTGCCGCTCGCCGAGCGTAGCCCCGAACGCCAGCCACCTGGTCAGGTCCGGGCTGAAGCTCCGCGCCGTCTGCTCACCAGGCTGACGAAGATCCGGATCCGACAGACTGGTCGGCTGCGAAGTCCAGCCCTCCGGACCCCGCGTCGCTACATAGGTGTCGCCAAAGAGCAAGTTCTCCTGGCTCGGCGCACCCTCGACAGCACCTCGAGTGTTGTACAGCGCCCGATCTCCGTCGACCGACAGCATCGGCACACCAGCGTTCTGCGAGTACTTGCGCGGGGCGCTCACCATCTCCAGCGCCATGCAATCGGGCATGGCCTCGACGGCCGGGCCCTGCTGCGCACGGATGGCGGCATTGGGACACTCCTGAGCGGAGGCCGCGTGGGGCGCCACCAGCGTCAAGCCGGCACCGAGGACCGCGAGCGACCACCGGGAAACCGACTGCAGGAACTCGCTGCGAACACGCCTCATAGGTGCTGATCCTCTCCTCGTCGCTGGCGCACTCGAGCGCGCCGGGTGGCGTCGCGCGAGGCATCACTCCCTGTCCTCGCACCCTGGGTGAATCAGAAACTTCACAACCAGAGACGAGTTGTTCTGCAGCTATAAAAACAGGTGGTCCTGGTCGCGTCAAGCGACAACCGTCAGGAAACGGCGGGGGCGGCGCGGTGGAGCGCCGTCGCGATCGAGGAAGAGGCGGGAGTGGCGTTAGTAGCCGACGCCGGTCTTGACCTGCTGGCGCTCGTACTGGCTGGCGCCGCCCTTCTTGACGAGCGTCTCGCAGGCGGCGGCAATGTCGTCGGCGAGGGTGGTCACGAGCGGGCGCGTGAGGTTCAGCTTGACCAGCGCGCGCAGCATCTTCACGTGCTCGGCGTTCGGCGGCATCGTGTAGGCGGGCAGCATCCAGCCGCGCTCGGCGGCGACCTGCCAGGCGATGTCGAACTCGTCGTAGGGCAGGTCGGGGTCGGCGAGCTTGAAGGCGGCGAGCGGAAGCTGCTCGGCGCTGGCGCCTTCGATCAGCTCGAACGGACCGATCTGCTGAAGGCGCTCGCCGAGGTGGTTCGCGTTGCTCGCCATCGCGCCAATCGCGAGCTTGTAGCCCTCGTGCCCGAGGCGGATGAAGTTGTAGTACTGGGCGAGGACCATCGCCGACCCGGTCGAGAAGTTGAGCGTGAAGGTGGCGTCGGTCTTGCCGAGGTAGTTCTCGTAGAAGACGAGGTCCTCGGCGAGGTCGCTCGTCTCGCGGAAGATCAGCCAGCCGATGCCCGGATAGACCATCCCGAACTTGTGGCCGGAGACGTTGATCGAACGGACCTGCTCGAGCCGGAAGTCCCACTCGCTGTCCGGGTAGAGGAACGGCCAGACGAACCCGCCGCTCGCGGCGTCGATGTGCAGCGGCACGTCGAGACCGTCGCGCTCCTTGATCTCGAGCAGCAGCTTGTTGATGCCGACCATGTCGTCGGCGTGGCCGGTGAAGGTGGTGCCGAGCACGGCGGCGACGCCGATCGTGTTCTCGTCGATGTGGGGCTCGACGTCCTCGGGACCGATCGTGAACTTGTGCGGCTGGAGCGGGACGATTCGCGGCTCGACGTCGAAGTAGCGGCAGAACTTGTCCCAGACGACGTGGACGTCGCCGCCGAAGACGATGTTCGGCTTGGTCGTGTCCTTGCCGGCCGCCTCGCGCCGCTGGCGCCACTTCCACTTCAGCGACAGCGCGCCGAGCATGATCGCCTCCGACGAGCCCTGAGTGCGCGCGCCGGTCGTCTCCCCCGGCGCGTTGAAGAGGTCCGCGAGCATCCGGATGCAGCGCTGCTCGATCTCGGCCGTCTGCGGGTACTCGGCGTGGTCGATGAAGTTGCGGTGCAGGTTCTCGGCGATCAGCCGCTGCGCCTCGGGCTCCATCCAGGTCGTCACGAACGTCGCCAGGTTGCGCTCCGGGATCCCGTCGAGCACGAGATCCTCCGAGATCATCCGCATCGCCGCCTGGGGCGACGTCATCTGCGCCGGCAGCTTGTGGTCGGGCGCGTCCTCGAGCACGAAGTGGTTGCCGTACTGCTTCCAGGCGTCTGACGGGCCGTGACTCGAGTGCATGGGCCTACCTACGCTACATGGGCCGAATGCCCTGCTACTCCGCGGAGAGGCAGACGACGGTCGCGTCGTCCACGAGGTGCTCGCTGGTGGCGAGCACGGCGCGGTGAACCTGGCGCACGGTGTCGGCGGCGGACTCGCGCTCAGAGCGCAGCGCGGCCTGGATCACCCCGTCGATGCCGAGGCCCGCCTTGCCGTCGCCGCACTCGATCACGCCGTCGGAGACGAGCACGAGCCGGTCGCCGGCCGTCAGGGTCGTCGCGTGCTCCGCGGGCCTCAGGCTCGATCGACCGCCGAGCCCTGGTCCGGGCGGCGCCCGCAGCAGCTCGACGTCGCCGGACTGACGCAGGATCACCGGGGGCACGTGGCCGCAGTTGGCGACGGTCAGCCCGCCAGTGGCTGGATCCCAGCGTGCGGCGACCGCCGTCATCTCCGCGCGCGGCCCGGGCAGCTCGCGCAGGGTCCGGTGCATGACGACCAGGGCCTCCGCGCTGTCGCTGCCGCCGCGGCGGCTGGCGCGCAGCGCACCTAGCGCGACGGCGCTGGCCGCCGCGGCACGGGTCGAGCCGCCGAGCCCGTCCGCGAGCGTGATCCAGATGCCGTCGGCGTTCTCGATCACGTCGAACCAATCGCCCGCGACCTCGTAGCTCGGTAGGACGTTGCCGGCGATCTCGCCGCCGGTCACACGCGCGATTCGGGGCGGCAGCAGGCTCTGCTGGATCTCCGCCGCGGCCGCCGGCTGCTTGCGGCGCTGCGCACGAGCGAACACGTCGGTGTAGCGGTCGGCGAGCGTGATCGCCGCCGCGGCCTGGCGGGCCAGCTCACCAAGCGGGACGGCAGGCTGGCCGAAGGCGATCATCACGCCGTTCGCGCGCCCGCGCAGCCAGAGCGGGAACACCTGTGCCTCCGGCACTCGCGCTAGGTGCCGGCGCAGGTCGGCGAGCCCGTCCGCGTCGAGCTCGGGGCCGATCGCGAGCGGCGCGTCGATCGTCTCGGGCAGGCGCTTCGGCCCTGCCATGTGCAGCAGGTGGGTCCCGTCGATGTCGAGCACGTAGAGCGCTACGGGGACCTTGGCGATCCGCTGGGCCTCAGCCACCAGTTGCTCGGGCAGGACCGCCGGCGGGACGACGTCGAAGACCTGGATCGCGTCGAGGCTGACCGACCGTTCGCGGCCTAGCCTTCCGGGCGGCAACGGGTTCCTGTGCGCCGCGCTTGCGGTGTCGTGGGGACGATGCTCGAGCGCCGTCAGCAGAGCGTCGCGGTTGGCGAAACGGCGATGCAGCGTCGACCTCGAGACCCCCGCCGCCGTTGCAATCTCGGAGAGGCTGGCCGACGGCGAGCGCTGGAACATCCGCTCGGCAGCGGCGAGGATCCGCTCGCGGTTTCGAAGCGCATCGGCCCGCCGCGGATCGGTCTGCGCCTTGACGGCCATTCCGTTGCGTTGCCCGAAGCGACGCACCGGTAACCGAACTGACACCGCTCGCCACGGTCTCCTGTCGCAGTTGTCCCTCCCGGCGGCAGGGAGCGGATTGGGACCTCCCGCCAGGGGTAGCGCACGGGTCCACGGCGGGGGAGATCGACAACCGGCGACAGCACGCCGCCGAAAGGAAAGGTGCGATGACAGAGGTTACGGAGGCATATGAATGGCGCGGCCGTGAGGTCGTCGACAAGGAGGGCGAGAAGATCGGGTCGCTCGAGGAGGTCTACCTGGACACCGACAGCGGCCGTCCGGAGTGGGCGGCCGTCAACACCGGCCTGTTCGGAATGAAGCAGAGCTTCGTCCCGCTGCATGAGGCCAGCCCCGCTCGCGGCAAGATCACGGTCCCGTACACCAAGGACCAGGTCAAGGACGCCCCGTCGGTGGATCCCGACGGCGAGCTCTCGAGCGACGAGGAGCAACAGCTGTACACCCACTACGGCATTGCCTTCGGCGGCTCTCACCTCGACGACGGTGAGCGCCCCGAGGGGCGCGACGTCAGCGGCCCGACCACCGACGACGCGATGACGCGCTCGGAGGAGGAGCTGCGGGTGGGGACCGCGCGTCGCGAGCGTGGCCGCGCGCGGCTGCGCAAGTACGTGATCACCGAGCAGGTCCAGCAGACCGTTCCGGTCCAACGCGAGGAGGTTCGCGTCGAGCGCGAGCCGATCACCGACGCCAACGTCGAGCGCGCGACCGACGGCCCGGCGATCTCCGACGAGGAGCACGAGGTCGTGCTGCACGAGGAGGAGGTGGTCACCGAGAAGCGCGCTGTTCCGAAGGAGCGCGTCCGCATGACCAAGGACGCGGTCACCGACGAGGAGACCGTCTCCGAGGAGGTGCGCAAGGAGCGGATCGAGGTCGACGAGGACGACCGCTAGCAGGCGGCGACGCGGCGGCGGGTCGATCCACGCCGCCGCGGCGCTCACCACCCCGACTATCGAAGGAGTGCGAAATGACGACGCAGAGACAGACGCGACCGGCGGCACGCGCAGCCGGAGACGGCAACGGGACCATCGAGCGCGACCGATCGCGCGACGCAGTCGGCATCGACCGCGAACGCCAGTACGAGCGGTTCGGCGGCTTCAACTGGGGCGCTTCGTTCTTCGGCTGGCTGGTAGCGATCGGAATCACCGCCCTGCTGACGGCGTTGCTTAGCGCCGCCGGGGCGGCAATCGGGCTGACAGAGCTGAGCGGCTCCGAGGCAAGCTCGAGCGCGGACACCATCAGCATCGTCGGCGGCGCGCTGTTGATCGCGGTGCTCGCGATCGGCTACTACGCCGGCGGCTACGTGGCGGGAAGGATGTCTCGCTTCGACGGCAGCCGCCAAGGACTCGGTGTCTGGCTGATCGGCCTCGTGGTCACCATCCTGTTGGGCGTCTTGGGTGCAATTGCCGGCTCCGAGTACAACCTGCTCGGTCAGCTCGACCTGCCCCGAATCCCGATCGACGAGGGATCGCTCGCGACCGGCGCCGTGATCGCCTTGGCGATCGTCCTGATAGCCACGTTGCTGGCCGCGATGGCCGGCGGCAAGGTCGGCGAGCGCTACCACCGCAAGGTAGACCGCGTCGGGCTGGGCAGAGACTGAGCGACGCCGTCAGTCGAAGGCGAAGAGCGGCGGGAGAACGACGACGACGGTCGTTGCCCATATGGCGAAGACGGGAAGGTATGAGGTCTGCCACCGCTCGAGGCGATGGAAGGCGATCCGTCGCGAGAGGAACCGCATCGAAAGCCAGGCGGCGCCTGCCAGGTTCACCAGCAGGACGAGGTTGAGGCCAAGCGCCGCCACGCGGTTCGGAGTGAATCCGAGATCGCCGATCCGGGCCACCATCGAGCCGAGCACCATCAGGTCGAGCACCAAGGCGCTCGTGACGGCGAGCAGCTGGACGCGGTCCATCGCACCGGGCGGTCGCGCAGGCTCTCGAGCGGACATCGCGTAGAGGACGAGCCCCAGCACGACCACCAGCAGAGCGTCGAAGACGCCGAGCAACTCACGGTCGAACTCGCCAGCGGCGCCGGACACGGCGTAGATCGCGGCGGCGGCGGTCAGCATCACGGCGAACAGCGGAGTGAAGAGCATGGTCAGAACGGGCGCCATGTTCTCGACCACGTGCTGCTTGGACTCGACGAGCCACGCCGCCACGATCACGGCGCCGGCGGCGCCGGCCGGCAGCGCCCACTCGACGAGGCGCTCGTCGACGCCCGCACCGATCGGCTCGAATATCAGCGCGGTGAGGCCGAGCAGGACGCCGCCACCCAGCGCGATCAGCGCGTAGTAGATGACCCACTCGCCGGTGAAGCGGACGAAGTCCATACGCCGCTCGTGGGATTTGAGCGTGCCGCCCATGTACGGGTAGGAGACGACGAACCACAGGGTGACGGGCAGATAGAGCGCGACGAGGATCTCGGTGTCCGAGTCCGCACCGAACGGGTAGAGGTTGACGACCAGTGCCAGCAGCGCGAACGGCGCGGCCGCGAGCACCCAGCGCCGGGGGTCGAGCTGCCGCCGGTGGGCGAAGTAGCCGGCGAGGAACGGCAGCACGAGCAGAGTGAGGTTCAAGAACAGCCACTCCGGCTCCTCGTCGGGGAAATCGGCGGCGAGGCGGGCGACCTGCATCGCGACGGCTGCGGCAAGGGCGAAAACGAACGCCTCGAACCAGCCGGCGGACGAGCGCGCCGGATCGTCCTCCCCGCTCAGGACGAGCTGCTTCCACAGCCGGCCGCTGTGCTCACGCGCGAACTCTCGGGACAGGGTGTCGAGGTCCCCCATCCGCTTGACGGCGACGAGGAATGCCTCATCGCCCGTGAGACCAGCCGCGTCCAGTTCGGCGATCTGGTCGCGAAGATGAGCCTCGAGCTCGTCGATGTCGTGGCCGTTGACGGCCGGGGCCCTCGTGACGTAGGCCCGCCACTCGCCGATCTGGGATTCCAGGCCGTCCATCGTCACGCCTCCCCGACCGCCGTCGGCAGCCAACCCGAGTCCCGCCAGACGCCGCCCAGCGCACGCGTGACGGTCACCCACTGTCGCTGCTGCTCGGCGAGCGCCGCGCGCCCGTCGTCGGTGATCGCGTAGTACCGGCGACGACGGCCCTCGGGCGGTGTACGCCACTCGGTCGTCACGTACCCGAGTCGGAGGAGGCGGTGGAGCAGCGGGTAGAGCATCCCGTCGGTCCACTCGAGATCCCCGCCGGAGAGCTCGCGCACTCGCTTCAGGATCGAGTAGCCGTAGCTCTCGCCCTCAGCCAGTATCGCCAGCACGAGCGGCGTCGCCGAGGCGGCGACAAGGTCCTTGTGGATGTTCATTCGCTCTCCCGCATAGCTCGAAGCCATATGCATAGTACTACAAGGTATAGCGGGGGACGGTGTCGGGCGAGGCGCTCGACCAGGCGGCGGAGCTGGCGATCGCCGCTAACGCTCGACGAGGGGGTCGTCCTCTCAGGCGGCAGAACCCGCCGTGCGCATCACGCGGTGGGTTGTCCGGTGTCGGTAGCTGGCTGTTGGCCGACGGTCGAGAAGTCGAAGCCGCACGACCGGCAGATCATTACTCCCTTCTTGACGTCGTTGCCACAACGCGGGCATTGCCGGTTCCTGGGGCGACTCATGAGCCAGATGAGGGCAAAGAAGATGAAGCCGAAGAACCAAACAGGCCGATGATCGCGACGCCGATGCCGGTGCCTGCCTCGCATGCGGACTGGTCGAGGTTGGTGGCCTCAGAGGCGCAGTCGTTGCCAGCGGCCCCGGCGATCATCCAGAGCGCGATCAGGACCGTCCAGATGACCAGCGCCCAGGTTGCCTTGCGCCATCGGGGTAGCTTCATTGGACCTCCTTCAATGGTGGTAGCGAAAGCGTCGAGTCGGGCCTGGAGCGCTCGGCGTACGGTCTGCCCGCTAGAGAGGCGGCAGCCGGATGAAGCCCTGGCTGCTTCCGAAGCCAAGCTCGTTGAAGGAGAGTTCGAGCTTCTTGCCGATGACGTTGGTCGGGACGTCGAAGACGACCGGAGCGGTGAGCGTGCTGTCTGGACCGATATCGGTCAGAAACAGTGGCTCCCGGCCGTCGGTCATCGCGGCGAATGTGCCGTCGCTGTCGGCGCTGTAGGTGTTGCCTCCATTGACGACCAGTTTTATGACGTCGTCGGAGATCGTGGCGGACTCGTCCTTCTTGGAAGTCACGCTGAGGTCGGCGACGATGAACACCCCGTTGGCCTTCTCGCCAAGTCCGTACTGCTGCTCGCCGATCGTCGGGGTCGTTCGCGCAGACTTCACACGCCAAACCAAGGCATCGACCCGAACCGATCCATTCGGACCAACATGCGGGGTGCAGTCCTCACTGGCCGTCCGCCCACAGTCCCCGGAGCTGGCCGAGGCCTTGCCTTGCTCACTCCCGTCGCTCGTCGTGGTGCTCTCGCATGCGGCCAAGGCACCAACCACGAACACACAGGTAATGACACCCAACGACCGCATCGCCCACTTGGGCACGTCCCTCGACCCCTGCATGACGCCTCCTGAAAATTTTCGCGGTGCCCGCTCTCACGCCTGCACCTAACGGCTCGACAGCCTATAGGACCGAGTATGCGTACGTACCTATTCTGGCTGCGCACTCACACGCCTTCGCATCGAGGTGAAGTCCATCCGCGCACCGTAGATCCCAGAGCCCTCGTCCGGACTCGAACCGGAGACCCCTTCCTTACCATTTTGGCTTTGGGGGGCTGGGCTGGCTGGCGGTCACCTAGTTAAGGCCAGCTGGGTCAGGTTCAGACGGGTAGGAATTGCCGAGTTGGGGACATGGCTCGGGACACGTGCCGAGGCATCGAATGCCACTGAACAGGGAGCGGATAGAACTCTAAGCAGCCGCGCCGTGGGCCGCCGCGGGGCGGGGAGAGCGTCGAGCAACGTCTTGGGTAGCCGCGTGCTCGAATCCCAGACCCAATGGCGACGAGTTGGTGCGTCGCGCGGTCACAGCCCCGTAGCCCTCCTGCGACGCGCTCGCTCCAACATCCTCCGAGCCCCCCGTAGGGAACCACGCGATATCCCGCAGCTCGGCGTAGTACGGATGCTCCCTGATCGCCTGCTCCACCTCAAAGGTGGCCACGTGCCGTTGATCCAGCCAAGCAGCGCGTGGTCGCTCCACGTGAACCGGGCTATCTGTCCCATCGACCCGCCCGTTCCTTACCCAGCGACCACGCGACCGTGGATGAGCGCCGAATGAACGACGCTGCCGCGCACATCCCGCCAAGTCTCCGCGTAGCTGCGGCTCACGACCTGCACATCGACCGGCACCCGAAGATCCCGCAACTCCCGCGCCAGCCGAACCGACTCCTCCGCCTCGTTTCTCGACTTCGGATTCGACCACGAGGAAATTGGGGTCATGGCGCACGCTGGCGTCGCCCCGGGCACGTGACCTAAACAAGACCACCCGGGACGACTCCCCAGCCGCCTCCGCGAGGCGGCGTCCAGCTTCCTCGATCACGCACGCACTGCCCGATCACAGAACACAGTACATCGGCCATCCCCGGTCGCCCGACCCAACCCGTACCACCCCGGGACGCCCTTCGTCTTTATCGGAGACCCTTAGCGGCGCTCTGAGCGCGTCTGGTGGCTATGCTCGCGCCCATGACCAACGGGTTGGTGCTCATAGCCTTGGGCGTCGGTCTGTTTTGGGCTGCACCTGCCTCCCTCGACGTTACAAGGCAGACCAACCGCGCCCTGGCCGACCGCGCCCGCGCCGACGACGCATCCAGTCCCGTCCAGTGGTGGCACCGCATGAACGCTCGTCACGGTGCCAGCGGCACGGCGCTGTTCGGTCGCCTGATCGGCGTCGGAGCCATCTTTGTTGGGCTGGGCCTGATCGTCAGCGACCTCCGGTAGCGGCCGGGGACGCTCGCGCCCACGAAGCCGGGGTTCTGGTCGGTGGTGATAGGCGCGGTTGGCTACGCGCTCATGCTGCTGACTGACTTGGAAGGCCGAAAGCGTAGTCTTGGCGGTCGTGTCGGCGGCGGTGGGCGAGCGCGCGTCACCCCGTCCGCCGAGGCTCCGCCACGGGTAGGTTCACCGCAATGACCTCCCCGCCCCTTCCAAGCGAGTTCTTCATCTTCGTGAACCCCACCTTGCCGATGACGCGGCACAACTTCGAACTCACCAAGACCTTCACATCGCGCTTCGCGGAGTTGTTGCAGACCGCCGAGGGGCAGCAGAAGGTAGATCAGTTCGAGGTTGATCCGATGCCGTTCAAGCAGAACCCAGATCAGTACGAGTTCCTGTCGCCGTTCGTGGTGAACCTCCAAAAGGAGCTATGGATCGAATGGGAGGCCGAGCGGGTACGGCGGGATGTGGCCCCGCAGGCTCCGGGTCGCCTCTCCGCGCTCTACGCATTCGGCGACGAGGCCACCTGCCGTGAGGTCGCCGCCAACTACAAGTGGGACCTCGGCAGCGTGCGCCTGTTCAAGATCAACACGAACTTCAAGTGGCGGGCCGTCCGCGTGAACATGGAGGTCGTCTCGCTCATGCGCTCGCTGTACCCACGCGCAAGCTGGCAGACCGATGACGCCAACATGATCTGGTCCCACTACTGGCTGGGCGGCGAGGACCTTCCACTCGACATCCCCTCCAGCCAGAAGCTTGGTGAGCGCGAGACGTTCCACTCGGGAGTCATCTGGGAGTGGCTCATCGAAGGCCAGGTCGTGTGTACCGACGACGCTCCGGTGTTCCCGTGATGCGCCGAAACAGGACAACCTCCCTTTTGCAGAAGGTTCGTCCTAAGCCCTCGTCCGGACTCGAACCGGAGACCCCTTCCTTACCATGGAAGTGCTCTACCAACTGAGCTACGAGGGCGCGAGCAGGGAGCCTAGCGCGAGAACGGATCAGTCGGTGGGAGGCTGCTCGCCGTCGTAGTAGTCGACGGCGTCGTGGAGGCGGAAGAAGGTGCGCAGGCCGCCACCCTGCGACAGGCGCTCGCTGGCCCCGACCTTGTTCGAGTCTGGGTAGAGGACGATGTCGGGATCGCCGTGGGTGCTGATCGCGAGGAATTGGACGGGCGCGTCCGTGCGGTTGACGAGCTGGTGGGCGCCAGCCTCGCCGCGCGGGAATGAGACGACCTCGCCCTCGGCAAGATCGCGCCAGCCGTCGGGGGTGCGCAGCGCAGGCGTGCCCTCGAGCACGATCAGCAACTCCTCCTCGGTCAGGTGGAGGTGGTACGGGTAGGCGGCCTGGGCGGGCGGCAGCTCCCACTGGGAGATGCCGAGCCGCTCGGTCCCGAGCTGGTAGCCGACGCGCGCCCTCCGCGCGCGAAATCCATCGTGATCGCGCTCTTCGTCGAACTGCGGATCATTGAGGTTCGGCAAGTGGGGGGAGCAGGATTCGAACCTGCGTAGGCATAGCCAATGCGTTTACAGCGCATCTCCTTTAACCACTCGGACATCCCCCCGAGCGAACGCGGATTCTAGCCGCAACGCCCCAGAACGAGGACGGGCGCCTTGCGGCGCCCGTCCGGTTCCCCTTATCCCCGAAGCGTCAGGAGGCCTCGCGGAGGCGTTGGGCCTCCGGGAGGTTCTCGAGCTTCTTGAGCGTGTTGTTCTCGATCTGTCGGATGCGCTCGCGGGTCACGCCGAAGGCGCGTCCGACCTCCTCGAGCGTGCGCGCCTGGTGGCCCTTGAGGCCGTAGCGCATCTCCAGGACCTCGCGCTCGCGTGGCGGCAGCGCCTCCAGCACGGTGCGGACGTTCTCGCGGCGGATGTTCTCCGACGCGGTGTCGAACGGCGACAGCGCGGTCTCGTCCTCGACGAAATCGCCGAGCTCGGAGTCGTCCTCCTCGCCGATCGGCTTCTCGAGCGAGACGGGCAGCTGCGCGAAGCGCTGGATGTCCTTGACGTCGCGGGCGGTCCACTGCAGCTCCGCGGCGATCTCGTCGGGGGTCGGCTCGCGACCCAGCGACTGCACCAGCTGCCGCTCGACGTGGACGACCTTGTTGAGCTTCTCGACCATGTGCACCGGGATGCGAATCGTGCGCGCCTTGTCGGCGATCGCGCGAGTCACGGCCTGACGAATCCACCAGGTCGCATACGTCGAGAACTTGTAGCCGCGGCGGTAGTCGAACTTCTCGACCGCGCGGATCAGCCCCAGCGAGCCCTCCTGGATCAGGTCCAGGAACGACAGGCCACGGCCGAGGTAGCCCTTCGCGATCGAGACGACGAGCCGCAGATTCGCCTCGACCATCTGGCGCTTCGCCGCCATGTCGCCGCGCTCGAGACGCTTCGCGAGCGAGACCTCCTGGTCGGCGGTCAGCAGCTCGACGCGACCGATCGACCGCAGGTAGAGCCGCAGCGAGTCGAGGCTGGGCTCGACCGTGAGATCGATGTCCGGCTCCTTCTTCGCCGCCGGCTCGCCGCCACGAGAGGCTTGCGCGCCATCGTCGTTGGCGGCGATCGCCGCGCGGTCGTCCTTCGAGACGACCTCCACACCAGTCTCCAGGAGGTGGGCGTGCAGGCTGCGAACCTGCTCCTTCGTCACCTCGACCTCCTCCAGGCAGGAGGCGATCTCCTCGTAGGTCAGATAGCCGCGTTCGCGGCCATCGGCAACCAGATTGCGCAGCTCCTCGATCTCGAGAAACGGCGCGTCTGGCCGCTCCTCCAAGAGCGCTGCTGCTCCATCCATATTCTCCCTCAACCCCTACTCCTCAAACGCAGTTGCAGTGGTGTCGACGCCCGCCCCCAAGCCAGGGCCGTCGGTCTTCGTCACGGCTATCGGCGCTTCAATCCTACGTCCGCGATTTGTGTCGCGAGGGGCTGAGCCATTAGAAGGAGCCTGCTGCGAGGTCCAGGCGTCTAGCCACACTTGACGATAGCAACTTCGTGCCGATGTGCACTTCAGCGGCTCGGTATCGTGGCTGGGATGACCGACCTCGCCATCCCCCACGACGACGTCCAGGCCCGCCGCCCGGCGACCCACGTCAGCCTCACGCGCGTTGGCGTGACCGGCGTCGAGAAGGTGGTGCGGATCGGCATCGGCGACAGCGAGCAGCTCTTCTTCGCCGACATCGAGTGCTTCGTCGACCTCGGTCCGAAGCAGAAGGGCGCGCACATGTCGCGCTTCGAGGAGGTCGTCAACGAGGCGATCGACGCCGTCGTCCTCGGCGAGGCGTTCAAGGCCGAGACGCTCGCCCAGCACATCGCCGAACGGGTCCGCGACCGTCAGGAGGCGCTGCGCGCCGAGGTGCGGATCGCGGCGCGCTACCCGGAGCGTCAGCGGACGCCGGCGTCGGGCTCCGAGACGCAGGAGATCTACACGTTGTTCGGCGTGGCCGTGGCCTCCGAGCGGGGCACGCGGCGGCTGATCGGCGTCGAGGCGCACGGCATGACCGCGTGCCCGTGCGCGCAGGAGATGGTGGCCGAGCGGTCGCGCGGACGCCTGGCGGCCGACGGCTTCACCGACGACGAGATCGAGCGCGTGCTCGCCGCCGTGCCGGTCGCGACGCACAACCAGCGCGGCATCGGCCGGCTCTACATCGGCTGCGTCGAGGGCTGCACGCGCGAGATCGAGGCGCAGACGCTGCTGCGGATCGTCGAGGGCTCGATGAGCTCGGAGATCTACGAGCTGATGAAGCGCAGCGACGAGGTCGAGGTCGTCGAGCGGGCGCACATGCACCCGCGCTTCGTCGAGGACTGCGTGCGCGAGATGGCGCGCAAGGCCGTCGACGAGTTCGGCGGGTTCGACGACGGGACGTTCCTGCTCGCGCGCCAGGAGAACCTCGAGACGATCCACCGCCACAGCGTCGTGGCCGAGCGTCACGGGCTGATCGGCGAGCTGCGCCACGAGCTGACCGATGACGCCCACGTCGAGCGCCACGTGACGATGCGGGAGTGGCTCGAGGGCCCTGCCGCGTCCGCGCTCGCCTGACCAGGCGCAGCGGCGTCATCGCCCATCCGTCCAACGGCGTCTCAAGGGTGTAGGGGCCGGGAGCTCGTGCCGAATAGGAAGGCAGAGGGCTCATGGCCGGCACCGACCACATCCCGCTTTCGGAGGACGCCGCGCTGGTGACGGCGCTGGCCGGTACCGCGATGGCGTTCTCGCACTGCGACGAGGACGAGGCCGAGCGCTGGCTGCGCGCGCTGAGGCTGCACGGCCAGGTCGGCAGCGCTCTGCAGGCGCTCGGCGTCGGCGAGGCGCCGCTGGAGAGCGAAGCGGTCCACGACGTCTGCGAGGAGCCGGCGTCCCACCCGCCGCTCGGCGAGCCAGCGCTCGACCGGACGGTGCGCGAGGCGGAGCGGCGGGCGATCGAGCGGCACGCCGAGGCGGTCGGAACCGCCGACCTGTTGCTGGCGCTGCTCGACGTCTACGGCGATCCGATGGACCACGCGCTGGAGTCGCGCGGGGCGACTCGCGCCGAGGTCATCGAGCGGCTGGTCGCGATGGGCGACCATCCCGAGCTCGCTCGCGGGCGAGCTCCTCGATTCGGCGGCGGAAGTTGAGGAAGTAGTCCGCGCCGGAGACGATCGTCGTGAGGACCATCGCGTAGACGAGCAGCTGGACCCAGAGGACGCCGGGGTCGGGCACGGCGATCAACGCTAGGACTGCCGCCGACTGGACCATCGTCTTGACCTTGCCGAGGCCGCTGGCGGGGATCACGACGCCCTGCTGGCCGGCGGCGATGCGCAGGCCCGAGACGGCGAACTCGCGCGCGATGACGATCATCGCGACCCAGGCATCGACGCGGTCGAGGCTGACCAGCGTCAGCAGCGCGGCGGCGATCAGCAGCTTGTCGGCGACCGGGTCCATCACCTTGCCGAACGTGGTGATCGACTGGCGCGAGCGGGCGATGTAGCCGTCGAGGCCGTCGGTCAGCGACGCGACGACGAAGACGGCGGCGGCGATCTCCGACCCGCCCTCCTTGGCCTCCGTTCCCAGCGCGACGACGAGGACCGGGACGAGCAGGATGCGCAGCAGCGTGAGGACGTTCGGAACGTTGAGCGGGAACATCGCCTGCTCAGCTTGCCCGATCGTGGCGGGCTTGGTACTCGATGCCGATGGTCGAGCCGAGCGGACCGGCGGGCGAGACCGTGAGCGCGAGCGTGACCCAGGTGAAGATCCCGCGCGTCGCCCCGTAGAAGACGAGCGCGCAGAGCAGCAGCCAGCCGACGCCGTGCGACCAGCCGAGGATCAGCTTCGCGTGCTCGCTGCCGCCGCCGATCGCGACGATCATCAGGGCGGCGAAGAGGCAGAGCTCGAAGAGCGAGTAGATCCGCACCGCGGTGAAGTAGCTCACTCGGAGGCGAGGTCCTTGCGGCGCATCGACCACATCTGGGAGGCGCGCTCCAGCTCTAGCGCGGCGGGCCAGGGGAGCGCGGGCGGGCCCAGCTCGGTGCGCAGCGAGCGGGCAGTGCGGCGGGCCAGCTCGGGGTCGGCGCCGGGGACGGCGGCGAGCGCCTGGGCGCGGGAGTCGACCTCGGCATCGGGCAGCGCCTCCCAGGCGAGACCCAGCTCGGCGGCGCGGGCGCCGTCGATCCGCTCGCCGAAGAGGGTCAGCGCGGACGTGGCCTCGCGGGCGCCGGTGCGGCCGAGCAGCGCGGCGTGGCCGCCGCCCGGGTGGAGGCCGATCGGCAGGAAGCCGGAGATCAGCTTGGCCTCGGTCGCGACGACGCGGACGTCGGTGGCGAAGGCGAGGTTCATGCCGGCGCCGACGGCCCCGCCGCGGACGGCGGCGACGGTCGGCGGCTCGAGCTCCCCGACGCGCTGGAAGGAGCGGTAGACGTCGCCGATGCCGACCCAGGCGTCGGGGGTCGCCGGGTCGCGTCCGGCGTCGAGCAGCGTCTGGCGGTCGCCGCCGGCGCAGAAGAAGCCACCCTCGCCGCGAACGACGACGGCGCCGACGGTCTGATCGGCGTCGATCTCTTCGCAGACCTCGACCAGCTCGCGCGCCATCGCGCGGGTGAGGGCGTTGCGGCGGTCGGGCGCGTTCAGGACGATCGTCGCGACCCCGGCGTCGCGCTCCAGCAGGATCTCGGTCGGCATGGGCGGGGACGGTACCGGCTGGCATCTCCCCGAGCGGGCAGAATGGCCCGGTGCGCCAGACGATCGGATACTTCTCTCGCGCGCTCGTGCTCGTCGTCGTCGACGGACTGGCGCTCTGGGGCCTCGCCGCGGCGCTGCCCGGGATGGAGGTCCCGTCGCTGCGCGCGGCGATCGTCACGGCCGCGCTGATCGCGCTGCTGAACGCGCTGATCTGGCCGCTGCTGACACGGATCGTGCTGCCGCTGACGGTGCTGACCTTCGGGCTGGCGTCGCTGGTGCTGAACGCCGTCGTCGTCAACGTGGCGGTGCGTGCGGTCGACGGGACGGACCCGACCGTGATCGCGACGCTGTGGGTGGCGCTCGGGCTGGCGATCGTCACGATGCTCGTCGAGCCGCTGCTCGACTTCGACGGCGACGCCTACCACCTGCGCGTCGTGCGGCAGCGGGTGCGCAAGGCGCGGCGCGACAACGAGACCGACGTGCCGGGCGTGATCCTGTTCGAGATCGACGGACTGGCGGAGCGCGTGCTCGAGGAGGCGATCGAGCGGGGGCGGGTGCCGAACATCGCGCGCTGGCTCGACGAGGGCAGCCACAAGATCGTGCCGTGGGAGTGCGACCTGTCCTCGCAGACCGCCGCCAGCCAGGCCGGGCTCCTGCACGGCAGCAACCATGAGATGCCGGCCTTCCGCTGGTACGAGCGCGACGACGACCGGATGCTCGTCGCCAACCACCCGAAGGATGCGGCCGAGATCGAGCTGCGCCACTCCAACGGCGGCGGCCTGCTCGCCGCCGGCGGAGCGAGCCGCGGCAACATGTTCTCCGGCGACGCGCCGCGCTGCTCGGCGACGATGAGCGTGATCCGCGACCGCCAGCGGTCCCGCTCGGCCGAGTTCTTCGCCTACTTCGCGGACCCCTACGGGCTGCTGCGCACGCTGGCGCTCGGCGTCGCCGACATCGCCGCCGAGCGGCGCGCGGCGCGGCGGCAGCGCAGGTCGGGGGCCCCGCACGTCGCGCGGGGCACTCCGTATCCGGTGATCCGCGCGGCGATCACCGTGGTCATGCGCGACCTCAACGTGGCGACGCTGATGGCCGACGTGGTCGAGGGCGTGCCGGTCGCCTATGCGACGTTCGTCGGCTATGACGAGGTGGCGCACCACTCCGGGGTCCACGAGCCCGATGCGTTCGCCGTGCTGGAGAAGCTCGACGCGCAGCTGGCGCGGCTGGAGCGGGCGACCCGCCAGGCGCCGCGGCCCTACCACCTGGTCGTGCTGTCCGACCACGGGCAGACGCAGGGCGCGCCGTTTCGCCAGCGCCACGGCGAGACGCTCGAGGAGGTCGTGCGGCGGTTGGCCGATCCGGCCGCGGGCGACGTCGCCGCGCCGGCGGCGGTCGACGAGGGATGGGGCGAGCTGGGCGCGCTGCTCGCCGACGCCCGCGAGGACGACAGCGCCGCGGGGCGCCTGCTGAAGCGCGCGACCAACGACCGCGTCGCCGCGGGGACGGTCGCGCTGGGCCCGAACCGCGAGGCGGTGCGCGACCAGGAGGAGGTCAACGCGCGGGTGCGCGCGAGCGGGCGCGACGGAAAGCCGGGTGGCGACAATGCGCCCGAGGCGCTGGTGCTCGCCTCCGGCTGCCTCGGCCTCGTCTACTTCCCCGGCGGCAAGACCCGGCTGAGCGCCGAGGAGATCGAGCGCCGCCATCCGGGACTTCTGGCCGGGCTCGCGACCCATCCGGGGATCGGCTTCGTGATGGTGCGGTCCGAGCACGAGGGCGGCGTGGTGCTCGGCGGCGCCGGGCGGCACCGGCTGTCCGACGACACGGTCGACGGCGAGGATCCGCTGGCGCCGTTCGACTCGACCGCGGCCGACCACCTGCGCCGTCACGACGGCTTCCGCCACTGCCCGGACATCCTGATCAACGGCGCCTACGACCCCGAGGCCGACGAGGTGCAGCCGTTCGAGGAGTTCATGGGCTCGCACGGCGGGCTCGGCGGGATGCAGATGCATCCGTTCGCGATCGTGCCGGCCGAGTGGAGCGACCCGCCGGCGCCGATCGTCGGCGCGCGGCCGATGCACCTGCAGCTCAAGCGGTGGCTGGCGGAGACCGGGCTCGAGATCGCCGAGCCGCCGACAGCGGACGCCGCGGGGTCGCCGTCGTGACGCCGCTCGAGCGGCTGATGGAGCTGGGCGCCACGCGGCGGGTGCTGGCGCTCTCCGACCGCGTGCGCGCGGTCCCGCTCGTGAACATCGTCGAGCTGACTGTGCGGCGGTTCCTCGCCGACGGGATGGTCGACCGCGGCGCCTCGCTGGCCTACTACGGGCTGCTGTCGCTGCTGCCGACGCTGATGATCGGCGCGAGCGTCGTGAGCCTGCTGGGCGGGGACGACACGTCGATCGACTTCGGCGGCTATCTGCGCGAGGAGGGCGCGTCGGCGACGCTCGCCAAGACGGCGGAGTCGATCGTCAAGACAGCCGTCGACTCGGCGCCGACCCAGGCGAGCACGATCGGCATCGTCGGCCTGGCGACGCTGATCTACGGCGCCTCGCGGGCGTTCGCGGCGGCCGGGCGCGCGCTCGACGTGATCTGGCGGCGGCGCCAGAAGGGCTGGACGGTTCCGCGGCGGATCGTCGGGATCGGCTGGACCGTCGTCCTGCTGGTGCTCGGACTGATCGCCGGCGTGCTGGTCTTCGTCGGCCGCGGCCTGGCGGACGACCTGCTCGACCTGATCGGCCTAGAGGACGTCAGCACGCCGCTCTGGACGATCCTGCGCTGGCCGGTCGCCGCGGTGCTGATGATGCTGTCGATGCGACTGGTCATGTGGGCAGCGCCGAGCCCACCGCGCGGGCCGTTCCGGCTCGTCACACCGGGCGCGGCGACGGCCGCCGGGATCTGGCTGGTCGCCTCGGCCGGCTACGGCTTCTACGTCGGCGAGCTGTCCAGCTACAACGCGACCTACGGCGCGTTCGCGGCGTTGGTGATCCTGCTGCTGTGGATCTGGCTGACGTCGATGGCGTTCCTCGCCGGCTGCGAGCTAGACGCGGTGCTGGTCGAGCGGCGGGAGGCACGCGAGAGCGCGGAGGCGGCGATCAGCGGGGAGCCGGCAGTCGCAGCGCCTCACCCGGTTGGAGCACCTGAACGTCCACCTCGGGAGCCAGATCCGCCGCCGCACGCGCAAACTCGTGCGGAGGGTCGCTGAGCAGCGGCGCCTTGCCGCGCAGTAGGTCGAGCGCGAAGGGGAACAGCGTGCCCCAGTGGATCGGGATCGCGAGCCGGGGGCGCAGCAGCTTCAGCGTCTCGGCGGCGGCGCGCGGGTCGAGATGGCCGGGACCGAGCGACGGGCCCCAGCCCCAGACTGGCAGCAGCGCGACCTCGAGATCCTCGGCGAGCGTCGCCATCTCCGGGAAGGCATCGGTGTCGCCGGCGAAGTAGACCTGGCGACCGGCGCCGCCGACGAGGTAGCCGAGCGCCTCGGCGGGTGGACCGAACGGATGGCGGCGGCTGTCGTGGTCGGCGCGCGTGGCGGCGATCGGCAGGCCCGCGATCTCGGTCGTCTCCCCCGCGGTCAGTTCGACGATCGCGTCGAAGCCGAGCTTCGCGACGTGGCGGCGCAGGCCGCGTGGAATGACGAGCGTCGGCTGTGGTCGCTTCGCGGCGAGCTGGCGCAGCGACGCCGCGTGGAGGTGGTCGAGGTGGGCGTGGGATACGAGCACCGCGTCGAGGCCGCCGAGCGAGTCGGCGTCGACGGCTCCGCCGTGGCGGCGCAGGTGGGCGATCCGGCCGCTGAGGATCGGGTCGGTGAGCAGGCGGACGCCCCCCAGCTCGACCAGCACCGTGGCGTGGCCGACGAAGGTCAGGGAATCCGGGACTGTGGGTTCGGCAGCCAGGCCGCCGAGACTACTTCTCGGCGTCGTCGAGTTTGCGCGTGTCGCGCGGCTCGACATATGGCTCCTCGTCGGGCCGGACCTCGCCGGCCTCGATTCGCCGCCCTCGCTCGAGCTCGGCGTTGAACTCCGCGCCCAGGAGGATCGCGATGTTCGAGATCCAGACCCAGACCAAGAACGCGATCACTCCGCCGAGCGAGCCATAGGTCTTGTTGTAGGAGGCGAAGCTCGCGACGTAGAACGCGAACGCCGCCGAGGCCACGAGCCAGATCGCGACGCCGAGCAGCCCGCCGGGGCTGATCCAGCGGAAGCCCGGTTGCTTCGCGTTGGGCGCCGCCCAGTAGAGGAAGGCGAACATGAAGCTGACCACGAAGAAGAGCACCGGCCATTTCGCGATGTCCCAGACCTCGACGGCGGTGCTGCCGAGGCCAATCAGATCGCCGACCTCCTGGGCGAGCGGGCCGGTCACAGCGACGCCGATCGCGGTGACCGCGAGCAGGATCACCAGCACGATCGTGATGCCGATCCTCACCGGGAGGGTCTTGTAGATCGGGCGGCCCTCCTCGATGTCGTAGATGGAGTTCGAGGCGCGCATGAAGGCGGCGACGTAGCCGGACGCCGACCAGAGCGCGACCGCGAGACCGACGATGAAGAGGACGCCCGCGGCGCCCGAGTTCTGCTGGAGGTTCTCGATCGCGCTGACGGCTATCTCTCGCGCCGGCCCGGGCGCCGCCTGCTCGACGTTGTCGATCAGCGACTGGGTCGCCGACTCGCCGGCCAGACCCAGCACCGAGACCAGCGCCAACAGCGCGGGGAAGATCGCCAGGACGCCGTAGTAGGTGAGCGCCGCCGCCCAGTCGGTGAGGTTGTCGTCCTTGAACTCGGTGAAGGTGCGCTTGAGCACCCCGGCCTTGGAGCTGCCCTCGAGATCGCTGGGCTTGTCTGGGGCGGTGGCCATCCCACTCCTTTCGTCAGTCGCCGGGCCAGGCTCCGGTCAGCTTCTGGAACCCGCGCGCTCCGCTGCGGTCGATGATCGTCTTGACCACCGTGAAGATCGCGCCCTGAAGCGCGGCGGCCGGCAGCAGCTCCTTCCAGCCGTATTCGCTCTGGCGAGGCTTGGGCGGATCGGACTCGTCCGAGATGCGCTTCCAGACCTGCTTGAAGATCGTGCTCGCGATCAGGCCGCCGAGCACACTCGCCAGGATGCCGAACGGGGCATAGAGGAACTTGGCCATCGGTTACCGCCTCCTTCTGCGTCGGACGAGCAGGAGCAGGAGCACGACGACGCCCGCGCCAAGCAGTCGCGGATCCACCCGGCTGGCCTGCTTCGTCACCGTCTCCTGAGCTTGCTGGCCGGCGTCGCGCACCGCCTCCTTGCGCTCATCGACCTTCTCCTTGACCTGGCTCTTCACGTCGGTCTTGGCGGCCAGCTCCGCGGCGGTGTCGCCGAGCTCGCGGCGCTTCTCCGCGATGTCCTTGCGCAGCTCCTCGGGGTCGTCCGCGGCGCGCTCGGTCTTCGGGTTCTCGTTCATCGGCTCGCCCTCGCCTTCACGTGGTCGACGTCTTGCTTGGTGGTCTCGATCGCCTGCTCGGGAGCGAGTGGCAGAGCCTGGTCGACCTGCTTCTTGCCCGTCAACGCGAGCAGGCCGGCGAGGAGCAGCAGCGCTCCGCCGACGATCGCGACGGCGATCCATGGCTCGAGGGCGGTGGCGAGCAGCATCGCCGCGGCCGCGAGCAGGAAACCGACGCCGTAGAGCGCGACCAGTCCCGCACCGCCGAAGAGGCCGGCACCGGCCCCGACCCGCTTGCCCTTCTCCTGCATCTCGACCTGGGCCAACCGCAGCTCCTGACGCACCAGCTCGCCGGTCTGGGCCGAGAGCTGCTGCACGAGGTCGCTGACCGATCGGTCGTTCGCCGTCTGCACCGCCATTGATACCTCCGTGATGAATCGCTGAAAGCTCTTCATGGGGTTTCCCGCTCGGCTGAGTTGAAACAAGTTCGCGACGGCAGGCTTAACGAAATCACACGCTCAGGCGGTGGCTATCACACAGATGGGCTGGAAACGTTCAGGCGGTGGAGGCGGCCCCTCGAGATTGGCTCATCGCGCTGGGCCGCGCACTGCGCGAGGCGCGCCTGGAACGCGGCCTCTCCCAGATGATTCTCGGGAACAGGAGCGACACGAGCACGAACTACGTCGGCGGCATCGAGCGCGGCGAGCGCTGTCCGACCGTGGAGAAGATCGCCGTGCTCGCTGCCGCGCTCGACCTGGCGCTGGACGACCTGTTCTGCCGGGCGGCCGAGCTGCTGCCCGGGCGGCCATCGCGCACCGCCTGAGCGGGGCTGGATTTCGCACGCGGACGAGTGGGTACGCCGTCGACGATGGACCCGGTGATCCTCGACATCGACGGCACGCTCGTCGACACGAACTACCAGCACACGCTCGCCTGGCAACGGGCCCTGCGAGACCACGGTGAGATCGTGCCCGCCTGGCGGATCCACCGTCACATCGGGATGGGCGGCGACCAGCTCCTGACGGCCGTAGCCGGCGAGGACGTCGAGCGGCGCGTCGGCGACGCCGTTCGCGAGGCCGAGGGCGAGCACTACTCGGAGCTGATCGGTGAGGTCGAGCTGCTGCCGGGGGCGCGGGCGTTGCTGGTCGCGCTGCGCGAGCGCGGCGCGACGACCGTGCTCGCCAGCTCCGCGAAGGCCGACGAGGTCGACGTCTACCTCGACATGCTCGACGCGCGCGAACTGGTCGACGGGTGGACGACCTCGGCGGACGTCGAGGCGACCAAGCCCGAGCCCGACCTGGTGCGCGCGGCGCTCGACAAGGCCGGGTCGGACGTCGCGGTGCTGGTCGGCGACTCCGTCTGGGACTGCGAGGCCGCGGCGCGCGCCGGGATCCCGACCGTCGGCGTGCTGACCGGCGGCTTTGCTCGCGACGAGCTGCTGGCGGCGGGCGCGACGGTGGTCTACGAGTCGGCGGAGGAGCTGTGTGGGCGCCTTGACGAGGCGCCGTTCACGGGCGCGCCGGCGCGCCCGGGCATGTGACCTCAGTGGAGCGCCCCGGGGACGTGCTCGGCGCTCTCGAGCTCGAAGATCCAGAAGTCGCGGCCGATCACCGGCACCGAGACGTTGTGGACCGGGACGCCGTCCAGCGACGCCTCGAATGTGCCGGCGTGGGCATGGCCGTGGAGGACGAGATCGGGTCGGTGCTCGAGCAGCGGGGCCGCGAGGCGATCGCTGCCCAGGAAGGCCCAGATCTCGGTCGGCTCGCCGCGCAGCGTGTCCGAGAGCGGCGCGTAGTGGAGCAGCGCGATCCGAAACGGGCAGAGCGCGATCTTTGTCAGACCCTCCGCGAGCGCCTCGGCCTCCGCCCCGGTCTCGGCGTAGATCGCCCGCAGTGACGGCTCGCCGAAGTCCGGCAGCCCGAGGCCGTGGAAACCGCCGACGAAGCCCTTGATCCCGGCGACGCCGACGTGGCAGCCGGCCACCGAGTAGGTCGCGTGCCGCCGGTCGAGCACGTCCACGCCGGCCTCGGCGAGGATCGCCGCCACCTCGTCGCCGCGGCCGGCGTGGTGGTCGTGATTGCCGAGCACGGCCGCCGCCGGCATCGACAGCTCACGGCAGGCGTCCGCAAGCACGGCGGCCTGCCTCGGCTCGCCGTGCGTGGTCAGGTCGCCGGCGAGCAGAACGAGGTCAGCGCTGCCCTCCAGGGCCGCGAAAGCCTCGCGCGCGGCGGGGCCGCTGCTCTCGTCGCAGTGGATGTCTCCGGCGGCGGCGACGCGGATCGTCGCCCTGCTCTTGGGCTCGGCTCCCAACAGGCGGCTTGGGGGTGTCATTGGAACATCCATACCCGGGTAAGAGAGATCCATGGCGAGCAGGGAGTTCGAGGCGATCCAAGCGACGCTGCGGCGGACGGTCGCGACGCTGCGCGACGCCGATGTCGACTTTCTGCTCGCCGGCAGCCTCGCGAGCTGGGCGCGCGGCGGCCCCGAGAGCCACCACGACCTCGACCTGATCCTCACCCCGGAGAACGCCGAGCGGGCGCTGTCGGCGCTGGCCGAGGCGGGGATGCGGCCCGAGCGGCCGGTCGAGGGCTGGCTCTACAAGGCGTGGGACGGCGACGTGCTCGTCGACCTGATCTTCGACCCATGCGGGCTCGACGTGGAGCAGGTGATCGCCGGCGGCGAGAAGCTGTCGGTGCTCGGCATGTCGCTGCCGACGATGGCGCTCGAGGACGTGCTGGCGACCAAGCTGCTGGCGCTCAGCGAGCACCGGATCGAGTACACCGCTCCGCTGCAGATGGCGCGCGCGCTGCGCGAGCAGATCGACTGGCGCCGGCTGCGCGAGCAGACGCGCGGCTCCGCCTACGCCGACGCCTTCTTCGTCCTGCTCGAGGGGCTCGGGGTGATCTCCGACCAGAGCCTGTCGGGGGCCGCGGTACGCGTCGTCGACCCGCCGCGCGACATCTCGGCCTGAAGGCCCCCGCGGGCTAGTCGAGGTCGACGTCGAGGAAGCGTGACCGGCTGATTCCGCGGGCGTGGTCGTCGTCTCGGGCGATCACGGTCCGGTACAGGCCGTCGCGGAAGACTCGCAGGCGTCGCGAGTAGGAGGAGCAGCGCGTCCCCGCGACGGTTCGGGTCCGTGCGACGGTGATCCACCTGCCGGATGCGCGACGCTGGACACGCACGAGCGAGCCGACGTGCTGCGGGCAGGCACGGCCGAAGAAGCGCACTCGCTCGCCGCGGTCCGGCGTGCGATCGCTGACCCGGAGGCCGATCCGGATCCGAACGAGCACCGTCACCACCGGGCTGAGCAGGTTGCCCTGGCGCACGCGGTAGCGGGTGTTGAGGCCAGGCTGTTGCGTGAAGGCGTAGTTGCCGCTGGGGGCCGTCGTGGTGTTGGCGACGTTCGAGAAGGCGTTCTCGAACGGGAACGGATCGCTCTCGAGGATGACGTTCTTCCCAGCTCTCGCGGCGCTGGTCAGCCTGCCGTCGATCGAGACGCTCCCGCCGTAGACGACTGGGTTCGGCTTCGCGGCGATCGTCAGTGACTCCGCGGCGCCCGGCCCGTGACCCGGCTTGTGGGTGGCCGTCGCGGCCGTTGGGACGGCGATCGCGATCAGCAGGACGAGCGATATGGCGGTTGAGAGCCTCATGCCACCTACAACGCGGCGGAGAGCTCGAGGTTCGCAGGTGGGTATCGCCGCGGTCGACGCGGCTCGGGGCGACGGCCTAGGCGGTGTGGACGCGCCGGTCGATCTCGTCCAGGACGGCGCGGTCCACCGTCTGGTCGAACTTGCGCGCGAAGTCGGCACCCGAGGCCAGCATGTCCGGGAGGTCGTCGCAGCCGAGCACGCGCGGTCGCGCGTCTCCGGGACGCCAGACGGTGAACCGCCGGTAGTCGCCCGAGATCCGTAACGCCGGGTCGCTGGCGAGTACGGTCTGCACGAGCGACTCCGTCGGTATGAGGGTTTGGCGGTAGTGGTCGAGGATTTCCGGCTTCGCGCGGAGTAGTGCGACGACGGCATCGACGGCACGGCGCCTAAGGGTGAACCAGTCCGACCCGCGGTGGCACTCGAAACCGGGCCGGAACGGAGTCCGGAACGCACGCGCACCGACCCAGTCACCGCTCGGCATGCTGCGCACGGAAAGCAGGGGGCGGGCGCGCGCCGCAATCGCGAGCAGCGTGCGTCCTGGCGCACCCGGCGGCAGCTTCCGCCACCGATAGAAGTAGCGCGACGCGAACTCGTCGACCGGAACCAGCCGGCTCAGCGCCGGAGGCTCGACGCGCGTGGCTTCGATGAAGGCATCGAAGCCACTCCCCGCCAGCGCACGTTCGATGTCCACTAGCGGCCGGATCGGGTAGTCCTGGCCGGAGAGCAGCACGACCCAGTCGAAGTCGCTGCGTTCGAGCAGCCACTCCAGACATCGCAGGACCATCTCCAATTGCGACGGCTCTCCCCATTCCACCGGGGACGGCGGCTCCACCCGGCGCACGCCGAGCACGTCCAGCGCCGGCACGTCGACGGCACACCGTCGGTCGTCGTGATGCAGCGCGATCAGCGCTCGCGGGCTGCCACGGCGAAGTGTCTCCGCCAGCCGCAAGACCTGCTCCGGAAGGGTGTACGAGGTGATCAGATAGGCAATGCGCGGCGCATCAGGCACGGCCGGCGACCGCCCCGCTGTCGCACCGCTGGCTCCTCCACCCTTGGCCGTTGTCGGGGTCTAGGAGCTCAACCGGCCAAGGTGTCCGCGGGTCGGCGATCACCCGCGCAGCGTAGGGAGTGCGGCGGCCGCCACCGACTTGACCTGCGGAGAACTGCTTTCCAGCTGGGTATGTGGGAGAGCCGACGCCCGGATTCGAACCGGGGACCCCTTCATTACGAGGCGTTGAAAAGACATCGAGTTAGCTCAGGTTGGGTCGTGTACGACCAGTTGGGTCGGGTTCGCTCAGGTTAGATTTGCCGAGTTGGGGACACGGTTCGGGACACGAAGACGTCGTCGAGCACCGCAAGTCCTCATGGGGACGTTCATCCGGAGGCGGTCCAGCGCCGGGCGTGGGGATCCCAAGTCCGGAGCGCAGCTCCCGCTTCGTGGATCAGCGGGTCGGCGAAACCGGCCGCGGCCGCGATCGCGTCAGCGAGGTTCTCGGGGAGGTGTTCGCCGTAGTGCCCGAGCGAGTCGCGATAGGCGCGGTAGTCACCGCGGCGCAGGGAGGCGAGACCGCCAACCGCTGTCATAAGGGGGACGAGGTCGACGTTCCGAAACGTGGCGGTTGTCGTCAGCGCTTCACGCATCGACGCCCAGGTGACCTTGTGGGCGCCGGTCAGGGTGTAGATGTCGGCGAGGTCGCGGACGCGGGTGTTGGTCTCGGCGAGATCGATCGCGGTGGTGATCTTCTCGGCCAAGACGGTCTCGATCGGGTAGCCGAGCACCTTGATAGGCGCGCTGTCGGGCCGCAGGCCGGGCAGGGTTATGAGCCGCGGCTCGGGTGTGACCGGGTCGCCGAAGTTGATGTCCAAGCGCAGCTTGACGACTGCGGTGGCGATTCGCGCGTCCATTGCCACTCGAATGCCGTGATAGAGCGCGTGATCGCGAATCGTTTGCGTGGCAAGGGTGGCGATGACGTACTCGACACCATCCTCGGGATCTTCGATCGCGGCGATCTCGGCAACCCGGGTCGCCACCACATCAGCGTCGGCGGCAAGGCCGATCGCAAGCGCGTCGGCATCGACGGTTGGCCGGCGTTGCCCCAGCGCCGCGAGCAGTACACCGCCCTTGAGCACGAACTGTGAGGCATGGGGTGAGCCGCTCAAGCGCGCCAGCCAGCGCTCGACGACATAGGCCGTTAGGTACTCCTGGGTGCCACGCCCCTCGCGGCGAGCGCGGTTCTGCAGATCCAGGTAGGCCCGGCCCGCCGGCGTAGCCCGGGTCACGGGGTTCATCGAGCGCCGACCACGTCGATCGCGCGCCGTACGGGACCGACCACGCCGAGCGCATGCGCGTATTCCAGAACGCGGGCGGGCCGGGCATCGCGCCTGCTCATGTACCGGTTCAATGCCACATGCGCGGTCGACTCGCCCAGACGGTGACGCAACCGCATGAGATCGACCACCGTGCGCGGAGGGTCGTAGACCCGGACCAGCTCGCCCGGGGCGGCCTCAACGCTTGCCAACCCGAGCTCGAACGTCCGCGGATCGAAGCGGAACACCTTCGTGGGCGGCTGGTCGATCTGCGGCGGATGGGTTCCGTTGGGTACCGCCACCTGAACCTGCAGAGGCTGCTCGTCGGTCAGCTCATGCAGCGCAGCGGCCGACACGCAACACACGATCGCCCTCGGCGCCCGATACGCCACCGCCAGCAGGTCCGGATGCGCCGCTAGTGGCGCATCCGCACGCCGAAACACCCCCCGCGACAACTCCACCAGCTCGCCAGCATCACGCCAGGCGTACAGATCTCGCGGGTGCACCCCGAGAGAGACGGCCGTCGCCGACGTGAACGTGCTTGGCATAGACGCCGACACCCGCATGGATTAAAAGCTTACACGATCATGCGCTCTCTGAGAGCTTTCTATCCACGCAGCCCTGCCAGTCAGCAGCCCGTCTCGCCGCGATAACGGGCGAGGTTCCTTTCAACCTGCTTGATCGAGGCAGCATCCTCTGCGGATAACTCGCCCTTGCCCTCAGGATCGGCGACGGCGCGCAAGAGCAACGGCAGCCTCAACACGGAGAACACTGCCGGCTGCTGTTGAACTGGATCGGTGTCAGGTCGCATTCACTCGATAGGCAGGACTGCCAGCTGGAAAGCAGTCCTGGTGGAAGTACACCCCGAGCCCGTCTAGAACCTCAGGGCCATCGTCGCCAAAGGCCTCAACAGCTACTTGCTCGACCGCACGGACGATGCTGTCGTCTAGCGGGTCAACGATGTCGCGGCACCCCTCGCAGATACTGACCGTCTCGCTCATGACCAGAGTCGACCACCTAGCCCAGACGGCAACGGTGGATCGGAAATGAAGCAGCCAACGAAGCGAGCCGCCGCGCCCAGAGCCGACGCCCGGATTCGAACCGGGGACCCCTTCATTACGAGAGCGTTGAGAGGGCGTCGAACTGGGTCGATTTGGCTTGGGTATGGCCAGCTCGGTCGGGTTGGCTCGGGTCAGATTTGCCGAGTTGGGGACATGGTCCGGGACACGCGCGAGCGTCTGCGTGCCGAGGTGCCGCGCCACCCTGACGAACGGTATCCATGAGACTGCCCAGCATGGACGAGGGAGCCCCAAGAGGCCCGATCCTGTTCTGCTTCGCCATGAGCGAGCTTACCGAGCAGTCGACCGGCCCCTACGACGCTCCCGCGCTCAAGAGCACACTCAATGCCCTAGCCACCCATCGCCTGGCTACGGAGCTGCGCAACGGCGACCTGCTTCTGCATGTCGTGGCCGAGCATATCGGCCAGGTGAGCACGGTCTCGCTGGGTCGCACGAAGCGGCTAGCCATGGCTTCGCATGTTCATGTGGACCGCGACCTGCTCATCACCCTGGCATGGGATGTCATGGACTCAGCGACCGAGCGGTGGAACGCCGGCGCGGTCGAGGCGCTGGCCTCATTGCTCGCGAAGCGCGACGGATTCGGCATCGCGCTCGCGAACCTGCCGCGAGCCGTAGCCGATGACGCCGCGCGCAAGCTCGAAGGCACGCCCGGTTACGTCTGCGCTTTCGAGACCGACATAGGCAACCCGCACCATGTCTCCCTCTGCTCGTTCCTGCCGACCCGTGGCTGGATCAGCGAGCGAGTTCCTGTTCGACCGCTACCTCACCGACGACCCGTTCGATCCTCCCATGCTTGAGAACTGGGCCGCGTGGCTGTCAGAGGTTCCCTTCACCGGCCGTTATCTCGACGACTCCGAGCGCACAGCACTTGGCGACTGGCCTGAGGGACCCGTCAGCTCGCGCGGAGCGGAGTCCGCCGCGCTGCTCGCATCTCGGACGCCCGATAGCCATCTCGACCGAGTAACGAAGGCGCTGCTCGATGGAAACAGGAAACAGCCAGAGTTCGAGTTCAGCGTTGACGTCACAGCCCTACCTCACGTTGCCGACGCGGTGATCGAGGAGTCCAAGCTGCGCGGCTACTCTCTGAACGTCGACCACCCAGTTGGGGGCGACAAGGCCCGCCACTTCCAGACGTCACTCGAAATCGGAGCTGACGACTGGGAGTACTTGGCGGCTCAGCTGAAGGAGGGCCTGGCGACCGCGCGCACCCACCGCGTCAGGGCGAACCAGTACGGGGTCTCCTACCACTGCGTGGTCGAGGTCGTAGGCCTCAACGGCAGGCAACGACCGGTGCTGTGCGCCTGGCAGATCAAATCCAATGGCGCACCACGATTGGTGACGGCATACATCGACCGCTCCAAGGGGCCGCCGGAGCCGCGCGAAGGCTCGGCAATCCTCAGCCAGCGCTTGTCGGGAGCCCAGCGGTTCGAGGCGCTGTATGAGCTGGCCGATGACAGAGCCACCCAGCGCGCGGTGGCGACGGTTCCTACGCCGTTGAGCGTCGACGGCCAGTGGTACACCGAAGGCGCCCTCGGCTCGGCCTGGGTTGTAGTCCCAGATCTGCGAACCGGCTTTGCTCGCTGGCTCGTCCGTAGCGATCGGGCGCACGCTCAGCGCGGTCGGGGAGCCCTGGTCTTCGCCCCTTACGCTGGCCTCGATCAGGCAGATGCATATGCGCAGGAGTTTGCGGGCGTGCTGCGCCTCAACGGTCTCGACTGCGAGGTCATCACTCATCCCGACTGATCGAGGACGCGGGAACCGCAGCGGCTCGTCAGACGCGAACGGCCGTACGCACGCCGACCGGAACATGTAGCGCCTGACGGACCTCCTCGTATATCGGCAGCCCAACCTCTTGCGGCACCTCGACACTCGCCATTATCGCGTAGGGCAAGGCGACCTCAAGAGGTCCCGCGTCTTCACGACAAGTGACCGCCAACTCGATTGCCGCACCGGGGGCATAAGGAACCGCTTGCCCACCCTCAAGCACCTCATGCTGGAGCGTCCCACGACATGCATCGTTGGAGTCCGCCTCGATACGCGACGCAAGCGCCTTCGCCTGTCCGCCAGGCACCAGTTTCAGAGCCGCGCGTCGGTAGAAGCGATTTTGTGGATTGACCGGAGTAAGCCAGGCCAGCGTCAGAGTGATCCGCCGGTTCGTTGTGCGAGAGGCGAGACTCGACGGCAGCGGGAAACGGTAGGTGTGTTCCCCGTCTTTGCCGATTGTTCCACCTCCTAGGACGGTGACGCGATGGTCGTCGCATATGAGAGACCGATCAGGAGTTGATCGTCCGTAGCCCAACAGCTTTCCAGCGAGGGCACGAGATCGCCGCTGCCCAATGTCCGCGTGCATGTCATCGACCAGCGCTCTTGCTCCGCCCCATCGCGCGCTATGCACCAAAGCGGCTTTAAGGATCACAGCGTCGAGACCCGGGCCCGGCATGCGCTCGTCGTGCAACCCGCGTAGCCAATCTAGAACCTCAACCAGTCGCCCCGCATGGTGAGCAGCCATCGCCGCCGCAACGCTGGTTCCGTTGCTGTGGACCGTTGCATCGAGTCTGCCTGCGTCGGAGCTGGGTGCCGCGACGCGGACACCAGGACGACGATAGGTCAGGGGTAGCGTCGCTAAGCGGCTGCCGTCCTCATTGGCAGGCTCAATGCGGACAAGCTGACGACCGCCGTCCATCAAGATGTCGGGCTTCACTGCCCGGCGAACTCCCCCTCCTATGGCGCTTACGATGCTTGGGAGATCTGGCACCGCCACCGGCTCGATGCGGTCATCCGTAGGGATGGCGCCTGATTCGTCGGCGTGGGCGGCACCGATCGTCAGGGCGTTGATGGACTCGGCGGGCGCCAGGAGCCGACGTACTGGAGCAGAACGGCCAACTGCGCAAAGTAGCTCGTGCTGAATCTCATCGGAGTTGTCCACATCCAAATCGGCAGGCAGAAGAAGTGGGTCGAGATGATTGCCCGCTGAGACGATGAACAAGACTTGGTGGCGGAAGGACAACCAGTCAAGAAGCCGTGCGAGAGGACTTACAAACCGATCAAACTGTTGAGCAACGTCGCCTACGGCGAGCAGGACTGCGCGGACATTTGGTGCCGCCGCCTGATCGCCCTCGAATAGACGCGCTACGGCGGTGTGGAGAACATCGACTGGCAATCTGTCCCGCGGGAGCTCCTCCGTAGCGTTAGGCACCCAGTCAGGGACGTGGGGGGCGAGCACCGGACGCACATAGACCGGCGCACTAAGTGGAGTGTCCGAGCCGTTTAGGTCGCCGTGAATCACGACGGACGCCATACCGGTTCCGTGTATGCGGCGCGCGGCGGGGATCGTCGCCTCCCAGCCCTCAGGATCATCCACGATGATCCGTCCACGGAGCGAGGCGTGCCCGGCGAGAGGGAGGCCGTCGAGAACGGCGACGCGTGCGTCTCCGGTGGTCGGCTCGTCCGATGCCTCGATCGGTTCCGGATCTAGGTCGAGGGAACCTGCTGTAGCCGCCATCTGACCTACTGCATGAAAGAACCGGACACCTGTCGTCCGTAGCCATCGCATCTCATGGTCATCCACCGCCTCGCGCAATCGGCTCGCGGGCACCTTGCCGAGCACCCCGTGGTAGTCGATCTCCTCGTTGATGTACTCGCCTACGAACTCGCCCCCGACAGCCTCGAGGTCCTCCCGGAGAGCGGCGCTTGCTGCCGTTCGACGAGACAACTCACGACGAAGCCAAAGCTCTACCTCGAACTCCACCATCTCGTCGCCGATGTCAGCGAACTCTCGTGCCCATACATCAACTGCACCGGTCCTCTCTAAGCGATCGCTGTTATCCCAGGCGCGGAGACCTCTCAGCAACTCGAAGAGGTGTCTGAACTTTGTCGTGCCGCGCACGAACCGCTCGCCGCGTTGAAATCGCTCCCAAAGCGATAGCAATTGGCGCCAGGCGGTCTCGTCGCTTAGGACGAGAAATACCTGGCGGGCATAGCGGCCACGGCGACCATCGGGATCTACCGCGGCGAACTCGTCCGGAGCGACTCGCTCGCCTAGCTCCTCAGCCAGAAACTCCAGTCCAGGGATCTTCTGAACCGCTGCCGCGAAATCCTCGATCTCGCCAGCAATCTCAAGGACGAGAACCTGCTCCGGAGCAAACGCATCGTCACCAGCCGCCACCGCGACTCGTTGCGCTTCAAAGGCAGTCGTAAGGCGCTGAAGCGCCGGCCCGAGTCGTTTGCTCTGAACGTCGGGACCTGGACCTTCAACGGGCGGCCGAGTAGCGGGACGAGTAGTGCGCTGGCCAATCGTCGGGCGGTTAAATGGCAGCGCCGGAAGCTCAGGCATGCGCCTCTAGTGCGCACACCTCGCGCCATCGCGCTAGGCGCTCGGGCACTAGGCGACGCAAGGAGGTACCCGGCTCCAATACCTGGCGGCGGCGAATGTCCTCACCAAGATCCTGTAGCTGCGAGAAGGTTGCACCTGTTGTCTTACGGGCTAGCGTCTCGGCCCCCATTCCGATTGGCTCCTCCGATGTGGCCAAGAAGCGCTCGAACCAAGCTATACGTGCCACCTTACCCGGTAACGGCAAGTCGAGCCTTAGCTGGAACCGACGATGGACGGCTCGGTCGAGCAGCTCTGGATGGTTCGACGCCGCAACGATCACAGCATGGCTGGGAAGCGCATCAACCTGGAGGAGAAGTGAGCTAACTACTCGCTTGATCTCCCCCGTCTCATGCTTGTCGCCACGCTCCTTGGCGACAGCATCGAACTCGTCGAAGAACAACACACATCGACGACTACGCGCGAAGGCGAACACAGCCGCAAGTCGTGCGGCAGTCTCTCCTAGATAACTGCCAATGACCTCCTCGTAGCGAACGACTACTAGGGGTAAGAGCAAAGCCTCAGCGATGCTCTCTGCCAGTGATGTCTTCCCGTTTCCGGGTGGACCTAGGAGCAAGGCACGGTGTCTAGGCTCCAATCCATAGCTACGCAGCACGTCAGTACGCTGCTGCTCCTCAATTAGCTCCCCGACAGCCTCGCGCGTGCGTTCGGGGAGAATGAGATCTTCAAGCTGGAACCTCGGCGTGGTGACCGCAAAGCCCTGTAAGGCCTCAGCCGGCATGTCGCTGCCGTTCGCTGGCGCTGCCGTGCGCAACGCCTCTTGAAGGCGCTCGGCAAGAAGGTGGTGCTGCTTGTCTCGCTCCTCGGCAACGAGGGACTCCACCGTTCGGCTTAGCTCAGAGTCGTCGTGCTGTCGAGCAGCACGAACGAGGTTCACGATGAGATCAGCGCGCGCCATGGGCATAAGGATGACGGCTAAATCGGCGCGAAGCTAGGTATGGCGCTCTCCAGGTCATCGCCGTCCCACCAGCGAGAGAACCTGCGACGGAAGCTTGCGCCCGCGTCACGCCGTGGCCGTGAAGCGCAGATGCTCGCGATCGGCTTGCGGGGCTCCGCCCGCTAGCTCCTCGTCGGGCGTGAGGACCGTGCTGAGAGCGTCGAGCGCGGCGTCGCAAGCCTCGTCGCGAGTCCGGCCTTGACTCATCGCGCCCGGAATCCCGAGGACGCGGGCGACGATCCAGCCGTCCTCGTCGGGCGGCTCGAAGGCGATCGTGAAGTCGATTGACGCGGCCACGGGGACCACAGTACGGCCTGGGTCGCGGAGCGTCCAGGAGCCGGCAGAACCGCCGCGCAACCCCGGGTGCAAGTGTGTGGTCCGCTGGGCGGTGGGGTCGGAGACGAGGGCGGTTGGAGGCGGCGGGTTTCGTGAGCGACGGGTAGTCAGGTGGGGTGGGCGGGAAGAGGGCGGCGGTCGCGGCAGGGCGTGGGTCGGATCGCTGGCGGGACGAGGGAGTCGGGTGAGGAGTTGGCGTGGGGTCGCCCGCGAGCCCACGGCGCTCGCTCGACGGACCACGGCGATGCCAAAGATCGAGGCGCATTGCGTCTCCCCCTTCAAGCCCATGAGTCCGCTCGAGAACTCCCCCACCGATCCCGCCGCCACGGCCTCGCCCCTATCGGAGCCGCTGCTCGACTCCGATGCCGCAGCCGCGCTGCTCTCGGTGCGACGAAGTTGGATCTATGAGGCCGTGCGCGACGGCCGACTTCCACACGTCAAAGTCGGCCGTCACATCCGGTTTCTGCGTGCTGACCTGGAGAGCTGGGTGTTTGCTCAGCGGAGAGGCCGGCTGTTCTAGGCGAGCGCCAGCTCGGTTGCCTTCGCCGCCGCGCGGGTGGCGAACACGAATCCGTCGAGCCGGTGGACGAGACCGATCGCGGCGAGGCGGTTGATGGAGTCGGTCACGTGAATAGAGTTGTTGCCGATCTCGCTGACCATCTCCTCGACCGACCAGATCGCCGCCGAGTCGGTCAGCAAGAGTCCGAGGATCGCCTGATCTGTCTGGGCCTCCTCGTCGGCCACTGTCTGGATACGCTGATCCTGCATGGGAGCTGATACCTCCTGTGCCGGGCCCCGGGGCGTTCGCGCGTCGCCGGGGCCACTTTGTTTGGTGGCCGAGATACTAGCGGTCTATCAGTAGCTGTCAATCCGCTGGACCGAAACGCTTGCGATTGGCAACGTTCGATAGGCAATGGGTCGTCTAGATCAACCGCAGCCCGCCCTCGGTGCCGCGATTCGCCAGCTACGCAACAAGCGCGGCGTGACGCAGGAGGACCTGGCGCATGACGCCGGCGTGACGACCGGCACGCTCTCGCTGATCGAGCGCGGCAAGTCGAACCCGGCCTGGGGCACGGTCAAGAGCATCGCGGCCGCGCTCGGCGTATCAGTGGCCGATGTGGCGAAGCTCGCTGAGAAGCACGAGCGCTAAGCGTCGAAGGCGCTCGCGACGAGCGCGGCGTCGTCCTTGCGTGGCGCATAGTGGAGGTAGCGCATGGTGGTCTTTACGTCGGCGTGGCCCATCCACTCCTGGACGCGGCGGATGTCGGCCTTGGCGATGACGCGGGTGCCGAAGGTGTGGCGGAGGTCGTGGAAGCGGAGTCGGCGGAGGCCGGCGCGATCGAGGGCATCCTGGTAGCGGCGGCGGAGCGCGCGACCGTCGAGGAAGCTCCCGGTGCGGCCGACGAAGACGAGATCGTCGTCAGCAGTCCACTGAGAGCGCTCACGGAGGCTGGTCAGCGCCTCCGCGACGTTGGGTGCCATCGGGACCGAGCGGACCTTGCCGGACTTGGGAGTGGCGAGTGCGCCGTCCGAGTAGCTGGCGCGGACGCGGATCGTGGAGCCCTCGATGTCGAGGTCGCGCCAGCGGAGTGCGATCAGCTCGCCGCGACGGAGTCCGCTGAAGGCGGCGGTGAGATAGATCGCGGCGTCCTGCTCGGAGGCGGCTGCGTCGACCAGCGCCATGACCTCCTCTGGGGAGAAGACCTCGATGTCGCCGCTCGCCGTTGGCGCGGGTGGCTTCTCCACGTCGGTCACGGGGTTGAACGGGAGGCCGTAGACCTTGCGCGCCCGCTTCATGATTCCGCCCATCAGGACGTACGCCTTGGTACGGGTGGCTGGGGCGACCTCGAGCCCGGTTATCCAGGACTCGACCATCGGAGTCGTGATCGACTCGACGGGCAGCTTGCCGAAGGCTGGGAGTAGTTGGGCGCGGACGAAGGCGCGGTAGCCGGCGACCGTCGAGGGCTTGCGGGCGCGGTCTTCCTCGATGTAGCGCAGGTACTCGTCGGCTGCCTGCTGAAAGGTAGCGCCAGTTCGGACCATGCCGGCGTGCTGGCCGCGCCGGATCTCGTCGAGGATCTGGTCTAGCTGGACCTGCGCGGTCTGCTTGGTGAAGTAGCCATCGGAGGGTCGGCCGCGCTTCGTCCAGGCCGGCCCGAGCTTCTTCTGGACCTGGCGGCCGTCGGGCAGCCTGTACTTGGCGTACCAGACCGGTCCGCGCTGGCGCTCGACGCGGAATACGTGGCCGCTGACCGGCCGGCTGAGTTGGCTCTGCATCGGGGACCTCCCAGGCAGCCCGATTGGCTTTCTAGAGCCGAAAGGCTAGCAGCACTTCGGGACATATTCGGGACACGCGCCCCGGTGGGTCAGAAGCCGATCAGCAAGAAAGTGCCGATTTCCAGGGCTTTCCGAGAGCCGACGCCCGGATTCGAACCGGGGACCCCTTCATTACGAGTGAAGTGCTCTACCAACTGAGCTACGTCGGCGCGAGCGGCGATTCTAGCGCTGGGGCTGGGTGCGGGGTCAGCGCTTCTTGCCGGGATTGAAGAGGCCCTTGGGATCGAAGGCCTGCTTGATCGAGTCGTGGAGGGCGCTGGCGGTCGGTCCCCACTGGCGGTCGAGGCGGCCGCGCTTGAGCCAGCCGGTGCCGTGCTCGCCGGAGTAGGTGCCTCCGAGAGCGACGGCGCGGTCGCAGATCTGCTCGGCGGCGGCCGCGGCGGCGCTGCGCTCGCGGGCGTCGCCGGGGCGGACGAGGAAGGTGGCGTGGACGTTGCCGTCGCCGGCGTGGCCCCAGCCGCACGCCTGAAGGCCGTGCTGGGCGCCGATCTCGACGGTGGCGTCGACGATCTCGGCGAGACGGTCGACGGGAACGGCGACGTCCTCGCTGAGCTTGCCGCCGCGGATCGAGGTGACCGCGCCGGAGAAGCCGTCGCGCCAGCGCTCGAGCCGCCGGGCGGCGGCGACGTCCTCCGGGGCAAGCAACGTCAGGGCGCCCTCTCCGAGGACGTCGACAGCCTCGGCGCGGATGCGCTCGACCTCCGCCGCCGAGCCATCGATCTCCAGCAGCACCATGAAGCCGGCGGCGGCGTCAACGCGCTCCGGGAACGATCCGCGCACCGCCTCCACCACGCCGCCGTCCGCGAACTCGATCGCCGCCGGCTGCAGACCGGCCGCCAGCACCGCCTCGATCGCGCGGCAGCCGGCGGCGACGTCGGGATAGAAGGCGACGACGCCCGCGACCGCCTCGGGCGCCGGCAGCAGCGACAGCCAGACGCTGGTGACGATCCCGAGCGTGCCCTCGGAGCCGATCAGCAGGCCGCGCAGGTCGTAGCCGGCGACGTCCTTGCGCGTGAAGCCGCCGAGGCGGACGAGCTCGCCGGGCGCTACGACCGCCTCGATCCCCGTGACCCAGCGGCCGGTGACGCCGTACTTGAAGGCGCGCGGCCCGCCGGCGTTGGTGGCGACGTTGCCGCCGATCTGCGACTGCTCGGCGGCGCCGGGGTTGGGCGGGAACAGCAGGCCGCTCTCGCGCGCCAGCCGGGCGACGGTGGCGGTCGTGACGCCCGCGTCGACGTGCATCCGCCAGAGCGCCGGGTCGAGCGCGTGGACGGTCGTCAGGCGCTCGAGCGAGACGACCACCCCGCCGTCGATCGGCACCGCGCCGCCGGAGAAGCCGGTGCCGCCGCCCCGAGGGACGATCGGCACGTCGTTGTCGTAGCACCAGGAGACGACGCGGCGCGCCTGCTCGGCGTCTGCTGGCCGCACGACCGCGTCGGCGCGGCCCTCGAAGCCGAGCGCGTCGCCGGTGGCGTCGCTGCCGTAGGGGCGCGGCGTGCCGGCGAGCGCGTGCTCGTCGCCGACGATCGCCGCGAGCTGCTCGATCACCCGGCCGATGCTAGCCCGAACCCGTGCTCCTCTCCCGTCGAGCCGGTGCGCGGGGGGCGTGCGCGGCGCAGACCGCCCTACCACCCCATGGTCCCAACACGTCTGCTCCGGCTCGAACACCTCTCCCGCCCCGATTGCCCGTGGGTCTTCGTCGCCAGCTCGGCGCGGACGCGGCTGCTCGGACTCGCCTGGCTCGACGACCTGCCGGCGGACTGCGGCCTGCTGATCCCCGGCTGCAGCTCGGTCCACACCTTCGGCATGCGCTTCGCGCTCGACATCGACTTCCTGGACGCGGACGGGCGCCTGCTGCGTCGCGTCCCGGCGGTCCCGCCGCGGCGGATCGTGTGGTGCCGCGGCGCGGCGGCGGTCCTGGAGCGCCCCTCGGCTACGCCGGAGCGCCGACGAGCCGCGCGAGGCGGAAGCCGAGCGCTTCGAGCGCGAGGTCCTCGGTCACGTTGACCTCGAGCGCCATTCGCGTCTCCTCGCAGCGCTCGGCCGCGACGCGCAGGCGGCGCGGGTCGACGGCGACGGTCACACCGCCCTCCCCACCCGCGACCAAGGCCTCCGCTCCGGACCGGTCGAGCGCCGCCTGCTCGGCGCCCTCGGCGAGGCAGAGCAGGTCGCGGAAGCGCAGGCCGGCGAGCGTCAGGCCGAGCGCGAGCAGCTCGGTGCGGGCGCGGCGGCCGTCGCGCTTGGTCGCGTCCTCGAACTGCTTCTCGAGCGCGTTGCGATCGCGGCCCTTGGGCTCGGTCTCGAGCCGCGCCGCGGCCTGCTCGGCGATGCCCTCCTCGGCGGCGATGCGGCGCTCCTCGGCGCGGTCGAGCAGGCCGCGCCAGGACTCGGGCTCACCGGCCGGCTGACCGCCGCCGGCGAGCGCGCTGCCGACGAGGCGGTCGACGTCGGCGAGCAGCGTCGCTCCCCCCTCGGAGGCGAGGAAGCGGGCGCGGGCGCCGTTGCCCAGCGCCAGGCGGGCGCAGGCGCCGGCCCGCTCGGCCGGCACGCCCTCTCCCACCAGCGCCTCGGCGATGCGCGCCGCGGGCAGCGGGTCGAAGCGGACGAGCTGGCAGCGCGAGACGACGGTCGGGATCACCTGGCCGAGCGAGTCGGTCAGCAGGATCAGGTGGACGAACGACGGCGGCTCCTCGAGCGTCTTGAGCAGCCGGTTGGCGACCTCGTCGTTCATCGTGTCGACACGCTCGAGCACGAATACGCGCTTCTGGGACTCGAACGGCGTGCGGGTGGCGGCCGAGACGACCGGATCGGCGACGTCGTCGGTGCGCATCACGTGGGCGCCGGTCGGCTTGACCCAGGTCAGGTCGGGGTGGGCGCCGTCGAGCACGCGGTGGCGGGCGTTGTCGAGATCGGGGGAGCCGGCCGCGAGCAGCTCGGCGGCGAACGCGCGCGCGGCGGTGCGCTTGCCGACCCCGGCCGGGCCGTGGAAGAGGTAGGCGTGCGAGGCCTGACCGGCGAGCGCGGCCGAGAGCGTCATGCGCGCCTGTGGGTGCGACTCGGTTCCGGGCAGCACGGTCGGCGCGTTCATCGCGGCGAGCGTAGCGGCAGCCGTCGCCGGTATCGTCGCGGCGGTGGCACGCGGCCGGCTGATCACGATCGAGGGGATCGACGGCGCCGGCAAGACGACGCTCGCCGCCGGCCTGCTCGAGCATCTGCGCGGCAGCGGCATCCAGATCGAGCTGTTGCGCGAGCCGGGCGGCGTGGTCGTGGCCGAGCAGATCCGGACGCTGGTCAAGGATCCGGCGCTGACGATCGGGGCGCGCGCCGAGACGCTGCTCTACGCGGCCGCGCGGGCGCAGCTCGTCGAGGAGGCGCTGCTGCCGGTGCTGGAGCGCGGGACGTGGGTGCTGCTCGACCGCTTCGTCGACTCGTCGCTCGCCTACCAGGGCGCCGGCCGCGGCCTCGGGGTCGAGCTGGTGCGGGCGATCAACGAGTTCGGCACCGGCGGGCTGACGCCGGACCGCACGCTGCTGCTGGAGATCGACCCCGCGCTGGGGCGCGCCCGCCAGGGCGCGCGGCTGGAGGGGTTCGACCGGCTGGAGCTCGAGCAGGAGGAGTTCTTCGCGACGATCGCGGCGGCCTACTCGGCGCTCGCCGATGCCGAGCCGGACCGGGTGCGGCGGATCGACGCGAGCCAGTCCGCGGCGATGGTCGTCGCCGCCGCCGAGGTGGCGGTCGAGGACCTGCTCGCCAGCCGTGACTAGGATGCCGGCCCCTATGCGCGCAATCGTTACAGGCGGATCTGGATTCATCGGCTCGAACATCGTCGACGGGCTGCTGGCTCGCGGCGACGAGGTGACCGTGCTCGACGACCTGTCGACCGGCCGCCGCGAGAACCTCGACGGAGCGCTGGCCAACGGCGCGGAGCTGGTCGAGGGCGACATCCGCGACCAGGCCGCGCTGGTCGAGCTGGCCGAGCGCGTGAAGCCGGAGACGATCTTCCACCTCGCCGCGCAGATCGACGTGCGCCGCTCGGCCGCCGACCCGGCCGCCGACGCGCGGATCAACGTCGAGGGGACGATCAACGTGCTGACCGCCGCCCAGGCCGTCGGCGCGCGCGTCGTGAACTCGTCGACCGGCGGGGCGATCTACGGCGAGGGCAAGGTCATCCCCGCGCCGGAGGACCACCCGGTCGCGCCCGAGGCGCCGTACGGCCAGTCGAAGTTCGCCGCCGAGGGCTACTGCGAGCTGTTCCGCCGCCTGCACGGGGTGTCGGCCGTGTCGCTGCGCTATGGCAACGTCTACGGCCCGCGCCAGGACCCGCTCGGCGAGGCCGGGGTGATCGCGATCTTCTGCGGCAAGCTGCTCGAGGGCGAGCAGCCGACGATCTTCGGCGACGGGCTCCAGACGCGCGACTACGTGTTCGTCGGCGACGTCGTGCGGGCTAACCTCGCGGCGGCGGGCTCCGACGCGACCGGCGCGATCAACATCGGCACCGGCGTTCAGTCGAGCGTGATCGACCTGGTCGAGGCGCTGGCGCCGCAGGCCGACGGGCGCTTCGAGGCGATCATGGCCCCGGAGCGACCGGGCGAGGTGCGCCACATCGCGCTCGACGCGACGCGCGCCGGCGAGCTGCTCGGCTGGAGCGCCGAGACGGGCCTCGCCGACGGACTCGGCGTCACGCTCGACTCGCTGCGCTGACCCTGCAAACAGCGTGAAAAATCGCTGCTGACTGGCACAGACAAAGGCGTTTCGACGCTCTAAAGTGAGTGCTGGAAGCCCTCTGTGGGTCTTCCGTCCGGCGGGAGCGGCACCATCGCTTCCCGGCTTGCGGTAAGCGCCTTTCCAAGCTTCCCCGCGACCGGGATTCCGGACGCAAAGAAGACGAGGAGACCCATGCCGAGCAACCGCACCGCACCCACACCGAGCACCGCCGGAGTAACCATCGAGCGGCGCTATACGGAGCCCGGCGTGCATCCCTTCGACGCTGTCGAGTGGGAGATCCGCGACGCCGTCATCGGCGACCCCGCGAAGCCGGCCTTCGAGCAGCGCGGCGTCGAGTTCCCGAAGTCCTGGTCGCAGAACGCGACCAACATCGTCGCCCAGAAGTACTTCCGCGGCCGGCTCGGCAGTGACGAGCGCGAGAACTCGGTGCGTCAGATGGTCGGCCGCGTCGCCGGCACGATCGCCGGCTGGGGCCGTGCGGGCAACTACTTCGCCACTACCGAGGACGCCGACGCGTTCGAGGCCGAGCTGACCCACATCCTGCTCCACCAGCAGGCGGCGTTCAACTCGCCGGTCTGGTTCAACGTCGGCTTCGAGGAGCACCCGCAGTGCTCGGCCTGCTTCATCCTCAGCGTCGAGGACACGATGGAGTCGATCCTCGACTGGAACACCAAGGAGGGCAAGATCTTCCGCGGCGGCTCCGGCTCGGGGATCAACCTCTCGAACATCCGCGGCTCGATGGAGCACCTCGCGAAGGGCGGCACGGCGTCCGGGCCTGTCTCCTTCATGCGTGGCGCGGACTCCTGGGCCGGCACGATCAAGTCGGGCGGCAAGACCCGCCGCGCGGCGAAGATGGTCGTGCTCGACGTCGACCATCCCGACGTCCTCGACTTCGTCTGGTGCAAGGCGCGCGAGGAGGAGAAGGCGCTCGCGCTGCGCGACGCCGGCTTCGACATGTCGATCGACGGCGACGGCTTCACCTCGATCCAGTACCAGAACGCCAACAACTCGGTGCGCGTC
>Ga0190275_10000219_pt1 | contig 59530 bp, 64 predicted proteins | sample Popmic550T_FD_133745 | JGI IMG/M metagenome (GOLD analysis project Ga0190275, IMG submission 133745) | Populus adjacent soil microbial communities from riparian zone of Yellowstone River, Montana, USA - 550 T | ecosystem: Environmental > Terrestrial > Soil > Riparian zone > Trees stand | place...
TCAGACAGCGCTTGAGGCATTCCCGCTCGGCTATAGTCAGGCGCCGGATTGCTGCCCGCGTGCTCTCGTCGATCACTTCCATCCTCATGTCGGCCAACGTAGCGCTTTAAGAGCCGGTACCAAACCCCGTCTGTCTGGTACCCCATCGGTCGATCCCATTCCGGCGCGCCGGCAAAGCCAAGACCAGCTGATGGTTCGGTCTAAGGCCGATCAGCGTTATCCCGCAGCCTCGAACGTCCGCATTGGGTCGATTGCGGACATTGGGACCGATTCCCCGAGCGGAGCGCTCAGCATGGCCTCAGCTGAGACCGTAGTAAATCGACACTTCTTCGCGTCGCCGTGCTTTCAGATGGGCGAAGTAAGTCAGGGCTACGTCATCGACCAATTCCTGGTCGTTGTCGCCCCATGCCCCGAACCCCGCCGGCCCGGTCGTAATGAGGCTCACCTTTACCCGCGCCCAGCCATGTTTGCGCAAACGCTTGTTCGGCGGGAGTATCTCTACGAGCTCCACCTCGACGCGCAACACGTCGCCCGCGCTCACTCTCCTGGGCCACTCGAGGTCGCTTGGTTTTGTGAAAGCGGCCTCTTCGACACGCAGAGTGGCGGCGAGGTCCGAGAGTAATTTCCAGCTCAGCGCGGCGGCTTGCCACGGGCTGATCTCAGGGCCCCGGTGGACGTAGCCCCTGCCTGGGGGCGGGACGTATTCCGGATCGTAACGCCGCGCGAAGTCGGCGGCCTCGGCAGCATCCACCACGTGGCCGCCGATAGCCAGCAATTCCCCGACTTGCAGGTCTTCGAAATAGCGCATCTCGCCGCCTCTGCTGCCGCATTGCCTGTTTGAACGGGCACATTAACACGTCCCTGACCACGCGCGACACGATCCTTACGCTACAATCGCAACACCAACGTCTGCTTTGGGTCGAAAGCTGCCGGAAGCGGACCGAACGCTATCGGCCGGAACCTGCCACGGCACCATTGAGCCGTGACGTCGATCGGGCTCGGCTGACGCGGACCCGTCGGCCGGACGGGGCGACTCCCGCATAGCTTGCAATGAGCAGGTGCGGCCTGCCCCGCAGGCCGCAGCCATGCCGGGGGCATGGCGACCTGCACATCTTCGCGCTTGCCGCGCTATGCCGGGGACGGCCTCGCCGTCACCCCCGCCGGCTGGCGGAGAAATAGCCGTAGCCGCCGCCGACCAGGGCGCCGAGGATCGGGCCGACGAACGGCAGCGGGATCGCGATCAGCGCGCCGATTCCGGCCGCGATCGCCGTCCGCTTCGCTACAGGATTGTCTAACATCGGCTTCTACCTCCTTGGAGGTGTATTATAGGGATAGTACAGGAGAGGTTCAAGTGGCGCAGTGCCCCAATTTCCCGGTTGTGCGCAGCGTCCGCCCCTTCATTCGCCCGCGGCCGCCGCCGCCCCCTGGAGATGCGCGCGGAAGAAGCCGACGATGGACCGGTTGAACTCCCGGTGGAAGGCGGCCCGGTCGAAACCCGGATTGTCCTGGCACAATTGCGGCGGGCTTTGCGGCCCGCACGGAGCAAGGAAGGAGAGGTGCACGGCGTTGTCGACGCTGTGGAAGTCGATCGGGCCGCGCAGCAGCCGCCGCACCACCCCGGCATTGGTGGGGTAGGGCACGGTCTGATCCGCCCCTCCGACCCACAGCTGGACTGGGATCGTCACGGCATCGAGGCCGGACGGCTCGAAAACAAAGCCGAGGCCCGGGGCGGCAAGGACCGCGGCGGCGATGCGGCGGTCCCGAGTCCAGCGCACCGGCGGCGCGCCGGCGGCCTGAGCGACGATGATGTTGCACACGAACTCGCGCTGGGCCGCGCAATGCGGGGCGATGCGGCCGAGATCCGGGACTCCGCCGGCGGCAATCAGCGCGGTCGTCGCTCCGGCGGAAAGCCCGAATATTCCGACGCGGCCCGAGTCGAGCGTTTCGTGTCCGTCCCATTCCTCCAGCATGTAATCGATCGCGCCGCTGACGTCGCGGGACCGGCTCGCCATCCATTCCGGCCGCCCGACTTTGCTGTCGTCCTGGAAATTGTCGCCCCGATGCATCGGCGCGACGACGACGAAGCCGGCCCTTGCCAGCGCCTCGGCGGTGTCGATGTGCGCCGTCGGCCCGGCGCCGGTGCCGTGGGAGATGATCACCAGTGGAAGGCGGTTGCCGGCCGGAGCGGCGGGACGCCAGATGAAGAGCGGCATCCGCCGCCCGGGCTCGCCGATTGCGACCTGCTGAACGGCGACCGGCCCGGCAGCTTGCGCAATTGCCTGAGGCGCCTGCGCGGCCGTGCCGCAGAGCGGCATGAGAATGCAGGCGAATCCCGCAACGGCTTGCAAGACTTTCATCGAGTTACTCCTCTCTTCGGCTCCCCCAGACCGTCGGATGGAGCCAGGCGTTCGGGATGCCGGCGCGACGTGAACCGGGCGGAGTTCGGCGATTGCCGGAGCGGGCGAAGGGCCGCACCGTAACAGAATCGCCTGGACGCGCCAGAACCACGCGGGTGCCGCCCGGACGTCCCCTTTTTCAATGCCTATCCGAAACGGATGCAGATGCGATGGTCTGGGCGATGACCGAATTATTCGAGAAGGAGCGTGGGGCGCCGCGGGTCAGGGGACTCTAGGACGCGACTTCCCCCCTTTCGTCACTCTGGACTTGATCCGGAGTCCACCTTCCTGAAGGGCGCTCGCCATTCCATAACTTCCGTGATCCGGCGCTTTGAAGTATTGCGCTGGCAACCGTAGGCGGAGGGTCCCATGAGGCGCTACCTTTACCTCGTTGGTGCAACGTTCGCCTGTGGCGTTGCTGCATGGGCGGAACCGACGATTTCCCCCGAGGGGACATGGGAGGGGACCTGTACCCGCGACAATAGGACCGTGAATGCGAACGTCTCCATCGATCGGGGCGGCGCAAGGATGAACGGTGTCGGCGCCACGGCGTTCAGCCTGAATGGTCCGGATGTCGGCTTCACCGTGCCCGGCAGGCACGACACGAGGTTCAATGGCCGATTTTCGTCCGGCACCTGGAACTTGAAAGGATCCCTTACCACGCAAGGCAAAGCCGCGGACTGCGCAATGAATCGCAAGGTGGATAATTCCGGGAGGATATGCGTTCGGAATCCCGAGCAATATGAGATCTGGTGGAAGCTCAGTCCCGGAAATCCCTCACGCCCGGTCCGCCTCGCGGGCGGACGCCAGGCCAATGGGAGCACGGTAAGCGTAGGCGAGGGTCGACTATGTTGGGGCAGGACCGCGGCCGACGCAAATAGCTGCACCCGCTCCACGCCGCAGAGAGCCTTTTCCTGCTGACGAAGGCTCTTGCGGCGATTGGTACATGTGCGGTGCCAAATATTTGGCACCGATGAGACGCTCGAAGACTCGCAGACGTCAGCCGCGGGCCTTCGCGGTCAGAAAGCCGTAGCCGGCGCCGCCGATCAGGGGTCCCACGAAGGGGACCGGGATCGCGATCAGCGCCCCCATGCCCGCCGCGCTCGCCGTTCGCTTCGCGACGGGATTTTCGAACATGACCTCATCCTTCCGATTAGGTGTATTATAGGGATAATACGGTTGCATGTCCAGCCTTCCCGGCGCGACCCCTCAAAAGGGCGCCTCGACCCCCGCTTCGGCGCCACAGGTTTCGTTCAGGAAGAGCGCGAAATGGGTCACGCGCCTCGGGTCGGTCGCGCTGGCGGGCCGGTTGGCGAAATTGATCCGGTCGTAATTCAGCCAGGCCGCGCGGCAATGGTCGATCGACGCCCGGCAGGTCCGGCGGATCGAATGCTGGGCGTAGGTGGTCGTGGTGGTGCCGTGCGCGTAGCGGAACTCGAGGCCGGCGACATAGCGGCAAACCTCCATCGCCGCCTCGCTGTGGCGCGCCGACAGATAGGCCGGCCGGCACTCCGCCGGAGACGAGGCGCCCGCGCACATCGCCGGCGCGTCCTCTTCCCATCGCCTGGTGAACTCCGGCCGCAGCAGGAACGCCGCATATTCCTCCGGCGAGTCCCAGACGGGCGGCAAGGTGCCGGCCGGCGCGAACGCCTGCAGGGCAAGAAGCAGCATTTCGATCATCCGGCGTCCTCTTCCAGCATCGGCGGTCAGGCTGCCAGAATCGGGACCGTGTTGCCAGCGGCGCGGCGCGGCGATTGGGGACACAAAGGTCGGTGTCCCCAGACAACCCGATCGCAACGCCTCCGCCCTATCGTCACCCCGGACTTGATCCGGGGTCCACCTGCCTTCCGGTGAGCGGCTCGAATCCGAGATCCTCAGCCAAATCCCGCCAGGTCGGATTCGCTTCCTCGATCAGCGTCACCTTCCACGCGCGAGTCCAGTTCTTGATCTGCTTCTCGCGCGAAATGGCGCTTTCCATAGAGCCGCCCATCTCAAACCAGACCAGGCGCTTGCAGCCGTAACGCGCCGTGAACCCGCCGAGCGTGCCTTCGCGGTGCTGGTAGATGCGCTGAAGCAGGTTCGACGTGACGCCGGTGTATATCGTCCCGTGAAAGCCGCTCGTGACGATGTAGACGGCCGAATCGCGCTCCATGAACGGAGGCTAGAACAGTGACCCTGCAGAGGGAAGATGGATGCCGGATCAAGTCCGGCATGACGAAATATGTCAAAGGGTCTTGCCCCTCCCACGCAAGGTCCGAAACGTGGTCGAGGAGATGCGTCGACTCATCAAATAGAGGGTTGAATTCGGGGACGCACAGGTGTGCATCCCCATTGCTTCGAATCCTCCTCCCATTGCGAACATTCGGTTGCTCGGTCAAAATACGGCATGCGGACCGCCTTCGCGCCCCTGCTCCTGCTTTTCGTTGCCGGCCTTGGCAGCTCACAATCAGCGCCGGATGTCGACCGGATCGAGATGCGATTGTCCGGCTGGACGGGCACAGACATTGAATTAAACCGGCAGGGCGAAAGGCGCTTCAGCATCAGCGAAACGAACCCTCGTGAACGAAGCGGCACCTTTTCCGTAACGCCAGAGCAGTTTGACCGACTCCTCGATCGGCTCGAGCCTTTTCGCAGACAGGCCGTGCCTTTCAGCGAGGAAAGCATCCGGCAGTTCATGAATGCGGAGTGCCCGGAAGGAGTGCCCTTCGTCACTGATCACGGCGCGATTTGGATCCGCTGGATCGGCCGGGGCTCGGACCGCCATTATTTGGCCGACCTCGGGTGCGATTTCGAGCGGAACGCATCCAGGAACGCCGAACTCCAAAGCGTCATATATAGTTTGCCGATTCCGCTTGAGCGTTAACGATCTTATTTTGGCAGGCACTGCAAATCCGGCTCCGCCCATCCCTGCCGCGCCTCCGTGGAGAACAGGCGCTCGCGCGAGTAGAAGCGCAGCGGCCAATCGCGCCGCCCCTCCGGCGAGAGCAGCACCGCGTTGACCCGCTCGGCCAGTGGCCTCCCCTCCCCGCCCGCCAGCGCCCCGCGCAAAGTCCGGATGAACAGCTGCGTGATCGTCTCGTGATAGCCTTCGGTGTCGCTGTTCACCCCGCCGACGCTCTCATTGTAGCGGCGGATCAGGTCGGGCAGGTCGCGTTCGAGCACTATGTCCGGGCGTTCCAGGATGATCCAGCTCGTCGTGCCGATATGCGCCTCGTGGGTCCATTCGGGCTTGGGCAGGGTGCGGGCGAGGAAGCCCTCCCCTACCCGCTTTATCGCTTCGTCGTTCGGCCAGAGCCGCGGTTCGTGTTCGCTCATGATCGTGTTCCCCATAAAGAAAAAGGAGCGTGCCGACCTCGCCGGCACGCTCCTTTCGCAAGGTGGTGTGGTTTGGCGTCAGGCCGCGCTGATGACGGTCTCCCGGATTTGTTGCGCTGGTTGGCCGGCGACGCGCGGCGCGGCGTCGCGCACCGCCTGGTCGACATGGGCCTCGAAATTGGCGAAATTGGCGGTGAACAGGCCGACCAGCCTGGCCGCGGTCGCATCGTAATCCTGCTTGTCGGCCCAGGTGCCGCGCGGGTCGAGGATCTTCGAATCGACCCCCGGCACGCTGACCGGCACCGCGAAGCCGAAATTGGGGTCGGTGCGGAATTCGACGTCGTTCAGCGAGCCGTCGAGCGCGGCGTTGAGGAGCGCTCGGGTCTCCTTGATCGGCATCCGGCTCCCGGTGCCGTATTTGCCGCCGGTCCAGCCGGTGTTGACCAGCCAGCACGCGACCGAGCCTTTGGCGATCCGCTCCTTGAGGAGGTTGCCGTAGACCCAGGGGAAGCGCGGCATGAAGGGCGCGCCGAAGCAGGTCGAGAAGGTCGCCTCGGGTTCTGTGACGCCGATCTCGGTCCCCGCGACCTTGGCGGTGTAGCCGGAGAGGAAATGATACATCGCCTGCTCGGGCGTCAGCCGCGCGATCGGCGGCAGCACCCCGAAAGCGTCGGCGGCGAGGAAGATGACCGTCTTCGGCACCGGGCCCATATTGTCGGCCGACGAATTGGGGATGAAGTCGATCGGATAGGCGCCGCGCGTGTTTTCGGCGAGGCTCGAATTGTCGAGGTCGAGTTCGCGCGTCTCCGGATCGATCACCACATTCTCGAGCAAGGTACCGAAGCGCTTGGTCGTCGCGTGGATTTCCGGCTCCGCCTCGGGCGAGAGGCGGATCATCTTGGCGTAACAGCCCCCTTCGAAGTTGAAAACCGCCGTATCCGACCAGCCATGCTCGTCGTCGCCGATCAGGGTCCGGCTGGCGTCGGCCGACAAGGTCGTCTTGCCGGTGCCGGAAAGGCCGAAAAAGACTGCGGTGTCGCCATTGGAGCCGATATTGGCAGAGCAGTGCATCGGCATCACGCCCTGCGGCGGCAGCAGATAATTGAGGATGCCGAACACCGACTTCTTCATCTCGCCGGCATAAGCGGTTCCACCGATCAGGATCAGGCGCTCCGTCAGATTGACGGCGATCACCGTCTCCGAGCGGGTGCCGTGGCGCGCGGGGTCGGCGCGGAACCCCGGCAGGTCGATGATCGTGAATTCGGGCTCGAAGCCGGGAAGCTCGGCGGCCTGCGGGCGGACAAGGAGCGTCCGGATGAACTGGCTGTGCCAGGCGAGCTCGGTGATGACGCGAACGCGCACCCGATGCTCGGGTTGGGAGCCGCCATAGAGGTCCTGGACGTAGAGCGTCTCTTTCCCGCCCAGCGCGCCAAGGAAATCGGCCTTCAGCGCGGCAAAGCTTTCCGGGCTGATCGATTTGTTATTGTCCCACCAGATGCTGCCGTCCGTTTCCGCGTCGCGGACGATGAACTTGTCGTTGGCCGAGCGGCCGGTGTGCTTGCCGGTACGCACGACGAGCGGGCCGTCCTTGGCGAGCAGGCCCTCTTCGCCGCGCACCGCATGCTCGACCAGCTCGGCGGCGCCGAGATTCCAGTGCAGCAATGCGCGCGTGTCGATACCCTGGTGCGACAGGCCGAACGACGGGACCTTGTTGGTCACCTTGTTTCCCCTAATTCCGAATGCTTAGGCTCCCCGCGGAGCCGATTTCCTGTCGCGGCCCATATCGGAGCGCCCGGCCCGCGTCAAAGGCTGGCGCGGCGAACCGCCCTTGGCTAAAGCCCGCGAGAAGGGACCGGGCAAACCCCAATGTCGATAACCATCGCGCTGGTCGACGACGACCGCAACATCCTGACCTCCCTGTCGGTCACGCTGCAGTCGGAAGGATTCATCACCCGGCTCTATTCGGACGGCGAGGCGGCGCTGAAGGCGCTGGTCGAAAATCCGCCCGATCTTGCCGTACTCGACATCAAGATGCCGCGGATGGACGGGATGGAGCTTCTGCGCCGGCTGCGCGAGAGGAGCGACTTCCCAATCATCTTCCTGACCTCCAAGGACGAGGAGCTGGACGAGGCGCTCGGCCTCGCCATGGGCGCCGACGATTATATCGCCAAGCCCTTCTCGCAGCGCCTCCTCCTCGCCCGAATCCGCGCGGTGCTTCGCCGGACCGAGATGCGCGCCCGCCCGCCGAGCGAGGATGAAGAGCCCGAGGCGGCGGAGATCGCGCGGGGACGGCTGGTAATGGACCCGGCCCGCCACCGGGTCAGCTGGGACGGAAGGGACGTGACGCTGACCGTCACCGAATTCCTGATCCTCGAGGCGCTGGCGCAGCGGCCGGGCGTGGTCAAATCGCGCAACCAGCTGATGGACGTCGCCTATCAGGACGACATCTACGTCGACGACCGAACCATCGACAGCCACATCAAGCGCATGCGGCGCAAGTTCCGCGCGGTCGACAACGACTTCGGCGCGATCGAGACGCTCTACGGCGTCGGATACCGCTTTGGCGAGGAATGACGACAGCGGCAGCGGCCCCAAATGGTCGCGGCGGTTTTCGCTCCGGCAGCGGATTCTCGCGGTCAACATCTTCGCCGTGGCGATCCTCGCGGGCAGCATATTCTACCTCGACAGCTTCCGCAGCCGGCTGACCCAGGCCCGGATCGGCCAGGCGCAATCCGAAGTCATCACGATCGCCCATATGCTGCCCTCCGTTCCCGCGGAGCGATGGCAGGCCCTGCTCGTACGGGTCGGGCGGGATTCGGGGACGCGGCTGCGCGTCTATCGAAGCGGCGGCGCCAAGATCGCCGACAGCTGGGCGGGCGCGACGCCAACCTACACCTTGCGCGATCCGGCCACCGAAGCCTGGTATCGCGGCATCGCCCGAGCGCTCGACAATGGCTTCGATGCGATCGTCGCGGCGCCGCGACCGCCCGATTATGTGCCGCCGGCGCACGATGCGCTCGCCGCCTGGCCCGAGGCGCGGCGCGCGCTGGACCACCGCGCCGCAGCAACCGAATTGAGGCGCGCGCCGGACGGCACGCCGTTCATCTCGGCGGCGGTGCCGATCGAAGGCGCGCAGGCGGGCGTTCTCCTGCTGACCGTCAACGCCCGCGAGGTAAGGCGCGTCGTCCGGGCGGAGCGCTTTTCGCTGGCGATGATCCTCCTGGCGACCTTGGTCGTCTCGGTGCTGCTGTCGCGTTTCCTCGCCCGGACCATCGCCACCCCGCTGCGCCGGCTGGCGCACGCCGCCCATCGCGTTCGGCTTGGGCGGGACCGCGAGGTCGTCATGCCCCTCTTGCCCAGGCGGCGCGACGAAATCGGCCTGCTCGCCCGGGCGCTCGCCGACATGACCCAGAGCCTCAGGCAGCGAATCGACGCCACCGACGCCTTTGCCGCCGACGTCACCCACGAGCTCAAGAACCCGCTCGCTTCGCTGCGCTCGGCGGTGGACACGCTGGAGCGGGTCGACGACCCGGCGCTGCGGCGCCAGATGCTCGAACTGGTCCGCCAGGACGTCGCCCGGCTCGACCGGCTGGTGGTCGACATCGCCGAAGCCTCGCGGCTCGACGCCGAGCTGTCGCGGGCGCGGTTCGAGCCGATCGACCTGGGCAGGCTGATCGAAACGCTCCTGCCGCTCTGGGAAGGCCGGGGCGGCAAGCAGGTCGCGGTCGCGTTCGCGCGGCCTCGGGTCGGCACGGCGATCGTCAACGGCGATGAATCGCGGCTGGCCCGGCTGATCGACAATCTCGTCGATAATGCCATCTCCTTCTCACCCGAAGGGGGAGTCGTCGAAGTCCGCGCGGCGGCGGCCGGCGAGGAGGTGCTGGTCAGCGTCCAGGACGAAGGGCCGGGCGTTCCGGGCGAGGCGCGCGAGGAGATTTTCCATCGCTTCCATTCGATGCGCCCCGAGGAGGATTTCGGCCGCCATTCGGGCCTCGGCCTCGCCATCGCCCGCGCCATCGTCGAGGGCCATGGCGGAAGCATCGAGATCGAGGACCGCCAGGACGGCCGCAGCGGCGCGCGCTTCGTCGTCCGCTTTCCGGGACCCTCCTCATGACACTGCGGCCGCTATCGTCCGAAACGGTCCATGCCGGCGCGGTGGCGATCGCCGGCCGGGCGGTGCTGATCGGCGGCCGCTCGGGCACCGGCAAGTCGGATCTCGGCCTGCGGCTGATCGACCGCGGCGCTTGCCTGGTCAGCGACGACTATACCAATGTGCGGCGGGCCGGGGGTCGTGCCCTCGCGTCGGCCCCGCCGACGATCCTTGGCAAGATCGAGATACGCGGGCTGGGCGTCGCCGAAATGGAGACGGCGCAGGACGTGCCGATCGCCCTGTTCGTCGATCTCGACCACGCCCCGGAGCGGCTGCCCGAGCCGGGCGAGACGCGGATGATCGCCGGCGTGTCGATACCCGTATTGCGGCTCGCCGGCCTCGAGGCGTCGGCGCCGCTCAAGGTGGAAATGGCGTTGCGCCTGCTTGGGCTGCCGCTCTGATGCCCCCTCCCCCCGGCCCTCAGCGTATCCTGCTCGTCACCGGCCTCTCCGGCGCCGGCAAGTCGACGGTGCTGAAGACGCTCGAGGATCTCGGCTGGGAGACGGTCGACAATCTGCCCTTGTCGCTGATCGAGCCCCTGCTCGCGACGCCGGTTTCCGCCCGGTCCGGGCGCGCGCGGCCGCTTGCCATCGGCCTCGACTGCCGGACGCGGGGCTTCAAGGCCGAGCGGCTGGCGAAGCAGATCGCAACGATCGCCAGGCAGCGTCCGGTCGAGACGGTCTTCCTCGACTGCGCGACCGCGGAGCTGGTCCGGCGCTATTCGGAGACGCGGCGGCGTCACCCGCTGGCGCCCGACCGGCCGGCCACCGACGGCATCGCGGAAGAGCGCGAGCGGACGGCGCCGCTGAAGCGTATCGCCGACCATGTCATCGACACCACCGACAGCGACGTTCCGATCCTCCAGCAACAGATTCGCGGCCGGTTCGGCGCCGCGGGCGATTCGCCGACTTTGACCATCATGTCGTTCGGCTTCGCACGGGGAATGCCGCGCAACGCCGATATGGTTCTCGACATGCGCTTCCTCAGGAACCCGCATTGGGAGAAGGACCTCAAGGACCTCACCGGGCTCGATGAAGCGGTCGGCGCCCATATCGCCGGGGACGAGGCCTATGAAGAAGCGATGACCAGGATCGAGGAGCTGCTCCTCACCCTCCTTCCGCGCTACCGCGCCGAAGGAAAATCCTATGTCTCGATCGCTTTCGGCTGTACGGGCGGGCGCCACCGCTCGGTCCATGTCGCGCAGCGAGTCGCGGCACGGTTGCGCGCGGCGGGTTTTTCGCCCAGTCTGGACCATCGCGACCTCGCCACGCCGCCTCGTGACGGTATCGAGCGGTCCGCAGGGGCAGGTACACACGGCACTCAAGGTGAATAGATGATCGGTTTGGTATTGGTGACCCATGGCCGGCTCGCGTCGGAATTCGTCGTCGCCATGGAGCATGTCGTGGGCCCGCAGGAGCGAATCGGGGCGATCTGCATCGGCCCCGACGACGACATGGAGGCGCGGCGCAAGGACATCGCCAAGTCGATCGCCAAGGTCGACGACGGCAGCGGCGTCATCGTCCTCACCGACCTGTTCGGCGGCACGCCCTCCAACCTCGCCATCAGCCTGATGAAATCGGACAAGATCGAGGTGATCGCCGGGGTCAATCTGCCGATGCTGATCCGGCTCGACGGCGCCCGCAAGACGATGGACGTCCGCTCCGCCGTCGCCGCCGCCCGCGAGGCGGGGCGCAAATACATCTCGGTCGCTTCCGAGATTCTCGGCGAGGCGGCGGCCTGAATGGTCAGCCGTACCGTGGAGGTCCGGAACAAGCGCGGCCTCCACGCCCGCGCCAGCGCCAAGTTCGTCACCCTCGCCTCGCAGATCGACGCGGCGATCGAAGTCGAGAAAGACGGCACCAAGGTCTGCGGCACCTCGATCATGGGGCTGATGATGCTGGGCGCGGCAATGGGCGACACGATCATTATCAGCGCCACCGGATTTGGCGAGGAGCAGGCGGTGGAGCAGCTCTGCGCCCTGGTCGAGGCGCTGTTCAACGAGGGCGAGTGAGCCCATGCCGCGGCGGATCACGGCCTTCTCCAATCCGCTGGTCAAGCAGGCGCGCGGCCTTCGCGACAAGAAGAACCGGCGCGCCGAGGGGCTGTTCCTGGCCGAGGGGCTGCGCATCCTGACCGAGGCGCGCGAAACGGGCGTGCTGCCCGAGCGCCTGTTCTTCAGCGATGCCGCGCATCCCCTGCTCGCGGCGCTGATCGAGGCGACCGAGGCGGCGGGCGGCGAGGCGATCGAAACCAGCGCCGACATCCTCCACAAGATCAGCGGCAAGGACAATCCGCAGGCCGTGCTCGGGATCTACCGGGCGTTCGATACCGGCCTTGCCGGGATCGACCGGGACGCGGCGCCGCTCTGGATCGTCGCGCAGGCGCTGCGCGATCCGGGCAACCTGGGGACGATATTGCGGACCGGGGACGCGGTCGGCGCGGGTGGGCTGATCCTGGTCGACGAATGCGCCGACGCGTTTTCGGCCGAAGCGGTTCGGGCGTCGATGGGGGCGGTCTTCACCCAGAAGATCGCCGCCGCGCGCTGGGAGGATTTCCTGCTTTGGCTGCGCTCGGGGTCCGGCCAACTCGTCGGCACCAGCCTCGGCGCGGCAGCGGACTATCGCGACGTGCGCTATGAGAGCCCGACCTTCCTGCTGGTCGGCAACGAATCGCAGGGCCTGCCCGTCTCCTACGAGGCGGAATGCGACCTGCTCGTGAAGATTCCGATGCTGGGGCGGGCGGACAGTTTGAACGCGGCTGTCGCGGCGGCCGTGATGGCCTATGAAGTGCTGAACCAGCGCTCGAGACGCTGACCACGGAGGGATAAGATGCCGAGCGACATCGGGATTTCGCGCGCCGCCAGGATGCTTCCGATCGGCGAGATCGCGGCGCGGCTCGGCATTCCGGGCGAAGCGCTCGAACCCTATGGCCGGTTCAAGGCCAAGATCGCGCTCGACTGGCTGGCGACGCGCCGCGAGGCAGGCCGGGGCAAGCTGATCCTGGTCACCGCGATCAACCCGACGCCCGCGGGCGAGGGCAAGACGACGACGTCGGTCGGGCTCGCCGACGCCCTCAACCGGATAGGCCGCAAGACCATGCTGACCCTGCGCGAGCCCGCGCTCGGCCCCTGCTTCGGAATGAAGGGCGGCGCGGCAGGCGGCGGCCATGCCCAGGTCGTGCCGATGGAGGAGATCAACCTCCATTTCACCGGCGATTTCCACGCCATCACCAGCGCCCACAATCTGCTCGCCGCCATGGTCGACAACCATATCCACTGGGGCAATGCGCTTGGGCTCGATGTTCGCCGGATCGTCTGGAAGCGGGTGATCGACATGAACGACCGCGCGCTCAGAGCGATCGTCCAGTCGCTCGGCGGAACCGGCAACGGCTTCCCGCGCGAATCCGGCTTCGACATCGTCGCGGCATCCGAAGTCATGGCGATTTTGTGCCTTGCGGGGGACCTCGCCGATTTGCGCGAGCGGCTAGCGCGGATCGTCGTCGGCTATCGCCGCGACAGGAGCGCGGTAACGGCGCGCGACCTCAAGGCGGACGGCGCAATGACCGTGCTGCTCGCCCAGGCGATCCAGCCCAATCTGGTCCAGACGCTCGAGAGCAGCCCGGCCTTCATCCATGGCGGGCCGTTCGGCAATATCGCCCATGGGTGCAATTCGGTGATCGCGACCAAGGCGGCGCTCTCGCTTGCCGATTATGTTGTTACCGAGGCGGGCTTCGGCGCCGATCTGGGCGCCGAGAAATTCTTCGACATAAAATGCCGCCAGGCGGGGCTCAGGCCCGACGCGGCGGTGATCGTCGCGACGGTGCGCGCGCTCAAATATAATGGCGGGGTGGCCCGCGCCGATTTGGCCGGCGAAAATGTGAAGGCGGTCCATGCCGGCGGCGTCAACCTCGCCCGCCACATCGAGAATGTCCGGCAGTTCGGCGTTCCGGCGGTGGTCGCGATCAACCGTTTCGCGACCGACACCGAGGCGGAGATCGAGGCGGTCCGCGAGATCGCCGCCACGCACGGGATCGAAGCCTTGCCCTGCACCCATTTTGCCGATGGCGGCGCGGGCGCGGAGGCGCTCGCCGAGAAGGTGGTTGTGCTGGCGCAAGCCGGCGCAGGCCAGTTCGCGCCGCTCTACGACGACGACCTCAAGCTGTTCGACAAGATCAACACGATCGCGCGGCGCATCTACCGCGCCGACGAGGCGATCGCCGATTCGGGCGTGCGAGGCCAGCTCCACGCCTGGGAGAAGGAGGGATATGGCCATCTCCCGATCTGCATGGCCAAGACCCAATACAGCTTCTCGACCGACCCGGCCCTGCTCGGCGCGCCGAGCCACCATGTCGTGCCGGTCCGCGAGGTCAGGCTAGCCGCCGGCGCGGGCTTCGTCGTCGCGATCTGCGGCGATCTGATGACGATGCCGGGCCTGCCCAGGGCGCCGTCCGCCGAGAATATGCGGATCGACGAAAATGGGCTGATCGAAGGACTGTCGTGAAGAATGGTTTCTCGGCCAAGCCGCCGTTTTTCGTTTTCCGCGTAGTGAATTCTTCGAGTCGCAAGTGCTATGCGGGGCTGTTCGAGGGAGACCTGTCATGACGAAGAAATGGGCGATCATTCCGGTCGCGGCCGCGGCAGCGGCCTGCACCGGCACCGCCGGCAACAATGTCGCCGCCAACCAGGCCAATAGCGTCGTCGCCCACACCGCCACCAACACCGCCGCCCCGGCCGGCTCCACCAATGAAAGCGTCGCGACCAACAGCGCCAATTCCAGCTCCGGCACCGGCGCGACCTATCAGGCGCGGGGCACCGAGCCCTTTTGGGCGCTGGCGATAAGCGGCGGGCAAATGACCTATACGCCCATGGAGGGCGCGCCGATCGGCGAGCCGCTCCCCGCCCAGGTCGCGATCGCCAACGGCTATCGCTACGATGGCGCGCAGCTCATTGTCGTCGTCACCCATGCGGCTTGCAGCGACGGGATGAGCGACCTCAGCTATGCCGATACCGTGGCGGTGACGGTCGGCGGCGAGACCCGCAACGGTTGCGGCGGGGCCACGACCGGAGGAGATTGATCGGCGGCGGCGATCGGCTAGGGCGCCAACATGGTCCTAGTTCGGCTGGCCGCCTTCGGTCGGGAATAATTTGGTCAGCGGACGCGGCGCGCCTTCGACCACCGGGAGCGCCTCGATCTCCTTGGCGCCGCCCGACACTTCGAGCGCCTCGAAGCGCCTCGCCTGGGTCATGACCTGCGTCTCGAGGCTGCCGACGAAGGCGTTGTAAGCGCCCATGGCGAGCTCGAGGTTGCGGCCCATGCGGGCGACATGGCCGCCCATGGTGGCCAGGCGGGCGTGAAGCTCCTTGCCGAGCCGCGCGATCTCGGCCGCCTCCTCGGCGATCTTCTCTTGGCGCCAGACGCTGGAGACGGTGCGTGCGATGGCGACGAGGTTGGTCGGGGTGGCGAGCAGGACCCGGCGCTCGAACGCCCATTCCCACAGGGCGCCGTCCTGCTCGAGCGCGGCGGTCAGGAAATGCTCGCCGGGGATGTACATGACGACATAATCGGCGGCGTCGCCGAACTGGTCCCAATAATTTTTCGAGCCGAGCTTCTGGGCGTGGGCGCGGATCGAGGCGGCGTGGGCCCGGAGATGCTGGGTCCGCGCGCTCTCGTCGACTTCCTCGCTCGCGTCCAAAAAGGCGTTCAGCGAGCATTTCGCGTCGATGATCAGCTTGCGCCCGCCGGGCAGGCGAACGATCACGTCGGGACGCAGGCGGCCGTCGTCGGTGTCGACCGAGACCTCGGTCTGGAAATCGGCGTAGGGCGACAGACCCGCCTGCTCGAGCACGTTCCTGAGGCTCTGCTCGCCCCAGCGGCCGCGGGCTTTGGGGCTGGAGCGCAAAGCGTTGACCAGCCGCGCGGTCTCGTCCCGGACCTGGGTGTGGCCGGCATGGAGAAGGGTCACCGCCTCGCGCAGCGCCTCGTAGCTGCCCACCCTTTCCTTCTCGACCTTGGTCAGGCCTTCCTCGTAGCGCTTGAGAGTCGCCTCGACCGGCTGGAGCAGCGCCTTCAGCTGGGCGTCGCTTTTCTCGCTGGCCTGGTTGAAGCGGGCATCGGCGCGTTCGAGGAACTGCTTTTGCGCCTCGCTCAGCAATTTCGCGCCGACTTCGTGGAACTGGGCGGTGAGCGCCTCCTTGGCCTCCACCATCTCCTTCATCCGCGCCTCGAAATTGCGGGCATCGGACTGGAGCCCCGCCAGGTCGCGCATCGCCGCGTCGCGTTCTTTGGTGACTTCGTCGAGCGTCATGCGCAGCAGATCTGCCGCCTTGCCGCGCTCCTCGGCAAGCGCGCCGGCGCCGCCGCGCCCGACATACCAGCCGAGCGCGACGCCGGCAGCGACCAGGAGGGCGATCAGGAGGAGGCTCAGCGGGTCCATGGTATTTTTCCGTGCGGAACGAAGCGCGAACCTAAAGCAGGTGCGCGGATCGCTCAAGGGATTAAGCGGAACTTCGCGGCGGCCGCCGCCGTTCGCGCCCCAAAGGAGGCGCCGCTTTGGCTATTCTGGTTCAGCTCGGCGCCGCTCTGGCGATGGTCGCGCTCTGCGCTCTGATTCACGCCGGCGGGCTCTACGGCGTCTCGCGGCTGTTCCACCTCGAGGACAAGGAGGTCCAGCGCCGGTCGGCAAGCCCCTCGACCGCCTGGCTGATCGTCGCCATCGCGCTGGCGATCTTCCTGCTCCACCTCGCCGAGATCGCCTTGTTCGCCGCCCTCTATCACGTCGTGGGCGCGACCGACGGGTTCGAGGCCGCCTTATTCTATTCGGCCGCCTATTACACCACGGCCGGCCACGGCGGGGTCGAAAACCTGGCCCCGAGCTGGCGGCTGCTGGGCGCGAGCGAGGCGCTCGCCGGCTTCCTGCTGATCGGCTGGTCTACCGCCTATCTGGTCCAGAAATTGCGCAAGCTGGGCGAGTGACGGCTAGGCCGCCTTCTTGCCCCCTTCGCGGCGCATCTTGGCGATCTTCCTGAGGATCATCTCGCGCTTGAGGCGCGAGAGATGGTCGATGAACAATATGCCTTCGAGATGGTCCATCTCATGCTGGAGGCAGACCGCGAGCAGGCCGGTGATCTCCTCCTCGTGCGCAGCGCCATTCTCGTCGAGCCAGCGGGCGCGAATGCTCTCGGGGCGGTCGACCTCGGCATATTGTTCGGGGACCGAGAGGCAGCCCTCATTATAGGGGACTTGCTGCTCCGCATGGGTGACGATTTCAGGGTTGATGAAGACGCGCGGGTCGCGGACCGGCTCGCCGCCTTCCTCCTCGGGCTCCTGGAGGTCGATCACCAGCAGGCGGATCGGCACGCCGATTTGGACCGCGGCGAGGCCGATGCCGGGCGCCGCGTACATCGTTTCGAACATGTCGGCGATCAAGGCGCGAATCTCGTTGGTCACCGCCTCGACGGGAGCGGAGATTTGCTTCAGGCGCGGGTCGGGGACCTCGATAATCGAACGAATGGCCATGAAGGAAAAATAGGACGAAACGTCCCGTTCTTCAAGCATTCCTCCCCTCGCTTTCGAGGGGAGGGGACCATGCGAAGCATGGTGGAGGGGCCTCTTGCCGCAAGAGAAGCCCCTCCACCGCACTTCGTGCGGTCCCCCTGCCCTGCAAAGGCAAGGGAGGATTTAGGAAATCGGCCGCCGCGCGCGCAAGGCTTGGGCGAGCGTGCCTTCGTCGAGATAGTCGAGCTCGCCGCCGACCGGGAGGCCGTGGGCGAGCTGGGTGAGGCGTATCGGGAAGCGTTCGAGCCGCTCGGCGAGATAATGGGCGGTGGTCTGGCCTTCGAGCGTCGCGTTCATCGCGAGCACCACCTCGTCGATCCCGCCGGCGGCGACGCGCGCGACCAATTTGTCGATGCCGAGATCCTCCGGGCGCACGCCTTCGAGTGCGGAGAGGCGCCCGCCAAGGACGTGGAAACGTCCGGGAAAAAGCCGCGAACGGTCCAGCGCCCAAAGGTCCGACACCTCTTCGACGACGCACAACAGGCGCGCGTCGCGGCGCGAATCGGCGCAGATCGCACAGGGATCGGCGGTGTCGACATTGCCGCAGATCGCGCAGACCGAGAGGTTCGCGTTCACATTTTCGAGCGCGCGCAGCAGCGGCGCCAGCGCGGTTTCGCGCTTCTTCATCAGATGCAGCACCGCGCGCCGTGCCGAGCGCGGGCCCAGGCCCGGCAGGCGGGCGAGCGCCTGGGTCAGCGCTTCGATTTCGGACGAGGCCATGACGCATAGAGATATGGAGGGTGGCGAGGGCGGGCAAGCATCAGTTAGAGCAGGGCCATGCGCATCGCCTTCATGGGAACGCCGGATTTCGCCGTGCCGACATTGGATGCCCTGATCGCGGCGGGGCACGAGATCGTGGCGGTCTATGCACAGCCGCCGCGGCCGGCGGGGCGCGGCAGGGGGCTTGCGCCCTCCCCTGTCCAGCGGCGCGCCGAGGAAGCGGGAATCGAGGTTCGCACGCCGGTCTCGCTCAAAAGCGGGGAGGAGCAGGCGGCGTTCGCGGCGCTTGGGCTCGATGTGGCGGTGGTGGCGGCCTACGGCCTCATCCTGCCCGAGCCGATCCTCGAGGCGCCCCGCCATGGCTGCCTCAACGTGCACGCTTCGCTTCTTCCGCGATGGCGCGGGGCGGCGCCGATCCAGCGGGCGATATTGGCCGGCGACGCGCTGACCGGGATCACCATCATGGAGATGGAGCGCGGGCTCGACACCGGGCCGATGCTCGCGCTGCGGCCCGCTGAGGTCGGCCGCAAGACCGCCGGCGCGTTGAGCGCGGAGCTGGCGGTGCTGGGGGCGGAGATGATGATCGAGGTGCTGGCGCGCCTTCCCAATGTCGGCCGGATGCCGCAGCCCGCCCTATCGGCCACCTACGCGCCCAAGATCGAGAAGCACGAGGCGAAGCTGGATTTCGCCCAGCCGGCCGAGGCCGTGGAGCGGCAAATCCGGGCGTTCAATCCGGCGCCGGGCGCCTTTTTCGAATATGAAAGCGAGCGAATCAAGGTGCTTGTCGCCGAAGTCTCAGATCTCAGCGGAGCGCCCGGGACGGTCCTGGATCATGGGCTGGCGATCGCCTGCGCACAGGGTTCGATCGTCCCGAGCCTGGTCCAGCGCGCCGGGCGCGGGCCGATGGCGACGGCCGAATTGCTGCGCGGATTCGTCATTCCGGTCGGTGCGATCCTCGCATGACGCGGTTCCGGCTAACGATCGAATATGACGGGCGGCCGTTCATGGGCTGGCAGCGGCAGGCGCACGGACCTTCGGTCCAGCAGGCGATCGAGGAGGCGATCGCGGCGATCGTCCGCGAGGAGGTCACGCTCCACGCGGCGGGACGGACCGACGCCGGGGTCCACGCGCTGGCGATGACCGCCCATGTCGACATAGAGCGGGCGATCGATCCGCACCGGCTCGCCGACGCGATCAACGCCAAATTGCGGCCGCAGCCGGTCGCGATCCTCTCGGCCGAAGCAGTGGAAGCCGATTTTCACGCCCGCTTCTCCTGCATCGGGCGGCGCTATCTGTACCGGATCGCCAACCGGCGGGCGCCGCTCGCCCTCGAGGCGGGGCGGGCCTGGCGGGTGCCGGTCGTGCTCCACGCCGACGAGATGAACAAGGCCGCGCAAGTGCTGGTCGGCAATCACGACTTCACGACCTTCCGTTCCGCCCATTGCCAGTCGGAGAGCCCGGTCAAGACGCTCGACCGGCTAAGGGCGCGGAGGCTGGGCGAGACGATCGAGATCGAGGCGGCGGCGCGCTCGTTCCTCCACCATCAGGTGCGCTCGATGGTCGGCTGCCTGGAGCTGGTCGGCCGCGGGAAATGGACGAAGGCGGACCTGAAGGCGGCGCTGGAGGCGAAGGACCGGGCGGCTTTGGGCTTCAACGCGCCGCCCGACGGACTCTACTTTGCCGAGGCGCTGTACGGGGACGGTTACTCGTAACTGTCCCCATTCCAAAGAGGCGGCGAAGCGACTTTTCGAGCATGAGGAGCTGCCACAGGAGGCGGCCATGGTCGGACCGGCCGCTCTTATGGGCGCGGACCAGGATTTCGATCGCCTCGCGGTCGAACCAGCCGGTCTCGGCGAGCGCAGCGCTGCGGGCGATTGCGTCCGCTTCGGCGGCGAGCGGGCCGCGGAACCAGGCCGAGACCGGGGTGACGAAGCCCATCTTGCGGCGGTGGAGGATCTCGGACGGCAGGCGTGAGGCGAGCGCGCGCTTCATCAGCCATTTGCCGGTCCCGCCGCGCAGGCGCATGTTCGCGGGCAGGCCGGCCGCGAATTCGACGAGGCGGTGGTCGAGCAAGGGCTCGCGCGCTTCGAGGCTCACCGCCATCGAGGCGCGGTCGACCTTGGTGAGGATATCGCCCGGGAGCCAGATTTTGAGATCGGCATATTGGGCGCGGGAGAGCGCGTCCCTGGCCGGCGCCTCCGCCATCGCGCGGACATAGCGCTGCTCGGCAAAATGGCCGTGGAGCGGCGCGGTGAAGACTTGGCGGCGGATCGCAAGCGGGGTGACGCCGACCGCATTGGCGTAGGCGAGCCCGCTCCCCTGCCCCAGCGCCTGGAGCGTCGTCTTGGCGCGGAGGAATTGCGGGGCCCAGTCGAGCTTGGGATAGACATTGCCGAGCGCCCCGGCGGCGCGGGCCAGCGGGCCGGGCAAGAGCGCGCGGCCGCGCTCCTCGGCCATGAACAGGCGGTAGCGGCGGTATCCGGCGAACGCCTCGTCGGCGCCGTCGCCGGAGAGCGAGACCTTTACTTTCTCCCGCGCCAGCTCGGAGACTCGGTAGGTGGCGAGCGCGGAAGCGTCGGCGAACGGCTCGTCGAACGCGTCGGCGAGCGTGTCGATCAGGCCGAAATCGTCGGAGGCGACGATCCGGCTGCGATGGTTGGTGGCGAAGAGCGCGGCGATCTGGGCCGCGTAGCGCGTCTCGTCATGGTCGGCCTCGGTAAAGCCGATCGAGCAGGTTTCGACCGCGCCGCGGCTCGCTTCGGCCATGAAGGCGACCACCGCCGAGCTGTCGACGCCGCCCGAAAGGAAGGCGCCCAATGGCACGTCGGCGACCATGCGCGAGCGCACCGCGGCCTCGAGCCGCGCGACCATCTCCTCCTCGAGCGCCTTGAGCGGCCTGCGCACCGGATTGGAGAAATCGACGTCCCACCACTGCGCGGGGCGCGGCACCGGGCGGCCGCGGCGGACCAAGAGGAAATGGCCGGCTGGCAGTTTTTTGACGCCCTCGACGATCGATGCGTCGTCGGGGACATAGCCGTAAGCGAGGAAATCCTCGATCGCCTGGGCGCTCGGCGTCCGGCGCATCAGCGGGTGGGCGAGCAGGCCCTTCAATTCCGAGGCGAAGATCAGCGCGCCGTCCGAGAGCTCGGCGTAGAAAAGCGGCTTCACGCCGAGCCGGTCGCGGGCGAGGAACAGCGCGTCCTCGCGGGCATCGTAGAGCGCGAAGGCGAACATCCCGTTGAGGCGCGAGAGCGAATCGGGCCCCCATTGGCGCCACGCGGCGAGAATGACCTCGGTGTCGCTCTCGGTCCGAAAGCGATGGCCCTTTGCCTCCAGCTCGGCGCGGACCTCGCGGAAATTGTAGATTTCGCCATTGTAGGTGATTGCGATCTGCCCGTCCGGGGTCAGCATCGGCTGCGCGGCGGCCTCGGAAAGGTCGATGATCGAGAGTCGGCGGTGGCCGAGGCCGATCCCCGGCGCGGTCCACAGGCCGCTCCCGTCGGGGCCGCGATGGGCGAGAACCTCGGTCATCGCCTCGACCCGCGCCGGATCGACTGGCTTGGGCACATCGGGATGGAAGATGCCGGCGATGCCGCACATGGGCTGCTTTACTCCAGCCCGGCGGCGCGGTCGGCGAGCGGCGCGACGGGGCCGAGGGCTTGCAGGAAATCGTCGATCGCGGGGCGTGCGCTCGTCTCGGCGGCGGGCGCCTGGGCCGAGACGAGCAATGCGACCGCGCGCTGCGGGCCGCCGAACAGGCGCACCTTCATCGTTTCGAGCTTCACCCCCATCCGGCTCCCGGTCACAATATTGCCGACCCGGTAGAAGCTGACGACGTCGCGCGCCACCCCGTGCGAGGCGATCCGTTCCGCCCGTCCGTCCGGCGGCGCGGGCGCGTCGGCGGACCAGGCCCAACGGCCCTCGGGCACGACCGCGCCCTGGTTGAAGCCGACCAGCTCGTGCCCTTCGCTCTGGCGGGCGAAGATGGCGAAGGCGAGGTCGACCGTCCGGCCCCGCGCATCGCGGTAGCGGGCGATGGCGAGCCGGTCGGCGCCGGCGAAATGCGGTCGCCATTCGCGGCCCGGCGCGATCCGCTGCCAGCCCGCAATTTCGGGGAAGGCGATTTCGGCGGGAATTTCGCGAACGCCGGCGGCGGCCATTGCGTTCGACCAGATCGACGGCAGGACGGCGATCGCCAGCGCCGCGGCGGCGATGACCGAGACGCGCGCGCCGCTCGGCGCTTCGGGCTGCAGCGACCTGGGATCGAACCAGGGATCGTTGACGCCGCGATCGAAGAAACGCCAGCCGATCGCCAGGATCAGGGCGATCACGATCGCGAAGAAGATGCCGCCATAGACGACATGATCGAAGCTCTCGGCGAAATTCAGGCTGGTTTTCTCGGCGATGTAGATCGTGCCCCAGGCGCGGACGCCGTTGGCGAACACCGGCACCAGGACCGCGACCGCCATGAACGCCGCCCGGCGGCGCCAGGAGCGGTAGCAAAGGTTGGCGGCCAATGCGCCCAGTGCGACCATCGCGACGAGGAACCTGATCCCCGCGCACGCCTCGGCGACCTCGAAATAGCCGCTCGGCGTGGTGATGAAAATCCCCTCGAGATGGGTCGGAACGCCGGACAGCGCGAGCAGGGCCGCGGCAATCTGCGCCGTCACCGTCTGCATGAACGGGACGATCTCGGCGCCGAACGGGACGAGGAAGACGGCGTAGAAGATCGGGAAAGCGAGGCCGCGCGCGACCGCTTTGCCGAGGATCGCGATCACCGCGCCCTGGAGCATGAACAGCAGGCCGAAATGGCGCGCGACATCGACGCCGCCGGCATCGCCGAGCAGCCAGCCGAACGCCCCGGCGCCGACGAGGGCGAGGCCGGGCGCCCAGGCGGCCGGCGTGAGCTGCCGAAGCTGTGGCAGCCGCTGCCGGACCAGCCAGGCGATCAGCGGCGCGATCAGCAGGCAATGATTGAAGCTCGCGCTGGTCCACCAGACCGCGACGACATCGGACGCATCGCGGAAGAACAAGGCCAGGATCGCGGCGGCGGCGGCGGCGAGCGCGATCAGGTGCCTGCGCCAGGCGGAGGCTTGATCGCCGGCGGCGTGGATGGCGAGCGTGCTCATGCCGCTTTCCGGCGCGCCGCGGGATCGAGGATTTGGGCGAGCGGGGCAAGCCGCGCCTCCCAGCGATAGCTTTGCGCCATCTGAAGGCGGGCCGCGCGGCCTATCGCCCGCGCGCGATCGGGAGCCGCCAGCAGGGAGTTGACCGCCTCGGCCGTGGCGTCGGCATCGTCGGCGACCAGCAGGTCGCGGCCGGCAACCGCATCGATTCCTTCGCAAGCGGCCGGCGAGGCGACGACCGGCCTGGCCATCGCCATCGCTTCGAGCACCTTGTTCTGGATGCCGCGGGCGAGCTTGAGCGGCGCGACCACCAATTCGGCCGCGGCGAGCCAGGAGCGCATGTCCGGAACGCCGCCGGTGACGGTCACCCGCTCGCTCGCCAGCGCGCGCACCGCCGGCAGCGGATTGCGCCCGGCAATGACGAAACGGGCGCCGGGCACGCGGGGCAGCACCTCATTGGCGAACCAGACGACGGCATCGGCGTTGGGCGCATAATCCATCTGGCCGGTGAACAGGACCAGCGGTCCTTTTTCGCTCAGCCGCGGGAAATCGGCCGCAGGATCGAAATATTCAGTGTCGATCCCGTTCGAAAGCGCGCGGATGTTCGGCAGGCCGGTGCGGCCGCGAAACAGAGCGGCTTCGGCCTCGCTAACGAACAAGCAGAGATCTGCGCGCTCGGCTGTTGCGCGCTCGAAGGCGAAGAGCTTGTTCCCCTCACGGGCGTTGATCCAGCGCATCGGGCCGGCGCCCTCGTCCGCATATTGCGCGAACTTGGCCGAATCCACATCGCCGAAATCCATTACGAAGTGCTGCCGCACATCGTCGGGAACGAATTGCGCCATCTGGCCCGAAAAAGCGAAGACGGTGCCGATCGCGTCGCCCGAAAGCATGCGGGCGACGAACGCGCGTAGGGCGTCGCTGTCGAACAGGGTCAGCGAGACCGGCCTGCCTTCGATCAGGGCGCGGGCGCCGGCAGCCACCTTGCCGCGCGTGCGCACCTCGACATGCGCCTCGCCGAGCCGCGCGCCCAATGCCGCGCGCAAAGCGGGCAGATGGGCGGCGTCGGCCTGGTCGTCGGCGAAGCAGGCGAGGTGGACCCGGCCGAGCGTGGCGAGATGCCTGAGCAGATGCCAGGAGCGGATCTTGTCGCCCCGGTCCGGCGGGTAGGGGATGCGATGGGCGAGGAAGAGGATGTCCTTCATCCGATGCCTCGCGAGACGAGCGGCCCGATCCGGTTGGCGAGGAACAGCGGAAGCTTCTGCCAGGCGGCGATCTTGAGGCGGTGCCTGGGGTCGAGCGGATTGAGGTCGCGCGATTTGCCGCGGACCGCGTAGACCAAAGGCGTCTCCTCGAAACCCCAAATGCGCTTGCGCGACCAGGCGCCGGTGCCGAGCTTGGAGCGGCCGAAATCGGCGCGGGTGCAGCCGCGCCCGATCGCCCGGCGCATCACTTCGAAATAGACGAGATCGTTGGCGCGCCATTGCCGCGCCTCGTACGTGCCGCCGCCCCAATAAGGCTGGACGGCGCCCTTGAAGTAGAAATTGAGCAAGGCGGCGAGCGGTCGGCTGTCCTTCCAGACGACGACGATGTCCGCCTCCTCGCCATATTCGTCGAGCGCCGCGTCGAACAGCGCGCGCGGAAAGGCCGGCGTGCCGAGGTTGCGAAGGCTTTCCGAATAGACGCGCAGATGGGCGTCGCGGTGGCGGCGGTCGCTGCCCGACGAGACCTGGAGGCCGAAGCCGATCGCCTTTCTCACCTCGGTGCGCTGGCGCCTCGGGATGGAGGCGAGCAAGGCTTCGCCGTCGGCCGGCAGATCGCGGTCGAAATTGGCGTAAAGCCCTTGCGAAGCCGTCCAGCCTTCCGGGATCGGGCCGCCGCGCAGCTCGGCGCCCGGATAGTCCAGCGCCCAGGCGGCGCGGGCGAGCGGCTCGGCGCCCTCACCCAATATGCCGCCGCCTGTGGCGAAACCGGCCGAGACCGCGGCGTTGCCGAACAAGCGGGAGCGGACCAGGGTCAGCGGCAGGCAGCCGACAAGGTTCCCGCCGCGCTCGGCGAGGAGATAATGCGCGCGCTGGCCGCTGCCGCGTTCGACCGCGCGGCTCCATTGCGGGCGGTGAAAGATCGTGCCGTCCGGATGCTCCGCGACGAACGCGTCGATTCGCGGCCCCTCGGCGGCGAGATCGGCGGCGCGGACGCTGACCGCAAGGCCGGGCGCGGGCGCGTTCACGCGAAGCGCGCCTGCTCGGCCGCGGCGACCTCGTCGGTGCGGCCCCACTGATGCGCCTTAAGCAATTTCAGGAGCTTGGGCCGCATGACGGAGAGATTGGTATAATGGCGCAGACGCGACTTGAGCGGCGCATTGGCGACCCGCGGTTGCTCCGTGTCCACCTCCCAAGGGTGGAAATAGAAAATGGCGGGCCGCTCCTCCTCGTCGTTGACACGGCCGATCGCCCAATTGGAGAGGGCGTAAGGCAGCAGGCGGAAGAAGCCCCCGCCGCCGGCGGCGAAGCGGCGGCCGGCGAGCTCGAAGGTGGTGACCGGGAGCTCGATCAGATCCGACCCGGCGACCGGGCGCCAGGCGAAGCGCGGCGATTCGGGCCAGCCATAATGGTCGTGGCGAACCGGCGCGACGCTGGAGGAATAGGCATAGCCCGCTTCCGCGAGCACGCGATGCGCCCAGGGCGTGCGGGCGTCGATCGAGAAGCTCGGCGCGCGATAGCCGGTGACGCCCTGGCCCGACGCATCCTCGATCGTGTCGCGCGCACGTTCAAGATCGGCGCGAAACTCGTCCTCGCTCAGGGTGAAGACGCGGCGATGGTCCCAGCCGTGGCTGGCGATTTCGTGCCCGGCATCGGCGATCCGGCGGATGAGGGCGGGGTGGCGCGCCGCTACCCAGCCCAGAGTGAAGAAGGTCGCCTTGACCCCGGCCTCGTCGAACAGGTCGAGCACCGCGTCGGTGTTGCGCTCGACGCGGCGGGGCAGCGTCTCCCACGAATCGCGGGCGATAACAGTCTCGAAGGCGCCTACCTGGAACCAGTCCTCGACATCGACGGAGAGGGCATTCTTCATCCAGCCCCCGGGGGTTAAGCCGCGTGCGTGCGGTAGGCTTTTTCCTGGCCGTCAGCTTCGACCCAATCGACCAGCATGGTCAAGGCGCGGCGGAGCATCGCCTCCTGCTCGACGACCTGCGCCTCGAGCTCGGCGAGCCGGCGTTCGAAAGCGGGATCGGGGGCTTGGGCGACGGGCCGAGGGGGCGGCACGGCGCGGACGCTGCGGAGCGGCAGCACCTTTTCCTCGCGCGCTTCATTGTCGGCGCCCATATCGGCGGCGACCGCTTCGACCGCCGCCGCGCCGATCGTCTCGGCGCCTTCGATCGCGGCGTTGAGCATCAGGCGGTGGGCGAGCTGGTTGACCCGGCGCGGAATGCCGCCGCTATAGGCGTGGATCGCCTCGAACGCGGCCGCCTCGAACTCGGGATTGCCCTGCCAGTCGACCCGGGTCAGGCGATGGCGGATGTATGATTCCACTTCGTCGGCGCCCATCGCGTCGAGATGATGGGTGGCGATGACGCGCTGGCGCAGCTGCTCGAGTCCCGGGCCGGCGAGCTTGTCGCGGAATTCGGGCTGGCCGAGCAGCACGGTCTGGATCAGCGCGCGGCCGCCGACCTGGAAGTTGGAGAGCATGCGCAGCTCCTCGAGTGCCGAGACCGGCAAATTCTGCGCCTCATCGACGATCAGGAGGGTGCGCTTGCCAGCCCGCAGATCCTTTTCGAGCTGCTGTTCGACCGCATCGAGCAGCCGCGCTTTCTCGACCGCCCCGGTGTTCAGCCCGAGGCCCTGCGCGACCAGGCGGAGCACGTCGTCGCCCTCGACCTGGGTCGAGACCAGGCTGATCGCGTTCAGCCGTTCGCGGTCGATGCCGGCCATCAGATGCGCGACCAGGGTCGATTTGCCCGCGCCGATCTCGCCGGTGACGACGATGAAGCCTTCGCCCTGGGCAAGGCCGTAGCCGAGATAGGCCATCGCTTTCCTGTGGGTGCGGCTTTCGAACCAGAAGCGCGCGTCGGGCGTCAGCTGGAACGGCTGGCCGGTCAGGCCGTAACGGTCGGTGTACATGTATCTCTCCCGCGCGCGCTTACCAGAAGGTGTACCGCAAGCCGGCCGACGCCGAGGCGCTGGTCGCCGAATCGACGCCGTCGTCGCTGCGATAGAAGCCCAAAGCGGCGAGCATCTGCAGGCGCTCCAGCATGAAGCTGCGATTGTAGCTGATCGTCGCGCCCTGGCCGGTGACGGCGTCGGTGCCGGGCTCGTCGCTGTCGTACCAGCTCGCATAGACGTCGGCATTGACCTCCGAAGTCCGGCTCAGCCGGCGGCCGACCGAACCGTAGACGCTGTAGCTCTCGTCATGGGCCGGACTATCGGCGGCGACGGCGGTTCCGGCCGGCAGGAAGTAGCGGCGACGGGAATAGCCGGCACCGATTCCATAGCTCCACAGGCCGCGTTCCCCGGCCAGGCTCGCGCTGACGCCGCGGGCGCGGAACGTGTTGCCGGTGATCCGGTTGAGCGAGCGATCGAGGCAGATTCCGCCGCCGGTCCGGCCGAAGGCGCAGCCGCCGAGGCCGCCGGTCAGCGGATCCCGGTTGATGTTAAAGTTACCCGGCAAGCTGCTGATATCGTTGGTCAGCGACCGGGCGAACGTTTGCACATGATCGTAGACGGCGACGTTGATCCCGGCATGCTCGCTGAGCCGATGGTCGAACGAGCCGACATAGGTCGTGCCGCCGTAGCGGCGCCCGGCGCGCGCCTGCAATTCGGTGCGCGAATTGGGCCGCCAGATTATGCCGCCATCGTACATGATGCCGTCCATGTCGTAGGTCAGGACGCGCGGCGCGTTCGGGTCCGGGGTCAGCCGACCCTGGGGGTCGAGCACCGGCACGCCGCCGGCGTCGCGCACGACGTCGCGCTGGCTGGCCTGGATATCCTCATAGCCGACGCCCGCGGTCAGCGCGATGGTCGGGCCGACCGGCAGGACGACGTCGCCCCTGACATAGGCGCCCTCGAAGCGGTTGCCGAAGCGGCCGCCCGAATTCTCGCGCGCATAGCCGCCGCCGATCGTCCAGCCGAACGGAAGCTGGCCCGGCGCCATGCCGACGCTTCCGGTCAGGCTGTGCGCGGTGGCGCTGTCGAAATCCTCGTCGAGCCGCTCGCCGACGCGGTGATCGTTCACCTTGACGTAGCCGAAGCGGTAGGCACCGTTGATCGCCAGAGGCCCGGCATGGGTCGAAAGCGTCGGCCCGGCATAGAGGCTGTAGACGTCGACCGCGGCGTCGCGGTCGGTAACGCCGAACGTGCGCCCTTCGCCGCCGGTGCGGGTGGCGATCGCCCCGGCGTCGAGCGACAGCAGGCCGGGCGCGACCTCGGCATGGACCATGGCGGCGCCGGACAGCTGATCCTGGCTGGCCACATTGCCGTTCCAATCGATCTGGCGCTCGTAGCGCAGGCTCATCTGGGCGGTTACGCGGCGTGTCTGGATGCGGCCGTCGACGCCGGCGGCGACGCTGGTATAGGTCAGCGTCTCACCGCCATCGAGGTTGGCGCTGAGCACCTGGACGACCTCGAGATAGGGCCTGATCTCTGCGCGGCTGCGCGGCGCGCGGCGCGACGCGGGCGCCGCTGCCGCGGGTTCGCCCGCCGCATCCTGCGCGTCCGGCGCCGGCGCGCCATAGGACGTGCCTGCTTGCGGCGCGGGCGCAGGCGCGGATTGCGCGTGCGCGCTCGCCCCGGCCAGCATCAGGCCGAACGCCAGCGTGAGGCGCCTGAAGCGCCGCGTCAGGTGAAGCTCATTGGTCATGGCCATATCCATCATAAGAGCCGAATTTGCGCCCGGTGACGGCGAGGCCCGCTCCGTTGAGGACGAGGCCGATATGGCCGCATCCCGAGAGCAGGCCGATCGTCTCGCGCAGATCGGCTTCGGTTGTCTGGTCGGCGCGCACGACGACGAGGGCCTGGCCGACATGGCCGGCAAGAACGGTCGCGTGCGACGCCATCAAAGCAGGTGGAGAATCGAACAGGATGATTCTGCGCCTGTCGCCGGCGGCGAGCTTCGCCAGCACCTCCCGAGTACGATCCGAAGCGAGCAACTCCGGCACATTATTGGCTTTGCGCCCCGCCGGCAGGACCGAAAGGCCCGGCAGATCGGTGCGGATGACATAGGATTCCGGATCCACCGAAGGATCGGCCAGCGCGTCGACGAAGCCCGGCCCGGTGCCGTCGATGCCGAGGGTGGCAAGCGCGTCGGGCTTGAGGAAGTCGCCGTCGACCAGCAGCACCTCGATGCCGCGCTCGCCGGCGAGCGACAAAGCGAGGTTGATCGCGCAGAAGGTCTTGCCGGCCTTGGGCTGGGCCGAGCAGATCAGGATCGCGCCGTGGCGCTCGTCGGCGACGCCAAGGCGGCCCTCGAGGCCGGCGAGAAGCTGGTGCTTGATCAGCCGGAACTCTTCGGCGAGGCCGGTACCCGGCCCTTCGGCGACGATGAAGCCGTCGGCAGCCAGTGCCGCGCGATCGATCGTCGCCACGGCCCCGGACGGGCGCGCAGGCGCGATCGGCGCCGCTTGCGCCCTGACGACGCGAAGAACCGGCGCCTCGGCGGCCGGCTCCGGGAGGGGTTCCGGCCGGGGCTCGGGCGCGGGCGCGGGCGCGGCAATTGGCGCCGGGGCGCGCAGCGCGGCGCCGAAATCGTAGAGTTCGGCGGCCCGCTCGAGCAAGGACTGGGGAATGTGCTTCATGTCGTTCCTCATGCCACCGAGCTTCGCTGCCAGAATTCGACGAGGATCAGCACCGCCCAGCTCGCGCCGAGCGCGGCGCTCGCCCCGCCGAGCCAGATCAGGCGCTGGCGGCGGCGGGCGCGCGCGGGCGCGGTGAGAATTTCGCTGACTGTGCCGAGCACCTTGAGCCCGGTCACTTCGGCGAGCTTGTTCTGGGTCGGGAAAGTGGTCTGGAGCTGGCCGGCGACGAACGCCGCGGCGACGCCCGCGCCAAGGCCCAGGATCAGCACGACGGTGAGGAAAACCGGCCGGTTCGGCGCCGCCGGGACGTTCGGCACGCTCGGCGGCTCGACGACCTGGATGTTGAGCGGGCTCGTCCTGGTCTGGACGTCGCTGCGCAGGCGGACCTGCTCGCGATTGGAGAGCAAGGTATCATATTGCTGCTTGAGCACGTCGTAATCGCGGTTCAGCCGGGTCTGCTCGGCGGCGAGGCCGGGCTCGGTCGACTGGCGCGAGGAGAGCTGGGCGAGGTCCGACTGGAGCTGGTTGCGGCGCGCGGTCGCGGCGGCGGCCGAAGCCTCGCGCTCGGAGACCATCGCGCGCAGCGAGACATAGCTGGGATTGGCCATGCCGCCGGTATTGCCGCTCTGGCGCTCGGCGGCCGCATAAGGGCGCAGCCGCGCGATCTGCTGGCGGGCATAGACGATGTCGGGATGCGATTCGGTCCAGCCCCGGGCGAGGTTGGAGGCGATCTGCCCCTGAAGCTGGGCGATCTGGCCGCTGGCAGTGCCGCCCGAATCGCCGACGCCGGGGATCGACTGCGGGGTCGCGGCGAGCTGGGCGCGCATCGAGGCCAGCGCGCCGTTGGCCGCGGCGATCTGCTGCTCGAGATTGGCGAGCTCGACGCGGGCGGCCGACATCCGGTCGGCGATCGTGCCGGCGCCGGGGAGGACGCCCATGAAGCGCCCTTCGAACTCGACGCGGCGCTGCTCGGCCTCCTGCAGGGCGATCTCGCGGCGGCGCAGCTCCTCGTCGAGGAAGCGGAGCGACTGGCCGGTCTCGCGGCGGTCGCCCGAAAGGTTCTGCTCGACGAACAGGTCGATCAGGCCCTGGACGGTCGCCGCGGACGTGCGCGCATTCTGGCCGTTGGAGAAACCGGGAATGTTCGAGCTCGCCTTTATTTCGATGCCGCCGTCGGGCTGCGCGGTGATGGTGACGCGCTGGCGAAGGCCGGCGACGACGCCGGCCAGGTCGCGCTCGCTGGCGACGAGGCTGTTCAAATCGGTGCGGCGGACGACGCGGACCAGATTCTCGTTCGAGGTCAGGGTCTGCTTGAGGCGAAGCAGCTGGTTGTTGCGCTCGTCGGCCGTGATGCCGATCTGGTTGGGCAGGATCGACTGCATCTGGACGAACAGGCGCGCCTTGGCCTCGTAGCTCGAGGGAATGAGCGCGATCACCAGCCAGCCAAGGACGCAGACGCCCCAGGCGACGCCGATCGCCAGCCAGCGGCGGCGCCAGACTTGGTGCAGAGCGATCCGGAACTGGTCGTAGAGCCCGTCCATGATCAGAACATGCTCTCGGGGATGATGATGACGTCGCCGGGCTCGAGCCGGACGTTGGCGCTGACGTCGCCGCGGCGCAGCAGGCTGGCGATGCGCAGATCATATTCGCGCTGCCGGCCGCTGGCGCGGTCGACACGGACCAGGCGGGCGCGGTGGTCGGCGGCGAATTCGGAGAGGCCGCCGACCGCGATCATCGCGTCCAAGAGGGTCATGGTGGCGCGATAGGGGATCGCCGCCGGCCGCGCGGTGGCGCCGACGATCCGGACCTGCTGCGAGAAGCTGCCCTGCGGCCGGTTGACCGACACCGAGACCAGCGGCTCCTGGATGTAGGCGTCGAGCGCGGCCCGCAGGTCGTCGGCGAGCTGGGCCGGCGTCTTGCCGGCGGCGACCATGTCGGTGATCAAGGGCGTGGTGATGCGGCCGTCCGGGCGAACCGGGCCGCTCCAGCCGAGCTCGGGGTTGCGCCAGACGAAGATGGCGATCTCGTCGAGCGCGCCAATGATGTAATTCTCGCTGACCTGATTGTCGTTGCCGTTGGCGACGAAATCGGCTGGGGGCAGGACATGGCCGGTACGGCCGCCGCCGGTGGCGCAGCCGGTCAGCGCGAGCGCGCTGACGGTGGCGGCCAAAGTAGCGAACGACTTCGCGGCCCAGGACTTTGCGGATACGCGCATGGTCACTCCTCTTCACTCGCTCCCAAGCCCGCACCGCCCGTCCCGGAACGGGATGAAGCGCAGGACTTGGGTCTGCTATGGGGCGAAGAGGTAAAATTAATGTTAGGAACAAGGCGCTTTCGGGCCGTGTCCCGGATCGGGACCGAGCCGCCGCGAGGCGTTAATCGCCTTCGTTCACCACTATTTCGCGCGCCGGCTGCTGGGCGAGGAAGGCTTGCGGGCTGGCCGAGAGGCCGTAGGCGCCGGCGAGGAAGATGGCGACGAGGTCGCCGACCTGCGCTGCCGGCATCATGACGTCATCGGCGAGCCGGTCGAGCGGGGTGCACAGGCAGCCGGTGATCGAGACTTCCTCCTGCGGCGGGCCGCCGAAGCGCGAGGCGATCGCGACCGGATAATTGCGGCGGACGATCTGGCCGAAATTGCCCGAGGCGGCGAGCTGGTGCTGCATGCCGCCGTCGGCGATCAGGAAGGTCTTGCCGTGGCTGACCTTCCTGTAGACGATCCGGGTCAGATAGACGCCCGCCTCGCCGACCAGCCAGCGGCCGAGCTCGATCGCGAAACGGGTCTCGGCGAGAATGGCGGGCCGGCCGGCCAAAGTGGACGAAGTGGACGCTGCGACGGCTTCGATGTCGAGCGGCTGCTCGCCGTGGAAATGGGGGATGCCGAAGCCGCCGCCAAGGTTCACGAGCGGCGGCGTGGCGCCGATCTCGGCGGCAAGCTGCGCGGCGAGCGCGACGGTGGCGGCCTGGGCGTCGATCAGCGCTTGCGGATCGAGCGCCTGCGAGCCGGCGAAGATGTGGAAGCCGCGCCATTGGGCGCCGGCGTCGAGGATCCGCCGCACCAAAGCGGGTACGCGCTCCGCGTCGACGCCGAACGGCTTGGCGCCGCCGCCCATCCGCATCCCCGACCCCTTGATCTCGAAATCGGGATTGACCCGTACCGCCAGCAGCGGCGGGCGGCCGGCCAATGCGAGCGCCCGTTCGACCTCGCCTTCGGATTCGCAATTGAGGGTGACGCCCGCTTCGATCGCCGCGGCGAGGTCGCTGTCGCGCTTGCCGGGGCCGGCGAAGCTGATCGTCGATGGATCCGCGCCGGCTTCCAAAGCGAATTTCAACTCGCCTCCGGAAGCGATGTCCAACCCATCCACCTGCCTGGAAACCCGGCTGAGCAACGGTAGATAACTGTTTGCTTTAATAGCATAATGCAAGTCAACGTCGGGAAAGGCGGCTCGAAAGCGGGCGATCTTCGCGTCGACCAAAGCGAGGTCGTAGACGAACAGGGGCGTATCGCCCGCCTCGGCGACGAGCGCGTCGGCCCGCCTGCCGCCGATCAGCAGCATGCCATCTTCGTCGGCCGCATAACCGGCCGGGATCGGGCCCATCGGCTTGGTCATGCCATCAGCTCGCTCTTCAGCGCCACCCGGTCGAGCTTGCCGTTTGGGCTTCGCGGCAGCGCGTCGCGCCAGATGATCGGTCCCGGCTGCATGAAATTGGGTAAGCAACGCTTGAGGAAATTGCGCAAGGCCTCTTCCTCGCCGCGCCGGTCCGGGCGGACGATTAGGGCGATTCCCTCGCCTAGGCGCGGGTCGGGAAAGCCGAGCGCGACCGCCTCGGCGACCAGGCCGGAGGCCAAAGCGGCCTCCTCGATTTCGGTCGGGCTGACCCTGTTGCCCGAAGTCTTGATCATCCCGTCCTCGCGGCCGACGAAATAGAGCAGACCCGCCTCGTCGCGGCGGACCCGGTCACCCGACCAGACCGCCATGCCGCCATAGGCCGAGCCGGCGGGGGCAGGCTTGAACCGTTCGGCGGTGCGCTCGGGATCCTGCCAATAGCCCTTCGCGACCAGCGGCCCGGCGTGGACCAGCTCGCCCTCGCCCGCCTCCTGGCCGTCGGCGCCGATCACCAGGATTTCGGCGAATGGAACGGCGCCGCCCATCGAATCGGGATGGTCGTCGAGCAGGGCCGGTTCGAGATAGGTCGAACGGAAGGCTTCGGTGAGGCCGTACATCGAATAGATGTCGGCGGCCGGGAAGAGCTCGCGCATCCGCCGGACGAGCGACGGCGCGAGCTTGCCGCCGCTGTTGGTGAGCCGGCGCAGCGACAAAGCGGCCTCGCCCGGCCAGACCGCCTCGATCAATTGCACCCAAAGCGGAGGAACGCCTGCCAACGTACTGATCTTATGGCGTTCGACGGCACGGATCACGTCGCGGGCGGTCAAATAATCGAGCGGCAGGACCGAGGCGCCGGCGGCCCAGGTGGAGAGAAGCTGATTCTGGCCGTAATCGAAGCTGAGGGGGAGGACGGCGAGCACGCGGTCCTCGGGCGTCAGGCGCAGATAATGCGCGACGCCGATCGCGCCGAGCCACATATTGGCGTGGCTCAGCATCACCCCCTTGGGCCGGCCAGTCGATCCCGACGTGTAGAGCAAGGCCGCGAGATCCTCAGGGTCGTGCAATGAGGGCGGCAAATGATCGCCATGGTCGAGCAAAGCCGCGCTCTCCTCCTCAACCAGGATCGGGCATTGGGCATCGCCGGGCTCGAGCGTCGCGAGCCGGGCCTTGCCGGTCAGCAGCAGCGAGGCGCCGCTGTCGGCCAATATGTGGGCGACCTGCATCCGCTTGAGCAACGGGTTGACCGGCACGTGGACCAGGCCGGCGCGGGCGCAGGCGAGCGGCAGCAGGCTGGTGAGGCGATTCTTGGGGAGCCATGAAGCGATTCGGTCGCCCTGCGCGAGGCCCCTGCCCTTCAGCGCCGCGGCGAGCGCGCCGACCGCCGCTTCGAGCCCGGCATAATCGAGCGCGCCCTCGCGCGTCGTCAGCGCCGGCGCGTCGCTCTTGCCCTGCAGGGTCAGATGATCCAGCGGCTTGGGATTGGGGTCGGGATTCTGCAACGTCATTCCTGCTTCAAGCGCGTCATGATAGGGCCGGCGCGAAAGGGCATAAAGCGTGACGGTTAACATCGCTTTGTTCGACGATCTCGACGCGGTCGCGGCCGATGCCGGCGGGGCGCTCGATCGCGCCGCGCAGCCGAGCCTCTTCTCGCGCCTCTCATGGTTCCGCCTGATCCACGATCATTGTCCGCCCAAGGGCAAGCTCGCGGTCCTGCGCGCCCGCGAAGGCGATCGCAATGCCTGGCTGTTCCTCGCCGCCGAGGGGCGGACGGCGAGCGCCTACACCGCCTGGTATTCGCTGCGCTTCGATGCCCAGGGCAGCCGCGATAGTGACGTCATGACGTCGCTCGCCGCGGCGGTCCGCACGAGCGGCATCGCCCGGGTGACGCTGGCGCCGGTGGCCAATCCGGCGCCGCTGCGCAAAGCGTTCAGGCGCGCGGGCTGGCTGGTCTTCTCCAGCCCCAAAACCGGCAATTGGCGGATCGTCACCGAGGGGATGGATTTCGCCGCTTATTGGGCGTCGCGCCCCGGCCAGCTCCAGAACACCGCCAAGAGACGGGGCAAGACCGCCGGGCTGGACATCGAGATATACGACCGCTTCGATCCGCGCGCCTGGGCCGATTATGAAGCGGTCTATCGGGCGAGCTGGAAGCCCGAGGAAGGCTCCTTCCCTTTCCTGCGCGCGCTCGCAGAGCAGGAGGGCGCGGCGGGGACCCTCAGGCTCGGCGTGGCACGCAAGAACGGCCGGCCGGTGGCGGTCCAGCTCTGGCTGGTCGAAAATGGAGAAGCGACGATCCACAAGCTCGCTTATGCCGAGGAGGCCAAGGCGATGTCGCCGGGGACCCTGCTCGGCATGGAGATGTTCCGCCGCGCGCTCGACACCGACCGGGTCGCAATCATCGACTACGGCACCGGCGACGACGGCTACAAGAAGGACTGGATGAGCGAGCGGCGCGTCCTGTGGCAGATCGAGGCGTTCAATCCGCGGACGCCGCGCGGCCTGCTGGGCGCGGGCCGGGCATGGGCCACGACGCTTGTCGCCCGCGTCCGGAGCCGTTAGGCCGCACCAACCCGCCCGGAACGAGGGACATATGGCCGCCGCGCCCGACGATGCCCTGATAGTCGAAGCCACGCTGCGCGCCGTATTGAGCGACGTGCTCGGCCTCGACCCCAAAAGGGTCGCCGCGTTCCGCGAGGAGACGCCTTTGTTCGGCGCTTTGCCCGAATTCGATTCGATGGCGGTGGCGGGGCTTTTGACCGAGCTCGAGGAGCGGCTCGGCATTTTGATCGAGGACCATGAGGTCGACGCGGACATGATGGAGACGTTCGGGGCGCTCCTCACTTTCGCCCGGGACAAGACGCTGCGGTGACCACGCCCGGCCTGGCCTTCGAGCGCTTCCGGAGTAACGATCGCGAGGAATGGCTGATGCGGCTGGGCCGACCGCACGCGCCGGCGATCCTGTTCGTGCCGCCTCTGTTCGAGGAGATGAACCGGACCAGGGCGCTGATCGTGGCGGCGATGCGCTGGCTGGCGAAGCGCGGCCATGGCTGCTGGCTGCTGGACCTGACCGGAACCGGCGAGAGCGAGCGCGATCTGGGCAAGGTCGCGTGGGACGATTGGCGTCATGACGTCGCTTCCGCCGCCTCCCACGTCGCCGAAAAGGCCCGCAAGCCTCTCATCGCCAGCTTTCGCGGCGGCGCCCTGGTCGACAATGGAGCGCAGGCGCGCGGCTGGTGGCGGCTGGCGCCTCTCGACGGGTCGGCGGTGGCGCGCGACATGGTGCGCTCGGGGCTCGCCGGCGGGGTCGAATGGGCGGGCTACGCGCCCTCGGAACCATTGCGCGCCGCGCTGGAAACAGCCCGGCCGGCCCCGGTCGGAATGCTGCGGACGGCTCGGCTGGCGAGCGACGCCCAGGCCGCCGACGTCAAATTCGAAGGGCCCGCTTTGTGGCGGCGCTCCGAGCCCGGATATTCGGCCGCGCTCGCCGAGGCGATCGCCGCCGATCTCCACCAATGGAGCCGCGAATGCGTCGCCTCCTGACCTTCGGCTGCGAAGGCGCCGAGCTTGCCGCCAGCCTCGACGGCAGCGGCGGGCGCACCGGATTGCTGCTCGTGACCGGCGGCAGCCAGACCCGCGTAGGTTCGCACCGCATGTACGAAAGACTCGCCAAATCGCTGGCGCAATTGGGTTATCCTTGCCTGCGCTACGACCGGCGCGGGGTCGGCGACAGCGCCGGCGAGGATCCCGGATTCCGCGGCAGCGGGCCGGACCTCGAGGCGGCCGCGGCCCTGTTCCGCAGCGAGAGCCCGGGCCTTGGGCGGATGATCGGCCTGGGCCTGTGCGACGGCGCGACCGCGCTGGCCTTGTTCGGCGCCGCGGCGAAGCTCGACGCCCTGATTCTCGTCAATCCCTGGCTCGTCGAGGCCGATTCGGGCGAGCCACCTGCGGCGGCGATCCGCGCGCATTACCGCAAGCGGCTGCTCAGTCTCGAAGGCTGGAAGAAAATCCTTTCCGGCGCAGTGGATTACCGCAAGCTCCTGAGGGGGATAGGGAAGATATCGGCGCGGCGGGAAGACTCGTCGCTCGCCCAGGAGACGGCCTTCGCTCTGGCCGCGAGGCGGCTTCGCGCCTGGGCCATATTCGCCGCGGGCGACGCGACCGCGATCGCGGCCGAGCAGGCGCTCGGGGCGCCCGCGTTCGCCGGGCTGATCGAGGGTCGCGAGACCATCGGGAGCGACTCGCACACCTTCGCCCGGACCGGCGACGAGAAAGCCCTGCTGATTGCGGTGGTGCGGGCGGTGGAGGCGCTTTCGGCCTGACGGAGGAGGCTCAGGCCTCCTGCATCGCGGGCGCGGGCGCCGCTTCGAAATCGGCTTCGGCGAGGAATTTCTCGGCGTCGAGGGCGGCCATGCAGCCGGTGCCGGCGGCGGTCACCGCCTGGCGGTAGATTTTGTCCATCACGTCGCCGCAGGCGAACACGCCCGGCACGTTGGTCCTGGTGGTGCCGGCCTCGACCCGGATATAATTGTCGTCGTCCAGGTCGAGATGGCCCTTGAACAATTCGGTCGCGGGGAAATGGCCGATCGCGACGAACGCGCCTTCGGTGTCGAGCCGCTCGATCGCGCCGGTCTTCGTGTCCCTGAGATTGACCGCCACCAGGCCCTCGGGCTCGCCGCCGGCGACGAATTCCGCGACCTCGCGATTCCACATCATTTTGATATTGGGATGGGCGAACAGCCGGTCCTGGAGGATCTTCTCGGCGCGCAGCGAATCGCGGCGGTGGATCAGGGTGACGTCGTGGCTGTGGTTGGTCATGTAGAGCGCTTCCTCGACCGCGGTGTTGCCGCCGCCGATCACGATCACCTTCCTGCCGCGGTAGAAGAAGCCGTCGCAGGTCGCGCAGGCGGAGACCCCCTTGCCTTTGAGATGCTCCTCCGAAGGCAGGTTCAGCCAGCGCGCCTGGGCGCCGGTGGCGATCACCAGGCTGTCGCCGAGATAGAGCGTGCCGCTATCGCCCTTCATCCGGAACGGGCGCTCGGAAAGGTCGACCTCGCCGATATGGTCCCATTCCATCCTGGCGCCGACATGCTCCGCCTGCTTTTGCATCTGCTCCATCAGCCAGGGGCCCTGGATGACGTCGGCGAAGCCCGGATAATTCTCGACGTCGGTGGTGATGGTCAGCTGGCCGCCGGGCTGGATGCCCTGGACGACGATCGGCGCCAGCCCGGCGCGGGCCGCGTAGATGGCGGCGGAGAGCCCGGCCGGGCCGGAGCCGAGAATCAGCATGCGGGAGGAGTGGGTAGCTGTCATCGCCTCGAATTAGGGGGCCGCTTCCCCCCGCGCAATGGCGCTGATATGAGCTGCCTCCATGACGACCCATGACAATCCGCTCGGTCTCGACGGCTTCGAATTCGTCGAGTTTACCGGCCCCGACCCCGAAGCGCTGGCAGGCCTGTTCGTTGCGATGGGCTTCACCCACCTCGCCGACCACCGCTCCAAGAACGTGCGCCGCTACGGCCAGGGCGACATCAACTTCCTGCTCAACATGGACGTGGCCGGCCAGGCCGCGGATTTCCGCGCGGCGCACGGGCCGTCGGCCAATGCGATGGCGTTCCGGGTCGCCGACGCCGCCAAGGCGCTCGAGCTCGCGGTCGAGCGCGGCGCGACCCCGGTCGAGGGTAAGGTGGGGCCGATGGAGCTGAACATACCGGCGATCGAGGGGATCGGCGGCGCCAACCTCTACCTCGTCGACCGGCGCGGCGCGGCGACGATCTACGATATCGACTTCGCGCCGGTGGCCGGGGCCGTGCCCGACGCCAACAGCGTCGGCCTGCACACGCTCGATCACCTCACCCACAATGTGAACCGCGGCCGGATGGACCATTGGGCGGGCTATTACGAACGCATCTTCAACTTCCGCGAGATCCGCTATTTCGACATAGAGGGCAAGCAGACCGCCTTGCTGTCGCGGGCGATGACCGCGCCCGACGACAAGATCCGAATCCCCCTGAACGAGAGCCAGGACGATTACAGCCAGATCGCCGAATATCTGAAGGAATATAAAGGCGAAGGGATCCAGCATCTCGCCTTCGCCACCGACGACATCTTCGCCACGGTCGACAAGCTGCGGGCCAACGGCATCCGTTTCCAGCAAAGCCCCGACACCTATTACGACATGATCGACCAGCGCATTCCGGGCCACGCCCACGACGTCCGGGCGATGCGCGAACGCGGCATCCTGATCGACGGTTCGCCCGAGACCGGCGAGGGGCTTTTGCTCCAGATCTTCACCGAGAATATGGTCGGCCCGATCTTTTTCGAGATCATCCAGCGCAAGGGCAATGAGGGCTTCGGCGAGGGCAATTTCAAGGCGCTGTTCGAATCGATCGAGCTCGACCAGATCAGGCGCGGGGTGATCCCCGCAAGCTAGGACGCCAGGCCCCGCTTGCGGTTCGTCCACAACGGGTTAATCTGCGATCCTGCAACACGAACATCATCGACCATATACGATTCCGACGCCTCCAGGAGTTATCATGACGATTCGCAAATTCCTCGCTTTCTCCGCCGCAGCGATGCTGCTGCCGCTCGCCCAGCCGGCGCTCGCCCAGCCGGGCGGTCTGCGCGTCGGCGCCACCGTTACCGACCCGCAGGGCGGCATTGTCGGCACGATCACCGCGATCGAGGGCAATACTCTGATGCTCCACACCGACCGGCACGACGTCCGCCTGCCGGTCGCTTCGTTCACCGCCACCGACAGCGCGGTGCTGTTCGGAATGACCCAGGCGCAGCTCAACGCCGCGGTCGAGCAGGCCCAGGCCGAGGCGCAGCGGGCCTTCGCGGTCGGCACGATATTGCGCGACAATGCCGGAATGGTGGTCGGGCCGGTAACCGCGCTCGACGCCGAGACGGTCACCGTCCAGATCGACGCCAACGTCCTGCGCGTCCCGCGCAGCGCGCTCGCCGCCGGTCAGGGGGGGCTCGTGATCGGCGCTACTCGGGCGCAGCTTATGGCCGCCTCGGTGCCGGCGCCGCCGGCTCCCGCGCCCGCCCAATAGAAACAGAATCCGCGCCTCAGCGCTGGCGCGGCGCCCGATAATCGGCGCGCTTCGCGTGGAGCGTCCCGGCCGCCGGGCGGGCGAACTGGTCGCGCAGCGAACGGGCGAGGCCCTCGAGCGCCTGCTGCATCTCGCCAGGCAGCGCGAGATAGGAGGACAGCAAATCGCTCGGCCCCTCCCCTAGCCAGTCGCCCTCGCTGCGCCGCCCGGTCAGGACGTAGACAATATCGATGCCCGCCTCGGCGAGGCGGGCAAGATAATCGGCGCGCAGCTCGCGCCGGTCATTTTCGTAGAGGCTTTGCTTGGGAACGTCGGTGCCGACCAGATCGGCGAACTCGGCCTGCTTTAGGCCGAGCCTCTTGCGCTCTTCGGCGAGGCGGGTCCCGAAACTCATCTCTTTCGAAAAGTCCTTCTTGACAGTTCACCGGAAACGTTGAACGAGGCGCAATCTTTTTGCCCGAGATTGCATCGCATATGATGAGCCGCGTTGTCGCGCAACTTTGTGTGCACACCCGATGAGTTTCGAGGGCACCAGCATGGCGGGATATTCGCCCCGCGAGCTGCTCCTCGCCGCCGCCGCGCGTGCGGTCCTCGCCGCCTTTCGAGACCCGCTCGAGCGAAGAGGCCTCTCGCCGCCGGCGACGGCGACGCTGCGGCTGCTCGAATCGGCGCTCGAGCCCTACGAGCCGCCGAAATAAGCGCTTCCTGAGCCGCGCGGCCACCGATAAGGTCGAACCGTTCTCGGGGAGGTAATCATGACTGGCGTTGCGTTGAACAAGATCGGGGCCAAAGCTGGGCCGGGCCCCTCGCCGGGCTGGGAGGAGGACGCGCTCGGCTTCCTGATCGCGCCGGTGACTCCGCCTGAGTTCATGGGACGCTTTTATGAGCGCGAGGCGCTGGTCAACATCCGGGGCGAGCCCGACCGCTATGCCGATCTGCTGACGCTCGAAATCCTCGATCATTTCATCAACAGCGCCGACTTGCGCGAGGGCATGATCGACCTCACCAACCATAAGAACCGCATTTCGCGCGACGATTATATCGACGAAAGCGGTCGAGTCAGCCGGGTTACGGTCGCCGAGGAATATCTCGGCGGGTCGACGATCGTTCTTCCCCAATTGCACGATTCGATCTTCAAGCTGGGCGAATTCTGCCGCGCGCTGGAGGAAGTCTTTTCCTGCCATGTCCAGACCAACATCTATCTGACGCCCAGCAGCAGCGACGGGACCGGCAATCAGGGATTCCCGATCCATTACGACAATCACGACGTGTTCGTGATGCAGGTGTCGGGCGCCAAGGCCTGGCGGCTCTACGGCGTGCCGGTCGAGACGCCGTTCCGCGGCGAGCAATTCCAGCTCGGCCAGCACGAGCCCGGCCCGATCACCCGGGAATTCACCCTCAATCCCGGCGACTGCGTCTACGTGCCGCGCGGCATGATGCACGACGCCGAGAATGTCGGCGCGGAACCCTCGCTCCACATCACCGTCGGCATGATCACCAAGACCTGGGCCGATCTGCTGCTCGAATCGGTTTCGGAGCTGGCTTTGACCTCGCCCGATTTCCGGCGCTCGCTGCCGGCGGGCTTCGCCGGACGCGAATTCGACCGCGAGGCGGCGCGGACCGTGTTCGAGAAGCTCAGGCGCGAGATCGGCGACAATGCCAGCATGGACAGCGCCTTCGATCTGCTCGCCGACAATTTCGTCCGCGGCCGCCGCCCCAATGTGGCGGGCGTGATCTCGGCCGCGGTGGCCGGGCCGCAGGAAGGCGACCGCTATCGCAGGCGCCGGTTCGTGCCGTGGAACGTCGCCGACGACGAGGGCAAATTGGTCCTGATCGGCCCGGGCGGCGACCTCGCTTTCGACGCCGAGGAGGGCGACGCGCTCGACGTCGCTCTGTCGGGCGCGCCGTTCGCCGCCGCCGACCTCAAGTGCAAGGACCCGGCCGAGATTATCAAGACGCTCTGGTCGGGCGGCTATCTGGAGCGGCTGAGCTAGGGACATTCGTCACCCCGTCGAAGGCCGGGGTCTCGTGGAGAAGGTCCCTGCGTTCCGGTCCTGAGATCCCGGCCTTCGCCGGGATGACATTATGGGTCAGCGCCGCGAGACGGCCTGGACCGCGCCCCGGCAATGCATTCGGACCGCCTCGACCAGCGGAAAATCGCCGGCGGCGCGGGCGAGGCGCTCGCCCTCGGCGCAATCGCCGGCGCGGACGACGTCGCCGACCCGCGCCCCGAGCTCGGGGCTACCGGCGCGCAGCGGCCCGGACGGCGCCGCCGGCGCCTGGCGCGAGGCCTCGGCGCGCAGCGACTCGCCGTTGGCGCCGCTCCACTGCGTCCACAGGCCCGAATAGCCGGGATCGGCCGCAACCGGCTGGACCGGCGCGGCCGAAGCGAGCGCGGAGGCGACCAGATATCCCGTCATGATAATCATCTCACAGCCCTGGCTTATCTGTCCTGAACGCTTCAGGAACGGGGTTGGTAGCGGAGGAGGGACTTGAACCCCCGACACGCGGATTATGATTCCGCTGCTCTAACCAGCTGAGCTACTCCGCCCCAATCGCCCCGGCGCGGCATCGCCGCCGGCGGACGCGGCGCTATAGGAAGCGGCGCCTGAAGGGTCAACTGGCGTGCGCGGGCGCCGTTTTCAAGGGCGGAACCCGCCGCCCAGCCTGTCGTTTCGGTTTGCGGGATCCGGAGAGACGCCATGGAATTGCTGACCCCGCTCGAGACGCTCTGCCGCCTGATCCTGCGCGCCAAGGAGTTGGAGGCGCAGGTGCCCGCCGAAGATCCGGACGAGGATCCGGAGGATGTCGACGATTATGACGACGAGGGCGGCGAGACGCTGTCGGTGCTCGCGGACGAGCTGAACACCGGCGTGGAGGAAGAGGTCCAGGCGCTGCTCGACGACCTCGCCGACGACCAGCTCGCCGAAGTGCTGACCCTGGCCTGGGTCGGCCGCGGCACCTACGATTCCAGCGAATGGGACGAGGCCTTCGCCGAGGCGAACGACCTCAATGCCGAGCAGCGGATGGACGAAGTGATGGACATGCCCTTGCTCGCCGGCCATCTCGAAGCCGGCCTCGCCGCTTTCGACTATAGCTGCGACGGCGTCGGCCAGGTCGATTAGAGCCTGAACGTCCACTCCCGGATCGGTGCCCACGGGCCGTCCAGATAGCGCCATGCCGCCAGCGCCCTGATCGCGAGCGGGCGGGGCTCGAAGGTCGCCCGCAATTGTTGCTGGAGCGCGCGCGCCTCGCGCGTGGCGGCCTTGTTCTGGATGGTGACGTGCGGCCGCCAGGGCGAAAGGTCCTGGGGCGTCAGCAGGCCGTGAAAGGCGTCGGCCAGCTCCGCGCGGATCGCTTCCAGCTCCTCGCTTTCGACCCCGAGCGCCGTCCCCTCCCCCAGGTCGATGATCCCCGTGATCGTTGCGCGCGGCACGGGCGCGGCGACCGCGCGCGCCAAGCGGGTCGCCAGCTCCGGCGCGAGGCTCGGCGGGAGCTGGCGGAACATGGTTAGGTGGGCGGGGACCCGGTTGCGGCCGGGCGGATAATGGGTGCGGCGCAAATCCTGCAGCCAGCCATTGTCGCCGTCGCCGAACGTCGCGGTGACGATGATCGGCCCCTCACCCAATTCGGCGCTCAGATCTCGACCTGGCTGCCGAGCTCGACGACGCGATTGGGCGGCAGACTGAAGAATTCCATCGCGCTTTCGGCGTTGCGCAGCATCCAGGCGAACAGTTTCTCGCGCCAGACCATCATGCCCGGGCTCTTGCCGGCGATCAGGGTCTGGCGGGCGAGGAAGAAGCTCGTGTCCATCATCCTGAATTGCGGTCCGCAGCTGTCGACTCGGGCCAATGCGCTCGGCACGTTGGTTTCCTGCATGAAGCCGTAGCGGACGATCAGCCGGTAGAAGCCCTGGCCGAGCTCCTGGAGATGGAAGGTCTTCTCCTCCTCGACATAGGGCACGTCCTCGATCCGCACCGTCAGCAGCAAAACGCGTTCGTGCAGCACCTTGTTGTGCTTCAGATTGTGCAGCAAGGCGTGCGGGATGCCGTCGGACGCCGTGGTCATGAAGACCGCGGTGCCGGGGACCCTCGTGGCGCTCGACGCCGCCGACTTGATGAAGATGGAAGCGGGCATCGCCGCCTCGTTCATCCGCTTGATCATCAATTGCCGCCCCCTGGCCCAGGTAGTGAGCAGAGTGAAGGCGATCAGGCCGACCAGCAGCGGGAACCAGCCGCCGTCCGGCACCTTGATCAAATTGGCGGCGAAATAGGCGATGTCGACCAGGAAGAAGATTGCGAGGACGGGAATGGCGACCCACGGCCGCCATTTCCACAGCACCAGCAGGACGACGGTCAAGAGGCAGGTGTCGATGAACATCGCGCCGGTGACCGCGATCCCGTAGGCGGCGGCGAGGTTGCTCGAATTCTGGAAGAAGAGGACGAGCAGGATCACCATCACCATCAGTGCCCAATTGATGACCGGAATGTAGATCTGGCCCACCGCCGCCTCGCTGGTATGCTGGATGCGAAGGCGCGGGATGAAGCCCAGATGCATCGCCTGCTGGGTCACCGAGAAGGCGCCGGAGATCACCGCCTGGCTGGCGATGATCGTGGCGAAGGTCGCGAGGATGACGAGCGGCAGCCGCATCTCCTCGGGCGCGAGGAAGAAGAAGGGATTGGTGATGGCTTCGTTCGCCGCCGCGGGATCGAGCGAGAGGATCATCGCCCCCTGGCCCATATAATTGAGCATCAGAGCCGGCATCACGAAGTACAGCCAGGACACGCCGATCGGCTTCCTGCCGAAATGGCCCATATCGGCGTAGAGCGCCTCCGCGCCCGTCACGGCCAGCACGACCGACCCCAAAGCGATGAAGGCGCGCCAGCCGTCGGTGATGAAGAAGCCGACCGCGTTGAGCGGGTTTATCGTCTCGAGAATGATCCAGGGCGATCCGATGATGTGGGAGATTCCAAGGACGGAGATGGTCAGAAAATAGAGGAGCATGATCGGCCCGAAAAAGGCACCGACCCGCGCGGTCCCGGTGGCCTGGATCGCGAACAGGCCGAGCAGGATGCCGATCGCGACCGGCACGACCCACGGCCCGAAGCTCGCCTCGACCGTCGTGATCCCCTCGACGGCCGACAGGACCGAGATGGCGGGCGTGATCATCGAATCGCCGTAGAAGAGCGCGCAGGCGAAAACGCCGAGCAGGACGATGCCGGCGGACCAGCGCCGCTTGCCGCTGTCCGATTTGCGGTTGATCAAGGCGAGCAAGGCAAGGCTGCCGCCCTCGCCCTTATTGTCGGCCCGCATGATGATGCTGACATATTTGATCGTCACCACGATCATCATCGACCAGAAGATCAGGCTCAGGACGCCCAAAATCTCGGTCCCGTCATGGGCCAGCCTGTGGTGCCCCGCGAAGGTCTCGCGGAACGCGTAGATCGGGCTGGTGCCGATGTCGCCGAACACGATTCCGACCGCGCCGACGGCAAGCTTGACGATGCCCGACTGGGGATGGTGCCCGGCCGGTTGGTCGGCGGGCTGCTCGGCGGCGGGGCTATCGCTCATCGCTCAGGAACGCAGACGTCCCTCTTCCTTTTTCTGATACCCCGGATGCCCAAGGCGGCGCGGGATTAGCACTCGCCCGAAACGTTCGCAACGGCGACAAGGCGTTCTTGTCCCGCTATAGACGCCCGGCTTTTTGTCGGAGAGGATTCGAACCATGCGCGTCGGCGTGCCCAAGGAGATCAAGGTTCACGAATATCGCGTCGGCCTGACGCCCGCCTCGGTCAGGGAATTGGCGGCCGCGGGCCACGAGGTGATCGTCGAAACCAAAGCGGGGCTCGGCATCGATTTCTCCGACCGGAACTATGTCGAGGCCGGCGCTACCATCGCCGCCGACGCCGCCGAGGTGTTCGCAAAGGCGGACATGATCGTGAAGGTCAAGGAGCCGCAGGCGCAGGAGATTGCGCTGCTCGAGCCGCGCCATCTCCTCTTCACCTATCTCCACCTCGCGCCCGACCCCGAGCAGACTCAGGGGCTGCTGGCGTCGGGCGCGACCTGCATCGCTTATGAGACGGTCACCGCCAATGACGGCTCGCTGCCGCTGCTGAAGCCGATGAGCGAGGTGGCCGGCCGGATGTCGATCCAGGTCGGCGCCCATTATCTCGAAAAGGAGCAGGGCGGGCGCGGCGTGCTGCTCGGCGGGGTTCCGGGCGTGGCGCCGGCCCGGGTGATGATCCTGGGCGGCGGCATCGCCGGGGTCAACGCAGCGCAGATGGCGGTCGGCATGCGCGCCGACGTCACGATCTACGACATTTCCAACGCCCGGCTGGCCGAGCTGGACATGTATTTCGGCAGCCAGATCAAGACCGCCTACGCCTCGCGCGCGGCGATCGCCGAGGCGGTCACCAAGGCCGAGGTTGTAATCGGCGCGGTGCTGATCCCCGGCGCGGCGGCGCCCAAGCTGGTCACCCGCGAGATGCTCAAGACGATGAAGCGCGGCTCGGTCCTGGTCGACATCTCGATCGACCAGGGCGGCTGCTTCGAGACCAGCCACGCGACCACGCATTCGGATCCGGTCTACGTGATCGACGGCGTGATCCATTATTGCGTGGCCAACATGCCGGGCGCGGTGGCCCGCACCTCTGCCTTCGCGCTCAACAATGCGACCTTGCCATTCGTTCTGAAGCTCGCCAACCAAGGCGCTGAAGTTGCTATGAGAATCGATCCGCATCTTGCGAACGGCCTAAATGTTTCGGGCGGCAAGATCCGCCACGCCGCTGTGGCTGAGGCCCTCGGGCTACCGTACGAGGCGGCTTGACTTAGAGCCCTCCCCCTTGATGGGGGAGATGAGCAGGTCGCCGTGTCCCCCGGACACGGCTGCGGGCTGCGGGGCAGCCCGCACCTGCTCATGGGTGGGGGTGAACGCCTCCACCCGCGCGGGTCTCTCAGGTTCACCCCAGCCCAACCCCTCCCCATCAAGGGGAGGGGCTATTGGGCAGGCGTCGGAATCTGTCCCGAAGCCCGCGCCTGCGCGAGCGCCTCGAGGCGCTGCTCGACGATGCGGCGATATTCGGCTTGCGGAGGAGCGGTGGCGAGAAGCTCGCGCCAGATCCGCTCGGCGCCGTCGTAATTGCCGCCCTGGGCGAGCGCGAGGCCGTAGAAGAAGCGCGGGCCGGGATGGCCGGGCGCGAGCCGGGCGGCGCGGTCGAAGGCGAGCTGGGCGGCCGGGCTCATCAGGCCGCCGCCATGGACGACCAAAGCATTGCCGAGCCCGACCCACAGATCGGGGTTGTTCGGGGTCCGCTGGACCGCCCCCTGGAGCAATTCGGCGGCGCTCTGGGTGTCGCCGCGGCGCTGGAAGCTGTCGGCCATGTTGAGCCAGGCCGCGGCCTGGTCGAAGCGGCCGAGCATGTCCTCGCGCGCATTGGCGAAATCGCTGTCGGGCAGCGCTTGCCGCCCGGGCGCCGCCTTGGGCGCGCCGGGCTCGCCTGGACGGCCCTGCCAGGCATAGCCGGCGAGCGCGAGCATCAAAGCCGCCGCGGTGAATTGCAGCGCGCCCTTGTCGGCGCGGACGTGGAAATAGAGCCCCCCGCCGGCGAACAGGGTCAGAAGGATCATGACGGCCCAGCCCATCAACCCCTCCCCCGCCGCCGGAAGCGCCCGCGCGCCAGCCAGGCCCCACCAAGGATGAGCAGGAGCGGCAGGCCCCAGAGCGGCCAGGTGACCGGCTCGAACGGCGGATCGTAGGTCACCCAATTGCCGTAGCGGGCGATCAGCCAGGCGCGGATCTGCGCGGGGCTTTCGCCGGCCTGGACGCGGCGGCGAATCAAGGCGCGCATGTCGCCGGCCATCTCCGCGTTCGAATCGGCGATCGCCTGGCCCTGGCAGACCAGGCAGCGAATCTCCTCCATCAGCGCCCTCGCCTGCCGCTCCTGGCGCGGATCGGCGAGCGGCGTATCGGCCAGCTCCGCCGGCGGCAGCAGCGAATCGGCCAGCGCCGGGGTCGAAATGGCGAGCACCAGCGCAGCGAGCAATATTTTCATCGCGCGGCCTCGTAAGCGGCGAGGATGGCTGGAATGTCCGCCTCGTAGATCGCGCCGATATGCTGGTGGCGGATGATGCCGCGGCCGTCGACGACGAAGGTCTCGGGGACGCCGGCCGAGCCCAGCTCCATCTGCACCCGCCGGTCGACGTCGGCGCCGATGCTGCGGAAGGGGTCGCCGTAGGTGGCGAGGAAGCGGGCGAGGTCCTCGGGCCGGTCGCGCACGGCGATGCCTTCGATCGGCACGCCGCGGCGGGCGAGCGCGGCGAGCTGCGGCGCCTCCTGGCGGCAGGGCACGCACCAGCTGGCGAAGATGTTGACGAGGCGCGGCCGGCCGCGGCGCAGCGCCGCGCTCGACAGGCCGGGCCGCCCCGCCATCCCGGGCGCGAGGTCGAATTCCGGCACCGGCTGGCCGACCAGCGCAGAGGGCACGGTCCGCTCGGCCGGCGCGAACAGGCCGGCGGCGATCACCGCTAAGAAGAGGACGAACAGGCCGAGCGGGACCCAGAGGATCAGGCGGCGGCTCATGCTTCCGCCTCCGCCGCTTCGGCCCTGGGGCGCCGCTCGCGCCGGAACCGGCCGATCAGCGACAAGAGGCCGCCGAGCGCGATCATCCCACCGCCGAGCCAGATCAGGGTGACGAACGGCTTCCACCAGAGCCTGAGCTGCCAGCGCCCCTGGCTGTCCTCATCGCCGATCGCGACGTAGAGCTGGCCGTCCCACAGGGTCTGGATCGCCGCCTCGCTCGTCGGAGTCGGCGGCGGCGGCAGGCTGAACAAGCGCGCCTGCGGGCGCAGCGGCCAGGAGGTGCCGCCCCGCGTGGCGGTGAGCCGGGCCTCGATCGCGGTCCAGTTCGTCCCCGCGACCGGCTCGACCCCGTCGAAGCGGACCTGGAACGGGCCGATGGCGATGCTCTGGCCCGGGCTGGCGGCGACCAGGGTCTCTTTGGTGAAGGCGCTTTCCGACGCCATGCCGGCAAGCGCGACGGCGATGCCGAGATGGGCGATGACCATGCCGTAGGTGAAGAGCGGGGTGCGGCGAAGATTGCGTCCCCACAGCGGCGCGACGCTGGCCGTCGCGACCCCGAGCGCAAGGGCGAGGCCGAGGAAGGGCAGGATCCGGGTGCCGGGCGCGAGAAGGACGATCGCGAAGGCGGCGGCCGCGCTGATCAGGATCGGCAAGGCGATCCGGCCGACCAGCGCCCGCAGCCGATCGCGCCGCCAGCGCAGCAAAGGCCCGGCGGCCATGATCGCGGCGAGGAGCAAGGCGACGGGGCCGGCGGCGCTGTTGAAATAAGGCGGGCCGACCGAGAGCTTGTCGCCGGTCACCGCCTCGACCGCGAGCGGATAGAGCGTGCCGATGAAGACGATGCCGAGGATCGCCGAGAGCAGCAAATTGTTGGCGACGAGCGCGCCCTCGCGGCTGACGAAATCGAATTTCGAGCCTTCCTTCACCGTCCCGACGCGCAAGCCGTAGAGCGCCAGCGCGCCCCCAATGTAGAAAAGCAAAAGGACGAGGATGAAGGCGCCGCGGCGCGGATCGACCGCGAAGGCGTGGACGCTTGTCAATATGCCCGAGCGGACCAGGAAGGTGCCGATCATCGACATCGAGAAGGCGACCACGGCGAGCATCACCGTCCAGGCGCGAAGCCCATCGCGGGTGGCCAGCACGGTGACGCTGTGGAGCAAAGCGGTCGCGGCGAGCCAGGGCATGAGCGAGGCATTCTCGACCGGGTCCCAGAACCACCAGCCGCCCCAGCCCAATTCGTAATAGGCCCAATAGGAGCCGGCGGTGATGCCGAGCGTGAGGAAGATCCACGCGGCCAGCACCCAGGGCCGCATCGCGCGGGCGAAAGCCGGGCCGACGTCGCGGGTGACCAGCGCGCCGACCGCGAAGGAGAATGCGATCGAGATGCCGACATAGCCGAAATAAAGGGTCGGCGGATGGAAGGCCAGGCCGGGGTCCTGCAGCAGGGGATTGAGACCGTTGCCTTCGACCGGGACCGGGCTGAGGCGGGTGAAGGGATTCGAGGCGAACAGGAGGAAGGCGTAAAAGCCCAGGCCGATCAGGGCCTGCGCGGCGAGGGTCGCGATCAGGGTGCTTCGCGGCAGGCGCCGCTCGAACAAGGCGACGGCGGCGCCGGCGACGGCGAGCACGGTCACCCAGAGCAGCATCGAGCCTTCGTGATTGCCCCAGGCGCCGGCGAATTTGTAGAGCCAGGGCTTCATCGAATGGCTGTTGGCGGCGACCAGCCGGACCGAGAGATCGGTGCGCAGGAACAGCCAGATCAGGGCGCCGAAGGCGAGCGCGGCCAGAATGCCCTGGGCGACGGCGACGGGGCGGACCATCGGGAGCAGCCGCTCGGCCCCGGGCCGCAGCCCTGCCGCGCCCAGCACAAGCTGGAGCAGCGACAAGGCCGCCGCCAGCCAGAGCGCGGCAAGGCCCGCCTCGGCGATCAATCGAGCGACTCGGTCTTGTGCATGCCCTGCGGTCCGAGCCGCGGCGGCATGTAATTTTCGTCATGCTTGGCGAGGATCTCGGTGGCGAGGAAGCGGCCGTCGGGCTGGAAGCGGCCCTCGGCGACGACCCCGCTTCCCTCGCGGAACAGGTCGGGCGTGATGCCGCGGTAACGGACCGGGATCGTCGCCGCGCTCTCGTCGCCGACCAGGAAGTCGATCGTCACGCCGTCGGGGAGGCGGCGCAGCGAGCCGGGCCTGACCATGCCGCCGACGCGCACCGCGCGGTCGAGCGGCAGGCCTTTGCGCGCGACGTCCGCGGGCGCGTAGAAATAGGCGGCCTGGTCGCGCATCGCCGACATGGCGAGCAAGATGGCGCCGCCGACCGCGACGAGCGCGAAGACGAGCAATATTAGGCGCTGATTCTTGGGCTTCACGGGCGCTCGCCGAGCCTGGCGGCTTCGGCCTCGGCGCGGCGCATCGCGGCCCAGCTCCAAAGGGTCACGCCGGCAGTGCCGATCAGGGTGAGCGCATAGGCGCCGATCACGAAGGGCCAGGGGTTCACGGCGCCACCTTTATCACTGGGCCATCCGCTTCAGCCGCGCCTCGACCTTGTTCCGGGCGAGCTCGGCGCGCATCCGCATCAGGACGACGGCCCCGAACAGCAAGGAGAAGCCGAGCGCCGAGACGAGCAACGGCCATAGCATCGGCCCGGCGATGGTAGAGGTGCCGCGCACGAAGCTGATGCTCTGGCCCTGGTGGAGCGTGTTCCACCAGATGACAGAATAATGAATGATCGGCAGGTTTGCCGCGCCGATGAGGCCGAAGATCGCGGTGAGGCGTCCCTCCCCGCCTTTCTCCTTCTCGGCGCCGGCGAGCGCGATATAGCCGAGATAGAGGAAGAGCAGGACGAGCATCGAGGTCATCCGCCCGTCCCATTCCCAATAAGTGCCCCAGGTCGGCCGCCCCCAGAGCGAACCTGTGGCCAGGCATAATGCGGCGAACAGGGCCCCCGGCACGGCGGCGGCGCGGCCGGCGATCGCTGCGAGCGGATGGCGCCAGACCAATTGCATCAGGCTCGCGACGAGAATCGCGCTCCAGCCCGCCATTCCGAGCCAAGCGGCGGGGACGTGGACGTAGAGAATGCGCACGCTCTCGCCCTGGAGTTGGTCGGCGGGGGAGAAAAACAGGCCGGCGGCGAGCGCGAGTGCAATCAGCGCGGCGCCCGCCCAGCCCAGCCAGGCCGTCAGCGGTCGCGCGATTTTGAGGAAACGGGCCGGATTCGCGTAGACGTGCATCTCTGGCGCCCGTGTAGCGGAGGCTTGGGCGGCGCGAAAGCTTGTGCTTAAGGCAAAGGCGATGACCGACGCCATGCCCCTCAAGCAGAACCGCCTGCTCGGCATAGCGCTCAGAATCGGCGCGGCGACCTGCTTCGCGGGCATGGCGGCGGCGATCAAGCTCGGCGACGGGGCGGGGGTGAGCCTGCCCGAGCTCGGCTTCTACCGCTTCGCCTTCGGCCTGCCGCCGCTCCTGGCCTGGATGGCGATCACGGGCAATTTCGGCGCGTGGCGGACCAGGCGCCCGCTCGCCCATCTGACGCGCGGGACGATCGGGCTGTCGACGATGGTGACGGCGTTCGCGGCGCTCACCTTCCTGCCCTTGGCCGAAGCGGCGACGATCGGCTTCGTCGCCCCGCTTTTCTCGGTGATCCTGTCCGCCCTGATCCTGGCCGAGCCGGTCGGACGGCACCGCTGGAGCGCGGTGGCTTTGGGCTTTATCGGCGTGCTGATCGTGATGCGGCCGGACGGCGGCCATTTTCCGCCGATCGGCCTCGCGCTCGCCTTGCTGGCGGCCTTGGGCACGGCTGCGGTGACGATCACCTTGCGCCAGATCGGGCGGACCGAGAGCACGCCGACGATCGTCTTGTGGTTCACCTGTTTCTCGATGGCGGCGACCGGCCTGTTCCTGCCCTTTTACGGCCAGTGGCACGACGCGCGGACCTGGGCGATCCTGGGCGCGCTCGGCCTGCTCGGCGGGATGGGCCAGCTTTTCCTGACCTCCGCGCTGAGGTTCGCGCCGGTCTCGGTCGTGGTGCCGTTCGATTACAGCCAGCTGATCTGGGCGGTCCTGCTCGGCTGGGCCCTGTTCGGTACCCACCCGACGGCCGCCACCTGGGCCGGCGCGGCGGTGATCGTCGCCAGCGGCCTCTACACGATCTACCGCGAGCACAAGCTCGGCCGGGAGAAGGTGCGTCCGGAGCCGCTCTAGCCCCTGCCGATCAGCCTTCGCGCCATGTTGCCGGCGACTCGGGCGGGGTTCTTGCCGCTGGCGTCGCTCTCGTCCCAGATCTGGTCGAGGCGGCCAGGGATCGCCTCAATCCGCGCGCGCACCATATCCTCGTCGCCGTCGTGCAGATATTCGGTCGAGACGTTGATGATGCCGCCGGCGTTGATCACATAATCGGGGGCGTAGAGGATCGAGCGGGCGTGGATCCGGTCGCCGTCGTCGCGGGTGGCCATCTGGTTGTTGGCGCCGCCGGCGACGATCGGCACGTTGAGGGTGGCGATCGACTCTTCGGTGAGGATCGCGCCGAGCGCATTGGGGCTGAGCACGTCGGCTTCGAGCGTCATGATGGCGTCGGCGCCGACCACCGTGCCGCCGACCTCCCGCGCCAGCGCGCTGGCGCGCTCCGCGTCGACGTCGGCGATGCTGAGCCGGGCGCCCTCTGCGGCGGCGCGGCGGGCGAGGCCGGAAGCGACGCTGCCCGCGCCCTGGATCGCGATGTGCAGGCCGGCCAGGCTGTGCTTGCCGAGCTTGCGCCTGACCGCCGCCTTGAGGCCGAGGAAGACGCCATAGCTGGTATGCGGCCCGGGATCGCCGCCGACCGCGCCCCGCGCCGCGGGCAGGCCCGCGACATATTCGGTCTCCTTGGCGATCGCGACCATGTCGGCGACGTTCATCCCGACATCCTCGGCGGTGACGTAGCGGCCGCACAGGCCGCCGACCGCGCGGCCGAAGGCGGCGAGCATCTCGGGGGTCTTGGTCCGGGCCGCGTCGGCGAGGATCACGGCCTTGCCGCCGCCGAGCGGGAGCCCGGCCATGGCATTCTTGTAGCTCATCCCGCGCGACAGGCGCAGCGCGTCGGCTATGGCGTCGTCGGGCCGCGCATAATGCCAGAAGCGGGTGCCGCCCGCGCCCGGGCCGAGATGGGTGGAATGGACGGCGATGACGGCGCGCAGGCCGGTCTTCGGGTCGGTGACGAAATGGACAAGCTCATGCTCGTCGAAATCCGGAAAATCCCAGAGCGAATCCATGTTGCGGGTCGAATCCTGTCCAGCCTGGCAAAAAAAATGGGGCGACCGACGGGACTTGAACCCGCGACCCTCGGTACCACAAACCTTGGGCTGGCCTCCAGACTGGCGGGATTTAGGCTCTTTTAGCGGTCGGTCAATCCCGTCTGGCCCAACCAGTCCTCTGGAAGCACAACCTTGCCTGTTCATCGTGAACAGGGAGCATTGGTAGGCAGCTATTCCGACTGGCCTACCGGGCAGTGAACGAAGGAGCGTCGGTTATCCAATAAGGGGACCATTTCCATCTGGCGCCCAGCGCAATGCCATAACCCTAACGCGCCCTGGCAGGCGGGGTTGAGGGCTAAGCCGATTTCATTTCCTCCTTGGTAACGGAGACTCGAAGATGACGACCCATACGATTAGGCAGAACGTGACCGAACCGATAAAATACTGGACCGAATGAGACATGCTATCACTGCGCGGGTGCGGCAGGCGGTGAACGCCCTGACACCGCAATAGCCAATAGCCACCCCGCAGCAACGAGGGCGGCAACGGCTGCGACCTTAACGAGAACTATGTCGCCGGTTAGTGCTCTTGCGCTCACGGATAGGAACAGCAGTGGGTAGCCCGCCATCAACGCCCCCGCTGCCACCAACCGTACGGGGCCGCGTAAGAAGGCACCGACGAGCAGAGCCGGGACAGCCATAATGGGATCGAGGAGCGACGCTAGGAATATGTATATCATGTCTGACCTGTTCAAATGAATCGGGGAGCGTCGATTCTACGGGAGCTAAGTGCTTGGAAAGAATGGGGCGACCGACGGGACTTGAACCCGCGACCCTCGGTACCACAAACCGATGCTCTAACCAGCTGAGCTACGATCGCCACGCGTCTTGAGAGTGCGCCGCGCACATAGGGGCGGGCAATGGCCAGCGTCAAGGATGCCCCTGAGCGCGAGGCGAGTCGGCCTGGATCATCGGCCGGGCGTGGTGGGCGCGGCAAGGATTGAACTTGCGACCCCCGCGGTGTGAACACGGTGCTCTACCACTGAGCTACGCGCCCACGCCCGAGACGACGGAAGGCGGCCCATAACGGCCGCCGATTTGCCTGTCCAGCAGGAGACAGAGTCAGAGGTTGACCGAGTCCTTGAGACCCTTGCCGGCCTTGAACTTGGGCTGGGTCGATTCCTTGATCTGCATCGGCTCGCCGGTGCGCGGGTTGCGGCCGGTCGAGGCCTTGCGGCGCGAGCAGGAAAAGGTGCCGAAGCCGACCAGGCGGACCTCGTCGCCGCGCTTCAGCGCGGCGCTGATCGTGTCGAACACAGACTCGACCGCACGCGACGCATCCCCACGGCTAAGGCCGGTCCCGTCCGCGACCTGGCCGATCAGCTCCTGCTTGTTCATCTGTCCCGAACCCCTGTCTGAGAAAAGACTCGCTTGGTGCCGCCCACGAAACGGCGGTTAAACGACAGGTGACCGACAGAAGTCAAAAGGAAAGAGGGCCCGGCGGGGACACTTACGAGTAAGCGCCCCCCAATTCGCTCAGTGGCGGACCGAAGCGCCCGCCGCGTCGTCGGGCGCCGGGGCAAGCTCGGACGGGGGCAGGACGGCGAGGTCGTCGGCCTCGCTCCACTCGATCGGCACGACCGGAGTCGCGAGCGCGTGGACCAGCACTTCGTCGACATGAGCGACGATTACGATCTCCAGGCTTTCCTTGATGACGGCCGGAATGTCGGCGAGATCCTTCTCGTTCTCGGCCGGGATCAGCACCTTGGTGATTCCGCCGCGCAGCGCCGCCAAGAGCTTCTCCTTCAATCCGCCGATCGGCAGGACGCGGCCGCGAAGGGTAACCTCGCCGGTCATCGCGACGTCGCGGCGGACCGGAATGCCCGAAAGGGTCGAGATGATCGCGGTGACCATGCCGATGCCCGCCGACGGCCCGTCCTTGGGCACCGCGCCTTCGGGCAGATGGACGTGGATGTCCTTGCGCGAAAAGACGCTCGGCTTGACGCCGTAGCTCGGCGCGCGCGCCCGGACGAACGAGAAAGCGGCCTGGATCGACTCCTGCATGACGTCGCCGAGCTTGCCGGTCGTCTTGATCTGGCCCTTGCCGGGGACTGTGACCGCCTCGATCGTCAGCAACTCGCCGCCGACCTCGGTCCAGGCGAGCCCGGTGACCGCGCCGATCTGATCCTCTTCCTCGCTCATCCCGTGGCGGAAGCGGCGGACGCCGAGGAACAGACCGAGATTGTCGGCGTCGACCTCGATCTTTTCCGCTTTGCCTTCGAGGATCTGCCTGAGCGCCTTGCGCGACACCTTGGCGATCTCGCGCTCGAGCGTGCGCACGCCCGCCTCGCGGGTGTAGTGGCGGATGAGGGCGCGCAACGCGTCCTCGCCCAGCGTCAGCTCGCCCGCCTTGAGCCCGTGCGCCTCGATCTGCTTGGGAATCAGGTGGCGCCTGGCGATCTCGACCTTCTCGTCCTCGGTATAGCCTTCGAGGCGGATGATCTCCATCCGGTCGAGCAATGGCTGGGGCATGTCCATCGTGTTGGCGGTGGTGACGAACATCACGTCCGAAAGGTCGTAGTCGATTTCGAGATAATGGTCCTGGAAGCGGCTGTTCTGCTCGGGATCGAGCACCTCGAGCAGGGCCGAGGCGGGATCGCCGCGGAAATCCTGGCCGAGCTTGTCGATCTCGTCGAGCAGGAAGAGCGGGTTGGAGGTGCCGGCTTTTTTCAAATTGGTGACGATCTTGCCCGGCAGCGAGCCGATATAGGTGCGGCGGTGGCCCCTGATCTCGGCCTCGTCGCGGACGCCCCCCAATGACTGGCGAACGAATTCGCGGCCCGTCGCGCGCGCGATCGAGCGGCCGAGCGAGGTCTTGCCGACGCCCGGCGGGCCGACCAGGCAGAGGATCGGACCCTTCAGCTTGTTGGTGCGGGCCTGCACGGCCAGATATTCGACGATCCGCTCCTTGACCTTCTCGAGGCCGTAATGGTCCTCGTCGAGGATCCGTTCGGCTTCGGCGAGATCGTGCTTGAGCTTGGATTTCTTGCCCCAGGGCAGGCCGAGCAGGACGTCGAGATAATTGCGGCTGACCGTCGCCTCGGCCGACATCGGCGCCATCGCGCGGAGCTTCTTCAGCTCCGAATTGGCCTTGGTCCGCGCTTCCTTGGAAAGCCTGGTGCGCTCGATCTTGCGGCCGAGATCGGCGAGCTCGTCGCCCTCGCCTTCCTCGCCGGCATTGCCGAGCTCGCGCTGGATCGCCTTCAATTGCTCGTTGAGATAATATTCGCGCTGGGTCTTCTCCATCTGGCGCTTGACGCGGGTGCGGATTTTCTTTTCGACCTGCATCACGCCGAGTTCGCCCTCCATGAAGGCGAACGCCATTTCGAGGCGGCGGACCGGGTCCAGCTCGGCCAGCAAAGCCTGCTTGTCGGCGATCTTGATGTTGACGTTGGCGGCGACCGCGTCGGCGAGCCGCGACGGCTCCTCGATCTGGCCCAGCTGGACCGCGGTCTCGGCGGGCAGCTTGCGGTTGACCTTGGCGTAATTCTCGAACTGCTCGATCACCGAGCGGACCAAAGCCTTGACCTCGACTCCCTCGGGCTCGACGGTCTCCACTTCATCGATCTCGGCGGTGAGGTGGGTCCCCTCCTGGCGCAATACCCGCAGGGTCGCGCGGTGGCGGCCCTCGACGAGCACGCGGACCGTGCCGTCGGGCAGCTTCAGGAGCTGGAGGACGGTGGCGACGACGCCCAGATCGTAGAGCGCATCGCGGTCGGGATCGTCCTCGGCCGGATCGAGCTGCGAGACCAGGAAAATCGACTTGTCCGCCGCCATCGCGCTTTCGAGCGCGGCCACCGATTTGTCGCGGCCGACGAACAGGGGCACGATCATGTGCGGGAAGACGACGATGTCCCGCAACGGCAGGACCGGGTAGGATTCGCTCATGTACACTCCACAGGCGGGGCCGCCGGGCCGCGCTCCTTCCCTATATGGGGCCAAAGCCGGGCCGCATCAATGAAGCGCCGTTCAGCCGCCGGTAAGCGGTCCTTTGCAATTGACCCGCCAGGAGCCGCGGCCTAGAGATTCCCGGCCTGTGCGGCGGGAGTGTTTGCCCAATGAAGCGCGCGTTTTTCCTTTCGGCACCGCTGGTTCTTGCATCGCTCGCGGTTTCGCTCCCCCCGCCCGCGCAGGCCCAGGCCAGATCGCGCACCGGCGAAGACTGCTCGCAGCAGCGCCAGGCGCGGCGCCAGCGCGGTCGCGGGATAGGCGGAGTGCTCGGCGGCGTCGCCGGCGCCCTGGGCGGCCGTATCGGCGGCGCCGCCAATGTCGTGACCAACATCCTGCCCGTCGGCGACCTGCTCGGCGAGGCGATTGCCTCCATGCTCGATTGCGACGAGCAGCGCAGGGCCGCGACCGCGACCGAGGAAGCGGTGCGCGGCGGCGTCGGCACCACCTCGGCCTGGGAGAGCGAGACGCGCCCGGGCGTGACCGGCTCCTCGACCGTCATTGCCGCCGACACCCAATCTCTCGACGGCGAATGCGTGACCGTGACCGACATCGTCATCGTCGAGGGCGAGGAGACGCGCGCCCCCAAGCGCATGTGCCGCCGGCCGCCCAACAACCGGTTCGTCCGGGTATAGGCGATGCCGAAGAAGCTCGCTCCCTTGGCCGCGATCCTTGCCCTCGCGACGGCGCAGGCCGCGCAGGCCCAGGCCCAGGCGCGGGACCGGGACAACCCGACCTGCCCGGCCAGCCCGAACTGGTCGAGCTACCCCGAGATGCGCTTCACCATGCAGCAGATCAATGGCAATCCGATCATGCTGGCCGAGGGGCAGATCGACGACAACCTCATCCCTCGGCTGAACGCCTTCCTGCGCGCCAATCCGGAGCCTTACGAGATCTGGATCCGCTCGCCCGGCGGCAATGCTCGCGTCGGCACCCAGGCGGGGCGCGTCATCCGCGACAGACGTCTCAACACCCGCATCCCGGCCGGCTGGGCCTGCTTCTCGGCCTGCAATTTCA
>Ga0190275_10000220_pt1 | contig 59427 bp, 53 predicted proteins | sample Popmic550T_FD_133745 | JGI IMG/M metagenome (GOLD analysis project Ga0190275, IMG submission 133745) | Populus adjacent soil microbial communities from riparian zone of Yellowstone River, Montana, USA - 550 T | ecosystem: Environmental > Terrestrial > Soil > Riparian zone > Trees stand | place...
ATGAACTCGATGACGTCATAGCCCTGGTTCATGCAATGCTTGATCAGCGGATAGCCGGCGAGCGCGCCGATCACGTAGATGCCGGGCACGGTCGTCTCGAATTGCGGCGACAGCGTCGGATAGGAATCCTTGTCCTGGCTGGTGAACGCGATCCCGCATTCCTCGACGAACTTGCGCGGCGGCGAGGTTCCCATCCTCGCGATGATCCGGTCGCATTTGATCTTCTGCTCGCCGTCGCGGGTCTCGAGATAGAGCGTGTCGGGCGTGATCCGGGTCGGCGCGGTCTCGCACATGATGTTGACCCGGCCGTTCTTGCCCGCCTCCATCAGCAGATCGACATTGGCCTGCTTGGCGCGGGCGAATTCGGGGCTGCGGTTGAGGATGGTGACGACGTTCGCCTGCGCCGGATCGGCGGCGAGGCCGAGCGCATTCTCGATGCCCGCGTCGCCCGAGCCGATCACCGTGATATGCTCGTCGACATATTCGCCGGGATCGTCGAGCTGATACTGGATATGCGGCAAATCCCCGCCCGGGCAGCGCATCTTGTTGGGATTGCCCTGGGTGCCGATGCCGAGCACGACATGTTCGGCCGTCACCGTCTCGCCATTGGTGAGGGTCAGCGTGAAATCGCCCTTCTGCCCGGTGATCGCCTTCACCTCGGCATTCATCTTCACATTGACCTTATGCCCGGCCGCCTGCTCGTCCCAGGTGCCGAGCACTTTCTCGCGCTTGCCCGCCTCGAAGTGCATGTCGGAGCGCAACACCAGCTGGGCCGGCGTCGCCATGACGTGCTTGCCCTTCTGATATTTGTAGATCGTATCGGAGAGGTGGTCGGTCTTTTCGAGCAGGACATGGGCCAGACCGAGCTGGGCGGCGCGGCCGGCCGCGCTGAGCCCGGCCGGTCCCGACCCTACGATGGCGATCTTGTACGCTGCTGGCACGTCGTCGCGTTCCCCACTGCAGCCAGATCGGCTCCAACCTCCAAATGCTCCCCCGAGCAGAGGCTTAGTCGATCAATCTAGCAGCTTCTCTGAGAGACGCCAGACTTGACGCTCGGCTTTTTGCCGTGAAGATCGGGGCGCAATGACCGAACCCGCACCCCCTGCGAGCCGCTTCCCGCCGGCCACCATCGCGCTGATCGGCGCGGCCCTCATCGCCACCGTCGCGATCACTTGGGCGGTGGTCAATGGCGGCGAGGGCGAGGCCGCGCCCGCCAATGCCAGCGCCAACGCGATGACCAGCCAGGCCGGCAGCGCCGAGGAGATGATCGCCACGCTCACCGAGCGGCTGCGGCAGGACCCGGACAATCACCAGGGCTGGTTCGAGCTCGGCTTCCTCTACCGCAATTCGGGCCGCTACATGCAGGCCGAGCAGGCCTTCCGCCGCGCCGCCGAGCTCGACCCGGACAATGCCGATTATCTCGGCTATCGCGCCGAGATCCTGCTCGTCATGGCGCGCGACAACGACGTCCCGGCCGAGGCCGAGCGCCTGTTCCGCCGGGTGCTCCAGCTGCAGCCGGAGAACGCCCAGGCGAAATTCTATCTCGCCACGATCCGCGACATCAGGGGCGATCATCGCGGCGCGATCGACGACCTCATCGCCCTGCTCCAGAGCGCGCCGCCGGGGGCGACCTGGGAGCCGCAGGTGCGCACCACCGTCGTCGGCATCGCGCGCGAACACAGCATCGACATCGCAGGCCGGCTGCCGGCCGCGCGCACGCCCCCGCCCGCGCCGGCCACCGCCGCCATCCCCGGCCCGACCCCCGAGCAACTCGAACAGGCCAGGGGCATCCCGCCGGCGCAGCAGGACGAGATGGTCAAGGCCATGGTCGATCGGCTCGCCAATCGCCTGCGCCAGAACCCGCGCAACGCCGACGGCTGGATTCAGCTGATGCGCTCGCGCATGGTGCTGAACGATCCGCGCGCGGCCACCGCGGCGCTTCAGTCAGGGCTCACCGCCTTCAACGGCGACGCCGCCACCCAGGCCCGCCTGCGCACCGCCGCGCAGCAGCTCGGGGTGCCGGCGGGCTGAGACTCAGCCCACCGCGCCCTAAGGGTCCGATTCAACTCGATTTCAGCCGAGGTGGCACCCAAAACGAGTCATCCCGGCGAAAGCCGGGACCCATGAACTCGAAATTCGGCAAAAAGGCGCGCGACGAGGATGCTCGTTCCTCACAAGCGGGTGTTCATGGGTCCCGGCTTTCGCCGGATGACTCTGAAACCCTATGACACTCCGCCAGAGTTCATTGAGGACGGGCCCTAATTAACCCGGACCGCCTCGACCCGCCGATTCTCGCTCGCCGTGCCGCTTACGCCCGGCAGTGGCCGATCGGGGCCGTAGCCGCGCACTTCAAGCCGGTCGCGGGGAACGCCCGAGGCGACGAGAAACTCGGCCACCGACATCGCCCGGCGGCGGGAAAGCTCGACATTGCTCGCCCGGGACCCGACCGCATCGGTGTGCCCCTCGATCGCGAAGCGTAGATTGCGCAATTGCGGGCGCTGCAGCGACTGGGCGAAGACCTCGGCCTGCGCCCGCGCCGCCGCGGTCAGCAGCGCCGAGCCGGTCGGGAAGTTCAGCCGCAGATTGACCCGCTGGCCGGGGCCGGCGGGGCGGCGCGCGCCGGCCTGAGCGCCCGGGCGGCGCGGCGGCCGGGTCCGGCGGGGCGGCGTCGCGCGCTCCTGGCGGGCGTCGTTGCCGGAGCCCGACAAAGCGAAGCCGCGGGTCGCGGAGATGCGGGGGCGGTCGCCATCGGCCGGCGCCGCTTCCTCTTCCTCGCACTCGCCGGTGAATTCGCAGACATAATCGTCGGCCGTGGCGGGCGGATCGCCCTGCGCGAAGGCGGCATAAGGCATGGCCGCGGCGCCGCAGGCCAGGAGGGTAAGAACGAGCTTGCGCATCATGAATCCTTCACTCTGCCGCCGACCTCCGGAAGGGATCGAAACGGCGTGAAATTTACCCCATCGGTCGCGGCCCTGCAAGGCGAGCGCTGAACCGGGGATGACTGTCGTTACGCCCAAAGCCTGATGGAATGATGGCACGATGGAATGATTGTCGGGGAACGCCGCGCTTGCTACTTTGCCGGCCTCAAGCCCGAGAGTGACCGCGCGCATGACCTTAATCCTCACCGTCCGTAACCAGGAGGCCCTCCAGGAAGGCATGGCACCCGCCTATAGCATCGAGGCCGACCAGGCGGTGCTCGGCCGCTCGCGCAATTGCGACTGGCATCTGCCCGATCCCGGCAACGTCGTCTCCTCGCGCCATTGCGAGATTCGCCGCGACGGCGAGGCCTGGCTCTTGAAGGACATCAGCACCAACGGCACCTATCTCAACGACAGCGCCGAGCGGGCCGCGGACGAGCATCGCATCGCGGACGGCGATCTGATTCGAATCGGCCCCTATGAGGTGGTCGCCACGTTCGGCGAGGCGAAGACGCAGTTCATGCCATCGACCCCGGCCGCCGAACCGGAACCGCCTGCGCCCGCCCCGGAACCGGCGCCCGTGCCTCCGCCCGCACCCGTTGCGGAAGCCGCGCCGCCCGCGCCTCCGGAACCCGAGCCGAAGGCCGAGGACGTCCCCGAGCAGGTTACGGTGATGTGGGATTCGCTGGCCGACATCAACAAGGTGGATTGGGCGCGCGGCGGCTTCGGGGTGAAGGACGAGCCGACCGCGGCGGCCGGCGGCTCGGTCGACGAGATCGTCAATTCGCTGATCGAAGCGGCCGCCTTGACCGAGACCGACGTCGCCCGTTCGCCCGAGACGGTGGCGCGGGCCGGCGCGCTGATGAAGCGGCTGGTCGCCGGCCTGCTGGTGATGGTCGAGGCCCGCGCCCGCGCCAAGGCGCAGATGGGCGCCGAGATGACTGGGCTGCAATTGGAGGGCAACAATCCGATCAAGTTCGCGCGCACCCCCGAACAGGCGCTGGCGCAATTGCTCGCCGAGCCGCAGCCCGGCTTCATGGAGGCCGACAAGGCGGTCGAGGACGCCTATCTCGACCTCCAGTCGCACCAGGTCGCGACCCTCAAAGCGATCCCCGGCGCCTTGCGCGCCACTCTCGACCGCTTCTCCCCCGGCGCCGTCCGCCGCCGCGCCGGCTCGTTCGGCTTTCTCGCCAAGCTGATCCCCGCCTTCCGCGACGCCGGGCTGTGGCGGATGTACGAACGCGATTATGTCGCGGTGAAGAAGGAATCGGACGAAGCCTTCATGGAGGTCTTCGCCAAGGAATTCCGCAAGGCCTATGAACGGCAGCTGCGCGACGGGCTGAATTAGAGGCCGAAATCAACTCAGCTGAGGCGGCACCCTGGGGAGTCATCCCGGCGAAAGCCGGGACCCATGAACTCCAATTTCAGTAGGAAGGGCGCGAGACGACTCTGCTCGTCCTCTACGGGCCGGTGTTCATGGGTCCCGGCTTTCGCCGGGATGACTCTGAAACTCACGGCAATCGGCTAGAGCTGATCAAGTACGAGCGGCGAGGCGGCCGTTACTATTCCCCCGGCTTCGGCCCCAGCCTATTCCCCCGGCTTCGGCCCGTCCGCACTACCGCCGCCGGCCGGCGTCTCGACCTGCCGGTTCACGGACTCGTACCAGACCATCTCGGTGCGCCAGTCGCGCTGGGCGGCCGTCGCGCGCAGCCGCTCGCTCCAGTCGGCCCCGCGCGCGCCGACCGCGGGCTGGACCAGGGCCGGATCGAAGGGCGCCTGGCCCGACACCAGCATCACTCCCGACCAGCCGCTGTGATCGGCATCGATATGGACGGCGTAGCGGCCGTTGCCGATGCGCTCGATCGGACGGCCGCCGCGCGACGTGGCGAGCAATTGATCGAAGGTCGCCCGATCGGGGATCAGCACGGTGATGTCGCCGGCCGGATCGATCGCCAGCAAGGCGAAGTTGCGGCCCGCATCGGAAACATCGAGGATCAGCCGGGCGGTGGCGGCCGCGCGGCCCTGATAGTCGCCGGCCTGCTGAGTGGTCATCTCGAAGCGGGTCTGCTCGGTGGTCAGGTGGCCGCCGTCGCGCGCCCTGATCTGGCGGAAGGCGTCGAGCGCCGAGCAGCCGGCCTGGGTGATGGTGGCGACGTCCTGAACGACCAGAGTGGGATTTTGGATATTGGCCTGGGCGAGCGCGCTGCGGACCTGCTCGGTCGCGACCGCGCGGTCGCCGGCGACGCCGCGCAGCGCCACCGTCATCCCGGTCTCGCCGCCCTGGATATCGGCGATGTCGAGCCAGGTGCAGCTGACCGAGGGAAGCACCGAATTGATCGCCGCGCGCGCCCGTTCGACCGGATCGCCGGTGGTGACGATCTCGGGCGGGATGGTGCCGCCACCGGGCGGCGGCGTGGTCCCGCCGCCACCCGGCTTGTCGCGGAGAAAGCTGTAGGCGAGCGCGGCCAGCGCGAGCAGCAAGACGATCGCGACCGCGATGATCACCCATTTGGTCGCGCTGCTTCCCGCGCCGCGGTCCGGCGTGGACAGGTCCGGTTCGGCGAGAGACGAGCGCGGTCCGCTCGGCCCCGACGGCGGCGGCGGCGGCGGCGCGGCGGAGCCGCTGGCGCCGTCGAGCCTCGCCAGCACCTCGTCCATCGAGCGCAGCCGCTCCTTGGGATCGGGCCGCAGCATCGCCTGGACCAGCGGCCGCAAACTGTCGGGCACCGCGGAGATATCCGGCCCGCGCCGGCGCTTGTCGATCGCATCGACCAGCGAGCCCGACATGTCGACATTCTTGCCCTGGGCGACGGCCAGGATGACCAGCCCGAGGCTGTAGACGTCGGTCCACGGCCCCACTTCGCGGCCGAAATCGCCGAGCTGCTCGGGCGCGACATAGTTCAACTTGCCGGCGAATCCGTCGCCGACGATCGTCGCCGAGCTCGCGTCGAGATCCTTGGCGATGCCGAAATCGATGATCTTTGCGCGATGGATGTCGTCGTCGGCGAGGATCACATTGTCGGGCGACATATCGCGGTGGACGGCGCCGAGTTGGTGCGCCGCGCCGAGCCCCGAAGCGAGCCGGCGAAGCAGCCCGGCCAGCTCGTCGGGCGAGCGCGCCGCGTCGAGGACGTGGCTCAAATTCGTCCCGTCGATGAAGTCGGTGACGATATAGAGCACGTGCAGCGACGGCTCCTGCGCGAGCACGCGATACTGGACCAGCGCCGGATGGTGGAGCTTGGTCAAGGTGCGCGCTTCCTTGCGGAACATCGCGATCACCTTTTCGTCATTGGCGAGCGCCGGCAGCATCACCTTGATCGCCACCTTCTCGTCGGTGTTGACGTTGCAGCCTTCGAAGACCTCGCCCATGCCGCCGCGGGCGAGGAAGCGCTTCACCTCGAAAATATGGTTGAGGACGTCGCCTTCCTTGATCCCGACCGCGTCGCCATGCGGCTTGAAGGCCTGGGTGGTCGAGGGACTGCTCACCGTCGCGGGCGGAGCCGAGACGGGGGCGGACTCTTCGGGCGGGGCCGGCTCGGCCGGCGCTTCGACCGGCGGCTCCTCCACCGGCGTGACAGGCTCCTCGGGTGGCGCGGGATCGGCCGGCGCCTCCGCCACCGGCGCGGCGGGCTCGTCGGCGGGGGGCGCTTGCTCGGGCGGGGTCGAGCCGCCGCCGGGAACGAACACGGTGCGCTCTTCTTCGGGCGGAATCTTGTCGTCTTCGTTCATGATTTCACCGACTCCGCAAAGGAAAGTAGGGTGGGTTCGCTCGCCCAGATCGCGATCCCGGTGACGTTGTCGGGCGCGCCGTTGTCGAGGGTCAGCGCGATCAGCTCGTCGAGCGCGCGCTCGGGCGAGCCGCGCCCCATCCGCCGCTGAATCTCCGCCTCGTCGACATAGCCGTGCAGCCCGTCCGAGCAGAGCAGGAAGACGTCGCCGGGCTGGACCTCGCCATAGACCCGCTCGATCTCGATCTCGCGGCGCACGCCGACCGCGCGCGAGAGGATGTGGCCCATCGGATGGCCGGCCACGTCCTCGGGTTTCATCACCCCGCGATCGACCATCTCCTGGACTTGGGTGTGGTCGCGGCTGAGCTGGATCAGGGCATTGTCGCGCAGCAGATAGGCGCGGCTGTCGCCGACCCACAGCACCGCATAGGTCGCATCGCGCACGACCAAAGCGACGATGGTCGAGCCCATCTGCCGCCCGCGCGTTTCGCCCTCGACCACGATCGCCCTATTGGCCCGGCAGATCGCCTCCTCGACCGCGTCGCAGGCCGCCTCGAGCGCGACCGGAACCTCGATCTCGTCGAGCTTCTCGACCAGCTTGGCCGAAGCCCATTCGCCGCCTTCATGGCCGCCCATGCCGTCGGCGACCGCCCACAGCGACTCCCGCTCGCGCACGCAATAGCTGTCCTGGTTCTGCTGACGCACACGGCCCTGATGGGTGAGCCCCGAGCTTTCGATGCGGAGCGGCGTCGCGGTCATCGACCGGGTCTTGCGAAAGAAGCGCAACGGGATGCGAATGCAGGCATGGATGTCCCCGGTTCCACAGGCGAAACCATCTAAGCACAGCTTCCCCGCCCGATAAAGCTCTTCGCGCGATGGCTTCCTTCGCGGATCGGGTTCGGCTAGACCGTGGGCCACTCAACTTCGGGGGGAAATGATGAAGCTTCTGACGATCGCCGCCACCGGCGCCCTGCTCGTGCTGGCCGGTTGCAATCAGGCCGCCGCGACCAACGACGCCGCGCAAGCCAACGCCGCCGACAATGCCGCCGCGCCCGCCGCCGCCGTCGATGCCAATGCGGCCGCGCCCGCGACCGACGCCACCGCCGCCGACGCCAATGCCGCCAAGCCCGAGGAGGCCAACGCCGTCCTTGGGGCCGATGGCGAAAAGCCCGCGGAAGAGGGCGACAAGCCCGAATAAGCCGCCGCCAGCGAAGCCAGCGCACGGGGCGGTTCCGCGAGACCGCCCGCGCTCGCTTGACAGCGAGGGCCCCGCCCCCATATGCGCCGTCTCCGCCGGTACACGGCCCCTTCGTCTAGTGGTCTAGGACGTCGCCCTCTCACGGCGAAAACACGGGTTCGAGTCCCGTAGGGGTCACCAGCGTCGTGTGAAAATGGGCCAGCAGGTAGCCGAGCGCGGCCCCGCCCGCCGCGCTATACTGGTTGAGCCCGTTCGCCGTGTAGGCGCGGTTCACCGCATAATGGCCGCCCCAGGCATAAGCGTCGTTGGTCCGCGTTTCGGCCGCCACCTGCCCCGCCGGATTGTGGGCGAAGGTCCAGGTGACGTCGAACTGGGACCCTTCATAGTGGTGCAGGATCGACAGCCGCCCGTCCGGCGTGACGAGCATGCCGGTCGAGGCCCCGATCCGCCCGAACCCCGCCGTCGTGCCCCCGGGGCGGTAGACATGGTTCAGCGCAATGGCGCTGTCGGTGACGAACACCGGCCGGTGCAGCCCGTCATAGCTATAGTTGAACTGGACCCCGTCCGGGTGGGTGAGCCGCGTCCGGTTGCCGCCCCGGTCGTGCTGATAGGCCAGCGTGCGCGTGACCGCCTGTCCTGAGCCTGTCGAAGGGCCCAAATTGATGCTGCTCGACAGCGGCCGGCCGAACCCGTCATAGACGCTGGTCACGCCCTCGCCCGAGGCGCTGTCGAAGCGGGCGTAGGTCTGCAGGTTCCTCAGGTCGTATCCGTAATAGACGTCGCGGCTGTGGAGGGGGTCGAGCCCGGCGCTCTCGGGCACGACCTTGAGCGTCATTCGGTTGAGCGTGTCGTAGGTGAAGGTGGCTGCCACTATTTTAGTGCCCTGTCACCGTTCGGCGGCTTGGATCGACCGTCAGATCCGCATTCGATCAGAAATGCCAAGCTTCCGCCAGAAAGCGATCGCTGCATGCAAACCGAATGCACTTTCACCCCAGTCCCAGCCTTTTTAACTGTCGGCCAGTCAGGCATTGACGCATGTGCTCCGCGAACTGGGGGAAGGTTTTCATGAACCAATCAATGAAACAAGCCGACTTACGGAAATAGAGATCATCATCTTCATTATAGTCGAAGATATGCAGGTAGTTAGACACAGGCTTTCCCAATAGCTCACCATCCGATAGCGCTTCATCGAAAGCGTCGAGTGAATCAGGAAGCCTTCGAGTAAGATCGTGTATCTGCCGGGCTGCATAATCTATATCTTCGAGATCGTAATATCTTAGGGCTGCGCTCTCAATCAATTCGAGATAATTGCTTATAAACATTCCGATCGGCAGAGTGGTGTCAATACGCGCCTCTTCCCTGGAGATGGAATCTCTCCACATCTTTTCAAACTCGCGGAAGAATAGGCCTACGCCCCCGCTGAGCTGCACCTTCCCCTGCCTCCTCAACAGCGTACAATAGAAGGCAGGGGTTACCTCCTGCGGCTCCTCGACGAGGAAAAGGCCCGGTTTTCGCCGCACGGCGACGAAACCGCAATCGGAAAGGATGTCATAGACCGAATTTCGGACAATCGTGCTCATGGAGATGGAACGAGCCTCGGGTTCATCTCAAGCGTATTGAACTGGACGCGCAGACCGTGAGGGAAATTGGGCCGGTTCCTGCTCACGATCCGTCCGCCTAGCAGCCTTATCCGCGTATCGATCGTTCGCTGGCGAACGCTTCTCGTATTGTCTCCATATTTCACCTCCACTCCCAACATCCCGTTGGGTCCTCCCGCAACGATGAAATCCACGATCCTGAGATTGCCTTCAATGTCCCGGATGTACACTTGCTCGCCCAGTATCCGGAAACCGCCGGCTATCAGAGTCTGTCTCGCCACCTCTTCACCGGTGCGCCCCCGCCCCCGGGTTTCCCGCATTCTCAAGGCGGCCAGGTCAGTGGCGTTCGAAGCTAATTCTTGTACCTCGTTTACCGCATTGCCGAGCGGGTCACCAGCCCTACCGCCACCGCCCCCTGGCTCGGTCCCGGCAGGCATGGCAGTCCTCGGCTGCTGCGTCGGCGCTTCCTTCTCTCGCCAGTCTGCGATCAGCCCTAGAATCGTTGCGCCAGAGCACGAGGGAGAGGTCTCGTCCCGGATGCGCGTACCGCACATCCCGTTCGGGTCTGTCATGTTGACCGGATCGTTCCCCACATAAGCGTAAAGGTTGAACTGGTCCTCATACCCCACCGGATCGGTCTGCAGGAACCTGCCGAGCGTGGGCGACATGATCCTCGCCTTGTAATAATACATGCCGAGGTCGGGGAGCCAGATCTGGCCGGTGTATTGGAACCTCCCGGTGTTGCCTGCGGCCGGGATGCCGTACTCGTCGTAGCGGTTGATGCTGAGGCGGTTGGCCGCGTTGTCCGAGGTGGCGATGATCGAGCCCTGGTGATCAGCAAGGAGGTTGATCCGGTTGGCGGCCGCGGTGCTCGCGCCGGCGTAGCGGACCAGCGGCACGTCGGCGCCGTTGCCGTGGACGTAGCGGTGGGCGAGCGTGCCGCTGGAGCTATATTCGGCGATCAGGGCGTCGCCGTCGTAGAGGTAGGTGGTCGTCCCCGAAGGGCCCCCCGAGGTCCGGAACAGCCGGCCGAGCGGGTCGTAGGTCAGCACCAGATTGCCAGTCGCGCCGACCAGCCGGTTCTCGACATCGTAAGTGAAGGTTCGCGAGCCGTCCGAGATGAGATTGCCATTGAGGTCGTAACCGAACGTGGCGTTCCCCGCCGCCGTGTAGCGGTTCAGCCCGTCCGTCGTGTAATTGCGGTTCACCGCATAATGGCCGGTCCAGGCATAAGCGCCATTGCTCAGCACCTGCGTCGTGATCTGCCCCGCCGGATTGTGGTCGAAGGTCCAGACCACGTCCAGCGTCGCCGACGGCCCTTGATAGTGCGACAGGCTGAGCAACCGCCCGTCCGCCGTGCGATGCATGCCGCTGGCCCCGCCGACCCGCCCATAGCCGCTCGCCGTGCCCCAGGGATGGTACAAATGGTTAAGCGCCGCGCTCGTGTCGTGGATCCAGGTCGGCCGGCCCAGCCCGTCCCAGCTAGTGTTGAACTGGACCCCGTCCGGGTGGGTGAGCCGGGTGCGGGCGCCGTTGCAGTCGTGCCGGCAGGCGAGCGTTCGCGTCGCCGCCTGACCTGAGCCTGTCGAAGGGGCTGGTCGATGCTGCTCGACAGCGGCCGCCCGAATCCGTCCTAAGCGTTGGTCACGCCTCGCCCGCGGCGCTGTCGAAGCGGGAGATGCCGTATTCGTCGTAGCGGTTGACGTTAAGCAGTTCCCAGGCTCTCGGTCACCGCGACAATCGAGTCGCGCTCGTGGGCGTGGAGCTGGGGGCGGCTGACTACAGTGAAGGTACCGCCTTCGTACCAGAGCAACATGTTACGTTCCCGCATAGTCGATCAAGCACTGCAACTACTATTTTATCGTCTAAGATGATCAGCAAGAATAGGAATTCTTTCTAGAATATCTTTCGAAAAAAAGTTGTCACCAAGATTAGTGTTAATATCTATGGAAAACGCAGGTATCCTTTCTAACAGCGTCGTAGCTTTATCTATAAACTTATCAGAGACTCGGCCATCTCTGACCGTGGATTCTCTAACTAAGTCGGGAAAGTTCATGATAGGGCAGGCAGTAAGGCTCTCCGGCTTGTCAACTTTACCTGCGCTATGTATGTCTTGAATAGAACGACGCAAGAAGAATCCTAAGTCCCCATCCAGCAAGGTCGACCCGAGTCTTTTCTTGGTTCTTATTCTGAATATCTTGATCACATCTCCACGCCGGAAAGACAGTATTTTTCCAAAGCCCCTTATATCCAGAATGCCGTCTGAATGAAGGCTTTTACTAAGATAATATATGATATCCTTATCAATCATCTCGGAACTATAACTCTAATAACAACTGTGGGAGATTGAAACCTGGAGCCATAATCGATCTGACCAGACCGGGATCGAATGATACCGCCGTGTTGCTCGATTAGGTAGTCTTTACGAGCCTGAGAAAACGATCGCGTGGCTGAGTTAGCTTTCACCTCCACCATGAGATGACCACCCTGGCCATCTGAAACTACATGATCTGCGACTCTGATACCTGCCGCCGTTTGGATCGTAACCTGCGAGCCGACGACGGTCCACCCATGCGCAACGATTTCCGCTGCGACCGCGGCCTCACCGGCCGCCCCAATTTCGAAAGAAGTGGCTGCATTGTCTAAGGCGTCCGTCGGCGCGATTTGTGAGAGAGCGTCATAGATTGTGTTACCGATCGCACTCCCGACTATGCCGGCGATCGAGCCATAATCTTGGTCGGTACCGCTCATTCTTTCCTGCTCAGCAAGCTCCTCCCTCGATAACGGAGCTTCAACGGCCGGATTGGTGCATTGAGGATCATTACTTGGGCATAAAGGTACCTCCTGCATCCCGGTAGGATCGCGTCCATTTATCGGATCGTTCCTCACATAGGCATAGAGATTGAACTGATCCTCATAGCCGATAGGATCGGTCTGCATGAACCGTCCTAGGTAGGGCGAGTAGATGCGGGCCTTGTAATAATACATGCCGAGGTCGGGTAGCCAGATTTGGCCGGTGTACTGGAACCGGCCGGTGTTGCTGCTCGCGGGGATGCCATATTCGTCGTAGCGGTTGATCGTAAGGCGGTTGGCGGCGTTGTCGGAGGTGGCGATGATCGAGCCCTGGTGGTCGGTGAGCAGGTTGATCCGGCTGACCGCGGCCGTGCTGGAGCTGTCGTAGCGAACCAACGGCACGTCGGCGCCGTCGCCGTGGACGTAGCGGTGGGCGAGGGTGGCGCTGGCGCTGTATTCGGCGATCAGGGCGTCGCCGTCGTAGAGGTAGGTGGTCGTGCCCGAAGCCGCGCCGGAGGTCCGCCACAGCCTCCCGAGCGGATCGTAGGTCAGGACCAGCCCGCCGCTCGCCCCGACCAGCCGGTTCTCGACGTCGTAAGTGTAGGTGCGGCTGCCGTCCGAGGTGAGATTGCCGTTGAGATCGTAGGTAAACGCGGCCGTGCCCGCCGCCGTGTAGCGGTTCAGCCCGTCGGTCGTGTAATTGCGGTTCACCGCATAATGGCCTTGCCAGGCGTAGGCGTCGTTGTTGCGGTTCGTCGTCGCGATCTGGCCGGCCGAATTGTGGGTAAACGTCCAGTGCACGTCGAGCCCGGCGATAAAATAATGCGACAGGCTGATCAGCCGCCCGTCGCCGGTGATCAACAGCCCGCTGTTCGCCCCGGGCCGGCCGATCGCGTTGGGCGTCCCCCCCGCATTGTAGTGAAAAACCGCGATGCCGCTGCCGAGCGGGTCGGTCAGCCAGGTGGTCCGCCCAAGCCCGTCGCGGGCCATCGAGAAGAAGGCACCGTCGGGGTGGGTGAGCCGGGTGCGGTTGCCGCCCCGGTCGTGCTGATAGGCGAGCGTGCGCGTCGTGCCGCCCAGGTTGATGCTGCTCGTCAGCGGCCGGCCAAACCCGTCATAGGCGTTGGTCACGCCCTGTCCGCTCGTGCTGGTGTAGCGGGCGAAGAGCTGGAGATTGCGAAGGTCGTAGCCGTAGAACACCGCGGTCGCGCCGCCCTGCGGATAGGTCTTCTGCGTCACCCGGTCGAGGTTGTCGTAGGCGAACGCGATGTTGCGCCCGTCCCGCTTGCGCAAATTCGTGCGGTTGCCGGCGGGGTCGTAGCTATAGCCTTCATAGTCATTGGCGTTGATGCTGCCCGCCGTCGCCAGCGCGGTCGCCTGGGTGGCGTCGTTATAAGCCGTGGGCCGAGTGGTGGAGGGGAAAGTCCAGCGGTCCTGCCGGCCATGCCCGTCATAGCGCAGCTCGGCCCGGTTGCCGTTGCCGTCGATCACCGTCGTGATCTGGCCGGCGAGGTTGTAGGCCCAGCTCGCCTCGGCCGCCTCCACGTCGCTGCCAACCCCGACGCGAAGCTGGAGCCGCTGCCCGGCCGCGTCGTGGACGGTGCGCGTGATCCGGTCGGGGCCGTGGCTGCCCGGCGTGCCGGGCGTGCAGGCGCTTGCCGGCAGCGATCCGCCGACGCCGGCGGCGTTCGGGAACGAAGCGGGGTTCATCCGCACCGCCGTGCAGTCCGGGCGGCCCGCGACGTCGTAGCTGTACTGGCTCGCGCGCTGGACGATGCCGCCGACGCTCATGACCTCGCGGGTCTTGCGGCTCATCGTGTCATATTGTGTGACCGCGATCATCTCGACCGTGAACCCGGTCCAGTTCGCCGGCGCCACCGCCTCCGACTGCCAGGTGGCGAGCGTGCCGCTTTCGACCTTAATGAGGCGCCCGGCCGGATCGTAGCTGTTGCGCACCGCGAGGAACGGATTGCCGCTCCCCACCGTGTCCGGATCGGGCGAGATCGTCCCGGTCACCCGCCCGCCCGCGTCGTAGCGGGTGGAGGAGGTGAAGGGCAGCGCCGTCGTCGGCGGAACGCCCGGGCAGCTCGCCAGATTGGCATTGGGCTGGGTCTCGCTGATCCGCCGGCCGAGCACGTCATAGGCGTAGCAGGTGCGCAAAGTCGTGGTCACGGGACTGCCGTTGACGAGATCGGTCGAGGTCACCGTCTGCCCGCGCAGCAGCAAGGTGTTGGGCCCGCTGTCCGGGCCGTAATCATAGTCCGTCCGCACCTCGTCGCCGGCCGTCGCGCAGGGGCTCGCGATGTTGCCGGTGGCGGCGCTGGTCCGGCACAGGCTCGTCGAGGTCCGCAGCCAGACCGGCGTCGCCGCCTGGGCATGGCCGCCGCCGCTCGCGATCCAGGCCCGGCGCTCCGCATAGGCATGGCGGGTCTGCGGCCGGGGCGCGCCAACGGTGGGCGCCGGCCCGGTCATGGTCAGCATCCCGCCATGCGCGGGCGCATAAGTGTAATTGGTCGTGTTGCCGCGCGCGTCGGTCATCGACAGCGGCTTCGACGCGGATCTGGGATTGGCGGTGTCGTAGATGGCGGAGGTGACGATCGGCGGCCAGGGCTGACCGTTGGGCTGGAGCGAGCCGGGCCGCGGGTGGCGGGTCACCCGGGTGATGTTGCGATGGCCGTCATATTGCAGCTCGGTGCGCGCGCCTTCCGGATCGGTGAAGGCGACGAGCGGCACGACGACGCAGCGATTCTGCTCCGTCGGCGGCAGCTGCGCCGCCGGGATCGGATCGCAATAATCGAGCTCGGTCGTGCGGCCGAGCGGATCCGTGATCGCCTCCGGCCCGGGCGTCTGCTGATAGACAAAGTTCATGAAGCCGTCCGGCTCCGGCGGCGGGCATGGCGGCATATTGCAGGTGCTGCCGGGGGTGTTCATCCCGTGCAGGAGCGGCCAGCCATAAGGCATCATCGTGACGTGGCCGAGCGCGTTGGTGTAGCTGCCGCCGACGAACGCCGGATAGGGATTGTTGTTCGTGGTGGGGGCCGTCTCATAATCATAGGCGTAGCTGCCGCCGTCGGCGAAGCTCTGCTGGGTGACGATCTCCTGCTGCAACCCCATCTCGTCGGAAGCGAGCATGATCGTATTGGTGAGCCAGGGCGCGGCTTCGCCCGGGCGGACGAAGCCCATGCTGTTCGCCACATAAGCGAAGCTCGAGACGGCGGCGTCGGGGCCGGTGGCGCTCGCGATCCGGGGGACGCCGCCGGTATAGGCATAGCTCGCGCTCGCCGGCGCATTGGCCGGGCACGGGCCGCTCGCCGGGAGCGGAGTCTGCGCCAGATTGAGCACGCAGGCCTTGGTGACGAGATTGCCGCTGCCTTCGAACAACAAGGCATAGCCGCGCGAGCTGGTGACGCTGCGCAGCCGCTGGTTGCCGCCGCTCCCGCTGCCGCTCGGCGTGTAGTCGAACGTCAAGACCGTCCCGTCCGCCTCGGTGATCGCGGACACGAAGGCGCAGCGCGGGGCGCTCGGGCCCGCGCAGTCGCCGGCGCCCAGCGCCCGGAACAGGACCGTGGTCCCGTCCACCGCCGTGTAGGTGTAGAGGACCGAAGCGCTGGCGCGGTCGCCCGTGAACGTGAGCGACGCATATCCGCCGTCGGATTTCTGCGCGAAGCCCACGCTATGGGCATAGCTCTCATAGGTCTGCGAGCGGCCGCCGAAATGGACCGTGATCCGGTAATCGGGGCCCGCCATCGCCGGATCGTCGATGTTGATCCGCAACTCGCTGATCATCACGTCCCAATTGTGGGAAAGATTGGCGAAGGGGTTGGCGTGGCCGGGAACGGGCTGCGTCAGCGTCCGGTTGAGCGCCAGCGCCCCGCCTTCGCCGCCGATCGCGAGGTCGGTCTCGCTATAGGCGTAGCGCCCGGTCCGCATGTCGACCCCGCCCGGCGCCATCGCGAAGGTCTCCGCCGGCGTGCTGATCAGCGTCGTCGTCTCGCTCTCCTGCGCCAGCGCCGGCACGGCGGCCCAGCCGGCAGCGATCAGCCCCAGTACCAGCGCCCGCGCGGCCCGCCACGCCTTCACTGCGGCGGCGTCGCATTGGGGGAGGTTACGTTGACGTTGGTGCGATTGCCGCCTTTGTCATATTTATACTCGGCCTTGACGGTGTTGTTGACGCTGCCCGCGCGCTCGACCTTCACCAGCCGCCCACGTGCGTCATATTTGTAGGTGATCGTCTCATTGTCGGCGATCGTCTCGGCGGCAATGGCGGCGGCGGCGACTGCGACGCCCGCCACCGCCGCCGCAAACATTCCTCCGATTCGCATGATTATCACCCCATTTTCATCGAATATGCTTGAAATGACTCGGATTGTCTACCGGCTATAACGATGCGACTATTTGGAATCGGTCATTTGTTACTGCTCGGACACCATGCTTGACTCCATTACAGGCTTGCCGACGCGTTCGCCCGCCGATCCGGACGACGCCGCCGCCTAACGCGGCGGCCAACGTCCGATATCGCTCCAGGTCGGCATGATCGGGCGCCCTTCGGTGGCGGAAGCCGCCAGCATCGCCGAACTCGGTTGGGTCATGATCTGACAAGCCGGCAAAGTCGCCGGGTCGAGCCCGCTGACCTGGCCCCAGGTCCGTGCCGGATCGGGCCGCGTCGGCGACCAGCCCCAGTAATTCTGGCTGACGATGGGGGCGTTGGCCGGCGGCCCGGGATTGCCCGAGAAATAGAAGGACTGGGGCTGAAGCTGTCCGTTCACCGGCGCGAAGGCATAGCCGAACAGGATGCCGGTGCCGGTCTGATCCGGACTCGCCCCAACCTGCATCGGCTCGCCCGAAGCGACCGCCACCCAGAAGGAATAGCCCTGGCCGCCGCGTCCCAGCCGGGCGCTGTCCGAGGCCGCATAAGGAAGATGCTTGATGAAGTCCCGCCGCGGCGGATGGTTGAGCGGCGAGAACAGGCAGACGGGCGGCATCCCCGCCGGGCGGTCCTGCGGATAGGTGACGAAGAAGGCGGTGTTGCCGAGCGAGATGAACGAGCAGGTGAAGTTGGTCGGCTGCCTGATGATCGGCAGGCAATAATGCTCGTAATGCTCCATCATCGCGCCCTGGCCGGAGGGGCCCCGCCAGGTTGAATCGTAATAGGTCGATCCGAAACTGACCTGATAGTCGCGGCCCGGCACCAAATCGGCCGGCGGGCGGCCGCGATAGGGCGGCGGATTGTTCTGATAGCCCTGGAACACCCTGAACATCGTCCAGCTCGATTGCCAATAAGGGGGATAGACGGGGTTGGCCGGCTCGCCAGGGCCGCGCCGATAAACGCAGCTCGGCGTGGCGCAGGGACTGTCGCCGGGCGGATTGTGGACGCCATAGGTCTGGTAGACCGGCCCGGGAGGTGCGGGGCTCTGGGCGGCGGCACCAAGAGGCATCGAAGCGGCCGCGCCAATCAACCATCGGCAGATTTTGAAAGTAGCCATTACAGTGTCTCCCGCAAGCGCCTCCCTCATTCAATCCCATCCTGAGTAAAAATCAAGACACCTTAAGCTCAGCCGGCTTGCAACAACTGGGCATTTGCGACGAAGGAAATTCGTGTATTCTTCGTGACTGTATAGCGCGGAGGGGAGATTCGAAGATGATTCGCCTGCAGGCCACGCCGCTCAACTCTCTCGCCGACGCGCAGTCGCGGCTGCAGACGGCGATCGCGTTGGAATTCTCGACGCTCCCGGTTTATTTGTACGCCAAGTTCTCGATCCTGCCCGACAGCAATTTCGAGGCCGCCTCGAGCCTGGCCACCATCGTCGGCCAGGAAATGATCCACATGTGCCTCGCCTGCAATATTCTGAACGCGATCGGCGGCAAGCCCATCCTCGCCGGCACGCTTCCCGACGGCACCATCGTTCCGCCGCTCTATCCTGGCCCGCTGCCGGGCGACATCGGCGACCTCAGGGTCGGCCTCCTGCCCTTCTCCGAATGCGCGATGCGGCAGGGGATGGCGATCGAGGAGCCCGAGGCGCCGCTCGATTTTCCCGTCGCCGCGGCCCTGGAAGCGGCGCCGCCACCGCTCACCATCGGCCAATTCTATGCCGAGCTGGACGCCTTCCTCGCCCAGCTCGACCCCAACGAGGACTGGCAGGCGAACAACAACCAGATCGACGATGCCCAGTTCTTCGCCGGCCAGCTCTTCCCGGTGAATAGCTATCAGGACGCGCACCGCGCGATCTCGGTCATCGTTTCGGAGGGCGAGGGGGCCAAGGACACACCGCTCGATTTCGCGAACGAGGTCTCGCATTATTACCGGTTCGAGGAGATCGCGCGCAATCTGGTGCTGACCAAGGCGGAGAATGCGCAAGGCTATGTCTGGGGGCCGGCCAGCCTCGGGGTAGACTGGGCGGCCGTCTACCCCGCGATTCGCAATCCGGGCGAGCACGATTTTTCCGGAGACCCGCCGGCCGCGGCGGCCCAGGACGCATGCAACCTCGCCTTCACCCGCCTGGTCGACGAATTGCAGCGGGCGGTAAACGGCGAGCAGGACCGCCTCGGCTATGCGGTGCGGGCGATGTTCGAGCTTCGCATGGCGGCGGGGGTCGCGCTGACCACACCGCTTGCGGGCAGCGATGAGGTCGCAGGTCCTGCCTTCCTCTATTTGGGCCCGAAGCAGGGAGCCACGCAATGAGCGTTCTCGAAACCCCGCGCGTCTACTTCCGCGGCCAGATCGCCTGGGATCCGATCGTCACCAACAATTATCCGAAATTCTACGACGAGACGACGGCCGACAACGTCCCCGCGCACCAGGACGCGCAGGCCTTCCGCGCCCGTGCGATCCAGGACGTGACCGGAGGCGGGACCTGGAACCCGCAAGGGACCCACAAATCGACCTTTTTCCAGACCGAAGTGAGCGGCGTCGACGTCGGCGCCGGGCTCGATCTCCGCGACCCGCTGGTCGGCGCGCCGGTCAGCTTCCTCGGCATGCTGGTCGATTGCGAACCCTATGGCACGATCACCTCGCAGCTCTTTTTCGATTCGATGCAGTTCGGGATTCGCGGCGGCTGCCGGGTCGGCTGCACGCGCGACCGGCGGATGATCTCGCGCTACATCAACTTCAACCGCAACGCCGTGAACATGATGAAGGCCGGCATCGCCTCGACGATCTGGCAGACCTCCTTCCCCAAAGCCCTGCTCGCGCTCGACGCCCATGATTCGGAGGCGATCGGCCGGATGCTGGCGGCGATGGAAAGCCCCGAGGTGCTCGGCCTGACGGTGCGCTGGAACAGCTACCGGACGATTTATTACGACGATGCGTGCCTTCGCAACGGCTCGTGCGCGGCCGGCGCCGCGGCGGGGGCCCTGGCCGCGAAGCTGGGGCGGGAGGGCGACGGGTGCTGGCAGCCCAATCCGGCGCGCAGCCTCGTCGTCGGCGTCCTCGGCCTGTGGCGCGAAGGCGAGCCGGCCCAGGAGCCCGGCGACCGCGCATTGCTGAGCATTCCGCCCGGCGAGGTGGTGGGGTCGGCCTTCGCCCGCCTGTGCGGCGACAATCTGGTCGTCGATCTCGGCAATTCGATCGCCGAGGTGGACACCAACCTCAGCAAGCAGAATTTCGGCACCCTCCGCCTCGTTGCCGCGAACGGCGGGACGGTAACCCCGCTCGCCTCGATCAATTACGGCCAATATGCCCGCGTCGCCTATGAACAGACCGCCGGGATCGTCACCTTGCCCCTCAACGGCGAGGCCCTCGGCGCCGCCGCGGCGGACGGCGCCATCCTCCAGCTTCAGGATGGCGATGCCAACATCTTGTTGTGCGAGGATCCCGTTCGCGCGCTTCCCGGCGTGCCGAACCTCTATCTCGACGAGGGCGAGGGCAGCGACGTCCAGGTGCAGGTGCTCGACCGCGGCGCGGCGGCCGGCGCCGGGCGCCAGGTCGACGTCTACGACGCGACCGGCGCGACGCCAACGCTCTTCGCCCAGGCCACCACCGACGGCAACGGCGTCGCCACCGTGCACTTCCAGCCGAGCTCCACGGGTGGCTGCAGCGCCTACATCTTCGTCCCCGGCGACGCCGCGGCGCCGGCCGGCGTCGATACCCAGATCACGCCTTATATGTACATCCGGGTCCTTCCCGCCGATGCGGCGACCGGTGCCCTCGAGCCGACCTGGACGAACCTCTACGAAAACGTGCTGATCAACTGGCACGCGATGGCGCCCTGCATGGACAATTGGCTCGATCTCGGCAACGAAGCCCAGGTCCGGCGCTACGCGGGGGCGCTGAAGGCGCTGACCGATCCCGCCGCGTTCGAAAGCTTCCGCTTCATGCCCGTGGTGCGCGACATGACCCGTGGCGAGCGCAGCCTGCTCTACTCCTTCCTGGACAGCCCGGCCGCGAAGACCGCGTCGGCAGAAATATTGCGATCGGCCGCGGCGGAGGAGGCGGAGGCGGAGGCTGCCGACAAGCACATCGCCAATCTGCAAAAATCCAGCCGGGCGATGCGGAGCTGAACCCGCTCGCGCCAGACCGCAGCTTCGCGATGCCGATCGTGCGCGGCGATCAGTCGAGCTTGCGCGCGCGCCGCCGTTCGAAGCCGCGCAGGAACAGCAAGGCGACCAGGGCCGCCGCGGCCGGAACCAAGGTGGCGACGGCGATCGCGAACGTGCCGGGCAAGGCGCCGGACCCGGACGCCGCCCCGGCCAACGCATAGAGCGCGCCGAGGGAGAGATCGACCAGCAGCGCCGCGGCAAGAATCGGGCCCAGCCGCGCCCGACCGGCGCCGAGCGCGAAAACCGATGCCTCGGCCAGCACCGGAACCGCGCGGCACAGGATCAGGGCCCAGATGCCGTAGCGGTCGATCCAGCGTTCGAACGCGTCGGCCTGCGTGCCGAACACCCGCCTGGCAACCGGCCGGCCGACGGCGCCGGCAGCGTAACCGAGCAGGCAGCCCAGCGTCAGGCCGGCTGCATTGACCAGGGTGCCGACCGGCCCGCCAAGGAGCGCCCCCATGCCGGTGGCAACGAGACTGGAAGGAACCGGCAGAAAGGCGTCGAGCGCAAGCAGGGCCGTGCCCGCAAGCGCTATCGGCATGTTCGTGCCTGCCAGCATCCATGTCGAGACATGCTCGGTAGCGTCTCCAAAGAGAAGCCAGGGTACCAAGACGAGTAACAACAATAGACCGATCGCGGCGGCCGATCTAAAGATGAAGCTGTTGCCGCTCTTCTGGCCGGCGATCTCGATCGTCATGGGATGCAACATATATGTTGGCGGCCATCGCTCAAGACCCTTCCATGGATACGCCGCGCCCTGCGGAAAGTCCCCCGATCGTCGTCACCGCGTCACGCATCCAATCCGCTCCAGGAACGGCGACGACTGAAATCGGGCGCGGCGAGATCGAAGCCTTGCACCCGGTCTCGTTGCTTGATGTGCTCGACGGCACGCCTGGCGTCCGTGCGATCTCGGTCGGCGGCATCGGCGGCGGCACCTTCCTGTCGGTTCGCGGCGGCGAGCCGAATTTCACGCTGGTCAGCATCGAGGGTGTCAAGCTCAACAATCCGATCAACAGCCGCGGCGGCGCCTTCGACCTCGCCCTGATCGACCCCGATCTGGTCGAGAGCGCGACCATCGTGCGCGGCCCGGGCTCCGCGATCCACGGCTCGGACGCGCTCTCCGGGCTGGTCGCCATCCGGCTGCGCACCGCCGACGGAGCAGGCCTCGGCGGAAGAGGCCGGCTGTCGATCAGCAGCAAGAGCGAGACCGGCGCGGCTTTCAGCCTGGAGAATGGCTGGTCGAACGGCGGCATCGTCGCCGCCGGCGGGCTCTACGACAGCGGGAGTCTGAGCCTGGGCTCCGAGCTCGAGCGGCGGCAGGGTCTGGTGCATCTTCGGCAGGAGGCCGGCGGCTTCGTCCTGAGGGCCCTGGCCCTGCACGCTCGCGCGCGCCATGAAACCTTCCCCGAGGACAGTGGCGGACCGCTGTTCGCGGTCAACCGGGATCGCGAACGCGGCACGCTCAGGCTGAACGCCGGATCGGTGAGCGTGCGGCGCCAGCCCTCGGCGGGCATCCGCCCCAATCTGATGGTGTCCTGGTCCGAGCAGAAGGATGACCTGGCCACGCCGTTCATCGCGCCGGGCACGTTCGATGGCGTTCCCGCGATCACCTCGCGAAGCCGCTTTCACCGGTTCGAAGCGATCGCCGACGTCGGATTGGATCTGGGCCCGGTCATCACGACGCTGGGTGGCGCGCTGATCCGCGAAGAGGGCAGAAGCGAGGGAAGTCTCGACTTCGGCTTCCCGGTCGCGACCGGCTTCAGGCTGGACCGGACGACCTATAGCGGCTTCGCCGAAGCCGCCTGGCGTCCTGGGGCCGGGTTCAATCTCAACCTCGCGGGCCGGGTCGACAAGGTCGAGGGCGGCGGCGCCTCCTGGACCTGGCGGGGCGCGGCGCGCTGGCGTCCGGGAGGCGGCGGCGTCGAACTATCCGCCTCATTGGCTGAAGGCTATAAGCTGCCGAGCTTCTACGCCCTCGCCCACCCCCTGATCGGCGATCCCGACCTGAAGCCCGAACGAAGCAGCAATGCCGAAGTCGGCCTTTCGGTGCGGTTGGGCGCCTCCGGCGAGGCAAAAGCGACCGTGTTTCACAACCGCTTTACGGATCTCGTCGACTTTGATGCCGCCGCTTTCCGCTTCGTCAATCGCGCCAGGGTCACGGTTTCGGGCGCGGAGCTGGAGACGCGCTGGCGCCCGGGGCGGCGCCTGGAACTCGCCGCCGCCCTCACCTTCCTCGATACCGACAGCGCCTCGCCGCTTCGCAATCGCCCGCGCTGGCAAGGCTCCTTCAGGCTGAGCTGGCGCCCGACCGACACGCTCGACCTTAGCGCCCAGCTGCGCGGAAACTCGGCTTTCCTGGACGCCTCGATCCCCACCGGCCTGATCACCGCCGACGGCCACCTCATTGTTGACCTGAGCCTCGGCTACCGCTTCGCACCGGCGTTTCGCCTGGACATCGCGCTTCGCAACCTCGCCGACGCGCACTACCAGGACGCCGTCGGCTTTCCGGCCAGCGGACGACTGCTTCGGGCGGCAATCGCATTCAGCTTCTGAAGTGAAGGGCGATCTTGACTCGCATCGCAGAGCCGTCGTCACCGAATATTCGCGCTGGCGGGGCAGTCGCGTCGGACATTTGACCCGACCCAGGTCGTTTACGAGTGTTGCCGAAATAGTTAAGCCATCTGATGAGCTTATTAACAACAACCCTTAACATGCACTGATCATTTTCTACTCTTGACCTTCGTTGCGGCGAGGGGTCTAATCTCATGTGGGTAAAGCGAGTCGTGGCTACGTGACGACCGGGGGACAGACAAATCGTATTGCGCCGGCCTCGCCTAGCATCGAGTAGAGCGTGAGCATGCTGAACTGAAGCTAATCTGGAGAATCCGGCATTCGTCTGCTGTCGATAATCCAGGAAACACGACGCCCTTGTGACTGTTTATGGGCGACGAGGGACAGCGTGACGAAGAGATGACGGTTTAGTTTCGCGCCGAACGATGACGCGCGCCTTGGTGTACCGCTTTCGCTGCCCCGAATTGCCCATTCCCCGCCGTGCACTAACGATGCGAGATGGCCCAGTTCGGAGGAACTTGAAACGGATTTGAAAGAAGGGGGTGCGCGATGCCAGCCGCAGTGAGCTATCCCGGCGTCTACATCGAAGAGATACCGAGCGGAGTGCGGACGATCACGGGGGTCGCCACGTCGATCACCGCGTTTCTCGGAAGCACCCCGAGAGGTCCGGCCAACGAACCGGTCACGATCAACAGCTTCGGCGATTTCGAACGGACCTTCGGCGGCCTCGCGGTCGATTTTCCGCTGAGCTATGCCGTCCGCGATTTCTACCTCAACGGCGGCAGCCAGGCGCTGATCGTACGGCTCTATGCCGCGCCCAATACGGGCGGCGTCGCCACCGTCACGCTCGACGATCTCAAGCTGGCGGCGGCGAGCCCGGGCCTATGGGGCAACGAGCTCCAGGTCGCGATCGATTTCGACGTGCCCGACGAGGTCAAGGCCAATCTCGGCGAACCCGTCTTCAATCTCACGGTCAAGCTGGGCTCGGCGAGCGAGAGGTTCCTCAATGTGACGCTGGGCGACAACGCCCGCCGGATCGACCGCGTCCTCAAATCGGGTTCGAGCTGGCTGCGGTGGAAGGGCGACTGGCCCGCCCCAGCCGATGCGCCGAAGGCCGCGGCGGCCAAGACCGCGGCCGGAACGCTGAAAAGCAAGCGAACCGCCCTCGACGGCGCGATCGCCACGCTCGCCGCCGCCACGCAGGCCGGGGACGCGGCGGCCATCACTGCGGCGAATGCCGCGCTCGCCACCGCGCAGACGGCGTACGACGCGGTGTTCAACCAACTCAACGTGAGCGGAACCGGCGGCAAGGCCAGCGAGCCGCTGACCGCCGCGACCTATTTGGGCAGTCAGGCCGACAAGACCGGCATCTTCGCGCTCGACAAGGCCGATCTCTTCAACCTGCTGTGCATCCTTCCCGAAGCGCGCGACGGCGACATCGCCGCCAATGTCTATCAGGCGGCGATGGCCTATTGTGCGCAGCGCCGGGCGATGCTGATCGTCGACCCGCCGACGGCGTGGGACGACAATCCGGTGACCGCGGCGTCGGCGGCGCGCGACGGCTTGGCCGGACTCGGGCTGAGCGGCGACGCCGCGCGCAATGCCGCACTTTATTTCCCGCGGCTGCTCGAGGCGGATCCGCTCCGCAACGGACAGCTCGACAGCTTCGTGCCGTGCGGCGCGATCGCCGGCATCATGGCGCGGACCGACACCGCGCGCGGCGTCTGGAAGGCGCCGGCCGGGCTCGCCGCCGCGGTCAACGGCATTCAGGGCTTCACGGTCAATCTCAACGATGCCGAGAACGGGATGCTCAATCCGCTGGGGATCAATTGCCTGCGCTCGTTCCCGGTCAACGGCCGGGTGGTTTGGGGCGCCCGGACGCTGCGCGGCGCCGACGCGCTCGGCGACGAATATAAATATGTGCCCGTCCGCCGGCTGGCCCTGTTCATCGAGGAGAGCCTCTACCGCGGCACGCAATGGGTCGTGTTCGAGCCCAATGACGAGCCCTTGTGGTCGCAAATCCGGCTCAACGTCGGCGCCTTCATGAACGGGCTGTTCCGCCAGGGCGCGTTCCAGGGGAAGACGCCTGCCGAAGCCTATTTCGTCAAGTGCGACAAGGAATCGACGCCGCAGAACGACATCAACCTCGGCATCGTCAACATCGTCGTTGGCTTCGCGCCGCTCAAGCCGGCCGAGTTCGTGATCGTCAAGCTTCAGCAAATCGCTGGCCAGATCCAGGTCTAGGGGGCAAATCATGGCACAGTTCAGCGTCAATGCGTCGCGCTTCGATCCCTACAAGAACTTCAAGTTCCGGGTGAAGTGGGACGGTCGCTACGTGGCCGGAATCAGCAAGGTGGGGGGCCTCAAGCGCTCGACCGAGGTTGTCGAGCATCGCGAGGGCGGCGATCCCTCCAGCAGCCGCAAGTCGCCGGGGCGAACCAAGTTCGAGGCGATCACGCTCGAGCGCGGCGTCACCCACGACACCGAATTCGAGCAATGGGCGAACAAGGTCTGGAACTTCGGATCGGGACTCGGGGCCGAGACGTCGCTCAAGGACTTTCGCAAGGACTTGATCATCGAGGTCTATAACGAGGCCGGCCAGGTCGCGCTGGCGTACAAGGTGTTCCGCTGCTGGGTATCGGAATATCAGGCGCTGCCCGATCTGGACGCCAACGCCAACGCGATCGCAATCCAGCACATCAAGCTCGAAAATGAAGGCTGGGAGCGCGACTATGAGGTCGCGGAGCCGGCCGAGCCGACCTTCACCGAGCCGGCGGGGTAAGGGCCCGTGACCGGGCTGAGCTCATCGGTGATCCTGGATGTCTGGGAGCGCGGTCTGCGCCAGCCTATGCAGAGCCAGATCGCGGCGTTGCTCGCCGCGGCCGTGCCGGATTTGAAAGCCGGGGACATCGCTGCGCTGCCACTGGGCGCGCGGGATGCGATGTTGTTCGACCTGCGCACCCAATTGTTCGGAAGCGAACTCGCCACGATCGCGGCCTGCCCCGAGTGCGGCGAGCGCCTCGAGGCCGAATTCTCGCTCGCCACGATACGCCTGCCGCCTGGACCGGCGCACGATGGCGGCATCGAGCTCGAAACCGGTACGCACCGCATCTGCTTGCGGCCACCCAATAGCGCCGATTTGCTCGCGATTCCCGAAGGCGCCGACACCGCGACGGCGCGCGAGATCCTGCTCGAACGCTGTCTCCTCGAAATCAGCGATGCCGGCGGAAAGCCGGTGACGCCCGACGCGCTTCCGGCCGCGCTTCTGCCTGTGATCGCGGAGCGGATGGCACAGGCGGACCCCTTGGCGGTGATCGAGCTCGACCTCGCCTGCGCCGCCTGCGGCCGGACGTTTCAGGCGATTTTCGACATCGCCAGCTTTCTGATGCGCGAAATCCACGCCTGGGCGCAGCAGATGCTGCGCGACATAGACAGCCTCGCCCGCGCTTATGGCTGGCGCGAGGCCGATATCCTCGCGCTGAGCCCGACGCGCCGGCAATTCTATCTCGACCTAGCGGTCCGATGACCGCAAGCGGGCCCGACTTTCTGTCGCTCATCGCGGCGAAGGCGGTCGGTGCCGCGCCCTTGGTGGAACCTCGGTTGCCCGCGCGCTTCGAGGCAAGGCGGGAGGGTGCGGGCGAAGTCCCCCGGATTTGGGAGGACCCGGTCGAGGTGGCGGTCGACGTCGATGTCGCGAGGCCGGCGTCGCCGCCGCGGCGCCCGCCCGTCGAAACGCTCGCCAACGACATGAGGCCGGTCGCCCCGGAGGCCGCCGACCCAGGCAACGATGCGCAACCGCCCCGGGCGCGCGGAGCGGAAACGCCCGCGCCGCCGGCCGCCGCGCCCCGGCGTTCCGCACCGGCGCAAGCGCAACCCGCGGCTTCCGCACGGGTACAGGCGCCGCCCGCGGTTGCCGCCCCTTCCCCGCCACTGCTCGTCCCGCCGGCCGAAGCCAAGGCGACCTATCGATCCGAAAAACCAGTTGCCGACCGGCCTGCGTTCCAGCCTGCCGTCCCGGCGGTGCGGGTACAGGATCGTGTCTCGCGCCCGGCAGCCGAAGCCGTCGCATCCGATGCTGCGGCTCAACCAGCTCCTTTCGAGGCGCCGGTGCCGGCATCGCAGGTCCGGGAGCGCGCGCGCGATCCGGCGGTGAGCTTGGCTGAACTTCGCCCGCGCCCGACGCGCGGCGAGCACCGCGCGGCCGAGCGTTCGCCGCCCACGCCGGTCGTCAACATCACGATCGGTCGCGTCGAGGTGCGCGCGACTGCCGCGGCGCCGGCGCCCCCCGCGCGCCCGGTCCAACCGCCGCGGACGGCGCCGCAAAGTCTCGCCGATTATCTCAAGCGGCGCGACGCCCGATGAGCAACGCTCTCGCCATCGCCGCGGCGACCGCGACTCTCCGCAACCTGCTGCTGGGTCAAGTGCCCGTCATCGATGAGGCGCTGTCCGAACTCGCAGTCACCACCCAGCCACCCGATCTGGCGCGCAAGAATGTCACCAGCGCCCAGCTCAACCTCTTCCTCTACGAGACCGTCCTCGCGGCGGCGTGGCGCAACCAGGATCTGCCGTCGCAGGTGCGGCCCGGCGAGGCCGGCTATCCGCCGTTGGCGCTCAGTCTGCGCTACCTGCTGACCGCCTACGGCCATGGCGATTCGGACAATGATTCGCTCAGCCACCGCGTCCTCGGCGGCGCGATGGGCGTGCTGAACGACCATCCCCTGCTGGGCAGCGCCGAGATCGCGGCGGCGCTGGTCGGCAACGACCTCGGCGGGCAGATCGAGCGCGTTCGGATCACCCCTCACCCAATCGGGGTCGAGGAGATGTCCAAGCTCTGGACGATCTTCCAGACGCAATATCGGCTTTCGGTCGCTTATGAGGTGGGCGTGATCCTGATCGACAGCCGCCGTCCGGTGCGGGCGCCGCTGCCAGTGATCAAGCGGGGCTCTTCCGATCAGGGCGTGGTGGCGGTCGCCGGACTGGTCGCGGCGCTCGACCGGCTGCTTATGCCGCGTTCCCAGTCGGCGGTCCGGCTCGGCGAGGACGCGATCCTGTCCGGCGCCAATCTCACGACCGTCGATGTCACGGCGGTGTTCAGCGGCGCCTATCCCCCGGACGCGGCCACTCCGCAGGACGAGGTGACCGTTCCGGTCGTCGATACGGGCCAACCCGACGAGCTCGGCCTGCACATTCGCGACGTCGCGGAAGATCCGGCCGCGCTCTCCCTCTGGCACCCCGGGGTCTATATGGTCAGGCTGGTCCAGACCCGGCCGGACCTGCCGCCGGCGTCGAGCAACGCCCTTCCGCTGGCGCTGGCCCCGCGGATCACCGTGGCCCCGCTGGCGGCGTCGCCGGGCGACCTGGTCCTGACGCTGAGCTGCGAGCCCCGCATCCGCCCCGGCCAGCGGGTTGCGCTGATCTTCGGCGACCGCCGGGTCGGACCGGACACAATGACAAATCCGCCCGACCAGACCCAACCCACCCAGCTTACTTTCACCGTGACGGACGTCGTCGAGGGCGCCTATCTCGTGCGGCTGCGCGTCGATGAAGTCGACAGCATTCCGGTCGTCCATGCCGGCACGCCACCGGTCGCTTCCTTCGATGCCGCCCAGACGGTGACGGTCGCATGAGCGACATCGACCTGTGGCTTCGCGCCAACAATCGCTATCTCCAGACGGAGTTGCGCGCGTTGCGCCTGCGCCTTCGAGCGCTGGCGGCCGGGGCCAATCGCCCGGCGCCCCCGTCCGCCCCCCCGGCGATCCCGACCGGCGCCACCGGCCTGCTGCGCTGGTTCCGCGTGCGACCGACCGCGGGCAAGGCCGAACCGGTGGCCCCGCCGGTCGACGCCATCTCGGGCCCGGAGCCGGCCGAAGAGACGCCCGAGGCGAGCGATGCCAAATACGTCCCCGCTCTGGTCGTGCTGAGTCAGCGCCTGGGCCTCAGCGAATTCGAGCGGCAGCTGCTGTTGATGTGCGCCGCGATGGAACTCGATACCGGCTTCGGCGTGCGCTGCGCTCAGGCCCAGCGCGACACCGGCCAGACCGGCCCGACCTTCGCACTCGCCCTGGCTGCACTCGACAATCCGACGTGGGACGTCATGTCGCCCGAGCGGCCGCTTCGCTACTGGCGGCTGATCAACATCCACCAGCCGGCGACCCAGCCGCTCATCTCGAGCGCGCTGCGCGCCGACGAGCGCATCGTCAACTACATCAAGGGACTGAATTATCTGGACGACCGGCTCGCGCCGCTGGTCGAGCGCATCACCGGCGAGAGCGAGGCGGAGCTGCCGGCCAGCCAGGCCGGGATCGCCGACGCGATCGCCGCCTATCTCGACGACGGCAGCCAGCCGCCCTTGTTCCAGCTGCTCGGAGAAAACAGCGCGAGCAAGCTCGCCATCGCTCGCAACGTCGCCGATCGCTTCGGAGTGACGCTTCACCGGTTGCGCCAGGATACGGCGCCGACCACGACGGCGGAGAATGAGATGTTCGTGCGGCTGTGGCAGCGCGAGGCAGCTTTGCTCAACGTCGCCCTCTACATCGACGCCGGCGAGCCGGAGCCCGGAAGTGCACAGTGCCGCGCGGTCGAGCAGGTGCTCAATCGCTCGGGCGGGCTGGTGTTCGTCGATACGCGCCGCGCCTGGCAGGGCCTCGACCGGCCCAGCCTTTCGCTCGAAGTGGCGAAGCCGCTGCCGTCCGAGCAGCGGACGCTGTGGAGCACGGCGCTCGGCGAAGACGGCGACGGCCTGGCGGCGCGGATGGCCGGGCAGTTCAATCTCGATCAATCGGCGATCGCGGCCATCGTCGCGCATGCCGGGCCGGAGGGCGACGCCGTCGGCGAACGGGATATGGCACTGTGGGCGGGAGCGCTGGCGCGGACCCGCCCGGCGCTCGACCAGCTCGCCCAGCCGATCACGCCCAGGCTCGGCTGGGACGACATCCAGTTGCCGCAGCGTGAGCGCAAGCAGCTGACCGAAATCGCCGCTCAGGTGAGGAACCGGACCGAGGTCTATGACGATTGGGGCTTTCGCGCGAAGCTCAGCCGCGGCGAAGGGATCAGCGTCCTGTTCGCCGGCGACAGCGGCACCGGCAAGACGATGGCGGCCGAAGCGCTGGCGCGCGAACTCGGGCTGATGCTCTACCGGATCGACCTGTCCGGCGTGGTCAGCAAGTTCATCGGTGAAACCGAGAAGAATCTGCGCAAGCTGTTCGATGCCGCCGAGGATGGTGGCGCCATCCTCCTGTTCGACGAAGCCGATGCGCTGTTCGGCAAGCGCAGCGAGGTCAAGGACAGCCACGACCGCTACGCCAATATCGAGATCAACTATTTGCTGCAGCGGATGGAGAGCTATCGCGGAGTCGCGATCCTCACCACCAACATGAAATCCTCGCTCGACCAGGCGTTCGTTCGGCGGCTGCGCTTCATCGTCGACTTCCACTTCCCCGGGGCGGTCGAGCGGAAGGCGATCTGGAAAGGCGTCTTCCCGTCCGAAGTCGATACCGGAGCGCTCGATTTCGCCCGGCTCTCGCGGCTCAACCTGACCGGAGGAAGCATCCACAACATCGCCCTCAACGCCGCTTTCGCCGCTGTGGCGGCGGGCAGCAAGCTGACGATGCCCGTCGTCCTCGACGCCGCGCGTACTGAGTTCATGAAGCTCGAAAAACCGATCAACGAAGCCGACTTTTGCTGGCTCGAAAGCGTGGAGGATTCCGCATGATCGTGAACTTCCATATCGACCGGCTGGTCCTCGACGGGCTGCCCGCTGGAAGCCACGAGGGGCCGCTTGTGCGGGATGCCCTCGAGGCCGAGCTGGCGCGGTTGCTGGCCGCTCCCGACGCGGCGCAGCATTTCGGTGAGGATCGCACTGTCCAGCGGATCCGGAGCGTGGGGATGGGTCGACCGGGTGGGGGAATGACCGGGCTTGGCGAGCATATCGGCAAGGCCGTTTTCGAGGCGATCGCCGGATGAACCGCCAACTCCTCGCCTCGGCCAAGTCCGACCAGGCGGTCGCTCCCGCGCGCGGCGGGGGAGTGCTGCAGCGCAAATGTGAATGCGGCGCGCACACGCCGGGCGGCTCCACCTGCGAGAGCTGTGAGAAGGGATCGAAACCGCTTCAGCGCAAGTTGGCGATCGGATCGAGCCACGATCCGCTGGAGAGCGAGGCCGACCGGATCGCGACCGAAGTCATGACCAGGCCAGCCCGCCCCGGCGTGAGCGTGGCCCCGGTCCGGGTCCAGCGCCTCGCCGCCCATGGATCGAGCCGTGCGGGCGAGGCCCCCGCCAGCGTCGACCACGTGCTCAGCGGGAGCGGTCAACCGCTGGAGTCCGATCTGCTCGACGAGATGGGATCGCGCTTCGGACATGATTTCTCGCAAGTGCGAGTCCACCAGGGCGGCGCCGCCGAGCAATCCGCGCGCGAGATCAGCGCGAGAGCCTATACGACCGGAAACAATATCGTCTTCGGGGCCGGCGCCTATGCGCCCGCCACGGCCGAAGGGCGCCACCTGCTGGCGCACGAACTGACGCATGTCGTGCAGCAGGTGGATGGCGGTGGAACAAGCGCTCCTCAGGTTCAGCGCAAAGGCACGACCTTTGGAGGGTTCTTCGCGAATCTGGGCAGGGGGTTTCTGAGCATATTTGGCGACGAGCCAGGGTATGATGATGCCGATCTTCTGGCTTACATGCGGATTCTGGATACGACGAATGACATAGAAGACGATGCCGACAGCGACAACAAGGCGCGCGCCGTCGTTGCCAAATGGAATTCGGGTGTAGCGGCATTCAAACTGAATTCTGGTCAGATGGCTCTCCTGATCCGAGAAATGGAATCAGGATTTGTCAGCGGCGCGGATGAGAAAGCTATCACTCTGCTTAGACAGTCGCGACAGGCTTACATCGAAGCCGCAAAGGTAGACCCTCTAAATCCGGGAACGCACGCGCTTTCCGCAACTGACAAAGCTGCGGCCATAGACGCACTGGTGCCTGTACCGGGAAAGGGGAAACCGCCAACGTTCAAAGAGGATCTCGGGCCATCCTCGGGCAAATACGGCCCACGCATCAAGGCGCGATTGACCGCGCTCATTTCGAGTTTCCACAAAAGCCTTTTTGAAGACAAGGAACCACTACGTGCCGACCCGGGCAAGAATTTCCACGGCTGGTCTGTGCTGGAAGCCCCCTGCAAGGCGTCAAAGGGGGTTGTCGATGATCTGTATGATTCCAACTATGGCGGAGGCGCGGCAAAGCCGGAATTGACCAACGCCGGGGGCAATCTCATCGACCAATGGACGGACGAAATTGCCGTCAATGCAGGCAAGACTGACCCCCAAAAAAAGGCAAAGGCGCGTGAGAAGGTTGAATATCTGATCGATTCCAACTGCCGGACGATAAACACCGATCACAGCGCAGTTCCATCGAGGGCGGCAGAGGCCGCCATTCTCAAGCCCATTATTGACGGCTTTGTATCCGATGGCGACCCCGCAATTGAAGCCAAGAAAGTGCAGACCATGCTCGAGCTCGACATAGGCTGGGAAGGCGCGCAGCTCGACGGCAAGGTGTATCTGCAACAATACAAGAGCACCGCATCCGACGCCAATATGGCCAAGGAAGAAAATCGTGTTCAGATGTGGGGCTTATTCCAAACTTGTATTCATGAATATATCCACACTCTCGCTCATCCTGACTTTAATACATGGGCACAAAAATTTAGGAATGCGAAGGATAAAACAAGATATAATACTTTGATAGAAGGGTTTTGTGATTTCTTTACGCTGAATGCGCGAAAGACGATAGACTATAAAAAAGTGCAAGCCCTTGTTGAAGGTCCATATGCCAATGGAAATCCGCCGGCACCCGACGAATCGGGCGTGTATCCCTCAAACGTAGAGGCAGAACGGGTGGTGGGAATTGTTGGCATAAAAAATGCGCAGGCTGCATATTTTGGCGGCAAGGTCGATCTTATGGGCGGGCCGTGAAAATGGACGACTGGATATTTTGAAGACATGACATCCCAAACTCATAACACTGTGATCGCAGCGATGATCGAACGGCGCGAATTTGTCGGTTGGCAGGGTTTATCGCGCACGCTCAGCCCTGATGCGCTGTTCGGACTGGGTGTCGATACCGTCTGGGGTGAGCAAAAGCTTGGGTCGGAATTTCTCCGTGCGCGCAGCCACGTACTGGAAATGGAAGGATATTATCGCCCGACCGTTTACGCACGCGAAGGCGCGGTTGTGATGTTCGACGGGATGAACCCGCAGCTCGCGCCGCCTTGGAATGTGCTCCAGGCCGAATTCGGCGCACCAGATAGCGCGCTCGACTGGTCATATGACGGGATCGCGCTCGCTGAAGCCGAGCTGATTTTTGCGTCTCGGGGCATCACTGTCTTTCTCAATACGGCGAACGGCTTCGTTGTATTCGTGTCGCTCTTCGAGCCGACCACCGTTGATCATTACGTCAGGCATCTCAGGATTGAACGCTCACGGCGAAGGGGCAGGAGGGCTACCCCATGACCTACCCCCGCTCTCCGCGCCTTATCAAAGGCGGCATCGTCCTTCTCGACCCCACGTCCGGCGCGATCCGGCGGGTGATCGCGCTCCAGTACAATCCCGACACGCTGTCGCGCACGCTCCAGGTCCAGGCGGCGGGCGAGGGTGGGGATCGCCTCGAGGCGATGCGGCTCAAGGGCCCGCCCAACGAGACGATCAAGTTTGACGCCGAGATCGACGCCACCGACCAGATGGAGTTTCCCGAGCAGAACCGGACCGTCGGCGAGGTCGGCATTTCGCCGCAGCTCGCCGCGCTCGAGACGATCGTCTACCCCAGCAGCGCCAGCCTGCAGATGTCCAACGGTCTCGCCCGCGCGGGCACGCTCGAGATCGCCGCCACCGAGACGGCGCTCACGCTGTTCGTTTGGAGCAAGTTGCGCGTGATGCCGGTGCGGATCACCGACTTCAGCATCACCGAGGAAGCGTTCGATGCCAACCTCAATCCGATCCGCGCCAAGATCAGTCTCGGCATGCGTGTTCTGTCGGTGAGCGATCTCGGCTTCGATCACAAGGGCGGCGGCCTGTTCATGGCCTATCTGCAGAACAAGGAACAACTCGCGGCGCGAAGCGCGGGTGCGGCCTTTTCCACGCTCGGCATCGGAGGAATCGGATGATGAACCTGCTCTTCCCGCCCACGAGCCGCTATGCCGGGATCGAGACCGCGACGATCGAGGACGACGAGGGCCGCGTCACCATCTATCTGCGCCGCCGTTTCCTGCCGCACCCGAGCCGCTTCGCACTGCTTCGCGAGCATGTGGTGACACAAGGCGAGCGGCTGGACAACATCACCGCGCTTCACCTCGACGATCCCGAGCAATTCTGGCGGATCTGCGACTCCAACGGCGCGATGCGCCCCGCCGGGCTGACCGAGCGCATCGGCCGGCGCCTTCGGGTGACTCTCCCCGAGGGGATACCGGGACCTGCCGATGCTTAAGGGCGTCCACCTCACATTGCTGATCGGGCCCGGAGTTCCGATCCCGGCACCGCAGTCGGTGATCGACGCGCTGACCGAAGTCTCGGTCAATCACGACGAGGCACGAAGCGGCTTCCAGCTGAGCTTCGCCGTCGGCAAATCGTCGCCCCTGCTCAAGACGCTGCTTCCGGCCGGCTATTTCGATCCGATCACGACCCGGGTCGTGATCATCGCGACGGTGTCCGGGACCCCGCACGTGCTGATGGACGGGCTCGTCACCCAGCAACAGATGCAGCCGTCGAGCGATCCGGGCGAATCCAAGCTGACCGTGACCGGCGAGGATCTCAGCCTTGCCATGGATGTGGTGGCGGTGAGCCGTCCGTTCACTGCGATGAATGTTTATGCGATCGCCAACCTGGTCCTGGCGCCCTATCTCGCCCTCGGAATCGTCCCGTTAGTGATCCCGCCGATCATCCCGAGGGTGCAGTCGCCCACCGAGGGCTGGACACAGCAGGTCAATCAGACCGACCGCGCATATCTCAACCAGCTGGCCGAAGAGTGCGGCTACGTCTTCTTCGTCAGGCCGGGGCCGCTCCCGATGCAGAGCGTCGCCTATTTCGGGCCATCATCCTCGATCCCGGTGCCGCAGCCCGCCCTGACGATCAACATGGACGCCCATTCGAACGTCGATTCGCTCAGCTTCACGCTCAACGGCCTCGCCAAGAAGATCCGCATCTACACGATCCTCGACCCGTTCACGCATAAGATCCCCATTCCGATACCGGTGCCGAGCATCAACCTGTTCAAGCCACCGCTGGGGCTTCGGCCGATCCCGCCGCACCGGATCGAGTTCGCCAAGAATGTCGCGGGCTATAAGCCGGACAAAGCCCTGCAACACGCCCTCGCCTTCATGCTGGACAAGTCCAACAGCGCCGCCGTCACCGGCAACGGTTCGCTCAACGTCATGCGCTACGGTCATATCCTGCAGTCGCGGATGATGGTCGGGGTGCGCGGCGCCGGGATCGCCTATGACGGCCTCTATTATGTCGACAGCGTCAACCACAGCCTGAAAAAGGGCGAGTATAAGCAGAATTTCACGCTGTCGCGCGACGGGCTGATCTCCAACGTCCCGCGGGTGCTGCAATGAGCGGCGGCGGACCCTATTGGGGCAAATATCGCGGGACCGTGATCAACAATATCGACCCCGAGCAAAGGGGCCGGCTGATCTGCATGGTCCCGGACATACTCGCGCTGGTGCCGCTCACCTGGGCCGAGCCCTGCACCCCTCTGGCTGGCCCGACCGGGCCGCCGATGGGGGTCTATCTGGTGCCGCCGATCGGCGCGGGCGTGTGGGTCGAGTTCGAACATGGCGACCCCGATTTCCCGATCTGGGTCGGCTGCCGCTGGGGATCGACGGCCGATGTGCCGGCGTTGGCCAAGGCCGGCCTCCCGGTCAGCCCCAGCATCGTGCTGCAGACCGCCGGGCAGAACATGATCGTGATCAGCGATCTTCCCGGCCCGACCGGCGGGATCATGATCCAGTCCGGGGCCTCGATCGTCTCGATCAGCCAAGCCGGCATCTCGCTCACCGCCCCCAAGGTCGAAATCACCGCCGCCGCGATCAACATCGTCGGCATCACCGACATCAATCAGGGTGCGCTCAAGGTCACATAGGAAGGTCGTCCATGCCCGGTTTCATGCTTCATTCGGGTGCCACCGTGCAGTGCCTCCACCTGGGCAGCGCTCAGCCGACCGTCGTCAATCCGCGGGTGACGGTCAGCGCCCAGCCGATCGTGACCGCCGCCAGCCCCTATGCGATCGCCGGCTGCACCTTCCCGTCGATGAGCGGCGGCGCGCCGCCCTGCGCGACCGCGCAGTTCACCACCTTCGCAGGCCGAGTGACCGCGATGGGCCAGCCGGTGCTGCTGATCGACAGCCAGGCGACCTGCGTCCCGACCGGCACGCCCTTGCTGATCGTCAGCACCCAGCTTCGCGTCACGGCGATGTGAGGAGCGCCATGAACATCGCCTTCCCCCTTCACTTCGACGAGCGCGGCCGAACCGCGGGCCGGAACAGCGACGATCATATCAGGGACATGATCGAGCTGCTGCTGTTCACCACTCCCGGCGAACGCGTGAACCGGCCGGATTTCGGCAGCGGCCTGCTGCAATTGATCTTCGCCGCCAACAGCCCGGAGGTAGCGGCAGCGCTGCAATTCGCGCTCCAGGCGGCGCTCGACCGCTGGCTCGGCGACCTGATCGAGGTTCGCGGCCTCGACGTGACGTGCGACGATGCGCGGCTGACGATCGACGTCACCTACGCCATTCGCCGCACCGGCGAGGTCGTCGAGACCAGCTTCGAGAGGAGCGCGCCATGAACGCCCGCGACGCCCTCGCCTGCCGGATCGATCGCCGCCGCCGCCGGCTGTTCGGCAACGCGGCGTGGAACGGCCTCGATTACCTCGACGTCGCGGACGACCAGAAATCGCTCTGCGTGCATTTCTTCGGCGGCATTCCGGAAGGCCTGGAGGTCGGGAATGTCCGAATCTCGGGCGGCCGGCGGATCCGCGACATCCGGGTCGTCGAGGTCCGTCCCGATCCCTCCCGCGACGAGGAGCTGGACGATTGCCTGCGGGTCGAGCTCGATCGCCCCGGAGACTTTTCGAGCTACACCTTGTGCCTGGTGGACGTGCCGGGGATCGACCCGCGCTTCGCCTGCCTCGAGTTCAGTTTCAAGACCGATTGCCCGTCCGATCTGGACTGCGGGCAAGGCGAATCCTGTCCGCCGCCGGTCCTGGCCGAGCCGGACCTGAACTATCTGGCCAAGGATTATGCCAGCTTTCTGCAGCTGATCTACGATCGTCTGGCCCTGATCCTGCCCGACTGGCGCGAGCGCCACGCCGCCGATCTGCAGGTGACCCTGATCGAGCTCCTCGCTTATGTCGGCGACCAACTCAGCTATTATCAGGATGCCGTCGCGACCGAGGCCTATCTCGGCACGGCCCGGCAGCGCATCTCGATCAAACGGCACTTGCGGCTCATCGGCTATCCGCTGCACGAGGGCTGCAACGCCCGCGCCTGGGTGACGGTCGCCACCGACGCCGATTTCACAATCGAGACGGCCCGCGCGTTCTGCTTCGTAACCGATTGCCCGGAGCTTGAGGCCGGGTTCGTCCAGGCCGACGCGCTCGCCAGGATTCCCGCCCACCGCTATGCCATATTCGAGCCGCTCCGGGCGGACGGACCGTTCGTCTTCCGCGCCGCGCACAGCCGGATCGCCTTCTACGACTGGGGCGATGCCGAATGCTGCCTGCCCGAGGGCGCGACCCGCGCAACCCTGCTCGACCATGTCGACGAGCCCGATGCCGAGGCCGAGGCGCAGCTCAGGCTGGTCCCCGGCGACTATCTGATCTTCGAAGAGGAGCGCGGCCCGCTCACCGGCAGCAGCGCCGACGCCGATCCCGCGCATCGCCACGTCGTGCGGCTGACCGCCGTCGATCGCGTCTACGACGCCTTGATGGAGACGCTCGCCATGGAGATCGAGTGGGCGCCGGAAGACGCGCTGCCCTTCCCCTTGTGCATCTCGTCGCGGCGCCCGCCGCCGGAGTGCGACCGCGTTCGCGAGGTCAGCGTCGCCCGCGGCAATGTGCTCGCGGTCGATCACGGCGGGACCCGGGTCCAGACGCTCGACGCCGTACCGGGACGCCTGGTGCCGGTCGAATGCGCCTGCGAAGGCAGCGTCATCGAAGCGCGAAGCGAAGGCATCACTTATGCTCCCGTTCTGGAGGGAGCGCCGCTGACCTTCGCCGAGCCCTGGCGGCCGGACGCGCCGGCCTCGGCGCTGTCCGTGCGGGACCCGTGCTCGGCGGTTCCCGCGGTCGCCCTCGCCGACGGGGAAGGGCGCTGGGAGGCCCGGCGCGACCTGCTGGCGAGCGGCGCCGACGACCGCCATTTTGTGGTCGAGATGGATGACGAGGGCTTCGCGCATCTGCGCTTCGGCGACGGCCGGGATGGACGCAGCCCGGAAATCGGCGCCACTCCGGCCGCCACCTATCGCAGCGGCAACGGCGTTGGCGGCAATGTCGGACGCGAAGCGATCAGCCGCCTCGTCCTGCGCTCGGGCAAGATCGACGGCGCGACGATCAGCGTCCGAAATCCGCTGCCGGCCAGCGGCGGCGCGGACCCCGAACCGGTGGAGGAGGCGCGCCTGTCCGCGCCGGGTCTGATCCACGCGCGGCGGGAGCGCGCGATCGTCGCCGAGGACTATGCCGAGCTGGCGGCGCGCGACGCGCGACTGCAGGGCGCGACCGCCAGGTTGCGCTGGACCGGCAGCTGGCACGAGGCATGGGTCGCGATCGACGCCGGTGGATCGAGCGATCCGGCGCCCGCGCTTATCGACGGCATCGCCGCCGGCCTCCACCGTTACCGCAGGATTGGCCACGATCTGACGGTCGCGCCGGCCCGGACCGTGCCCCTGAAGCTGGTTCTGCACGTCTGCGTGCTGCCCAATTTCAGCTGCGCGCACGTCAAGGCCGCTCTGCTCGACATTCTCGGCGCCCGCCCGCGAGCGAAGGGTGGGCTGGGGTTCTTCCACCCCGACAATATGCGGTTCGGGCAAAGCGTGGCGCTGTCGCGCATCGTCGCGGCGGCAATGGCCGTGGAGGGGATCAAAACCGTCCACGTCGTCGCGCTCCATCGGCTGAACGAGCCGGACGATGGCGCCGCGCTCGAGAGCGGTCACCTCGCGCTTCGGCCGCACGAGATTCCGCGGCTCGATAACGACCCCAATTATCCGGAAAATGGCGAGCTCAAGCTGGACCTGGGAGGCGGACGATGACCTGCGCGTGCGGCTGCTGCGAGGGTCTCCATCGCGCGCCTCCCGGAGCGATCGGCAATCGGCCCGGGCTTGGCGCCGTGCGCGCCCGCATCGGCACCCACGGCAGCTTCCTGAAGACCATGCTCGCACGGCTGTCCGCTTCCGACCTTCCGGAACTCGCCGGGCTGCGCACGCGCGACCGCGGCGATCCCAGCATCGCCTTGCTGGACTGCTGGGCGGTCGTCGCGGACGTCCTGACCTTCTATCAGGAGCGGATCGCCAACGAAGGCTATTTGCGCACCGCGACCGAGCGCCGCTCGCTGGTCGAGCTCGCCCGTCTGATCGGCTATGTGCCGCGTCCCGGCGTCTCGGCGAGCGTCCACCTGTCCTTCGGGCTCGAAAAGGACGCCAAGCCCGTCGTCATCCCCGCGGGCACCAAGGCGAACAGCATTCCCGACCCGGGCGAGACGATGCAGGCGTTCGAAACCGGCGAGCCTTTGCTGGCCCGCTTCCCGCTGAGCCGTATGCGGCCACGCCTCGTCCAGCCCCAGACCGACATCGGCATCCGCGAGGACGGCCTGTTCCTCAAGGGCACCTCCACCCGCCTCGAGCCTGGCGACCTGCTGCTGCTCCGAGTGCCGCCGTTCGACGGCCTGCGATCCGAGCACATCCATTCGATCGAGGTCGACCATGTCAACGAGCGCACCCGGGTCCGGTTCAACCCCGGCGGTCGCCAGACGGCCGCCATGGACTCGACCACGATCTCCGCCCTGCGGCGCCAAACGGCGCGTGCCCCCAGCAGCGCAGTGCGGCTGGAGCGCAGCCTGGCCGCGAGCTTCGCGAGCGACGCCGACACGGTTCCGCAGCTGCTCACGGCGCTGGAGCCCGCACTGGCGGGCAACCTTTACGCGGCTCTCGGTAATGCCGGACCCGCGGTCGCGGAGGAGATCGAAGTCTATGCCATGCGGGTCGAGGCGCGTCCGTTCGGCCACAACGCACCGCTTCGGCTCACCGCCGTCGGCACCGAGCGTGTGCCGCCCGAGTTTCAGGAGTGGAGCATAAGCCAGCCCGGCGTGCCGACCACCCAGGGCGCTCTCTTTCATCGAGCGAACACCCTCTATCTAGATAATGATTACGAGATCTCGCCGGAGACGATGATGGTCATCGAGAAGGCCGGCGAGGCCCCGATCGTACTGCCGAGGATCAACTCCCTGCGTCACATCTCGCTGAACGCCTACGGTCTGAGCGGCAAGGCGGTCGAGATCGTCTGGTCGGGACAACATTGGCTGGTCGAGAGCGGAGACAAATCCGACAAGTTTTCGACAGTTCGATCGACTCGGGTGTTCCTCGGCAGCGAGCGTCTCGAGCTCGCCGATGCGCCGATGGCCGAAGCGGTGGCGGGCGACGAGATTGAACTGGACGCTCTGTACGAGGGCCTGACTCCGGGCCGGTGGTTGATCGTCGAGGGCGAGCGGACGGATATTCCCGACCACAGCGGCCTTCCCATCCCCGGAATCCGCGCCGCCGAGCTGGTGATGCTGGGCGCCGTCAGGCAGGTCGTGAGGCGGGTGGACCCGCCGAGACCGGACGTCTCCGTCGGTGAGGGAGGCACGGCTATCCCCGTCGCCGGGTCGCACCCGCCGCGGCAAAGCCGTCCGCTGCCCGGCGATCGGATGCACACGGTCATCACTTTGGCGGCGACGGCCGCCGAGGGCATGGGTTTGGCCTATCGCTACAAGCGCGACACGGTCGTCATCCACGGCAATGTCGCCCGCGCCACGCACGGCGAGACCCGGCTCGAAATGCTGGGCAGCGGCAACGCCGCGGAGGCACTGCAAAGCTTCCTGCTCAAGCAGCCTCCGCTCACCCATGTCTCGGCGCGGACCCCGTCCGGCATCGCCAGCACGCTCGAGGTGCGCGTGAACGACGTCAGGTGGCACGAGACCCCCGCTTTGGCGGTGCTCGGGCCCGACGACCGCAAATTCATCACCCAGACGGGCGATGACGACAAGACCGCGGTGATCTTCGGCGACGGCAAGCGGGGTCGCCGGCTCCCCACCGGGCGCGAGAATGTGAAGGCCCGCTACCGCAACGGCATCGGTGCGCCCGGCAACGTCGCTGCCGGCCAGATCAGCCTGCTCGCCTCGCGGCCGCTGGGCGTCAAGGACGTGGTGAATCCCCTCCGCGCGGCGGGCGGCGCCGATCGCGAAGAGGCGAACGCCATCCGGCGGAACGCGCCGATCGCGATCATGGCGCTCGACCGGTTGCTTTCGACCGCCGACTATGCCGATTTCGCGCGCGGCTTCGGCGGCATCGGCAAGGCTAGCGCGAGGCGGGACCGCGGCGCGGTCGAGGTCGTCATCGCGGGGGTGGACGACATTCCGATCGACGAGACGTCCGACGTCTTCACCAACCTCGAATATGCGCTTCACCGCTTCGGCGACCCGCTGATCCCCATCGTCCTGAGAATACGCGAACGGCTCAGCCTGATCGTCCAGGCCGGGGTGCGGATCGATCCCGATTATTCGTGGGAGACCCTCGAGCCGAAGATCCGCGCGGCGATGCTCGCCGAATTCGCGTTCGACGCCCGCGAGCTCGGCGCCCCCCTGTTCCGCGCCCAGGCGATGCGCGCGATCCAGGCGGTGCGCGGCGTGCTCTCGGTCGATATCGACGTGTTTAACACGCTCTCGTCCGAGACGCTGATCGAAGGCGGCGCCCGGCTCCCCGAAACGCTTGCCGAGGCGCGGCCGCGGCTGAACCTCGAACGCCATCAGATCGCCTATCTTTCGGCCGCCGTCCCCGACACCCTCATCCTGCAGGAGCTGCCGTCATGAGCCCCGAGCCGCACGCGCTCTACGAGCTCCTTCCCGTCTATGTGCGGATGCGCGACGCCGAGACCGGCTATCCGCTGCGCGCCCTCATCGAGGTCATCGGCGAACAGGCCGACGCGGTCGAGGCGGATATCGCCCAGCTTTACGCCAATTGGTTCATCGAAACCTGCGCCGACTGGGCGGTGCCCTATATCGGGGATCTCGTCGGCTACCGCCCGGTTGCCGCCACCGGCCGCCCGAGCGATGCCGACACGGCCCAGGCGCATCTGCTCAACGCCGCGATCACTCCGCGCGCGGAGATCGCCAACATTCTCGCCTTCCGCCGCCGCAAGGGCACGCTGGCGTTGCTCGAGGAACTCGGCGCCAGCATCGCCGATTGGCCCGCGCGCGCGGTCGAATTCTATACGCTGCTCGGCCGCACGCAGCATGTCCGCCATGTCCGCCTCGACCGCGGCGGCCTCGTCGACCTGCGCGACGGCGACGCGCTCGCCCGGCTGGGAGGCCCGTTCGACAGTCTCGCGCACGGCATCGACGTCCGTCGCGCCGGTGGCGGGCGGCGGCGCGGGCGGTTCAACCTTCCGAGCCTCGGCCTCTTCGCCTGGCGGCTCAGGACCTACAGCGTCACCCATGCCCCGGCCTGTTGCGTCGAGGACGAGGGCTCGCAATGCTATACGTTCAGCGTCCTCGGCAATGACGGCCCGCTATTTGCGCGGCCGGTGCCCGAAGCGGCACCGACGACGATCGCGCAGGAGGCGAACCTGCCCGTCGCCATCCGCCGCCGTGCGCTCGAGCACCGCCGCTCGCGCCGCCCGCTCGAAATCGGTGCGAACGAAAATCTCTACGGGCCCGGCAAGAGCATCGCGATCCATGCGCTGAACTGGCCCGAGAAGAACGCGCCCCAGCCGGTGCCGGCCGACAAGATCGTCCCGGCCGACCTCAGCAACTGGCGCTACCGCGCCGGCCGCAATCAGATCCTGCTCGATCCGGTCACCGGCCGCATCGTCTTTCCCGTCCGGCAGGCGCCCAAGAACGGCGTCTGGGTCGATTACCGAACCGCCTTTTCCGGCGACATGGGCGGCGGCGAATATCATCGCCCGCTGGCCCAGCCCGCCGAGTGCCTCGTCTACCGGGTCAGCCACGATCATCCCGGCAAGGACGTCGACAAGACGATCAATGCCGCGCTCGCCCGCTGGCGCCGGGACCGCCAGGACCGGCCCGCCGACAGCGCCGCCGCGGTGATCGAGATTCTCGACAGTGCCGCCTATAGCGAGCAGCTGACGATCGAGCTTGCGGCGGGCGAATATCTGCAGATCCGCGCCGCCGACCGCGCCCGGCCGGTGATTCGCCTGCTCGATTACATGGCCGAGCGGCCGGACGCCTTCACCATCGCCGGCAAATCCGGCAGCCGGCTCGTTCTCGATGGGCTGCTGATCGTCGGCCGCGGCCTGCAGATCGCCGGCCCGGACCCGCATGACGAGGAAAGCTTTGCGCAAGGCGATTTGTGCGACGTCATCCTGCGCCACTGCACCCTGGTGCCGGGTTGGGGCCTGAACTCCGATTGCGAGCCCAAGCGCCCCCGGGAACCCAGTATCGAGCTGGTCGATTCGACCGCCCGCATCCGCATCGAGCATTCCATTCTCGGCTCGATCCACGTCGCCGCGGACGAGGTGGTGAGCGAGCCGATCGCGATCGCGATCAGCGACAGCATCGTCGATTCGACGAGCGCGGAGCGCCCCGCGATCACCGGCTCGAACCTGCCGCTCGCCTTCGCTTTGGTGTCGTTCGTGCGCTCCACCGTGTTCGGCACGGTCGGGGTCCACGCCATCCCGCTCGCTGAAAATTCGATCTTCACCGAAGCCGTTCGAGTGGCCCGCCGCCAGCTGGGCTGCATGCGCTTTTGCTATGCCCCGCCGGGCTCGCGAACACCGCGGCGCAGCCATTGCCAGCCCGACGAGGCGCGCCGTCGCGAAGGCGTCGATCCGGAGTTCGAAACGGCGCGCGTCCAGCCGCATTTCACCAGCATCCGCTACGGCAATCCGGCTTATGCGCAATTGTCGGCCTGGTGCGCGGCGGAAATCCGCCGCGGCGCCGACGACGAATCCGAAATGGGCGCCTTCCACGACCTGTTCCAGCCGCAACGCGAGGCCAATCTGCGCGAGCGCCTGACCGAATTCTCACCCGCGGCGATCGATGCCGACGTCATTTTCGTGAACTAGGAGGCTGCGATGAAAGGCGACTTTTCCCGCGATAGCTACCGCCCGTCCAGCCAGTACAGCCGGGTGATGATGCAGCAGGGCCGGGTCCAGCTCGATTCCGACTGGAACGAGCAGACCTCGATCCTGCTGGGCTACATGCGCGCCCTCACCCGGGACCTGTTCGGGCCGGCCGCCGGCCCCGCCGGCAGCTGCGGCTTCAGCGTCGTCACCGCCGAGATGCTCGACGGGGCGTCCAAGGCCGAGAAGGATCGGATCGACGCTCAGCTTGCCCCTGAAAAGCTCGAAATAGGCGACAACGACCTGCTCGTTCTTCCGGGACGCTATTATGTCGGCGGCCTGCCGGTCGAGACGACGCGGGCGGTACGCCTCCGCGCCCGGACGGGCTTTCCCGAAGTCGAGGTCGATGCCCTGAACAAGCATAAATGGATCGCCTATCTCGACGTGTGGGAAGATTTCGTCGCTGCGGACCAGGACCCCTACATCCGGGAAGCCGCGCTGAACGGCGTCGATACGTGCGGCCGCGCCCGGATTCGCTGGCAGGTGCGGCTGCTTCTCGACCCGGAGACCGAAGAGGCGATTGGCGAGCTCCCGAAGACCGGGTCGGGCCGCCTGAAGGCCCGTGCCAACCCCACCGAGGAGTCCGACGGGCTTTGCTCGATCGAGCCCGACGCGCGCTATCGCGGCGCCGAGAACCATCTCTATCGCGTCGAAATCCACGTCGGCGGCAAGGCCGGCGCGGGGGCGGCCTTCAATTGGTCGCGCGACAATGGCGCCGTCACCTTTCCGATCAGGTCGGGCAAGGGCAATATGGTGACGCTCGCCCATCTCGGGCGCGACGACACGACCACCCTGATCGAGGGCGACTGGGTCGAGCTGATCGACGATGACACCGCCGGGGTCGGCCTGATGGCCCAGGTCGCGACGGTGCGACGCGACGACCTGCAGGTCGAATTGACCAGCCCGAGCGGAGCCGCCGTGACGAGCTACACCGCGGAGCAAGCGGGCGAACGCCACGCCTTTTTGCGGCGCTGGGATCAGCGCGGCGATCTGAGCAAATCGGGCGGCGCGATCCCGATCGCCGAGGGGGCGGCCAACGAATTCGAGCTGGAGGACGGCGTCAAGGTGACGTTCGAGGCGGGCGGGAGCTACCGGCCGGGCGACTATTGGCTGATCCCCGCCCGAGTCGCGACGGGCGACGTCGAATGGCCCGGCGGAGCCGACACGCCACAGTTCGAGCTGCCCCACGGGCCGGCCCATTATTACGCACCGCTGCTGGCTCGCGGCCGCAACAACAGGTCCGCAACGTTCCAGGACATGCGGTGCTGCATCGCCCGCCTGAACTGCATCGACCGCGAGAGGCTCGCCGCGCCCGGAGCCGTGCCGCCGCCCGCCGCGGCGGAAAAGAAATAGCTGCACAGCGCGGCACTCACGGCCCGTACCTTATTCCACCCGGTCGGCCAGGAGCCGTTCGAGGGCGTCGCTGCCGCCGATCCGTTCGCCGTCGATGAAGATCTGGGGCGTGGTCTGAACCCCATGCTCGCGCTTGAACGCCTCGACCTCTTCGCGCGACGTGAGGATCTCCTCCTCGATCTCGAAGCCGTTCTGCTCGAGCATCTGCTTCGCCCGAACCCCGAACGGACAGGTGTGATCCGGAAGGACCATTCGAACCAATTTCGCTTTGCGATCCTGCGCCATGTCTCAACCTCTCCGTGCGCCCCAAGCGGCGCCACCCTACAAGCGAGATCGGCGCAAAGCGTTCCATCGCGCGCCGGACGAACGGCTACTCCCCCCAGCGCCGCGCGATCGCCCGCGAGGGCTGGAGGCGGGCATCGACCAGCAGATGCTCGTCGAAGCGGGCCTCGCCGACCATCACCGCGATCTCGAGCGCGAACCAGTAAGTCCGCAATTGCGGCTGGACCTGGACGTCGAGCGGGACATTGAGTTCGCTCAGCGCCTCGATCCGCCAGAATTCCACCTGATTGGCCCAGCCGCCGCCCGGCCGCCCCGCGATCACCGCGCGCGCGCCTTCGACCGAAAGCTGCCCCGGCGCGAGCATCGCCAGCAAGGGCGCCTGCTCGGGCAGCAAAGTGTTGATGTTGAGCGGGGAAAGATCGCTGGTCGGCAAGGCGCACAGCCACGGCCTCAGCCGGCGGTAGAGATCGGGCGACATCCCCGCCAGCGCGCGCAGCTCGCCCGGATCGGCGAACAGCGTGTTGCCGGTGCGATAGGGCGCCTCGCCCGCCGCATAAGCCGAATCCTCGGCGCCGGCCGGGCCGGGCTCGGCGTCGCTGTCCACCCAGTCCGCCGCCGCCTCGGCGATCCGCCCCGCCTCGGCCTGCGAGACGCCGAGCGCGGTCATCAGCCCGGCGAATTGCGAAACGCCGGACGGGCGCCGCGCCAGCCGGGTACGCGGGTCGCCCTCGACGACGCTGTTGACGTTGAAGCAATTGCCGCCGTCGCGAACCCGCATCTCGGCCACCGCCCCGTCGGGGAAGGCCACCCGCCTGAGCGCGCCGTTCCAATTGCCGTCGAGCGTGGTCCGGTCGGGGCTCTCCGCGATCCGGTCGTCGAGCGTCAGCAGCGCCAGTTGCTCGACCCCGTCGGCATAGGCCCGCGCCTGCTCCAGCGCCGCCGCATTCTCCGCGATCCCGCGCGACAGGCGCAGGCTCTCCAGCGCCGCGGCGGCGACCGCGCCGGTGATCGCGACCAACAACAGTACCGCGAGCAGCGCCGCGCCGCGCTCGCTTTTGGGTAGGCGCCCCCTCATCGGCCGTCCCCGGCGACGAGGAAAAGCTGGCGGATTTCGCCATGCGCCTCGCTTTCGGTGATCAATTCGACCGCGCGCGGCATCCGGGTCGGGTCGGTCGGGTCCCAGCGCTCGCGCCAGCTCCCGTCCGGATCGCGATAGCGCAGCCGCGCCCGGCGCACGCCTTCCAGCAGCGGCATCACGATCGCCCGCGCCTCGCCGTCGACATGGCTGAAGGCAAGCCGTTCGAGCCGCCCGCCCGCGACCCGGTAGGCGACCCGCTGCAGCGCGCTGTGCGGCAGATCGCTCTCCTCGTCGCCGCCGCGCCGGACGAACGACATCAGCATCGCCTCGCCCCCATCGGCGCCCTGAAAGGCCTGGACCGCCCGCCCGTCGCGGTCCCGACGCAGGCGCGGCGCCGCCTGCCCGAGATCGGCGTTCAGCAGCGCGCCGGTGCGGCGGATCGTGCCGAGCTCGTCGAGCAGCCGCTCCGAAACCTCCTGCGTGCGCACCGTCACTCCGAGCAACACCACCCCGCCCGCGGTCAGCATCCCGAAGATCGCCAGCGCGATCAGCATCTCGACAAGGGTGAAGCCGTGTTCGGCGGAACCCCGCAGGGACTCGAACCCGCCTTGCCTCATGGCTCGGCCCGCCGGAAGAACGTCAGCGCCGCCCGGCCCGCGCCGACTTCGGCGGGCTCGACGGCGATGTCGATCCGCTGGATCCGCGCCTCGGGCGAGCGCGACACGGTCCGCGTCCAGAGCCAGCGCCGCCCGCCATTGACCGCCTCGCCCCGCACCGCGCCGAAGGCGGGGGGCGCCGGATCGGTCAGCGTCTCGACCGCGATGTTATGCGCGACCGTCTGCGCCATCGCCTGCCCTTCGAGCCGCGCCGCATTGGCCGCGCTCGCCCCGCCGAGCCTGAGCAAAGCAAGCGCCGCAAGGCTGAAAATGGCGAGCGCCACCAGCATCTCGATCAGCGTGAAGCCGCGCTCGCGAGGATCAGCGGCGGACGCGGGCATTGCCGTCGCTGCTTATGTCGATCGCGATGCTGCGCTCGCCGCGGCTCAGCACCAGCGAGGCGGGCTGGGCGATGCCGGTGGCGTCGAAGCGGATCACGCCGTCCGCATTCGCGCCAGCCAGCGCGGCGCTGGTTCCTTCCGCCCACTCATGGCTGCTCACCCCCTGCCAGCGCCCGCCGATCCGGCGCGAGAGGGTATAGCCGCCCGGCCCCACCCGCACCGCGGCCGCGCGCGACTCGAGGATCGCGCCGTCGCGCGCCGCCTTGGCCCGCGCCGCGAACCCCTCCGCCTCCGCGCTGAGGCTGCCGCCGCTCTCGGGAACGGCGAGAACGACCACGCTCGCCGTGAGCCCGATAATGGCCAGCACCACCATCAGCTCGATCAGCGTGAAGCCCAGTTCCGTGCGTTTCCTACGCGCCATTGCGACGATCCTAATACCGATTCGCGACCGTTGCGCGACGGCGATGAAAGAGCTCGAGCAGGCGCAGCGCGAGCGCATCCGCCTCGTCGCCGTCCAGATCGACCATTTCGGGCGAGCGCATCGTCGAGGCGCCGGCGGTATCGACGAGCAGGCTGGCGAGCCCAAGCCCGCGCTGCAGCGGCCCGCGCGCGAGCCGGATCGTCTGCGCCTTTTCGAACGGCACCACCCACAGCCGGCGCCGAAGCAGCCCACCCGAGACGAACAAGGCGACCTCGTCGAGCGCATGGCCATGCTTTCGCCAGCGCAGCACCACATAGACGCTCGCCGCGAGCAGGGCCGCCGCCGCGAAGCCCGCCCTGAAATCGACCAGAAAGGCCCCACCCGCGGCCAGCGCGGCGAGCAGCAGCAGCGGCGAGGCCTGCCTGAGCAAGGCGCGCCGCGGCACGCCGTGAAATTCACCCCGCGGCGGCGGCGCCGGAAAGCCCGCTTCGGCCAGGATCGGCAGGATCTCATCCATCCGCGCGAAGGGCGCCGCGACCTGCACCCCGCCCTCCTTCTGGTCGGCGCCGAGCGTCTGGAAGGAGAGCGCATACCAGCCGAACCAGCGCGCCACCGGACCGCTCTCGATCAAGGCCACCTGCGTCCGCCTGATCGGAATCACCACCTCCGACAGAGTGAACAGCCCGCGCTTGCGCCGAAGCCCGGCCTCGGCGCGAGTGAGGCGGAAGCCGAAATCGCGCGCGACCGTGCGCACCACGCCCGCGACCACGCCGAGCCCGATCACCAGGGCCGCGAGCAGAAACACAAGCTGGGCATTGACCATCCCCCGCGCCGCCTGCGCCCGTTCCTGCGTGATCAGATCGTCCCATTCGACCAGCCCGAACTGATCGAGCTGCTGCACCGCCGCCCCCGCCGCCGCCAGGAAGATCAGGGAGAAGCCGAACAGGCCGGAAAGCAGCAGCCTCTTGATGTCCATCGCGAACAGCACCGGCTCGGCCTCGGTCACCGCCACCGCTTCGCGCGTCGCCACCACCGCCACGCCGCCCCGGCGCACCAGATCGCGCATCTCCTGCGCATCGGCGAGCGCGATCACGTCGAGGCTGCCTTCGTCCTTCGCCGCGCCGCCGGTCTCGATCTTGACCTTGGCGGTGCCGGTCAGCCGGGCGAGCAGGCGCCGCTCGATCGCGATGTCCTGGACCCGATCGAACGGGATCACCCGGCGCTGGCGCTGCAGGATGCCTTTTTCGATGACGATCTCGCCCGCCCCGACCCGATAGGTGAAGCGCCACCAGGAGAGGAGCACGAACAGGCCGCCCACCCCCATCGCGACCGCGGCGAAGATCAGGAACCGGCTCCAGCCCTGCTCCGAGGCGGTGGCGGCGAGGCCAATCCCACCGGCCAGCATCTGCGGCACGATCCTCAGCCAGCGGACCAGCAAGGTCGCCGGATGCAGCCGCCGCGCGTCGGACAGCGCCTCGCTCACATCAGCTCCTGGCGGATCTTGACGCGGATCCGGTCGCGCATCGCTTCGGCCAGGCCATGGTCGAGCCCGGGCAGCGGCACCGCCGCGCCGCGCGTGCCGGCGGTGTGCAGGATCAACGTGGCGAGCCCGTAGCGGCGCTCGATCGGCCCCTGGGCGACGTCGATATGCTGGACCCGCCCGAACGGCACGATCGTGCGCACCCGAACCCACATCCCCCGGCGGATGGCGAGCTCGTCCTCGCCCTCGCCATAGCCCCAGCGCCGATAGCGCCGCGCCGGCAGCGCGAGCACCGCCGCGAGCCCCAGCAGCAGCACCGTCGCCGGCACCGCATAAGCCGGCACCGGCGTATCGCGCAGCGGGCCGAGGTCGAGGACGAAGGCGGCCACCACCAGCGGCGCTGCGATGAGCATCGCGCGAATCCTCAGCACCTTGATCTGGTCCGGATGGAGCGGCGCCATTGCCGCCTGTGCGGCCTTCGTTTCGCCCTCTTGCTCGATTAAATCCTCTGGCACGGTCCTGCTCCCCATCTGCGATCAGGGTGGTGACATTCCCGGGCGGACAGGGGAAGAGGAATGCGATGGAGCAAGTCGAATGAAATCCCGGCGCTTTTTGCGTGCCCTCGCCACCGGGGCGGGGGTGGCGCTCGTCGCCCTCGTCGCCTGGCTCCTCCTGCGCGAGGAAGGCGCGCCGCAGCAGGGGCTCCCGAAAGGCTTTGATTCGGGCCAGTTCACCGCCGGCCGCCCCCGGCTCGACGCCCCTTATGTCGCCACCGATACCGAGGTCGTCGATGCGATGCTCGGCCTCGCCCAGGTCAAGCCCGGGGAGCGTGTCGTCGATCTGGGCTCCGGCGACGGCCGCATCCTGATCGCGGCGGCGCGAAGCCACGGCGCGGGCGGGCTCGGCGTCGACATCGATCCCGAACGGGTCCGCGAATCGATCGCCAATGCCCGCGCCGCCGGCGTCTCCGGCCGGGTCGAATTCCGCCGCCAGGATCTGTTCGAAACCCCGCTCGACCGGGCCGACGTGATCACGCTCTACCTTTCGAACGAGGTGAATTTGCAATTGCGCAACCGCCTGCTCGAGCAGGCGCGTCCGGGCACGCGTATCGTCAGCCACGATTTCGACATGGGCGAATGGCGCCCCGACGGCCGCCAGCGGGTCGGCACCTCGAACGTCTATCTGTGGATCGTGCCGGCGCGGGTCGAAGGGCGCTGGCTCTTCACCGTGGGCGAGCGCAGCATCCCGATCACGCTCGACCAGCAATTCCAGACCTTCTTCGGCACCGCCACCGTCGGCGACCGTCAGGTCCGCATCGAACAGGGCACGCTCGCCGCGAGCGCGATCCGTTTCATCGCCGATCTCGGCGCCGGCCGCCGCGCTTATGAAGGCCGGGTCGATGGCGACACCATCGTCCCCACCTCGGCGCGCGCGCCCTGGCGCATGACCCGGGCCAATTGATGGCCTTCGTGCTGGCCGCGTTGGTGCTCGCCTGGGCCGTCATGCTGCTGTTCGGCGGCATGGAGTTCGATCGCGGCCTGCTCCTCTATTTCTATGTCGGCGGCGAACCCGCGCTGACCCGCGCCGCACAGATCGTTACCGAATTCGGCGGCTATCGCCTGCTTCTCCCGGTCACCCTGCTCGGCCTGGTCTGGCTCCTGTTCCGCCGCGAGTGGCGCTCGGCCCTCCTCCTCGCCGCGATCACCATCAGCGGCCGGCTCCTCGTCGAGCTGCAAAAGAATGTCGCGGGCCGCATCCGCCCCGAGGACGAGCCCCATCTCACCGCCGCCCAATCCTATGCCTTCCCCAGCGGCCACGCCGCCAACGCCACCCTGGTCTGGCTCTGCCTTGCTTTGCTCCTGCCCCGGGGCTCGCGCTCGCGGATGCTCGCCATCTGGGGCGCGGTCTGGCTCGCTTTGCTGGTCGGGCTCAGCCGGGTGATGCTCGGCGTGCACTGGCCGAGCGACGTGATCGCGGGCTGGGCGTTCGGCCTGTTCTGGGCGCTGCTCCTCCTCCGCCTCACCGGCCATCCGCTGGGCGAGGTCGTCAGCCCTTCCGAAACACCAGCGAAAGATTGTTCGCCGGCATCGCCGTGACGGCCTCCAGCATCAGGCCGTGCGTCTCAGCTTCCGCCGTCACCACGTCCAGCGCGCGCAGGCCCCATTCGGGATTGCGCGCGCGCAGGCTCTGATCGAACGCCTCGTTGCTCGGCGCGGTCTCCACCCCGGACTGGCGATAGGCCCCGTAGAGGTAAAGCGGCGCGCCGTCGCCAAGCAGCCGGCCCGCGCCCCGCAGCAGCCCCGTGGTCGCCGACCAGGGGCTGATATGGACCATGTTGATGCACACAAGCGCGTCGGCCCGGACGACCGGCCATTCCGCCGCACGCGCATCGAGCGCGACCGCGGGGAGCAGGTTGAACAGCCCGGCCTCGACCCGCCAGGCTTCGATCGAGCGCAAAGCCGCCGGCTCCGGATCGCTCGGCTGCCAGAGCAGTTTCGGGAATTCCCGCGCGAAATGGAGAATATGCTCGCCCGATCCGCTCGCCACCTCCAGCACCAGCCCGCGCGCCGGCAGGATCTCGCGCAGCACGTCCGCGATCGGCACCGCGTTGCGCGCGACATGCGGCGCCGTGCGGCGCCCGTCGTCCGGTACAGGCTCGCTCACTCGGCCCTGGCCCGCCGCCCACCCCAATCGTAGCGCCAGGCGAACAGGCCGACGCTGAGCGGCAGCGTCGCATAAGCGATCGGGGAGAAAACCTCGGTCGCGGCGAACCGGGTCATCAGGATCGAGACGAGCCCGGTGACGACGAGGATCAGGAAGACGAACGCTTCCCCCCGCGCCGAAACCCGCATCTCGGCGTCGATCGTCGGGCTGCGCTGCGCCTCCGCAAACAGGCAGGCGGTGGTCGCCGCCATCGCCACGAAGCCGAGGCCATAGACGAAGAAGAGATCGCCGACGTCGCCCTGGAACGGCGTGCCGCCGCCGCCAAGGAAGGTGCTGAACGAGCGCGCCATCGCCCTCAGCGGCTGGACGTAGATCAGCACCAGGAAGACGAGCAGAACCGTGAGCAGCGACGACAGCCAGTCGCCATCGCCCCGGAAATGGCGCCAGCGCAGATGCGCGAACCAGAACATCGCAATGATCGCGAAGCCGATCGCGAACGCCGGCACCTCCGCCACCGCCGCCGAGAGCATCGCGTAGGACGTCGGCGCCTCGCTGCCCCCGATCACCAACAGCGTCACCGCGAAGGCGAAAGCGGCGTCGGTGAAATTGTCCAGCCGGCTGGTCGACATGGTGTTGGCCCCCTCTTGCCCTCCGGCAGTTCTAAAGGGCTCCCAGCCACATGAAAAGGCGCCGGCCAAGCTCCCTCTCCCCGGCGGGGAGAGGGATGGGGTGAGGGGGTACTGCGTCAGAGATTCAAGCTCAAAGGCAGTACCCCCTCACCCTACCCGCTCCCCCCTGGGGAGAGGGTTTATTCCTTATAAACCAGCACCGGCTTCCTTGCGGCCAGCGTCTCATCCAGCCGCCGCCGGGGCGCATAAACCGGCGCCGCCTTCAGCGCCTCATCCCCCGCCTTCGCCCGCTCCGCCACGCTCCGCAAAGCCCCGATGAACTGGTCCAGCGCGGCCTTGCTCTCGGTCTCGGTCGGCTCGACCAGCATCGCCCCGTGCACGACCAGCGGAAAATACATCGTCATCGGGTGAAAGCCCTCGTCGATCAGCCCCTTGGCGAGATCGAGCGTGGTGAGACCGCCGCCGAAGCCTTTGTCGCTGAACAGGGCCTCGTGCATGCACGGCCCCGACGCCCCGAACGGCGCATCGAGCACGTCCTCGAGACTGCGCAGCACATAATTGGCGTTCAGCACCGCATCCTCGGCGACCTGCCTGAGCCCGTCGGCGCCGTGGCTCAGGATGTAGGACAGAGCCCGGGTGAACATCCCCATCTGGCCGTGAAAGGCGGTCATCCGCCCGAAGCAGCGGCCATGATGCTCGCCCGCCGTCTCTTCCTCGACCAGCACGAAATAATCGCCCTGCTTCTCGACGAAGGGCAAAGGCGCGAACGGGGTCAGCGCTTCGGAAAAGACCACCGGCCCGGCGCCCGGCCCGCCGCCGCCATGCGGGGTTGAGAAGGTCTTGTGCAGATTGATGTGCATCGCGTCGATGCCCAGGTCGCCCGGCCGCACCCGCCCGACGATCGCGTTGAAATTGGCCCCGTCGCAATAGACCAGGCCGCCGGCCGCGTGCACGGCCTCGGAAATGGCGGTCATCTCCGGCTCGAACAGCCCGCAGGTATTGGGATTGGTGATCATCACCCCCGCCACGTCCGGCCCGAGCCGGCTTTTGAGCGCCTCCAGATCCACCCGCCCGGCCGCGGTCGCCGGGATGTTCTCGACCCGATAGCCGGCGAAGGCGGCGGTGGCGGGATTGGTGCCGTGCGCGCTTTCGGGGACGAGGATCACTTCGCGCGCGTCGCCCCGCGCCTCGAGCGCCGAGCGGATCGCGAGCAGCCCGCACAATTCGCCATGCGCCCCGGCCTTCGGGCTCATCGCGACGCTGTGCATGCCCGTAAGCTTCACCAGCCACTCGCCGAGCCGGTGGATCAGCGCGAACGCGCCCTGCACGGTATCGGTGGGCTGCAGCGGATGAATGTCGGCAAAGCCGGGCATCCGCGCGACCTTCTCGTTGAGCCGTGGATTGTGCTTCATCGTGCACGAACCGAGCGGGAAAAGACCAAGGTCGATCGCGTAATTCTGCCGGCTGAGCCGGGTATAATGCCGAACCGTCTCGGGCTCGGAGAGGCCGGGCAGGCCGATCGGCCGCTTGCGCTGCAGGCCGGCGAGGCGATCCTTGTAGAAATCCTCGTCATGCTCGAAGGCGCGGTGGCCGATCGTCACCTCCTGCGCCACGCCCTCGAAATCGACCCCGGTGGTCTCGCTATCGCCAATCTCGAAGATCAAAGGCTCTTCCAGCATCAGCGCGCGATTGCCGGTAAAGGTCGCGGGTGCCTCGTCGGCCGCATCGGGGGCGGTCGGCCGCCAGCCGCTCGGGTTCGTCGTCATGCCAGCACCTTTTCGAGCGCGGAGGCGAAGACGGCGACGTCGGCCTCGCTCGTGGTTTCCGTCACCGCGACGACCAGCCCGTTCTCCAGGCTCGCCTCGCCCGGATAGAGCCGCCCCAGCGAAACCCCCGCCAGGATCCGCTGCTCGGCAAGCGCGCGGACCACCGGTCGGGCCTCTTTGGGCAGGCGAAGGGTGAATTCGTTGAAGAAGACGTCGTTGACCAGCGTCACGCCCGGCACCTTGGCCAGCCGCTCCGCCGCTCCGACCGCCTTGCGGTGATTGACCTCGGCCAATTCCCGCAAGCCCTTCTCGCCCAGCAGCGTCATATGGATGGTGAAGGCGAGCGCGCAGAGCCCCGAATTGGTGCAGATGTTGGACGTCGCCTTCTCGCGGCGGATATGCTGCTCGCGGGTCGACAGGGTCAGCACGAAGCCGCGCTTGCCCTCCGCGTCGACGGTCTCGCCGGCAAGCCGCCCGGGCATCTGCCGCACATATTTCTCCCGCGTCGCGAACAGCCCGACATAGGGCCCGCCGAAATTGAGCCCGACGCCGATCGACTGGCCCTCGCCCACGACGATGTCCGCGCCCATCTCGCCGGGGCTCATGATCGCGCCGAGCGCCACCGGCTCGGTCACCACCGCGATCAGCAGCGCGCCGGCCGCATGGCAGCGCTCGGCGAGCGCGGACATGTCCGCGATCCGGCCGAGGATGTCGGGATATTGCACGACGACGCACGACGTCTCGCCGTCTACCTCCAGCGCGGCGAAATCGGTCTCGGCACTCAGCGTCGGCGGTTCGTAACGCAACGCGTCGCCGGTGAACCTGGCCATCGTCTTCGCCACCGAGACATAATGCGGATGCAGCCCGCCCGAGAGCAATGCCGTGCCCCGCCGGGTGATCCGCCGCGCCATCACGATCGCCTCCCAACAGGCGGTCGAGCCATCGTACATCGAGGCGTTGGCGACGTCGCAGCCATAGAGCCGCGCGACCTGGGTCTGGAATTCGAACAGGGCCTGCAGCGTGCCCTGCGCGATCTCGGGCTGATAGGGCGTGTAGCTGGTCAGAAATTCGCCGCGCTGGATGAGATGGTCGACGCTCGCCGGGATGTGATGCCGATAGGCGCCGCAGCCCAGGAAGAAGGGCACCTCGCCCGCGACCATATTCGCCCGCGCCAGCGCGCCGAGCTCGCGCTCCACGGCCAGCTCGGAGGCGTGATCGGGCAGGCCCTCGATCTTGCCCGAAAGTCGCGCCGCCTCCGGCACGTCCACGAACAGATCGTCGATCGACCCGGCCCCGACGACGCGCAGCATCTCCGCGCGGTCGGCGTCGCTCAGTGGCAGATAACGCATTCAAAACTCCCCATCCCGTCATCCCCGCGAAAGCGGGAATCCACCTTCGTCTGGACTCCCGCTTTCGCGGGAGTGACGATGAATTTCTTTGTCCCTAACCCGGCTTGCGCATCGAAAAGCGAAGCCGCACATAATCCGCGAACCAGCCGCCGTCGGCCTGGCGAAGCGCCGGCGCGAGCCGGGCCTCCACCGCCGCCGCGACCGCATCGCGCTCCCACTCCGGCACCATCGCCACGTCGAACAGCCCCGAGCGGAAGGTCTTCACCCATTCCGCCACGCCGTCCGGCAGCGGCGTCGGCCGCTCGATCAGCTCGGTCTCGATCGCCTCGAAACCGGCGATCAGATAGAGCCGGCGAAACTCCTCGGGCGCCGCATACCAGGCGGGGTCCCGCTCAGGCATCGCATAGCCGCGCTCGATCAGCTCGTCGCGAACCCCCTGGCGCAACCGCGCGAGATTGCCCGCGCCGCCCATCTCGCCCACGAACCGGCCGCCGGCCCGCAACGCCCTGAAAACTCCGCTCGCCACCGCGTCCGGATCGAGCATCCAGTGCAACGCCGCATTCGAGAACACCGCGTCGAATTGCCCGAACCGCGCCAGATCCATCGCCTCCGCATCCGCGACGAAGGCGTCCACGCCCCGCGCCCGCGCCGCTTCGACCATCTCCACCGAGGCATCGAGCCCGATCACGTTCGCCCCGGCCTGCGCGATCATTTGGGTCAGCGCGCCATCGCCGCAGCCGACGTCGAGGATCAATTCGCCGGGCTTGGCGCCCAGCATTTCGAGCACGGCATGGCCGAGCTCGGGGACGAAGGCGGCATGGCGCGCATAATCGTTCGCGGACCAGCGGGAGGCGGTGTTGATCATGAAGGGACAATCCCGCGCAGGCCTGGCTGTTCCCAAAAGCAAGGCAGCAATCGCTTCACTGCTCGTCGCAATAGCTCTGATATTGCTCGGCGCTCATCAGCTCGTCCAGCTCCGCCACGTCACCGAGCGTCAGCTTGAAGAACCAGCCCTCGCCTTCGGGATCGGTGTTGACCAGCGACGGCTCGTCCACCACCGCCTGATTGCCCTCGGTCACCGTGCCGCTCACCGGCGCATAGACTTCGGACGCGGCCTTGACCGATTCGACCACCGCCGCCTCGCCGCCCCGGCTCAGCGTCCGCCCCGCCTCGGGCACCTCGACGAAAACGACGTCGCCCAATTGGCCCTGCGCGAAATCGGTGACCCCGACGGTGCCGCTGTCGCCCTCGACCCGGACCCACTCATGCTCTTTGGTATAATAGATGCTCATGCGGCGGCTCCCTTGCGCTGATAGCGATGCGGGACGAACGGCATCGCCGTCACCGTCCCGGCGTAGATCTTGCCCCGCGCGGCGAGCGCGATCACGCTCCCTTCGGCGGCGCTGGCGGCGGGCACATAGGCCATCGCGATCGGCGCCTCGAGGCAGGGCGAAAAGCCGCCCGACGTCACCTTGCCGACCTCATTGCCCTCGCCGTCGACCACCATCGCGCCCTCGCGCACCGGCTGGCGGCCCTCGATCAAAAGCCCGACGCGCTTGCGGATCGGCCCGTCCGCCAGTTCCTTGGCGAGCCGGTGCCAGCCCGGAAAGCCGCCCTCGGCGCGGCGGCGCTTGGCCAGCGCGAAGGTCAGCCCCGCCTCGACCGGCGTCGTGCTGTGATCGAGATCGTGCCCGTAAAGCGGCAGCCCCGCCTCGAGCCGCAGCGAATCGCGCGCGCCAAGCCCGATCGGCTTGACCTCGGCCTGCGCGCACAACAGCTCGGCGATCCGCGCCACGTCGCGGGCCGGCACCGAAATCTCGAAGCCGTCCTCGCCGGTATAGCCCGAGCGGCTGATCCACGCCGTCGCGCCGTCGAGCTGGAAGACGCCCGCGGTCATGAAGGTCAGCGCCTCGACGCCGGGCACGAGCCGCGCCAGCGCGTCGACCGCCTTGGGCCCCTGCAAGGCGAGCAACGCCTGCTCTTTCATATGATCGAGCACCGCTCCGCGCGGCAGCTTGGCCTCGAGATGGGCGATGTCGCCCGCCTTGGTCGCGCCGTTGACGACGAGGTAGAAATGCTCGCCACGCCTGGTGACCATCAAATCGTCGATGATCCCGCCTTCCTCGTTCAACAGCAGCGAATATTTGGGCTTGGCGTCCTTCAGCAACGCCAGATCGGTCGGCAGCACGCTCTCCAGCCCGCGCTCGGCCTCCGGCCCGGCGACGAGCAATTGGCCCATGTGGCTGACGTCGAACAGGCCGGCACTCGCCCGCGTCCACTTATGCTCGGCGAGGATCCCCTCATATTGGATCGGCATCGCATAGCCCGCGAATTCGACCATGCGGGCGCCGCGGTCGCGGTGCCAGCCATCCAGGGGCAGCGCGGCCTGGGCCGGGGCTTGAGGAGCAGTTGCTTGTTCGGTTTCGCTCATCGCCGGCTCCCAGGTTCGTATCGGCCCCGACGGCGCAGCGCCGGGAAGGTTCCAATACCCCCTCTGTCACCGGGACCTGAGAGCTTTCCCCTGCGCCGCCGAGGCTTTGCAGGGTTACCCCTTCGGTGGCCCGCCGCCGCACGAAGGCGATGGCGAACGCTTTCCAGAGCGTCCAGTCCGCGCGGTCCATTGGCCTGAGAGATTCCGGGGCGGTTGCTCCTTCGGCGGCTCCGGGCCGAAACCCGTCACACTCTCCCGCGCGTCCA